>LNAP01002652.1_pt1 | contig 17721 bp, 20 predicted proteins | sample 602601 | NCBI WGS metagenome assembly LNAP01 (sample SAMN02440304, study PRJNA202911) | soil metagenome | biome: Subtropical and temperate rainforests or woodlands; isolation source: soil samples (1 kg each in a 20% v/v slurry with milli Q water) were... ... | reverse complement strand
TATATAATTTTTTTTTTTTCACATCAGGCGATGACGGTGGGTCCTGCATCGACGGTCGGCTGACTTCCGCATGGAATTGGTGCTCCAAGCTGCACAAGAAGCCCTACTACTACGTCTTCATGTTCACTGGCTTTCAGGGTTTTGATGGAGATTGGAAGGCCAATTAAGCGTGTCGCATGGGCTGATTGTGGGTTTAAATAACTAGGCGTTCTCTTACGGTGGCAGTGCTGTTTCTCCTACTTTATAGACGAGTAGTTTGATTATAAGTACCATTTTGACCATATAATGCACAACATCTCACTGTAATAAACGTTCAGAATAAGTCGAGCAATCGATAGTCAAACTTTCTTTTTGACGGTTACAAAAATGAATTTGAGAACACGACAGGACAATAGAATGTTTGCACTGAGGTACTATCGAGTGAAACACTCACTAATATATATATACAGTTTTTACACTAACTATGACGATAGGACGCACCCCGACGAATTGAACTTGTTGGGGTCATTTCAAGAACGGGTGCGTCGCAAACCGATTAGTTTGACTAAAACCATGTTTGGTTATTTCAGGAAAAGCAAATGGAAGGCCATTAATACACAAGCAACAGCCACATAAGGACTAATTCTTTCTCCAATTCTGCTTGCTTTCCAACACAATCCTTTGATACCACTGTGATCTCTTCGAGGATTTCCCTGGGCGTCCGGCGCGGAATTGAAAATAGTCGGATACAGCGCACGAGAGAAGGTCGTTGCGCAGATAAACAAAAGAATAACGACCAGCAAAGATGAAAAGTCAAAGAGGGCACTCATTGTTGTCCAGTATAGGCCAAGAGGTTGCTATCAAAATGCCCAAACAGCAGTTGAAAAATGCAATTGTGCAGAGGTGGGATCCTGGGAACGGACATTGAGTGAGACTTTCATCAGACTTCACATCATCAAACGAAGACAAGCTCGTCTGTGTTGGTGGCTATTCCCCTTGCAAGGCGTCACACTGATTAATCATTCGTAGGAGAGTTTACTTCGTAAGTGCATAATTGAAAATGAGCGATTTAAAGAAGGAGGAACCGAAATCCGAAAGCGCTCCACAACCACGACTCCACAATTTTGAGACAGCTCCCATCGCGAGCTCAATATTCGAAATCGGAGAAAAGGGTGTTCAAGTAGCAGGCCAAGGCTTTCTAATTGGTTCTATCTTTGGTATGGTATTCTTGAGTAATCCTCAAACCATGAATACGTTCGGTACATGTAAGTGGTTGCTGAAACATATGGCATCAAACGTATTGCATACCCACTGGTTTTTTTATTTCACCAGCCTTATTTCTCTTCGTATACTCGTTTTTAGCCGGGGCAATGCACTATGAGCAGATTGCCAATTCAATGGGCAAGTGCGGGGTAAGTATAATTCACGCTTATCTATTAACTATTATGCATAGTGTAGCTTTTCGTGATGTCCTATACCTATGAGTAAATCGTTGGTGCATCTTAAGTGATTATGCATCTACAATATTTTTGTTTCTGCTTTAGGGGCTCATTGCCATTCTCCTGGCGTCTCACACAATCACCGTTCAATCCTTGCAATACGCACAAAACAAAAAAGATCACGTGGCCCACCAAGCAGCTGGCTTTGGTCTCATGGGTTTCATCGCAGGAGGATTGCCGTCGATGATCGATGGTAGCCCTGGTCCGATCACTTTTATGAAAGTACGATCGTTGAAAGGTCTGGCATTAGGATGTGCTACAGGAGCTGCGTTGGGGTACACCCTCACGAAAATGTACAACCTCAGTGGGACGAATAGCACAGTGGTGAAGTACGAAAACAAAATAAAGAGTGCATTGGGCTTTACCAGCAAAAGCTCGGATATTGGTAAGTGATTGCCACATACCGACCGTTTGAAGCCTTAAAAAAGTGCCGAAGAACGCTCAGAATTTGAACCTGTGTATGTTGTATGATTATAAATAAGCTCATATTCGAACACTCTAGTCTGGCAAGTGTGTGAATAGTGAAACTCTACGGGTGATTTTATTGTGAGACATCATCGACAATACCGGTATGTCTCCGAAATAACGCATTTGTTATGTAAGGCACTCAACCTGTGGCGTTCACTTCACAAAAATCTCTGCGCTTTCAAGCCAGCTCTGGCAGAGTTTCTCCCATAGGTTTTGATCCCACAAAGTAAGGATTCAATGCTTCGTCAGCTTATTAATGGGACGAGACGGTTTCACAGTGGCAGGAATGCAGGTAGAGTCGGGAAGCCTCGGTTCGTCGAAAAAATGCAACGAGCACCCTCGACACCACCGGAGAACCCTGGGCCAAGTCGCGCTGAATTGGGCGTGGTGAAGAGGAAAGTAGCATTGGTCTTGTCTTACGTTGGTAGCAAGTATCACGGATTGCAACTTGCCACTCAAGAAGGGATCGAAACAGTGGAAAGTGTCTTGTTGCGGACTCTCTTGGACATTGGGGCAGTGAGACCGTCCAACGCGGAAAGTTTGCAGAAAATAAAATGGAGTCGCGCCTCTCGCACCGACAAAGGCGTTCACGCTGCGCGAATTGTCTTGTCTCTCAAATTAGAGATCCACAAGGACTGGGTTCCACCATCGTTGCATCCACCTGCGCAGAACCCCGATAGCACTGAGACTGTTAGTTATCAAAAGGTGGTGGAGCTGCTGAACGAAAAGCTTCCCGAAGATATCCGCGTCATGTCGTGCGTGCGTGTGAATGATTCCTTTATGGCGCGCACAGCCTGTACTTGGCGAGAGTACCAATATACAATTCCAACCGACATTTTAACACGTCCATTGCAATATCTCCCTCCCTCGGAGGACACCAAAACGTGGGATTATCTGCCCACTCCCGAAGAAGTCGCACGGCGTTATTCTGCATTCGACTGTTCTACACAGACCGAAGAACAAGCACTTGAACGATTGAATGAAGCATTAGCGCAGTTCGTCGGTACCCAGAGTTACCACAACTTTCACAATATGAAAACCAAGGAACTTGCTAAGAAACGGTATCCGAAACGTTCCCAAACAGAGGCTACTGCAGAAGATCTATCAGTGGACGCAGGACTGCAGAATTTGGTAGAAACCGAGCAGGAAGAAGCGGACAAGGACCATTTAACAGATGAGAATGGGGACGGTGCGGATTCCGACGAGGAGGACGACGCGCCTGCGGAAGAAGAACTGTTCGGTAAAAATGTCGCCGTGCATGACAGCTGGACCCCCCAGGAGCGCCCAATGGCCCAAAAGCTTGTGCGCACAATGTATGTGGTGCGCGGCGAGTTGCGCAGGTTGCCGAATGGTCAGTCTTTGATCGGAGTCACGCTGCGGGGCGCCAGCTTCACCCTTAAGTAAGCAAATTACGTATTTATGTTGAGTAGTTCATTCTTTTTTTTTACTTTTTTCTTGTCTGTGCTGAATTTTTATTCTATTTTGGGTTGTTTATCATGCAATTTTGGTTGTTTTTCCTCTCCTTCGACTACAGTCAAATTCGTCTCATGATGGGTGCGGCCGTCTTGGTGGCACGCGGGATGGTCCCTCCAAACACAATATCGGCGTCTTTAAAGATCCCCTACGCCTTGCGGGCGCCTATTATGCCCGCAGAGGGACTGTATTTGCAGTACGGAGGATTTGGCTACAGTGGCAACCAGGTAGGGTTGCACTCCTACTAAATTCCTTGTTTCTTTCTTCTTTTGAATTCGACTTGTGACCATTGGAAACTTTGTCATCAATATACGCAATTGCTTCTGCCTAACTTTTTTCTTCAAATATATAATTCCATCCAACACACCACACTGCAGTTTGTGGCTCTGTCCGAAGAGAGCGCTGCCAACTTACCAGTCCCTGAGACCATTCTAATGGACAAAGAAGCCTTTCAACGCAGTGAGGAGTTCAAAATGAACCACATCCAGCCGCGCGTGCTGCAGGACTGGTATGAGAACGACGCCCAGCTTCTGAACAATTGGCTGCGCTTTGCTGAACGCTTCCGCCCTTCCCACGAGGTAATCATTTCATTGACAGAATAACTTATCTTGTTCTTCGATATTTTCGGTTCTGTTTCGGTTTTCTTCCTTTCTGTTTGTCCTGACACTTTCATGTCGTTTCTCATCCTTCATTTCACATTCTGTGTGTATTGGTATTAGGTGGCTGCGCTGTGGCAAGAGATGCTGATCGATGAGGAACTATTCCAAGCTGAACGACAAGCACGTGCATCGATTGCCCGCCAGAAGCGCATCGACCTCGCATTGAACCAGCAGGCATTCGATGCAGAACAAGGACGAGAAGGATATAACAACAAAAACAACGATAGTCGGGATAACAACAAAAAGAGCAAGAACAGCAAGGGAAAGAAGGACAATAACTCTTTACATTACGCCGAGCTGCTGCCAGAGCGCTTCTACACCGACCTGGTGAGCAATTTATTTTTATTATAAAATGATATTCGCTGTTTTCTTTTTGAAGTGTTTTCATGGTAGTTTTATCATAAGTTCTCTTTTTCTTCCTTTCCCCCACACGGCAGGTGATCCACTTCAACGCTTACCCGGGCCTTGTTGTCGAGCGTGCCGTGCGTTCATTGGCCCATCAGATCGAGACAGGGCGCATGGCGCGCGATATGTCTACTGACATCTACATCGAATACATGAAATGCCTGGCCGTGCAGAGTACGCAAAACGAGCAGGTCGATGTGTTGCGGTATTGGGCCACGAGTATGAGCAAAGTTAAGAAAATACATAGTTAGTTTGGCATCACTGTCGTTGTGTCGAAGTATCAGTATCTTGTATCCTTAAACGCAACGAAAGATTTGTCGAAATCCAGAAATTATCCAAATTACGATCGTTGCAGTCCAATACTGTAATAACACATCTGAACACATTATATATGCAAACAGGCGCACCAAAACCTGGAAAAGATTCATTGCTTTGCAACCCAGCGAGCTTAAATTCTTCGCTTAGAGTTTTACTCGCTACTTGTCTGTTTGAATGGTGTATGAGTTGAAGATTAATGTGAAAAGGGGGACCGTAAACGGTGGTGGTCTGGCTAATAATGCCTACGTGGAAGTTTGGATTGACGGCATGCTGGTGGAGACAACTGCCTCTGTGCCGTCGCCTCCAGAGTGGAATAAAGAAGTCATCAAAGATTTCGATACGCTAGAATCCGCCACACCCATTGTTATATCATTCACTATGTTTAAAAAGCGCTGGACCTCTGAAGGTTTTAAACTAGTCGGATCGTGCCAGTTCCTTCTTAGCGAATTAGTCGAAAAGCTGAACAAAGGGCCCGTCAACAAGAATCTGACGCTAGTAGCGGGTAAAAAGAACATCACATTGTCGGGGACGATTTCGATAAGTGTGGAATTGACCGGCGGATCTCACGGCGCAGAAGACGAATTGGACATGTTTTCACGAGAAAAGCGCCTCATGAATCGAGCCAGTGTGCGCTTGACCCGCAACAACAACGCATTGTCAAAAATGTATTCTATATTTGTACCGAAGCCTGAAGATCAGCGTGTGAAGCCAAGTGAACTGGGCATTGTCTCCAAAGTTTACCGTTATTTATTTCACTTTGACAACCAAGTGTTCGGACGTCTGGTAAAAATTTTGGTATTAGGGTTGTGGTTGATCATTATTAAGTATAGTATGGATTTATGGGTGAGTATGAAGGATACCTCGGATCGTGTGGATGGTTCACTCGAGAGAGTGGTAAAAATGTTTGCGGAGTTGAGATAAACGTAGTTGAAAATTGCCTTGCAACACACAGCAACTGAGCGTATCCACCACCCTTTTCATTTCATACGTATATCGTCTTACTTTATAAACAAAAGCTGTACGACTTTTATACCTTCGTTTGGGTTACCCACACTACTATGTTTACCAACTACTTATCAAGGGTGGTTTGCTTTTGGAAAAGGAACTATTGTGCAGGTTGCAAAAAGTATTTATCACATGACTACTCCGGTATTTCTTACACTACGGATTTTCTATGCAGTGATTCCAGTCCACGAACCAGTACCGGCTTATCATACAAGTGGATCGTAAAAGTCTGCGTCGTATGCGAATCACTCCATTGCCTTTTGCGTTATTTGAGGCACAATGCCCAGTGACCGTTACAGCCATTATGGCTGTAACGGTCACTGAGCAGCAGTTGAACTTCTTCCTTTTACTCTCAAAGCATCGCACAATTGTCTGTCTCGTCTTGCACGGCACTGGCGAGGGGCGCTGTTTCAGACTTGTTTTTAAAAATGGTTGTTTTGCGGTGCTCAGACGTGCCTGCATACTTACGTGATAGTGATTTTTATCGTAATCTGGACAAGGGCGATGACGACGAGTTTGCACTATCACTTGAACATTTCAAGAGAGATACCACTGTGCGGAATGACTCTGACTTGGATCATCTGTTATCTACCTTGCGATTTTGGGGCTCAGTGCGTTTTCCTGAAACAGCAATTATCTTCATTGTACATTGTTCTCAGGAAATGTTGGATTACATACTCAAGAAGTACGGAGTTGAATTTTCAATCATTTCAGCGATCGATTCAGTACGTAAGTCAGAGTCCCATGAAACGATGAACAGAGCAATCGAGGGTGGTAGCTTAGAGCTGGTCCAGTTTTTGCTTCGAGAAGGGCACAATTTTAACGCAGAGTCTGCTGAACTGGCAGCAAAGGCCGGTGCTGTTCTCATATTAAAATACATGCATGAGAACGGTCACTGCATAGACAGCAGTGTTTCAAAAGGCGCTGCGGGAATGGGTCGTATTAACTGTCTTCAGTATTTACGCAGTATCAACATCCCTTGGCACAAAAACGTCGGAGTCATCGCAGCTGCATGTGGAGATGTTGCCTGCTTGAAGTATGTTGTGGAACAGGGGCATGAGATCATCGAAAAGGACTACGCTTGCCTGTACGCTGCGCAGAACGGGCACCATGCATGTCTGCAGTACCTCGTTGATCATAATTTACACGCGCCTCCTGAGTATTGGATTCGAACTGCGGCGTACAGTGGGAACTTGCAATGTCTGAAAATTGCATTTAATTTGGCACAGTCGTGGCCTACGGGTATTCAGCAAGAGATAATTAAGAAGCAAAGCTTGGAGTGTTTTGTGTATTCGGTTGAAAATGGCTGCCTGTATACGTGGGATGAAGTTTGCAGCATCGCTATGTGGGGGTTACTTGGACACCTACAGTACATAAAAACCCACACAACTTTTACTATAAATGAATTGGTTATACAAGCCGCGCTGTCTGAGGGCCACTTAGACTGTGTCGAATATCTACATACAGTGGGCTGTCCGTGGGATTTTAACCCGTATACCCAAGTTCTTAGGCGTGGACACTTTGATTGCTTGGTTTTTATGCACCAGCACGGGGCGATGTTCGAAGTATCCGATTGCACCCTAGCGGCGCGCCATGGAAGACTACTGTGTTTACAATATATGCACACGCATGGTGCGCAATGGGATCTAGAAACGTGTTGTGCGGCAGCAGAAAAAGGTCATCTGGATTGTTTACATTATTTGCACGAGCACGGCTGTCCTTGGGATGAAAAAACGACCACTGTGGCGCTTCAGAATAACCACAAAGATTGTTACCAGTATGCGAAAAAGAATGGTTGTCCATTGCCATCTCTAGGTAGGCGATTGGTGAAGTTATTTGGTTTGTGATTCACAATGACCCACCTCCTACATTCTCCAATGCTTCGTTTTATATTTCGATTCTCTATTGCTTGTTGTTGTGCTGCTACATGTACCGAGCCGACAAAGACTTATTTTTATTATTAACAGCTAACTAGCCAGTATGTTTGCGGTGATAATGCTAAATACTACTAAACAACACTTTTCAAGTGGCACGAAAAGTGGAAACAAAGTTCGCAAAGGGTTAATATTCGCTTCACTCCACGACAATTGTCAAGTGTCTCCAAGATCTTGTCAGCTCTTGAACCAAGGGTGACACAAGTCTGACAAATGAAGCTTCCCGTGCAAGTATTACTCATTGCCAGTGCTGTCGGCCTGGCTGTTGCGACATTACCCCTGCGCGGCCTAGGGAATAATGTAGATCCAAATCCTCCCAAGGCGGAGAGAGAAGTTGTGAGGGTGAGTGGCGCATCGGCCACGCACAGCTACCTTCAAATTAATTCGTATAATTCTGGTAGCTGTGACAATAATGTCCACGACATAAAGTACATGGCTTTGGGTGTATGTGGTCCTCTTGTTCGAGGCAACCCGATGCCGGACCGATTCTGCGGAGGATTTGTCCAGGCATCTGCACTCCCTACTACCAGCAATGGAGTAACTGGCCTGCAAGTAGAGTATGCTTACTTTAACGACCCAACTTGCAGCACTGTTGTTTCACAAGAGGGCTGCACGCAGAGTGTTTTTGTCGCCACTCAGTGTCCCAATCCTGACTCAAACGAACCCGCAAAAGGTTCTTCCGTTGGCTTTCTAACCCAAGCCATCACTGTTCCATCCAATGGCTACCACACAAAGTAAGTATTTGCTTGTTTATAGAATGCAATTAGTTCTTTTAGTGACTAGCGCTTGTGCTCTCGCTTTTATTTCTTAGGACTCACATGCAAGAGGACTGCTCTGACATCGCCTTTTCCGGTCAATGGCAGCGGAACGGCTGCACGCAGGTCGGCGATGACGCCAGCATTCACACTTTTTGCTCCGGTGAGAAACTTTGGAATGATGCGTATTCTTGTTATTTCGTTGGTTCCTTGTCGTTATTCTCATCAAAAGACGATTTTCTTTGTTCTACTATGCATAACAGATAAATCGTTCGAGTCCGTCGAATACCCGAAGAGCAGTGACTGCCAAGGTGCCGCCTCTCTTCACACTTACACTCCTCTCAGCATGTGCATGCGCAACGGCAACCGAAAGATCGAGGCCTCAAAGTACCGCCTGGGCTACACTTCGAACACCTGCGAGGATACTGGGGATTCTCAGACTGTCTTATCGGTGAAACCGGTGAAGCAAATCTCACAGCAAGAGCTTTTAGAAGATCCAGAGCCGTCTGCTGAACCCAGTGCTGAGCCCAGTGCTGAGCCGACCGCAGAACCCACACAACAACACTCTGACGCTCCGGTGTCTGTCCCTACCCACGCGCCCTCTGTGAGACCCACCGCACAGCCCTCTACCTCTGCACCCACCGTGCAGACGTCTCCGGTCGTGTCCTTCACCTCCACGATGACGCTGGCCAACGTTGCTTCGAGCACACTCGACGCCAATAGTCAGTACGCGGTGCGCGTTGCCTCTGCGCAGTCGATGGGCATCGATGTCAGCCACGTGACCTATGTCAGCAGTACTCCAGCATCTTCGGTGCTAATGGTGGCAGGAACAGTTGTCACTCGACTGTCCGCGATTCCTATTGGTCCCATTTTACATGGTAGTCATCACGAAGGTCGTCGTCTCGCCGCCGATAAGCAAGCCATCTTGAGCGACAAGAACCCGAACAACTTGAAGCGCACACTAAGTGGCCACACCCTCGAAGTGACCACCTTGACCACCATCTCGCTCGCTTCTACCAGTTTCACGTCTGTGAGCGCGCTCTATGACAGCCTGACCGAGGCGCTGGAGGACTCTGTGGACGACGGTGTGTACACCACTCTACTGCGTAGTTCCGGGGCTACCGAGCTGGCTGCTGCGAGCGCCACGGATGTGGACAGCGACGACCCTGTAGTTACCAACCCTCCTTCCAATGATGAAAGTGGTGGCAAGAGTGGCCTCAGTGACGGCGCGCTGGCCGGGATTGTCATCGGCGCGCTGGCGGGTGCCCTGTTGCTTTTCATGCTCTGCTACAAGTATGTTTCTTGCGGCAAGTCGGCCAACACACGCGATCAGGACTACCTCAATGCAAGTGATCACTATGACAATGGCAGTGAGATGTCATCGTGGAGCCCACTCACAGGATCTCGGGTGTAAGCATCGGCTCCAATGGGGTATGGTATACAAATCGTTTTTTTTTTTGCTGGACAGGACAAGCTACACCAGTATTTGTGCCTGATGTTTTGTAGTATTCGATAGCGCTGTTGTGTTGTAAATGTTTCAAATCCGTTGTCACACAAAAGAACAGAAAAGTTTTTTTCACTCGTTCCGACCTTAACCCTTTCTGTAAACTTCGTGACAATGTGGCCAGAGAAATCAATTCGCACTGTCTTTTAGTACATGTTTCGTGCGAGGACAATAGCTGTCCGTCAAATCTCAAACCGTTTCCGAACCATGGCCACGGCGAAAATTGTCCCGAACAAAAGTGATGAGGGTAATATCATGGACGGGGAAGCGCAAGTGTTCCCCTCAGCGTGTGAGTCAATACTATACCTTGATTCAAACTACTGTGTGGTAGACAAGCCTCACAAAGTACGTATGACAGGCGATTTTGCTATCACGATGGAGAAGCTTCTTCTTCACTGGATACCAGGCATTCAAATTGGGTCATTGAAATGGATTCATCAATTAGACTTTGCGACTTCTGGAGTGTTGTGTGTAGGCCTCAACAGACCCGCGGCCGCCGTCGCCAGTGCTGCGTTTGAAGCACGCACTGTAAAGAAACAGTATCTGGCGGTGCTGCAGGGGCACGTGAACCTCGAGGACTGGCCATTATTGGATGCGCGACCAGCTTTCGTTGATGAGGATGAAGCCGATGACATCAGCATTCCCGGAAAGCGCAAGCACGAGAAAATCAAAAATAGTGCACCTCAAGTGCTATCCAATACCACTTGGCAAGCCGAAGTAAAAGAAGCAAACTTGTCGGTCTATTTTGACGCGTTCACAGCGTGGAAAGAGGCGCATTGTGATCCACCCGTCGCTGATGCCGTAGCTGCTGACGTGACTTCGGAACCTTCATTTACCGAGTTCCAGCATCAGCATCCTGACAAATACAAGCTCCTTGCTCCGCTGCTCACGCATACTTATGAAACCTTTCAAAAGCAATCCAAACAACGCAAAGCTTTGAGGAAGTTTCTCAAGAGCTGTGGAATCGAGGTGGAAACACAAGTCTCTGAACTTGCCGCACGCCCAGACCTCGCAGCTCAATTAGAGAAAGCCAGAGAAGAATTAGTAGCTAACACCGTGACAAACTTTGAAGTGACGCAAGAAACCATCGCGGCCATGAGCAATGGGTATAAAAAACCCACCAATGGGCCCAGGGTGTATCGTGTGCGGGGCACAGAGCATCGGTTGGTGATTAATGTGCCAGTGGCGGAAATATTGGGGGATTTTAGGTGAGTTGACTTCAAATTAACTACGCAGTGCACAGTTTTATGTGACACCTGTCCTCATTGTATCATCGTTTCTAAGAATGGAACCTGGGCATGAGGGGAACCCGGGAAAGCACTGCGAAACAGAAATGGAGGTTTTAGAGCACGGTATATACCAGGTAAATGAGTATTCTTTCTGTCCGCCCATTCTTATATTGTGAATCCACTTGCATGCGCTAAATCCGTTGGGTGTAAAAACAGGGCAGAGAGGTGACAAAGGTGCGTTTTTACCCACGCTCAGGCCGGCGGCACCAGTTGCGCGTGCATAGTATGTGTCTGGGTCATCCGATAGTCGGTGACTACACATACAACCCTTTCCACCGCGACGCCGTGCAGGCAGAGAACAGCGCGAAACTGAACACTGTTGGAGCCAGTGAGGGTGCGGAGGTGGAAGCAGCTGATCGGATGATGCTTCATGCCCACTACCTCAGGTAGAAATCTCACACCATCACATCCGACACAATATATGCGGGTTTAAAAGCTTATTATACATTTTCGCGCATATTTGTAGGGTAAATTATCCAATCAGAAAGGATCTCAAGCTGCCGGACCCCGCCACGAATGCAGCGATGAATGCACTCGTCCACCCGGTGCTATCCACGTTAACTTTAGCATCCCAGAAGGAGGTCTCTATTACTGACGAAAATAATGTCACCCCTTTGGTAGAAGTAAGCGCGTCGGATCCTTTTGTCTTTGTTGGTCATGTGCTTCAGGCGTAAAACGAATTAAAAATTTGCACACAATCCATTTGTGTAATATTCCCGCCTAGGTGGTAACTTGTGAATCGCGAATCTTTTGTGGACGCCAGTGAATATCGAATTAAAATACGTTTTATAAATGCAAATTATGCAATCTAAAACGCATATAGAATTGTAACTGGAAATTTTAAGATCCGACCACTTGTCTCCCTTTGGCCGTTGCATTCGTCATCAAGCCAAAAGTCAATAACTTTTTAGTTCGTAACCAACAATGAGTGCCATCAACGCTATTTCTACCGGATTGTCTGTGATTTCCTTCACCTTCTTCTTGGTCGGCATCATCGGCTACTCTCCTGAGACCGGCGTGTTTCAGGACATCCCTTGGGTTGTCGTAAAGGCAGGCAACACGCAAAAGTATTTGTTCGGAACTCAAGGCTTTTACGTCGACGTTCCTGGCCAACACAATGTTGTTTTGTACGGTGACAACGACTGCAATTCTGATTTCTGTGACAACTGTGAGTGGGATGGCCAGGTCGTTGGTGGTCTTTTGGTTATCGCATTGGTCTTCACCGCCGTCGTCATCGGCCTGAGCGGTGCTACTATCACCACTGTGTCCAAGCCTTTGGGCATTTCCAACATTGTGATGTCCTTCACCGCCTTCGCCGTCTCCCTGGTTGGCATTGTTAGTTTCATGGGCAGATGCTTCTCCGAGATTGACCACGTGTTCCCCAGCAAGCAGCCTGAGTGGGGCCCTGGTTCTATTCTTTCCATCATCGGCATGGTTCTGATGGGCGTTGTGTTCCTTCTGCAGGTGGCTGGTGTTGCCATTAAGGGCGGAAACTAAATCGTAAAATTGTTCGACTTGTGTATGGGAGGCGGACGTAATAACCGTTTAATGCACTGAACTCATTTATTTTTCTGTGTTTATTGCAAACTTTTTTCTATTGATTCGATGGATAGTAATAAAAAAACTTTGCAAAGTGACTCCCACCTACTTTTTGCGTTTATTTCCAATAATGAAGCTGTCTCAACAAGTGCTGACTATTTGGCGAAGTATCATGAGACCAGATTCAAAGTTATTTCTTTCTAATTTCTGATAGCGGGTAAGAGCAGTGTCCAAGTTGGTTCATTGGTTATTGCCGTCACATCAATATACAGCCATGGTTTCCAAAAAGAAATGAAGTGCACAGCAACAGCATTACATATTTCGTAAAATACGACTGACAAGGTTACGCTTAACTAACTTATCACAAGAACAAAGATAAGACTATACTAAACAGCTACAAACTAGACTAACTGATACTTGGACATATAGGGTTGACACAAAGAAAAACACTGGATAACACAGGGATTTAACCAAGCAAATGGTAAGTCACACCGCAGGCGAAGGTGAGACATACTAACAAGATAAGAGCGAAAAAGATAACAGAAGTGCCCCACGCTAACTGCACATGTGTGTTTTTAGTAGACGTACCCACGTTTTTAACAATTGTACGATCTGCATCGTGAAGCGACAAGGGCGGACGTAAGGATTCTGCTCTATTTTGTGTCAATTCATCCACCCTTGCATATCTTAGGTTCAAAGAGATAACGAGACTCCCGCTGACAGGAATCCCCTTGACCATGTTCATTTTCACGCTTCGCTCCACCGAACCCTTGTTTAATGTAGGTATCAGCTCAGAAATAGAGAAGCGTGCAGTGCCCAGCAGCATAAAGCCCGGTTGCAACAAATGCTTTCGAAGCATCGACATCGAGATAATTACTGGCGTCACAGGCTCTAACGTAGAAAACTCTAAGCGAATAACTTTATTCCATGGAACTTGTCCGTTGCTCATCTTCGCGATGGTCGTCTTGTTTGCATCGTCTACTATCCCGTCCACGGCCGTTTCCACCATCAACTCAGGGCGAACGTAAAACAGATCGATCAAGCCCTCTTTGATAGTCAACTCAAGAATATACGCATTAGAAGAAGCCATGTATGTGAAAGGTTTAAACTGGAATCTGCTCAGGAAGCCTTGCACGGATCTAAAATATCTGACTGTGCGCGGTGGGTGAACTGCCGGCGGTTCAGAAAACGGACCCAAACCGTTCAGTTTCGCGCATGAAAATTTCCGTTGACCGTTACAAATGAGATTCTTAACCGGACGCCCCAATGTCGTTCAAAATCCTTGCGTTGCGTTGCGGTCAATCTGAGTATCTTCATAGAAAGAGCTTGTTTACAATATCTGTTTAGAATGTCCTCAGCAGGTGTGAAGTTTGAACTGGAGCTCATTATTCAGAGATGCATTCTTCGCCCAGCGGTGCCGGTCTTGAGCGTACCTGCTTCTTCGTACGTTGAAACATCAATCGGAGGCATGATCTGTGAGAACGGCAACACAGAACCCGCTAAGATGATCGACGGGCACGTTGTTTGGAACAAACGTGTTGTGACATATTTCACAGATCTCGAACCTCCTGTACCGATGATCATTTCCATGACTGTGTACCGCAAAAGCTTATTCAAGCAAAGTTTTAATCTAATCGGCACAGCTCATCTGTGCGTCGCAGATCTTGTCTCCACGATTAATATTGGTTATGTATATTCAAAGGTTCACCTGAGCATGAAGAAAAACGTTTCGACTCGAGGCTACCTGCTCGTTTCAACAAACATGAAAGTCGTGTCGGCGAAAGAGAACCCTGAATATATGGTAGTTGCAACAACTGGTAACTATGGCGATGCGGTGTCGCGAGAAAATCCTGCGCTTGGCTCTGATCAGTCTCTGAAGAAAGAAACCAAGCGTTCGATTGCACTGTATGTAGGATACTTCAATACTGTGTTGGTTCTTGTCTTCATCTCACTTTTAGTAGGATCTGTTCTCAGCTTAGCAGAAGAGTTGTACACATTTGGCAGTATTCACTAGTTGTATTCTTTTTTGCTCTTTTGCATGAATTCTTTCAGTTTTACCGTAACTTAACCCCAGTGATGTAAAACCGCTCTGGATTGGGGCAAAAATGCTTCTTTTTAGCCACTCTTTGACATCCAGAAACATGTGAATTTTCACTTCAAACCAAATATTTCGGTGATCAAAGAGAGAGAAACTCCAGAATATACAGGCAGTTCATCCATAATCACTTTAGAAGAACGCCTATTGTGAGGCAGATGTCGTTCGCTGGAAAGTATGAGTTGGAAATGTTGATCAAAGAGGGAACACATGGCCACCCAAAGAAGAAAGCTGCCATTTACGTTGAAGTGTCAGTTGCTGGCGTTACCGATGCTGCCGACCAGACAGAGCTGGTGCAATTGGAAAATGGCCGCGCTGTTTGGAACAAGTATATTGTGAAGAGATTTCCGACCCTTGAACCTACCATGCCCACTATTATTTCTCTGTCAATGTATAAAAAGAGAAACTATTTGGGCGGATTCAAACTCATCGGCACGGCACATTTCTCCATTTCAGAGCTGATTCCCATCCTCAACAAGGACACCGTTCAAGGCCGCATCAAGCTTAACATGAAAAGAGATGTTCCATCGACCAGTAGTTTTCTTGTGGCCATGAAATTGAAGTCGTTTGGCGATCCTTCGCCCCGTTCTGAGACCATTCGAAGCAGCCTTCCCTTTATACCAGAGAAAGGACAAGAAGAAGACTTCGAAAATCGACCACGCTTTCCCCAGCCAAACTTCGACTAGATCAAGTCTTCGCGAAGGGGTCGCTTGCTTATCAATTTTAACTTGCAACTTTTGCCATCATTGTCGGATTTTGTGGTGTACACCAACTCACCAGTGCAGTGTCAAAAGTGCGTTGTGTTATAAAATCTTTTTCAATTCTCGTTTGCAATCTTTGTGCATATGTTGTCTGGGTGCTTTTCAATTATTAGGATTTGCGATTCAGTGACATTAATGTGTGATTCTTGTTCTGCAGTTTATATATCACGTAATGATGATGTAAAATAGTTTAATGACCTAATAAATAAGTTTAGATAGTCCAAATAAAGCATTTTTTATTATTAACATACAATAAAACGTTATTCATGCAGCTGGGCAAGCTTAATGGTTGGAGAAACATTTATGGTTGTTGATACTTTTGGGATTAATACTGTGCAGTTCCGTAGCGAGACTCGGCTGGTTGAAGCGCCGATTGTACAGCACACTGTCATCGTGCAGCCCCGACAAGACATCGATTAAACTAAAGCGGTACTCGCTGCGCGTGCAGTGGGAGTCAAACGCGACCTCCACGCCGTTCACAATCTTGTGTGAGACATCCGTGGGCTTTGACCCGGTGTGCAAGTTGAAGGCACACCGGTCCACAAACTTCTGCCGGTCCGCCCCGCCACTTAAATGTGCGCTTTTGCTGCCTTTTCCGTGCTTCTCGGCGCTCTTTTTCGACTTGCTGCTGCTTGTAGTCGTGTGGACGCTGGGCAGGGGGCCACCACTGTTGTACAGAAAATTGCTGATTAATTGCTTGCCTAGCTTGATGGCCTGAGGTACTGAGACCTCCCCGAGGCTGGCGATCTGGTTCTTGTCGAGGCTGTGCAGCGTGGCAATATGGTCACAATTCGCCCTGTACACAACGATAAACAAATAAACATCAGTAAACACGATGAAAATACAATTCGACTATGTAATGACAAGGAACTCCGCAGCATATGCGGCACATAAAAAATATAGATTTTTAATCAAGTACGACAAATAGAAAACTCACCACCAGATGTTCGTATCGTAGCTGCTGTGCTCAAAGTCGCTGCCGCAGGTGGCATACCCATTGAGCAGCGCTGAAATGCAGATACTCGGAAATTCGACGATAAACCCGTTCACAATGTCGTGCAGAAACGGCTGCGATTGGTAATCCTAAAGGCCATTGTAAAATATGTGCAGATAAGTCAATACTGGTATGTATAGTGCATTTGAGGCTGAAAGAAAATGTGTGCATACCTGTGCGGTAAGATGCTTCATGAGATCGTTTGTGCAATTTGTTTCCTGGTTGTGCATCAGAAACACATACGAGCGCTTTTGTTCGTTGTTGCGGGCTTTGCAGTACGCATGCAAGTCGTTGATGGAGTTCACTTCGCCCAGCACGGCGCCTAATTGAAGACGCTCTTGCAATGTCGCTGGGGCAATCTTTCTCCGCTTGGCCTTGTGCGTGCTCGTGCGCCGTAAGTGCGTATGCGGAGCAGGTGCAACGTCTTCAGCGTGCACATCGGCGTACGGCTTGACGTGAATCTTCTCCAACCCGTTGCGTACGTGTAGATTGGAGATCATATCGGTCATCGTGGTGTAGGCAGCAGTCTGTTCCGCCGTGTTGCTAGCATTGGAGTGAGCACTCGCGGCGTCAAAATTGATTTCGATGGAATCGGCGATTTCCAGAACGCTGGACCATCCGGTGGAAAGCTTCATACCAATATTGGCAAGCTTGGTAGCGTCTACCATCTTTGAAGTGAACAAGCTGGAAGCGAACCGTTTGCCATCCATGACCATCAAATGCTCTTCAAGGACTTCGATCCAATGCCCAACGGTAGTTGAGACATGATAGAACCCCTTTACTTCAATTTTGTTCTTGTCTATAGCATTTAGGGATGCTTGGAATATTTCCTTGTCGTACGTTCTGACGGCAAACTCGAAGTTCTTGTATCCGTGCCCCGATTTGGATGAAGAAGGATTAGCCTTGCCAACAAAAGTCATATTGCTTGTCATTTTGACCAGATTAGCCCCAACCGACCATACCGCTAGCTGCATACAAAGACATACAAGTGAAAACTTCATCATCCCACGTAGCTTCGCCAAGAAAGATCTAACTCACCACCTG
>LNAP01002648.1_pt1 | contig 17730 bp, 16 predicted proteins | sample 602601 | NCBI WGS metagenome assembly LNAP01 (sample SAMN02440304, study PRJNA202911) | soil metagenome | biome: Subtropical and temperate rainforests or woodlands; isolation source: soil samples (1 kg each in a 20% v/v slurry with milli Q water) were... ... | reverse complement strand
CTTGGGCGTAGCCGGAACCCGGTTCACCTACGCAACTGGGAAGCTGGTGCTGTGGAGCAAGCAGCCGGGCCTGGTCGATGCCAAGGGCCAGGTTCTGCACACGGAAAAGTTCGACCGCCTCGCATTGGCCAATCCCAAGCTTGCGCCGTATGGCGCGGCCGCCATTGAAACGCTCAACAAACTTGGGTTGTTTACACCGCTGGCGCCCAAGTTTGTGACAGGTGAAAACATCGCTCAAACCTACCAGTTCGTGGCGACAGAAAATGCTCAACTCGGGTTCGTCGCACTATCCCAGGTATTCGTCGATGGCAAGGTGACCGAGGGTTCCGCATGGATCGTGCCCGCCGAAATGCATGCACCCATCCGGCAGGATGCTGTCCTCTTGACCGCCGGCAATGGCAACCTGGCAGCGAAGGCGCTTATGGACTACCTCCGAGGCAAAAAGGCAGCGGGCATCATCCGTTCCTTCGGCTATGAGCGTTGACATGGATTTCCCTCTCGACAAACAAACCTGGGACGCCATTAGGTTGACGATAGAGCTGGCCACGCTCACGACAGTTTTGCTGTTGATCATTGCGACGCCCCTGGCGTGGTGGCTATCGCAGACTCGATCACGCTGGCGTGCTCCCATCGGTGCGCTGGTGACATTGCCACTGGTGTTGCCCCCTACGGTGCTGGGCTTCTATTTGCTGGTGGCAATGGGGCCGAATGGTCCACTCGGCCAACTCACTCTGGCGATGGGGCTGGGCTTGTGGTCATTCACCTTCACAGGCTTGCTGCTGGGTTCCATTTTCTTTTCATTGCCTTTCGCGGTGCAGCCGATCCAGCACGCTTTTGAATCGGTCGGACGCCGGCCCATGGAGGTGGCCGCGACCTTGCGCGCGCGTCCGATCGATGCGTTCTTCACCATCGCTTTGCCGCTGGCGCGTCCCGGCCTGATTACCGCCGCTATTCTGAGCTTCGCCCATACGGTGGGGGAGTTCGGCGTGGTGCTGATGATAGGGGGAAATATCCCAGGCAAGACAAGGGTCGTGTCCACTGAAATCTATAGCCACGTCGAAGCGATGGAGTATGCGCAGGCGCACTGGCTCGCCGGCGGCATGGTGATCTTCTCGTTCTTTGTGCTTCTTAGTCTTTCGCTTCTTAAACGCCGGGTTGGCAGGGTGATGCCTTGAGCGAACATTCGAACCATATCGAGCTACGGGTGTCCAGGGCCGGCTTTGCCTTGTCGGTGGATATTTCTTTTCCCGACAAGGGCATAACCATGCTGTCGGGGCCATCAGGCTCCGGAAAAACCACGGTGCTGCGCTGTGTTGCGGGCCTGGAGCGAGCCGGCCATGGCGTCGTGCGTATTGCTGGGGAGACCTGGCAGGATAGCGATGGCACGATCTTCAAGCCCACTTGGCAGAGGCCTCTCGGTTACGTGTTTCAGGAAGCCAGCCTTTTCGAACACTTGAATGTAAAGGGAAACCTGGAGTACGGGCTGAAACGCATCAAGAGCCCGGATGCCAGGAAAAGCCTGGAGGATTCAATCGATCTGCTGGGGATCCGTGCACTGATGACACGCCGACCAGATGCACTGTCCGGAGGCGAGCGCCAGCGTGTTGCAATCGCTCGCGCGCTGGCCACTCAGCCGCGCTTGCTTCTGTTGGACGAGCCGTTGTCCGCACTGGATTCTGCCCGCCGCCATGAAGTTTTGCCCTGGTTGGAGAGAATCCGGGATGAACTGGGTACGCCCATGCTTTACGTCACGCATTCAGCGGATGAAATCGTACGTCTTGCTGATCACCTTGTGCTCATGGATCAAGGGAAGGTCAGCAAGGCAGGGGAGACGGCAGCGGTATTGGCCTCAGCGAATAGTCCTATCGCCATAGGCGACGATGTGAGCGTGTTGCTGAATGCCCGTATCTCTGAACGCGACGAGCGCTGGGACCTGCTCTGTGCGACATTCGAGGGAGGAAGGCTTTGGGCCGGCGATAACGGTTTGCCGCTGAATACCAACGTCAGGGTACGCGTGCTTGCAAGGGATGTCAGCCTCACAACTGATGAACCGCAGCGCAGCAGCGTTCAGAATCACTTGCACGGCATTGTCGAGTCTATCGTCCAGGACAGTCATCCGTCTCAAAGCATCGTCAGGATCAAGTGCGGAAACGCGGTCATCCTGGCGCGGGTCACCAGGAAGGCAGTGGACGGGCTTGGTGTGCAGCCGGGAGCGCCAATCTGGGTCCAGGTCAAGGCTGTCGCGGTCATTGCCTGAAGGAGGCGGCGGTTCAATTACGCCAACCCATCAATCTGAATTACTAAGACTGCATCTTATTAAGCGTCACACGCATCGTACAATATGACCAGAGTAGTCAGATTATGGAGGAGGTACCATCATGCAGAGCTGGCAAATACAGGAAGCGAAAGCAAAAATGTCCGAGGTGATCAAGCGGGCCCAAGTGCAGCCGCAGGAGATTACCTCGCATGGCAAATCAGTGGCGGTCGTTATTTCCCGTGCGACATTTGATCGCTTGACTCAGATGGATGGCTCGCTTGTCGACTTCATGCGCCGCTCGCCCATGCATGGGATGGACGATCTGGAGTTTGAGCGTGACAAGAGCCTCACGCGCGAGGTGGAACTTTGAGCTATCTCGTAGACACCAATGTGCTCTCCGAACTTAAACGCAAGGCGCCAAACCCGGACGTACTCGCATGGTTTACAGACAGGCCAGCGTCGACGCTGTATCTTAGTGCCCTAACGTTCGGTGAAATTAGGAAAGGGATTGAAGGCGTTTCGCATATCGAGCGGCGTCAGCTGCTGGTGGATTGGCTCGAGACTGAACTCACGGCCTTCTTCATTGGGCGCGTTCTACCTGTGAACATTGCCGTGGCTGATCGGTGGGGTCGGATGGTGGCAGCGGCGGGGCGCCCCGTGCCGGCAATTGACAGCCTGCTGGCGGCCACCGCGCTGGAACATGACCTGGTGCTTGTTACGCGCAACATCAAGGATTTCGATGGCCTGGGTATTACGCTTATCAATCCTTGGCTGCCACGTTAAAAGGCCGGGCACCATGGATGCCCGGTCTTTCAGCTACAACCTTGCGCCTGTCGCCAGGTGGACTTACTCGGTGGTTTTTCCGTCGAAGTGTTCATCCGACGCATCGGCCTGGGCCTTGGTGGCATGGATGACGCCATCACGGTGTTCCGGCGGCCCGTAGATAGTGTAGAGCTTGAGCGGCTGGTCGCCGTTGTTGACCACGTTATGACGGGCGCCGGCCGGGACGATGATCGCATCGTCGTCCTTGATTGCGCGGCTTTGACCGTCGATGATGACTTCGCCACTGCCTTCTTCGACCCTGAAAAACTGGTCGTGATCTTCATGAACTTCCGCGCCTATTTCTTCGCCCGGCTTAAGGGTCATGAGCACCAACTGCATGTACTGGCCCGTGTACAGCACTTTACGAAATTTTTCGTTGTCGGTTGTGAGCTTTTCGATGTTATCTACAAATCCTTTCACGGCGGTGCTCCAAAAATGGTTTCTACCTCTCGATGATATAGAAGGCTGTCCCACAACGTCAACGTGGCACTGTACCCAGGTGTGTCGAGAACGTACGAACGTTGATGCAATCTCCACGACCAGCGGCGCGATATAGGCAGCATAGGCCAGTTCAAGGGGCGTATGATTATTGAACCCGTCGAATCGCATCCCGGAGGCCTTGCCATGTCAGATCCACTGCTTCCCGATAGTCCTTTAGACGTCGTCGTCGTTCCCCGCGTTCACGACCTGGGGGACAGTTTTGAAGTCAGGCGTGCGTTGCCGTCGCGGCAGCGGCGCATGGTCGGTCCCTTTGTCTTTCTCGACCAGATGGGACCTCATGTTTTTTCGCCGAGGCGAGGGCTGGACGTCAGGCCGCATCCTCACATCGGGCTGGCTACCGTCACCTACCTGTTTGACGGCGAAATCATGCATCGCGACAGCCTGGGAACCGTACAAGCCATACGACCGGGCGAAGTCAACTGGATGACTGCAGGCTGCGGCATTGTCCATTCCGAACGCACGTCGCAGGAGTTGCGCCAGGAGGAATCCTCGTTGTTCGGGTTGCAGTGCTGGGTGGCATTGCCCAAAGCGCACGAGGAAAAAAAGCCGGAGTTCCTGCATGCTGGCAAGGACGAGTTGCCGCTGGAAGAGGGCGAGGGCGTGGCCGCACGTATCATTGCGGGACGTTTTTTCGGGCGCAGTTCGCCGGTGCCGACCTTATCGGACCTCTTTCAGGTCGACGTCTGCTTGGCGCCGGGCGCCAGACTGGATATCCCTGCGGAGTATCCGGAGCAGGCCATCTATGTGGTGCAAGGTACGCTTGACCTGGGCAAGGATGGACTTTTTGAATCCGGCCGTTTGCTGGTATTGAAACCGGGAGCCGGCGTCACGCTCAGTGCCTGGGGAGCAGAGCCGGCAAGGTTCATGCTGCTGGGCGGTGAACCGATGGACGGACCGCGCTATCTCACCTGGAATTTCGTCTCCAGCTCGGCGGAACGTATAGAACAAGCAAAAGAGGACTGGGTCGCCCAGCGTTTTGACAAGGTGCCCGGCGAAACCGAGTTCATTCCTTTGCCCGATATTCCCGGCAAGCCTGTTCGTTATCCTTGATTCACTGGCCAGCCGGTACGGCGTGGCGTGAGTTTACATGGTATCCAATGGATATATCGGTCGACGGACGTTCTTGAACTCGAGTTGGCTATAGTCCGACGTGGCGACGCCCAGTCCGGCGCATTCGACCACGTCGCGTGCGATATTGCCGAGGCCCGCACGCCAGTGCACGCGGCTTTTGAGCACGATGTAGCGTTTCTGCATGGGGTCTATACCGGCCGACAGCAGGCAGTTGATGTCGTTCGGTTCCTGGTGTCGCGAGACAACGATGATTTCCACTTTGCCGGTGTCCACGACGACGGTCGTGCCCGTATCGTTGAGGGTCCCTTTGCTCATGGGACCATGGTTGCGATAGCGGCCATCGAACACGAACGTGACCTTGCCCTGCACGTCGAGTGGCCGGCTGACTTCCCGCAATGCCGGCATGGGCGTCTTGCCGCCCAGCGAAAGCCGAATGTCGGCGCCGACCCCAGCCTGCGCAGCCGTGGCGGCGGCCTGCGGATCATAAATGGCGTAGAACACCACCTTTTCCAGTCCCTGGCGCAGGATCTCTGCCAGCACGACAGTCGTGTCCATGGTGCCGCCGGATGCCGTGTTATCACAGTGGTCCAGCATCACGATAGGGCCGTTCGTCATCGCGCTGGCGCGAGCGACCGACTGAGCGAGCTCCTCGTGTTCGAACACGAATTGCTCCCGGGCGTTCCAGGCTTTGACCAACAATTCATCGCATGACGTGCCTGCCAGTGTCGGGTCGCTGTCCGTGCAAACCACGGCACTGACGCCGGCATTGACAACATCGGCATTGGGAAAGCCGGTGAACAGGGAGGCCGCCAGCACGGGACCAGATTCATAGGCGACGCATTGTCGCTGCAGGGAATGGTTGGGCTCGGCGTGCGTGCCCTGGCGCATTACGTGTGGCAGCATAGGACGGTTACCCCAGGCCATCACTGGCTTGAGCTCGCCGACGATGGCCCGTGTCAGGATGTCGGCGGCCCGTCGGCCTGCTTCGAAGACGTCCACATGGGGATAAGTATGATAGCCCGTGATGATGGTTGAGTTCGCGACCATTGCTTCGTACACATTGGCGTGCATGTCGAGCGTTACGCCTATCGGTGTATGTGGATCAATTTCGCGGATTTGCCCCAGCAATGCGCCTTCGCCATCTTCTGTCGACTCTGTGACCATGGCGCCATGCAGGTCCAACAAAATCCCGTCAAAGCCACCTTTCCTGACTTCATCGAGAATCAGTCCGCCGATGCGCCGGTAGGCGTCTTCATGAACTGGGCCGCTGGGCCATGCCTCGGCGGCAACCGGCACGACGATCTCTGCGGACAAGCGGTCCGCTACGTCGATAAAGCCGCCCAGTGCGGTGCCGGTGCTGCGGTAGGTGTCGATGGCGGACTGACCCTCGCACAGCAGCCCGGCGCTGCGACGGAAAAACCGTTCGAAAGGGGTAGGAACGGGCGAGAATGTATTCGTCTCATGCTTGAACATCGCGAGCAGCAGCCGCATGAATTGATCTCCGGAATAAAAGAAATAAATCGCGATAGTCGGTGCGAGACACGATGGCTCGCCGATTGGTTAAGGATGCCGGGCTGGCCTGAAGTTCTGGAAGTCCCAGTCCCGCCCTGGTGCCGCATCGATGAGCGCACGCGTATAGTCCTGTTTTGGCGATACCAGGACGGACTCGGCAGTTCCATCCTCGACGATGCGTCCGTTCTGCATTACGACTATGGTGTCGCAGATTTGCGCGGCGACCCGCAAATCGTGTGTGATGAACAGTACCGCAATGCCGGTGCGGACCCGAATTTCCTCGATCAGGGCGAGCACCTGAGCCTGTACCGACACATCGAGGGCCGACACCGCTTCGTCGGCGACGAGAATGTCAGGTTCGAGCGCCAGCGCGCGGGCAATGCAGATTCGTTGACGTTGTCCGCCCGAGAATTGATGAGGGTAACGCCGCATGGCGTCGGGTTCCAGGCCGACTACCCGCATGAGCTCGGCTGCCATGGCCAGCGCTTGTTCTCGTCTGGTACCGAAATTGAGCAGGCCTTCGATAATCGATTCGCCCACGCGCAAGCGCGGATTCAGCGACCGGTATGGGTCCTGGAATACGATCTGGATGCGGTCGCGCATGGGCCTCAGTGTGCTGCCTGTGAACTGGGCAATGTCCGTACCCTGGATGCGGATGGCTCCTGACGTTGGGTCTATAAGGCGCACAGTGCAACGCGCCACGGTGGACTTACCGGAGCCCGATTCACCGACGATGCCGACGATTTCGCCGCGTCGCACGGTAAGGTTGATATCTTGCGCGGCGGGAACCGAGCGCCCTCGGCCGAAAAAGCCTTTCTCGGTGTAAGTCTTGTTCAAGCCAGCTACTTCGAGCACGATTTCGCTGGTCATGGCCGTGCGTTTCCGGGGAATCAAGCTGGGCACCGACGACACCAGCATGCGGGTATAGTCTTCGCGGGGCCGGGCGAGAATGTCGGCGCACGTGCCGACCTCGACGACTTCTCCGTCTTTCATAACAACGATGCGATCCGCGATTTCCGCAACTACGCCAAAATCGTGCGTAATGAACAGTACGGCGGTATTGTGTTTCTTTTGAAGGTCGCGGATCAGGGCAAGGATCTGTTTTTGCGTGGTTACGTCCAGCGCCGTCGTGGGTTCGTCGGCGATCAGAAGACGCGGTTCCAGGATCAGCGCCATGGCAATCACGATACGTTGGCGCTGTCCGCCTGAAAGCTGATGCGGATACGATCCGTACATGCGGTCGATCTCGGGCAATTGGACCGATTCCAGCATGGCCAACACTTTTTTGCGTCGCTCTCTCTTGCCAAGCCGCGTATGAACTCGAAGGACCTCTTCAATCTGGTCGCCCACCTTCTCGACGGGATTGAGCGCGGTCATGGGTTCCTGAAACACCATCGCCATCCGTGTGGCGCGCAGCTCGCGCAACCGTCTGGTGCTGGCCACCAGGATGTCTTCGTTCTCGACAAAAATACTGCCGCTGGTTGCTTTCAATCCGTCCTTGGGCAGCAGCCCCATGATGGATAGAGAAGTGACCGATTTACCGGAACCCGATTCACCGACCACGCACACCGTCTCGCCGGCCTTGATCTCGACACTGAGATTCTTGACGACACGTTGGTCGCGAGCACTGCCTATGACGTTTACCGAGAGATCATCGATCTTCAGAATTGTTGGATTGGTCATAATTTGCGCGCCATTCTGGGATCCAGTGCGTCGCGCATGGCATCGCCCAGGAGGTTCACGCTGAGGACAGTGAGCGAAAGCAATATGCCTGGATACAGGATGAGGCCGGGGCGCAGTTGAAAATACATCCGGCCTTCGGCCATGATATTTCCCCAGGATGATGTTTCTGTGCCCAGGCCCGCACCAAGAAAGCTGAGAATGGCTTCAGTCAGAATGGCCGAGGCAAAGACATAAGTGCCCTGTACCACCAGCGGTGCAATGGTATTGGGAACCAGATGCCGCCACAGAATGCGCGGAATGGGTGTGCCCAGTGAAATGGCGGCCTCGACATAGGGTTCGTGGCGCACCGTCAGCACGACACTTCGAACCAGGCGCACCACGCGGGGAATTTCCGGGATGGTGATGGCGATCAATACCGTGAGCAGGCTGGCGCCCGACAGCGAAACGAGCGCGATGGCGAGCAAAATGCCGGGAATGGCCATCAGCCCATCCATGACACGCATGATAATGGCGTCGGCCGTACGAAAGAAGCCGGAGACCACCCCGATAAACAGGCCGAGTATGACGCTGATCAGCGCGGCGCCCAATCCGGCGATCAGCGACGTACGCGCGCCGTACAGCACACGGCTGTACACATCGCGGCCATAGGCATCGCTGCCCAGCCAGTACTCTGCGCTGATGACTTTCAGGCGCTGGCCGGTATTCAAGGCATTGGGATCGGCGGTTCCCAGATACGGGGCAAACAGAGCGACGAAAGCCAGTGCGGCAAGGAAGGCGACTGCAATCATTACCGGGACGCTTGAGACGGCAAGCCGCAGTTGCGCACGCAATGTGGGCGCCGGCGCGTGTTGTGGAGGATCGACCGGGCCGACCAAGTTGACGGTAGTGGACATGATTAGTACCGAATGCGTGGATCGAACACGGTATACAGGACGTCGACCAACAAGTTAATCAGGATGTAGATTAAGGAGAAAAGAAGGATCAACGCCTGGATGACGGGGTAGTCGCGTGCCAGCACAGCTTCGACGACCAGCCGGCCCAGCCCGGGCAGGTTGAACACGGATTCGGTCACGACGACGCCGCTGATCAATAAGGCAATGCCCACGCCGATTATCGTGACGATGGGTACGGCGGCGTTGCGCAATGCATGCTGCATCAGCACGGCGCTTTCCTTCAACCCCTTGGCGCGCGCCGTGCGGATGTAGTCTTCCCCCATCACGTCGATGATGCTGGTGCGCGTGATGCGGGCAATCAGCGCTATATAAATGGTGCTCAACGCAAGCGTTGGAAGTATCAGGCGCTGGGCATAAGGCCAGAACCCGTCGGCCAAAGGCCGGTAGCCTTGCACGGGTAGCCATCCCAGCCACATGGCAAACACCAGTATCAATAGATAGCCCGTAACGAACACCGGAACGGAAAAACCCAGTACGGAGAACGCCATGACGGCGCGGTCCACCAGCTTGCCCCGGTGCCAGGCGGCAATGACGCCCAGCGGAATGGCGACCAGCACCGTAAACACAATGGTGCAGATCGCCAAAGACAATGACGGGCCCATGCGGTCAGCGACCATGCCCAGCACCGGCACACCCGAAATCAGCGACGTGCCAAGGTCTCCCCGCAACAGCTGCAGCAGCCAGATGAAGAATTGCGTATAAATGGGCTTGTCCAGGCCCATGTGATGGCGAATTTGCTCGAGCTGTTCTGCCGAGGCAGAGTCGCCGGCAATGATGGCCGCCGGATCCCCGGGTGTAAGACGCAATATGGCAAACACGACCAGCGCCACTACCGCCATGACGGGGATAGTGGCGAGGAGCCGCCGTAAAATGAAAGCGAGCATGTAGACCTTACTTGCCGGTTTTCTTTATGCTCCAGAAGAGCGGGATCGGTTCGATGGGAACGTCGGTAAGCGAAGTGCGATAGGCGGCAACGTTGTAGTACTGGCCCAGGGGCGGGGCCACCCCTTCGTCCGTTGCCAGGCGCTGGACTTCATCCGAAATGGCCTTGAGTTCCTTCGCATCGGAGGCCATGGCGAACTTGTGCCGCAGATCTTCGATGGCCGGGATATCAGGCCAGCCGAACCAGGCGTCCTTGCCGTTCGTTGCTATCGCGGAGTCGCGCAGCGGATCCTGGATGTCCAGCAGGCTCCAGTTGGTCGAAAAAATATTCCATCCCCCTTTGGCGGGCGGGTCCATGACCGCGCGCCGGGTGACCACGGTTTGCCAGTCCATGGCCTGCAGGTTGACCTTGAAACCGGCCTTGCGCAAGGCTTCCGCAATGACGATGGGTTGTGCTGCCAGCCCCGTTACATCGGTGGGTTGCAGGATTTCGACGGGCGTGCCGTCGTACCCGGCTTCCTTAAGCAAGGCTTTTGCCTTTTCAATATTGGATGGCACCACCATGTCTTCACCATACAAGCTCTCATACGGCATGCCACAGCCAAACAGCGCCGCACAGGTCTTGTAATACTTGTCATTGCCGACCAGTCCCTGCATGACTTGTTCCTGGCCCACCGCGTACATGGCGGCTTGCCTGATCAACTTGTTATTGAAAGGGGGGTAAAGGAAGTTCATCCGGTACATCGTCTGGTAGCCGACCTTGTCGATGATGCCCACCTTCAGGTCTTTGTTCTGCTCGACGATGGGGAGTAGATCGTAGGGTACTTGTTCTATGTAGTCGATCTCGCCATTCATCAAGGCGTTGACCGCCGTCATGCTGTCTGGCATTCCGGCCCAGACGACGCGTTCTACATTGACCACCTTGCCGCCCGCCGTGAAACTGGCCGGCTCGCTACGCGGCACATAATCGGTATTCTTTGCGTAGACTGCCTTCAAGCCAGGTTTGAATTCGTCGGCAACCCATTTGAAGGGTCCGGAGCCGATATGCTCGGTAATGGCCTGGCTGGATGGCGTTTCAGCGATACGCTTGGGCATCATGAAGGGGGCAGTGCCGCTGGGCTTGGCCAGCGCCCGCAGGACCAGGTTGGTCGGCTCTTTCAGGACAATCTGGAAAGTCTTGTCGTCGACGACCTTCATGTCGGCGACCAGGTCCAGCAGCACCTGGCCCATTTTGTCTCGTTCTGCCCACCGCTTGATCGACGGAATGCAGTCTGCCGAGGTGACCGGTGTGTTGTCGTGCCATTTCAGTCCTGGACGCAGGGTGAAGGTATAGGTTTTTCCGTCTTCCGAGGCCTCCCATTTCTCGACCATCTGAGGCTGTATCCTGGCATCGGCGTCGGTGGCCAGCAACGTGTCGTAAATCATGTAGCCGTGATTGCGCGTGATGTATGCGGTGGTGATAATGGGGTCGAGGACACGTAGCGGCGAATGCAAAACGGCGGTAACGGTTTGTGCGCTGGCCGGCGCGGCGTAGCTGATTGCTCCAGAGACCGATGCGACCAAAGACAGGGCTAGCGCCGAGCGCAAATTCAGAACTCGAAATGACATGAGCTATTCCTTATGAATGAGTGTTGCGGGAACGTCAAAAGAATGCGACTAGTTTTAAAAAACCGGTACTTCGTATGAGCTGTTCGATCGGCACTACCAAGGAGATACTGTCTGTCTACATGGGATCAAGGGGGAAAATCGGGCGGCGTACGTTCTTGAAGGCAAGCTGGTTATAGTCGGAAGTAGTGACGCCGAGCCCACCGCACTCCACGATTTCGCGCGCCAGGTTGCCGAATCCGGCACGCCAGTGGACGCGGCTTTTAAGGACCACATAGCGCTTTTTCAGCGGATCGATGCCCGCGGATTGCAGGCAGCTCAGGTCGAAAGGTTCCTGATGCTGCGATACGATGACAATCTCGACCTTTCCGGTGTCCAGCACCACAGTGGTCCCGGTATCGTTCAGGACGCCTTTGTACATTGGCCCGTGATTGCGATAGCGTCCATCGAACACGAATTTGACCTTGCCGCTGACTTTCAGCGGAGGGTTCGCATCCCGCAAAGCCGGCATCTCGGTTTTGCCGCCCAAGGACAACGTGATGTTCGCGCCTATTCCGGCTTGCGCCGCCATGGTTGCTGCCTGGGGATCGTAAATGGCATAGAATGCCGCGTTCTCCAGGCCCTGGCGCAAGATCTCGGCCAGGACGGCGGTGGTGTCCATCGTGCCGCCCGACGCACTGTTATCGCAATGGTCGAGCAAGATGATAGGGCCTTGTGTCATTTGCCTAGCGCGAGCGACGGAATCGTGCAGTGACTCTGGCTGAAACACGAAGTCGGCGCGCGCATCCCAGGCCTGGTCCAGCAGTTCATCGCGCAGCGTGTTGGCCAAAGCAGGGTCGTTGTCGGTGCATACGACGACGCTGAGGCCAGCGTTGTGGATGTCGGCGTGGGGGAAGCCGACGAACAGCGATGCGGCCAGGGCTTGCTTTGATTCCATGGCGATGCAGCGGGCTTGCAATGATTTATTGGGTTCGCTGTGTGTGCCCTGGCGCATGACATGAGGCAGCATGGGTCGGTTGCCCCATGCCATGACCGGCTTGATCTGGCCTTTGATGCTGCGCATCAGGATGTCGGCCGCTCGACTACCGGCTTCGAGCATGTCGATATGCGGGTAAGTGTGGTAGCCCGTGATGACCGTGGCATACCGTACGATGTCGTCGTACAGATTGGTATGCATATCCAGCGTGACCCCGACCGGTGTGTGGGGGTCTATGGCGCGCAGTCGCTTTAGCAGCGTGCCTTCGCCGTCTTCGTGGGTTTGCGTGACCATTGCGCCATGCAGGTCTAATAATATGCCGTCAAAACCGCCCTTCTTGACTTCGTCAAGAATAAGCGTGCTGATGCGCTCGTAAGCCTGGTCGTCAACGGGGCCACTGGGCCAGGACTCGGCGGCGACCGGGATTACGATTTCTGCGCCATGTCGTTCGGCGATTTCAATAAACCCCCCGAGGCCGCTGCCGGTGCCGCGGTAGGCGGCAAGCGCATCATCGCCGCGCAACGCCTGCGTCTGTCCTTTGAAGAACCGCTCGAACGGGGTGGGAACCGGCGAGAAGGTATTGGTCTCGTGCTTGAACATTGTGAGCAACAAACGCATCGCTTTTTCCTTGCTTGGAGGTTGGCGGTACTCTTGCATCGACTGATCATAGGTCGATTTACTGCCGTGTCAGTTTACGAATAATGTAAAAAAACAGTACCACCGTCAATAGGGGTATTGACGGTGGCACTGTTTAAAGAAAGAGTTTAAGGGTGCGGCGGAGCTTGAATGTCCTTATTTCCGGCGATCCTACTTGCTATGAGTCCAGTGCTGATGCAGTTTCTGAGCCAGCCCATCAAGCATGAAGCCCAGCGCGCCAATCAGGACGATCACGGCCATCAGTTCCGAATATGCCAGACGATCGCGGGTATCAAGGATGAAATAGCCCAGTCCTGAACTGACACCCAGCATTTCGCACGGTACCAGCACTATCCAGATGATGCCAATGGCAAGGCGCACACCGGTCAGGATATGGCCCAGCACGCCAGGAACCACGATCTTGAACAGTACTTCCCGGCGCGTGGCGCTGAGACTCTTCGCCAGCATCAGCCATTTCGGGTCCAGCTGGCGTACGCCGGCGGCGGTATTCAGGATGATGGGCCAGACCGCGGCGAAGGTAAGAAGAAAATAGATTGGCGCGTCGCCGATGCCGAATACCATGACGGCAATAGGCATCCAGGACAGTGGCGAAATCATGCGCAGGAACTGGAATGCGCTGCCTGTGCAATTTTCCAGGGCACGGGAGGTACCGATTGCCAGTCCAATGGGCACACCCAGCATCAGCGCTAGGCCCAGGCCGATGAGCACGCGCTTCATGCTGGTCAGCGTGTGGAGGGTCAACTGGTTTTGCACCAACAATTCGTACAGGCTTTTGAACGTTTCACCCGGGCTCAGCAGGCCGGCCAGCGCAATGTTCCCTTGTAGCCAATGCGTGCCGGACGCCCATAATGCAATCAATACCAGCAGGCCGCCCAGGCCGAGAACGGCACGGGTGCTCAATGGGGTCTGTTTCAGTGCTTTCATGGTGGCGATTTTCGAGACGGGCCCGGTACGCGGGCCTGATTTCAGGTGGTGATGGTTTCTTGACGGGTGAACGAATCCGGCAGTCCGAATGCAGCCATGCCGCCATTGCTGGCAATGGCCTTTTTCACATATCGGTCGTCCACCAGGTCGCGTGCCACGAAAGCGGGGTCCAGGTCTTGCAGAAACTCGTTTTTGCCGGACACGAGGGTGGTCTTGAGTTTCCTGATCAGTTCTTCCGTGTAACTGGGGAAAGGGTAAGGCTGGAAGTCGATTCGCTTCTCCTTCCAGCCCGTATTCACGATGGCGCCGGATGCCTGGTAGTGGGCGCTGTCCATCAATTCGGGCACCAGCACTTGCGCGAGCGCTTCATAGCTATGGGGCGTGTACTGCTGCGGATTGTCCCTGGCCAGAATGCGGGCGGTTTCCTGGCGGTGGTCCTGGATCCATACTTGCGCCTGGACGATGCCGTTGACGACCTTCTGCGACCACTCGGGGCGCTGATCCAGGTCCTGTTCATGCATCAGCACGACGCAGCAGGCGTGATCTTTCCACACATCACCGGTAAAACGCAGGATTTTACCGATTTTCAATACCTCAGCCGATGCATTGAACGGCTCCGCGACGGTATAGCCCGCGATCTGCTTGTTGGCCAGCGCCGGCACCATGTCCGAGGGCGACATGACAACTAGTTTTACCTGACCTGGGCCTGCATCGCCTTCGCTGATGGGCTGCAGGCCTTTACTCTTCAACAAATGCTGGAGCACGATATTGTGCAGGGAATACCAGAACGGGATGGCGACAGTCTTGCCTCCCAGGTCTGCGATATCGTTGATGTCGTGTTGCACGGTCAGGCCGGAACCGGACATATGATTCCAGGCAACGACTTTGGCTCGCGACTGACTTCCATAGCGCGCCCATACCGTCATGGGAGAAAGCAGATGGATGACATTGACCTGCCCCGCCAGGAAGGCTTCGACGATTTGCGCCCAACTGCGGAACAGGCGTGGCTTCTCGACCGTCAGCCCTTGTGCCTGGAACAGTTCGTTGTGGTGTGCGACCAGCAAAGGCGTTGCATCGGTGATGGCCAGGTAGCCGATCCGCACGGGAGCATCAGGCTCGGCTGCCCGGGCGACGTTGTGCATGTTCAATAAGGGCAGGGCGCCCATTGCCGTGAATAGCGTGGACAGCTTGATGAACTGACGGCGGGCTTCCAATGAAGCGCTATACGTTTCGGATTTATTCATGGTAATTATTTTCCAGGGAAGGGTGTCTCGATTCAGTGGGCGATTCGCGCGCCGCGCAGTGCCTGCATGATCTCGATACGTATGTGTGTCAATGGCGGCGCCAATGCGTCGCGGGGATGCGCGGACGCTATCGACCATTCGCCGATCAGTCGGCCGGGGTATTGGCCTATAAGCAGGATGCGGTCTGCCAGAATCAGCGCTTCGTCAATGTCGTGCGTAACCAGAATGGCCGAGGCCTGATGCCTGGCGATGATCTGCAGCAGAAGCGCTTGCATTTCGCTGCGGGTGACCTCGTCCAGCGCGCTGAACGGTTCATCCAGCAACAGGATTTCGGGCTGGCGTGCCAGGCTGCGTGCCAGGGCAGTGCGTTGCGCCATGCCGCCCGACAGTTCAGCGGGGTAGCGTTCAGAGGCCCCTTGCAAGTCCACTTCTGCAATGGCGGCTCGCACTCGTGTTTTCCTGTCTTCCTTGCCGAGCGTCGGCTGGTGCTTGAAGTCCAGACCGAAAGCAACATTCTCTTCCAGCGTCAACCAGGGCAGCAGGCTTGGATCCTGAAAGACGAAGCTCAAACGCGGATGCGGCCCGCGTAGCGGCTCGCCGTTAATATGGACCCCGCCCCGGTCAGCACTTTGCAGTCCGGCCAGAACGCGCAGCAGCGATGACTTGCCAACGCCGCTGGGACCCAGGATCGCCACGACTTCGCCGGCTGCCAATTGCAGGGAGAAGTCCTGGAGGACCGTATTGGGCTCCTGATGGGGGCGCTTGTAGCTGAGCGCAATATCATGGGCGTTCAGGACGATAGGCCTGTCCACTGCCGCGGAAATAGTCAAGAATTTGTCCTAGTCGGGTATCAGGAAGAAATCTGCTTTCGTCACGCCACAGTCGGGACATGCCCAGTCGTCGGGAATGTCCTCGAAAAGCGTGCCAGGAGCGATTCCATCTTCCGGCATGCCAAGCGCTTCGTCATAAATCATGCCGCAGGGACCGCACATCCATTGCTTCACTGTGCGGCCTCGGCCCGATGTCGGGTGACTTCCGACGCGTATCGATCCGCGGATACTTGCTGGGCAGCCGCCTGCTCGATGTCATGAATTTCTTTACGCAGGTGCTTCAAGGCAGGCGTGACGATGGCTACGAACACCGCTTCGCGCAGACGGCGTTGAGCAGGGTGGCGCATCAGATATCCTTTGGCGCCTGCATGCAGGACGGCTGAGTTGGCCGCGGCAAGCGTGAGTTCCGACGTTCGTGCCCGCAACTTCAACACGTCAAGGATGGGCGCAGCGCCTGCCTGTACCTGCGCCCCAAGTGCGCCGGCCTGCGCCTTCAGCACGTCCAGCTTGGCCGCCAGCTCCTGTCCCTGGTCATCCAGGAACACATTTACGTGAGCGGTACTGGCGTTGCTTTCACGTATGGTCTTCAGGCAGGCTTCGGTCACGCCAAAGCCCATGCCTGTCTGGCCCAATATGAAACCGGGCTTGATGCTGGCGATATACTTCCCAAATTGAGAGGGATGGGCCAATACGTTGACGGTTGAAATCCGCGCGTTCTTGAAGCGCAGGTTCAGTGTTTGCGTGCCTTCGAGTGCGGAAAATTCAGGGCAGGGATGCAAACTCAATCCATCGGTACTGCCGTGTACAGCAAACATCACATAGCCTTCGTCTTCGACCGACGCGGCGACGATAGCCAGGTGCTGGGCACCCACATTTGATACCCAAGGCAACGAACCGTCAACGATATAGTCGTCGCCGTCGCGGCGCGCACTTAGGTGGATCTTTTCTATGCCGGCCAGGTGCTTGACCGCATTGGACATTCCAGTGCCCGCAAGCAGGCTACCCTGTACGACCGAGGTCAGATAACGGTCCCGTACGGTCAGGTTGGGAGAGGCCAGCAAATAAGCGGCGCAACTGGACTGGCACCACACCAGAAACGCCGTGGATCCGCATTCGCGTCCCACTTCAGTGGTAATCCTGATCTGTGCGGCCATGTCCAGGCCGGACCCGCCATATTCGCGCGGGATGCTTGCGCCGAAACCGCCCAGGGCGCCGAGGCGACGCAGATAATCGATCGGGTACAAGCCGTCCTGGTCTATGGCCTTGGCCAAGGGTGCGAGGTCGGACTTAACATGCACCGCAATGGCGTCAATTAGCGCTGCGGCTGGGTCGGTTAGGCTCACGACGGATTTCCTTGCTTTATGCTGTGTTGCGGTCAGGCGTAGGCTTGCAGTTCGTCATTGATGGGCGTCTTGGCCAGATTGTTGGCGTAGTTGCATAGTGTTGCCAAGCTGACGCCCAGCACCACCTCCAGCGCGTTGGCCTGGGTGTAGCCGGCCGCGAGGAAATCGTTTAACTGGCTATCGGAGACCTGGCCTTTGTTTTCCATGACGGCGACGGTGAACAATGCCAGTGCATTGAGCTTCGGGTCGCTTAGGGCCTGGGTGTTGCGCAGTGCGTGAATCGCTTCTTCGGGCATGGCAAGTTTTTTGCGCGCGATGGCAGTATGGCCCGCCACGCAGAAGCCGCAGCCATTGAGCGTTGCGGCGGTAATCTGGATGACTTCACGTTCGGCGCCTGACAATCCGGTGCGCGCATTGATGGCGCCCACGACCTGGTATGTCTCGAGCGCCGTCGGGGCGTTGGCCAGCAC
>LNAP01002643.1_pt1 | contig 17744 bp, 18 predicted proteins | sample 602601 | NCBI WGS metagenome assembly LNAP01 (sample SAMN02440304, study PRJNA202911) | soil metagenome | biome: Subtropical and temperate rainforests or woodlands; isolation source: soil samples (1 kg each in a 20% v/v slurry with milli Q water) were... ... | reverse complement strand
CTCGGTACGATGGATGGCTCGGCTGATGATGCTAGAACACAGTTCTCGCTCCAGCCTAAGCTGTCGGCGTTGGATGTGGGGTTAATGGAGCGGTTACAGGACACCAAAACGCCCCGGGGGCTGTACTGCGGCGACAGTTGCCAGCTTGCCATGCTTGCGGTGGAAATCGATCTCTGCACTGATGTTGATATCAGACAGGCCATCCCCATAAGTCAGGCAGAATGTTTCGTTGTTCAGATACGGGGCAGCACGCTTCAAGCGGCCACCAGTCATGGTTTCCGCACCCGTGTCCACTAATGTGATGCGCCAGTCTTCAGCTTGGCTGTTTAAAATTTGATGATCACCGTTGGCAAGGTCGATCGTCATGTCGGACATGTGGCGGTAGTAGTTAAAGAAGAACTCTTTGATCACATACCCCTTGTAACCGAGGCAAATAACAAAGTCTTTGATCCCGTGATTTGCATATGAACGCATGATATGCCACAGCAACGGCTTGCCACCGATCTCAACCATAGGTTTAGGTTTGGTATCTGATTCTTCTGCAATCCGAGTACCTAGGCCACCGGCCAAAATAACAGCTTTCATATTCACTCCTTTATAATTTGAGATCCGCAGCGTCAAAGTTCAAACTTTGCTGCACTACGGCGACAGGATCAGCGCGCAGGACCAAATAAATACGCAACAAGTATTCGCCGATAATTCCTAATAGGAATGAGTTCAAGCCAATGCCGAACAGCACGAGAACGTGAATACTTGCCAACCCTTGCGGAAGTTCAGGATGAGTAATACGCAGGAGCAGGTAATACAGTGCGCCCAGTACACTAGCAGCTAATATTAGTATTCCTAAGAAAGAAGCTGCGCGTAGCGGCACGGTTGAATGATTCAAGACAGCAGTCAACCCTAGGCGAATCAACCGAGAAACATTGAATTTGCTTTCGCCTGCAACTCGCGCATCACGATCATAGGCGATCCCAGTCTGGTTGAAACCAATACCTGCAATCATGCCTCGAAGATAGGGATTTGCCGTTTTCGTCTTCAACAAGACATCTACAACCTTGCGGTCAATCAAACGGAAATCACCTACATCACGAGGGATCGGGTGCTCACTCACCTTGTCGATCGCCCAATATCCAACCCGGCGAAAGTTATTCAGAAGCCAACTCTCCGGACGTTTACGACGCACGCCGTAGACCACTTCATGTCCTTCCTTCCAGCTGGCGAAAAAATCCTCCAGCATTTCAGGAGGATCTTGCAAGTCAGCGTCTATCTGCATGACCGCGTCGCCTTTGGTATGCATGTAGTTCGCTAAAATGGAGCGCTGAAAACCGTAGTTACGAGAGAAGCGGATAGCCTTGACTCGCGGGTCTTTCTTCGCCAGATCTGCGAGCATGGCCCAAGTATTGTCATCCGAATGGTTATCAGAAAATACAAATTCCAGATCGCATCGGTCCTTCATTTTGGATGCCAAGGCATCCAATCGACGGTACAACGTCTCGATATTTCCAGACTCGTTGAGGACAGGAATAGAGATCGATATCAGGGGCCGTTCACTAGCCATTTAATACTTTCCTTTCAAAGCACCGTATTCATGCTTTAACCAGTGTTTTCATATATTCGGACACGCCCGTCAGCGTTTCACGAAAAGCTATATTTTCCAGCACCGCTGGCCGCGAATATACCTGAGTGAAGTTTTCTTGCTCCGGCTCCGGCAGTGCGCCTAAACGTAAAAGATGGCTTTTCCCAGCCAATCCAAAGATTGCTTCGGCCAAGCTCTTCAACGTAACAGGTAGGCCATGGTTGAGCGCCACCACTCCTGTCACAGAGCGATCCACCAGCATCTTAATAGCCGCCGCATCATCAGCTACATGGTGGTATTCACGCAGTTGTCGACCCATAGTCATTTCAAAAGGTTTGTCGTTACGCAATGCATGCAACACCAAGCCCAAAAACATGAATGGACTTGGTTCACCGCCCCCATAGAGCGTATGGATTCGGACGTGCAGTGCTGGCGTCCCTGCGTTGCACATGCCATCGACAAAGCGGCTAAGCGCCAACTTGCTTAGCACGTAAGGGTTCGCCGTAAGCGTCTCTTCCATTGCGGTGCCAAAAGTAACCGCGCGAATACCCATCGGCGAGACAGCCTGGATTATGTTTCGAGGCAAACGAAAGTTGACGTTATTCAACTCCTCGCTGGCAAGCTTGGGGTCGAGTAGTCCGGAGCAAATGAATACCACCGCCCCAGGCCGAGCGCGCTGTTCAAAATAGGCAGTAATGTCTGCAGTAGAATCATCAGCGCCCCAATGCTCGTAAACATTTCTTTCAACCCGAACGACTTCGTCTGGATTGTATTGTTCGAAAAGCGCCTGCCCTAAACGCCCACGTCCACCTACGATGAAGATCACTCCTGGATGCCCGCGCGCCATGCATCAATTTGTGCAAGCGTGATGGCGCGGGCTTGGCCGGGGTTGGCGTAAAACTCTCGATACCAAGCGGCGGTTTTCTCGACAACTTGCTCAGTATCCCAGACTGGGATCCAGTTCAGCTGGTTCCTGGCAATGGAGCTGTCCAAAGCCAGTGCGCCAGCCTCAGGTAACGGGTTATCCATGAACTCGAGATTCGGACGCTGCCAGTCTGCACTCATCAACTCCAGAACATCTCTCACGGAGTGCTGTTTAAGCTCCTGTGGCCCGAGGTTCCAAGCCTTGGCGACGCGTTCGGGAGTGCTCGAGACCAGTCCTGCCAGTATGACCAGATAACCATGAACCAAAGCCAAGACGTGTTGCCACGGTCGAGTGGCATCTGGATAACGAAGGGTCATTACTTGATTGTCGATGACCGCGCGTACGAAGTCAGGGATCAATCTATCCTCCGACCAGTCGCCGCCGCCGATGATATTTCCGCCCCGGGCGGTGGCGATGGCTGGCCCTTGCCCAGACGACGCTGGATAGGATGCTGCGTAACTCTGGATGACCATTTCCGCAGCGGCCTTGGAGGCGCTATAGGGGTCCTTGCCACCCAATGGATCATTTTCTCGATAGGGCCATGCCCACTCGTTATTTTTGTAGACCTTGTCTGTTGTCACGCACAGCACGCCACGAACACTCTTTACTTGACGGGCGGCTTCAAGCACATGGGCTGTGCCTTGGGCATTGACAAGAAAGGTTTGCAGGGGCTCGCGATAAGATCGACGAACCAGTGGCTGGGCTGCCAAATGCAGAATCAAATCAGGCTGGAAGGATTCGACGGCTTCCTTGAGCTTGTCGAAATCGCAGATGTCTCCGAGCGTACTGATCATCTCGCTCTCGAGATCTGTTTCAGAAAACAGCGAAGGTGTCGTCTCAGGAGGTAGCGAAAACCCTGCGATCGTAGCGCCAATAGACTTCAACCAAAGACATGCCCACCCTCCAGTGAAGCCCGTATGACCGGTAACCAGCACTTTCTTACCGGCAAGACTGTCTTCGAATTTAAACCTAGATGTCATTTTTTTACGCCGTCTGGATATTTTTACCAGCATTCTTGATGTCCCTGCCTACCTTGACAAGGGATAGCGAGTCGCCAGTTCAGGGGCTAAGGATACCCTGTACCAGCGTTTTTTGGGAGACCAATGCTATGCAATCCATAAACTCACGGTTTGAGGAAACACTGACAAACCATCCTTCTCAGAGCGCTATGCGCCCCCCCCTGAAATTTATCGTATTGACCAAATACGGGAGACCGTAATAGTAAAAGCGATTGGAATTGAAGGGGGCGGCTTGGGAAACAGATCGAAGATCTAGTGCAATATCGGCGCAGCCGGTTTTGCCCTAGGGTTGGACTTTTTTGCGCTTCGACAAACTTCCATCGCTCAGGCGCTCTGCAACCCAATCGCTCAACTCCAGATTGCGCGCCTAATGCGTTATAGCCGGCGTAGTCGTCGGTCATCACGTAGCCACGATTTGGCTCGCCGCAGTGAAGTGGCAAGCCGTCGACGTATTTAGTTATCAGTAACATTGCCAATTCGCTGGGGCTGGCCATACTTTTTCGATCATCTGCGCGGGCTTTTCGGCGGTGACCGGGACTGTTTCGCAAGCGCTGCAGCCATAGACCTTGCGGATTTGATTGGCAGCCGCCTTGAACTTGATATCCCGCACGATGCGGCGTATCCGATTCTTTCACTAAAGCTGGGTTCATGGAGCGCTTACGAAAAGACTGACAGACGAACCGTCATCTGGCTTAAACCCCCAATCTTCCTGACGCACCAGAATCTGGAGTCAACTCATATAAAAGAGGGAGGCTTCACCCAAAGCAAGCCATTTTGCGGGGGTAAAACGACTGAAAATAAAAAGGGGTCTCGAGATAAAATTTTGCAACCCCTTGAATGATATGTTCGGAACGGAGTGATTCGAACACTCGCCCCCAGTCCCCCAATACAGGGGAATGTAGAGGTCTAACCAATTGTTCTTTAAGGATAACAGCACCTTTTTATAATGGCAAAACATCGGCTTTTTTTTGCGCTTATGCAAACGGCAAACCAGCGCCCGTAGCGGAGGTTTTGCACGAGCTGTCTCCAGGCCCTTTTACCGCGACCTTCATCCTAAAAAATACGCACGACCCTTGATTTTCGACTCCCACCCTCCATTTTTTGGCTCTTGGCTAAAAATTGGCTATGCATAAGGAGCGTTATGAACAACCGCGTGCGGATTTTGCTCGGCGTTTTCGCAGTAGCCAGCAGCTTCAACTTATTCGCGGCATCAGCTGATGGCGCCTACCCCGCAAAGGCTGGTCAGTATTTAAAACTGTACGAAGACGGCGATAAAAAGAAAATCGTAATTGCCGTTGTAAAAGTGGCGAACTCGATGCCGACTAAGACGGTAGCCAAGTACAAAGATCTAAGCGGTGAGTCCGTCACCTTCGACAAATCTGGGACGATGCAAGTCCTTGACTACACGAAGTATGTAAATCGGCTGAGTCAGAAAGCTTTGACCGTCAAGGCGTGAAACTCTGCTGGAGTTGCTGACGTGAGTCCCATCTCAGAGAAAGCAATGCTGGAGCTAGCACCCTAAGCCACCTCGCATACACCACGGACCATCCTGCCCATTCATAATAAAGTGGTTTACGTACCACCATGTCAAGGTGACCACGAAACTGACACAAACAACTGATCTATAGGGAAAATAGCAGATTTACTGATATCGAAAAACCGCAACCTTCCCCTTTAAAAATCAATAATTTAGCTTTGTATATTCCAACAGTGGCCTCCCTACTTACGGTGTTCTGCCGACAGTTATCCCTCTCCAGGCTCCCTCAATTTCTTCTCCAGCCAAAGGAACGCGCAAATCCACGAAATCAAACTAACGCTTGATCACCCTGACCGGGCGATCGATCAGGTGAGCGAATGCACTAAACTTTTAAGTACTCAATGATGATCGTTACGTTATCTTCCACAGTATGTTTTGAGTTATCGATAGTTAAAGCCGGCGCCAGTGGTGACTCATAATGAGACGAGACCCCCGTAAAGTTCGTCAGAGAGCCGCTGCGCGCTTTTCGGTATAGTCCTTTAGGGTCTCTTTGTTCACAAACATTAAGCGGAGTACATACAAAGACCTCATGAAAGCAAGCGGAGCCAATTATATCGAACGCTAGAGCGCGGTCCTCAATCATCGGAGAAATTATCGCCACGATAACTATCAGGCCAGCATCATTCATGAGTTTGGCAACCTCAGCTATTCTTCTTACATTCTCCGATCTATCAGACATGCTAAACCCTAAGTCTTTATTAAGGCCGTGCCTGACGTTATCACCATCAAGGACGAAACAAGATTTACCTTGGGCAGCTAAACTCTTTTCTAACGCACAAGCTAAAGATGATTTTCCAGACCCGCTCAGTCCCGTCAGCCAAATAGTAACGGCTGACTGCCCCAGCTGGGACTCCCGGTCTTTACGGATCAAAGCTCCCTGATGCCAACTGAGGTCATCTCCGCATCTTTTCATCTTACAAAAACCTCGCTGTCTGAAAAAATCGCACATTGCGGTTCGTCAAACCACGCCACTCCTTCCTGAACAAAAGTCATTCTAAGAATTGACAGCATAGTCAGTTCAGGAGCGATGACTTTTACATTAAGCCTCATAGTTTGCCCAGCAAGTAAAGTTGATTCGATCCTGGTCCTAATTCCATCAAAAATAATGAGCTCGTTTGTGGCCGGATTTACCCAGTGGTAGCAGACATTGACTGGATAACGGCCGTCACTCTGAATGCGGAATTTCGAGTTATTGGTTATCTCAACTTCAACTTCGAAGGTTGCGCCCCGCTCAACAGCACCTGGCAAAGATATTGTGTTGATATGTAGAGTCTTTCTTTCTTCCGAGGACAGCTGGATATTGCAAGCCTCATCCAAATGTTTCGGGCTTGAGATATAATTATTTATGAGTAGCGAGCTCACCAACTCATCATATCTTGACTCAAAAGTCTCGACCGCCCAATCGTAAAGTTCCTGATCCAACGAGGTAATCTCTCTTATGGCATCAATTGTATCACTTGATAACTCATTACCCGCTGGTCGATTTTCCGACACATTCAATTTCTGATGGGAGAATCGAGGGTAAACGTCTAGAGTGTGTGACAATAAATGTAGCGAGTGACTCATTCGTTCTGCGATGCCAAAAAACATGAATTTTTCAAGTCGAGACTTCGCTAGATCAAGCAATGCACGATCATTATTACGAGCAGCATAATCTTGGATAACAGCCCTACCATAGCCGACAGGATCTTTAGAAAGCTTATCAAAATCTAGGTCTGCGGCAAGAAATAGAGTTTGAGCGTTAACCATATCCCATTGAGTTTCTTTATCCGTAACGAAGTCCAACAGAGACCAGTTCTCCCTCACAACACGATCATGGCGATAAGCATTTGGCTCACGCTTTACATGTGAATACCATGAAATCGTACGTTGCACTGGATCTCGCAACATCGTTATATAATTTAAATCCTTCCCTACATATCGATTCAAGCTAAACCATAGATGCCCCCGAAAAAAATCATACTTCGAAAGGGTATCGCCGCCCAACTGAAAAAGCTCGGGAAGCAGCTGGGCCGGACATATCTGAGAGTGGTCAAATTGTGCATCTAAAAACGAAATAAGTGATGTACCGGCGGTCTTTGGAATATGAAGATAATAAAGTGGCTTGTTCATTGTTGTTTACCGGACCCAAGAATCAAGTTGAATACTAGGAAATTGATTAATCGAAATTTCGGGATGACGAATACGGACAAAACGGTTAACCCGTAGGTATCGTTAAAAGGTTTTTAGAGCATAATCCCCCCCGCAGTAAAAAACTTGTATTATCTAGGAAACGCAGGACGACTCTGAACATCACGGAAAAGTAGAGGATTTTAGCATGCTCACGGACGCCACCAAACCCTCGTAAATCCCCGATTCACTCCTACCTGCCCCGAAAGATTGGCCCAAGAATTGGCTCAGTCGTCTCCGACGTCCTGCCGAACTAACACAACACCCTGTTGACACTCACCTACCGTCGCAAACGACTCCCGCTCGTACCTCATCCGCTGCCGACGCTCAGCCAGCTGCGTCCGGACCTTCGCCTCCAACGAATCCGCTTTCTTGAGACTGGGCGCCGCCCAAGGCGGCACCACAACCTCCTGCGCATTACACGGGACCAGCACTTGCACCTCTACCCGGACGGTGCATACCTAAGGTTCTTGGGTCGCGCACCCCTTCAGCGAAAAACACAACACGACCATCATTACACCAGGTGTAATGTCGGCAATTCGGCTCATACCCCCAACTCCCGATCAATAATCGATGCCGCTGCACTTGCGGAATCGCCACCAATCCGCTCCTGTTGGATCCGGTTCGCAGCGGAGCAGTCCGTCTTTGCGTCTCCCTTGGTTTGTGCCACTGCCTTATCGGCAACCTCCGCCTTGTTCTTCCCGGCCTGCACCAGCTCGCCCAACTTTTTGCCCTGCTCCCCCCGCCAATGCTTTCAGGTTGTCCCGGCCCACCTTGGCTGTGGATAGATCGCTGTTCGCGGTATCAAGCAGAGGCCTGTAGTAACCAGCTGCAAGCCAGATGCCCAGCCTGACACCGGTAGCCAACAACAGGAACAGCGCTATACCAATACCGGAGCCCACCAAGCCACCGCACTCATGGCACGTCCTTGTAGAAGACGTGGTCATCGAGCTTCAGCGTCTGTTTGGCCTTGGCCGTCCAGGCTGGCGGCTTTGGCATTGTGGTTGGGTAGTAGTGTGTGTGGAGCCGCCTGTTGGATCTGCCTTTCCCGGTCATCTCCTGCTCAGCCGCTATCTGCGCCTGGGCAAGCTCACGGAACGGGATCTGCTTTTCGACACTCAAGCTGGCATAGCTCGGTTCGCTCTTGTTCCAGCAGATGAACTGGTACGGCTTCTGGCAGATGCCCGAGTAATCCCCCACCACGACTTGTCCTTGCCATCATTCACACGGTTGCGGATCGTCCAGGCTACTGCGATCTGGCCGGTCAGACTTTCACCTCGGGCCTACCCCCAAAAGTTGCGGGCAAGAACGTCGAGGTCTTTATCGATAGCAATCATCACTTTTCTCCAAGCGAAAAAAACCCGCGCTCGACGGGACTCAATGGTTAAACTGTACGCTCCACGCATGGAGGCATTTATGAAGTACACAACGTTTCTTTTGGCTGCCGCTTTGCTCGGCGGCTGCGCCTCATACAGTGAGCGCGGCACCGGTGAAGGCGGAAGGGAGCTCAACAACAAGGGCTATACCGTCCGCTGTGATGCGACCCCGGTCAATCAGCCTGGCTGCTACACACCTCCGCCGTCGTGGTCTTGGTTGCCTTCAAACAACATAAAATTTAAATTAGGCGCGAACTAAAATCAGCTTCTCATTCGGCTCGATGGCGGACTTACAGTTGCGGATCGTTTAAGCGGGACGAATTGGGCGCAGCGCCAAATCTGGGAAGTGCTCGGCAGCCTCCTACACTTCCGCCACTGCGCGTGAATACCAGGAAACAGATCTGGTACCAATCCGTGGCCAGTTTCAGCGCAGACGCAAAAACGCCGGCTTGCTTGCTGGCGCTCGAAAGGATCTGCAGCAGTTGCTGCGTGGTGATGGGCATGCTTTTTTCCAAGCAAAAAACCGTTGACGACGGGAAGATGTGTATCCGCTCGTTGCGTGCCGAGGATAGGTGCTCACGCTCTCCCAAAATGGCTTGACTCGAGTTCTTGCTGCCTTAACAAGGGGTGCCGTGCCGTCGGTAGATAGATGTCCTCTGCACTTTTCGGGACCCGACAATACAAGCCCGTTTGACGCCAGCTAGGATTTCATCGCCTCATCAGTCAGCTCACTTGCGTTCAACTACCTGAGCCTTACGCGACAGTAATTTCTCTGCCTTTTCCCGAATCGCCCACCACCAGCATGCTGAACATGCTCGCAGCTTCAAACCGTTTGATCGTTGCGTCTGCACGCGCTGAGCGGAGGGCCGGCTTCCATCCACGTTGGTACATAAATTGCCTTGCCGGCGTTTTCATAACGTCTCCATGACGCCCCCTTCGTGACACACAGTCAGCTCGAGCACCCAAATGCCCACGGCCGAATCTGACTGTCGGGTAGTCAGACAGCGTCCCTGTGTCGATTTGAGCAACTTCTTAACCACCGGAACAACGTAATCCCCCCCCTAGCGAGGTGTGTGGATTGGCAGCCACCTTGAACTTGATATGCCGCACGATGGGCGCATCTTATTCATTCAGTAAAGCGTACCTCCCTCACCTTACTGTCCGCGCACTTCCCAACAGTGGAGAACACCCATCGATGGAGCCCCCCGGACCTTGATGTATCTGTTCTTGCCCCGTCGGCTTCCTTTCCTCGGGGCGCATCCCTCAGGGTGGGCATGCCGGGGAGGACCGTATTTGTTGATGAGCCCGGTCAACGCTGATACCCAGATAACTGTATTTGTGAACAGCGCTCTTAATTGAAGAGCTATGAATTGCAAAAACGGCCGACCACACATTCGAATCTGGCGCAGACGAAAACCCCTTATAGACTAAATCTCCAGCGACTGTTTCAATCGCAAGAGAAGCACCCTTTCACCAAATAAATACGTAACATTGTTTTGGAGGGCGACATGAAGTCCCAGCTTTGCACTCAGGAAAAACTAGCATCAGGTCTTTATCAGGATTGGGCTAAGGTGTTCGGTACTCCGAACCATATGCATCGAAAAATATGGGAATGGGTCTTCATTTCCGAGGCGCTGCACTCCAGCGGGATGCTGAAATCGGGAAAGCTCGGACTGGGGTTTGCGGTGGGGTCAGAACCTCTGACATCTGTCTTTGCCAGTCGAGGGGCAAAAATCATTGCTACTGATCTCGATACCGATCGAGCTGCTGAGAAAGGATGGCTCATTCACAACGAGCATGCGGAGACCAAAGCTAATCTTAATGAGCGAAAGCTGTGTGCCGAAGAAGAATTCAACAGGCTCGTCAGCTTCCAGTTTGCCGACATGAACAATATCCCCGCGGAATTTGAGGGTCGATTCGATTTCAATTGGTCCTCATGCGCATTCGAGCACCTTGGAAGCATTCAGCACGGTATCGATTTCGTCTGCAACTCGATGAAGGTGCTAAAGCCTGGCGGCGTATCTGTCCACACCACAGAATTTAACGTTTGTTCAAATGAAGACACCATAGAGACTGGTGATACAGTCATTTTCCGGCGCCGAGACATCCAGGCCATTATCGATCGGTTGAGCGCTGAAGGGTACGACGTTGAGGAAATGGACTGGAGTTTCGGAACCAGCCCGCTCGATTACTATGTTGATCTGCCACCATACAAGCAAAACACCCATCTTAAACTTATGTTGTCCGGGTATATTACGACCTCTATTGGCCTAATTGTCCGTAAGCCTTTCTGAAAAGTTAAGGTGACAGGCACGTGCATACCCTGTAATTCCTTCAGGGCTGCACGGTCTGCGATGTAGTGGTCGAATGAAACCAGACACCCATTCAGACGGGATTACTCGCCAGATAGAGGTGTCTGATGAACAGCAAATGTATTAATGGGTCAAACGTTGTTTGAAGGCGACAGCGGCTTTATATCAACACAGTTTGTAATTGCTTGGCGCTTTCTTCCCACGTCAGCCAAGGCATTGTCAGAGACTCGGGATGTTCTCCGCGCTCGAACAACTGCAGCCAGGCTCTAATGAATTGCGCCAGATCACTCCCGGACATCCCTTCAAAATAAAATGCATGTTCGCCTGCAATTTCCCGGAAAACCGGTAGGTCGCGGACGATCATCGGCAGATGGTGTTGAGCCGCTTCGATCAATGGAAGACCAAAGCCTTCGCCCTCAGACGCTGCGATCAGGCAGGTCGCCGCTGAATAGATTTTTTCCAGATACTCGTCACTGATGCCTTCCAGCCAAAAGAGTGTACGCCCTTTTGCCGGATGGGCATCGAGACGTGCCACCAGGTCGTCGACGAGCCAGCCCCTCTTGCCGACGATGACCAGGTTGATTTGATGACCTTCTTCCCACAGCGTTTCGAATGCAGCCAGCGTCTGAGCGTGACCCTTTCGAGGCTCAATGGTGCTGACCATCAAAAAACTTGGCCTGTCAGACAAATGACTCAACAGTTCCTGTGCATCCGCGGGCAGCCCCAAAGATGGCAAACTGTTATTAATGTCAGCCCCCAAATGGAAACTTTTAACCGCCGGTTTATTGCCCGCGCACTTGTCTGCGTTAGACGACAGCCATTGTTCCATTTCCCCAGCCACGGCGCCTGAAATGCAGATCAGGTTACTTGCTACCATGCTGATCTTTTGCAACCAGTCGTTAAATAGCTCGGCATTGGGCGAGAGCCACCAATCTGGGCGATGAAAGAGCAACAGGTCATAAACGATGTAATTGACCTGCACGCCCATATGACGCATTTGGCGGTGCAGCGGATATAGCTGGCTGGCCAAATGCATATTCAAATCCAGGGATAAATAAATATCGTCCTGCGCCCAGTCGATCTCGGTGTCTATCGTCTCAGGGAACTGAGCGTGAATGCGTGAGGCAAAACTATTGGCGTAATAATATCGTCCGTCAGCGTAATAGACCGGACGCACATTTAGGCCCGCTGGCGTTGCGCTCAAAAACTCATGCAGCAGACTGCGCACAACGCGCTGAATACCTGACTTTGCATCGCTGTGAACAATGCTTGAGACATCCAGCAAAAGTTGTCTTTCTTCATCAAGGTTTGCAAAGTTAAAGGCAATGCTTTTTGCCACTTCTAACAACTCATTATCACCAGGCTGATTCTCTGGAAGCGCAACCAAGCGTTGTTGCAACGCGCCCCTTGAATAATCCGGAGCATCTACAGCGACTGGGCGTGCCCCTCGTTCCAAAGCCGCAATGGCTTTCTTGGCAGACTCGTCCCAGGAAAACTTCGTCAGTTGCTCGGCGGCATTTGCAATCAACTGAGCATAAAATACGTCATTTTCCAGCGCGTCGACTATCTTCGCTCTGATGGACTGAGTCGAAAGGGGATCAAACAATGCGTCCGTAAATCCGATGACTTCCGGAACACTGCTGCAGTTCGATCCAATAACCGCTGCACCACACGCCATCGCTTCGAGTACTGGAAGACCGAAGCCTTCGTGGGTAGACGGAAAAACAAATAGTTTGGTCAGCGAGTACAAAGAGATTAGGTCACTGTCATTCACATAACCGGTCAGGACCAGTTCAGTAGATTTCACCCCGTATTTTTTCGCAAGAGCGAGCAGCTCCATTCTTTGCTGAGGATGCAACTTGCTCACAATGACCAATTGATGCTTATCTTTTAGGGACTCGGGCAGCGTGCTGTATGCCTCTAGTAGACGACCGAAATTTTTTCTCGGATCAAAACCACCCGGTGCATATAGGATGAATTCGCTTTTAATTTCCAAGCGATCCAGTAATGCCAGGCACTTGCTCGAGTCTGGTTTATCGCGGACAAACTGGTCACCAATAGCGGCCGATATATTCGCTATTTTGACCCGGTCTATTTCCAGAAATGTGACAGCTTCCTGACGCGATGAGTCAGAAATGGCCAACAGCGTATCGGCGTTTTTCAACCAGTCGATTTTGCGGTAGTAATAATCCTGCAGGTCGAGTGTCGGGAGGTAAACCTCCTTGTTCATGAACGGTATCAGGTCGTACAGGATCACTGCAGTCTGATGTTTTGTAGGGATTGCTCCGATCGAAGTAACGGCGTTAGCCCAATAACCTTCGAACAAGCTACTGACCAAAACGACGTCCGGTTCAAGCGTACTTAGAAACGTTTCGCGGATAACTTCAGAAGCGCGAGCCATCCAGGGACTCGGGTTTACGTCGCTGGGCACATCAAAGATACGGATCCGGCTCTCCGGGATCAGACCTGAAAAAACGGCGATGATATCGGGAATACTTTCTGGCATGCGGCTGTTCAGCGCCAACCATATTTCATGGTCGCCAGGGTTACGCGCCATTGCCAGCGCAAGCGAAAGAGAATAACGACCGATACCACGATAGCGACTTTCAGACTGGGCGCCTTGCAGGTCAATAACAATACGCATTAGCGGTTTTCCTTACGCTCAAATGCCAGCTTCAGTTCACAATAAATACGGGCCACCCGTGGACTCGCAGTGAGGATACTATCCTCGGACGTCTCTGATGGAGCGCGCTGCATGCCTACATGACGCATGGCGAATTGCTTCAAAAACCCAAATAGCCTCGGGTATGACTTGATCCTATTACTGATGCGCAACTGCAGACCGGGCCGACTCAAGACAAAGCGAATCGAGCGGGCCAGCAACGAACGTATGACGCGTTTGGCCACACGCACAGGTAGCCTTATCACCCAACGGAACAGAGATTTTGAAGTGCGTAATGGCTGGGTGATTCGCCAGGATGCGCTGTTCACGAGAGCCGCAATCTGCGCCTCATTGGCATTGGCCTGACTCCGCCAATGGTGCTCATTTTCTAACGTTTCATTCAGACGAACCTTGAGTTCCTGTAACCCATCCTGAACTTGATTCAGTTGCTCACGCAATTCGACGGTAACTGCGTCATTCTGCTCCATCCAACGCACAAACTGCGCGTCATATCGGCCAACCGCTATCTGCGCTTCATTGGCATTGGCCGGATTCCGCCAATGGCGCTCATTTTTTAATGATTCATCCAGACGAGCCTTGAGTTCCTGTTGCCCATCCTGAACATGATTCAGTTGTTCACGCAGCTCGACGGTAACTGCGTCGTTCTGCTCCATCCAATGTGCAAGCTGCGCGTCATAACGGCGAGCGAGCGTCTCAAGCGACAGGCCGTAATCTTGAGCAAAGACAGCGTCGGATTTTTCCATTTGTTCAGGGGTGCCTTGTTTTTGCGCGATGATTGCGTAGTCCGGACTAACACCATGCAAGACACTCATAAGGTCAACGGGCCCACCTTCAGCTAGCGCAGTTGATTCTTGTAGACGCAGCAGTTTAGAGCGGCAAAATCCGGAGTACTCGGTCAGGAAACTCAACAGTAGATGCGGGATCGGGTGCTCATGAGTGGGATCCAAATAGAAAGTCTGAGTTCCTACCACCAGATTTTCCGCATTGGGGGTTTCCAGGATGAGCAATCCGGCAGGCTTGAGTACGCGCAGCGCTTCAGCAACCAGAACTTTCAAATCTTCAAAGGGAATGTGTTCGGCGATATGAAAACCTGAGACTACGGTCAGACTTTCATCCGGCAAGCTTTTCAGCATTTCCAGAGCATCACCCTTCTCAACCGGTAATCCCAACGCATGGCAGGCGTCAAGCATGCCAGTATCAAGATCGACGCCGAGCGGTTTGAAGCCCGTGTGGGCCAATATCTCCAGCCATTCCCCCCGACCGCACCCCAGATCAAGTGCTCTGCATTCCGGATAAAGCTGCATGATAGGCTCAAGAAAAGGCACATAGATTTGCTGCCGCTCATGGATCAACTCACGCGAACCGCGATAGCGGTCTTCAAAAGCACGGTAGTACGGAATGCTCATCGGCTGCACTCCACACTCGGCGGCATCCAGGCCAGCCCTACAAACTCGCTTTGAGAAATATTGACTACGTTGAACACCAGCGTTAAATCCACCCACTCATAATTACGTGATAAATGAGTGTCCGCTGTATGCAATGCGACGGCGACGGAGTAAGACCCAACGCCCAGATTCGCTGCAAAAGTGAACGAATAGCTCACCGTTTCACCCGCTTCCAGACTGTCGATTTTGCAACCCAAATGGTGACTGTTGGTGCCAAAAACTGGCTGCCCCAGCCTGTCCTTGATCAGATAGCCAACGACCAACTCTGGAATTGCACTGTTGATCCTTGTGCTGATGCGCAAGGAAACGTTTTCTCCGACTGATACATACTCGATAGAGTCGCCTGCAGCATTGTGCATTGTGACGGACTCGATACTCGCCTCCCCAGTGCCGGATCGGGTCTGAATGGAACCGTCTTCCAGCTCACGGAGCTGTACCGTTGAGTTCTCTTTTTCGGCGATCAAGGCATTGTAGTAGTCCATGACTTCTTCGGGCTTGCCGTCTTTTAAAACGGTGCCTTTTTCAAGCAGAATCGCGCGATTACACAGCGCCTGGATCGAGCCACGATCATGGGAAACGATAAGTAGCGTGGTGCCCTTAGCCTGAAATTCGCGAATACGATCAAAGCTTTTGTGCTGAAAGTAGCTGTCACCTACCGAAAGCGCTTCATCCACGATCAGAATTTCAGGACGAATTGCAGTGGCGACGGCGAAGGCCACACGCATTTGCATGCCACTTGAATAGGTGCGCACGGGCTCGTCGAAATACGAGCCGATTTCAGCGAAAGCCTCGATATCATCGATGACATCACGGATTTTCTCAGCACTGAAACCCATCAAGCCAGCAGCGTGGAATACGTTCTGGCGACCGGTCAAATCAGGGGTAAAACCCATGCCCAACTCAAGAATGGCAGCGATACGGCCGTTAACCTGAACGCTGCCCTCCGTGGGTTGCAAAGTTCCGGTAATCATCTTCAGCAGCGTAGATTTTCCCGCACCGTTTTGGCCAACGATACCGATGGCCTCTCCCGGCTTGATGGAAAAACTGATGTGCTTGAGTACCCAATGCTCTTCACTGGGTTTGGTGGGCAGCCCAAACCAACGGCCAATGCGCTGAAGTTCAGAGGCGTAGACGCGATAAGCCTTGCCCAGGTTATTTACAGTCAGCAGGCTCATAACACGTCCACCATTTCCGGCGCGGCGCGGCGGAACATAAAAAGCCCTAATAGCATCAAGCCCAAGGCAATAACAGTGGTCACTGCAATTTGCTGGATATCGGGGGTTTTGGCGTATACCAAAATGTCATGGTAAGCGCTGACGATCGGGAACATGGGGTTCATATCCATGTAGCTTCTGAAATTTTCAGGAATAATATTGATGGGGTAAACCACTGGGGTGAACCAGAACCAGACTTGCAGCAGGATGGGTACCACTTGGCCTACGTCCCGAATGAAGACGTTCAGTACGCCGAGAATCAAGCCAATGCCAACAGCCAGAGCAGTGACTGCAACTGTCAACGGGATGAGCCATAGCATTTGAAGGTTCGGCCATTGACCCAACAGAGCAAAAACCGCCAACAGCGCGACAAACAGCAACACATAATTGAGCAGGCTCGATCCCACGACAATGACCGGCAAGGTTATACGCGGAAAGCGCATTTTTTTCATGAGGTTGCCTTGGTCGATGAACAAGGTCAAACAGCGGCCGATTATCTCCGAAAACAGGCTCCATGCCAGCATACCCGCCATCAAGTAAAGGGCGTACGCGTACTTGTTGTCGATCCCGGGCAGCTTTGCTGCCAGCACGTTGGATAGCACCAGAGCATAAATGGCGACTTGGGCCAGAGGATTGATGATCATCCAAAGACCGCCTAAACGGCTACGAGCAAAACGGGCAGAAAATTCATTATGGATGGATGAAAAAACGAATCCCCGGTAATCCCAAAGGCTTTTAAACAGCTCAAACATTCCTGACTCCTGGTAAAAGTGAAGCCAAGTTGCTTCACTCTTGGCGATTCTGAATCGTGCGATTTACAGCTAAGTCTCAAGGTTTTCGGCAAACGATACGGTTGCGCTCCCGGAGATGAGAATCCAGACCAAACCCTCGGTGGATTTCTTTGAGGTGCACTATATAGTTTCCGCTAAGGGAGGTGGACATTCCACCAGGGATAGAAGTCTTTTTCAGGGATTCCATCGCTCCCCCCCTTCATCATACGAACGTACTTATCCCCGGATCAAACCGGCAATTTCCGTCACATAGCGCACAACAAGTTCTTCATTCGCACGACTCTCCACATTCAACCGTAGCAATGGTTCTGTATTGGATCCTCGCAGGCTGAAGCGCCAATCGCCAAACTCAAGGCTGATCCCGTCTGTTTCATCGATAAGCGGCTTGCTTGGCAGGAAGTGTTCGAGCACCTTTCTTAAGGTCTCATCCACATCCGTCACACGATAGTTAATCTCCCCACTACAAGGAAACGCTTCGATTCGCTTCGCGACCAACTGCGAAAGCGTTTCTCCTGTTTCGGAAATCAAAGCCGACACTAACAACCACGGAATCATCCCGCTGTCGCAATACGCAAAATCCCGGAAGTAGTGGTGAGCGCTCATCTCCCCGCCATACACCGCATCTTCCTCGCGCATACGCTCCTTGATGAACGCATGTCCGGTTTTGCTTTGAACGGCGATACCACCCGCCTGCTCC
>LNAP01013445.1_pt1 | contig 17746 bp, 17 predicted proteins | sample 602601 | NCBI WGS metagenome assembly LNAP01 (sample SAMN02440304, study PRJNA202911) | soil metagenome | biome: Subtropical and temperate rainforests or woodlands; isolation source: soil samples (1 kg each in a 20% v/v slurry with milli Q water) were... ... | reverse complement strand
CGACGGCACGGTCAACGATCCCTATCCGTTCAAAGTTCTGGTCGGGCCGGACAACCTGACCGCCAATGGCATCGACATTCCCGACGTGGCCGGCGCCGTGTTCAGCGGCACCGCTTCGGGCGACTGGACGCTCTCGTGCGTGCGCGGCCAGGTGCGCAGCATCACGTTCGTCTTCCACGACGGCACGATTCGCACGATCCCCGAAGACCGCGAGGGCAACCAGCAGAACAACCAACAGCGCGATGGCTTGGGCTGGATCAGCGATCCCCACGGCATTCCTTGCGTCAGCGGCGAGCGGCGCAGCAACGCCCAGCAATACCTCGGCTCGCAGGCCCTGATCACCGCGGCCGGCGCCGGTGTGGCCTCACTCATCGAGAGCGACAGCGGCCGCATGTCCTATGTCGGCTCGGACGGCTCCATCGGCACCGTGGGCATCACCGGCCAGGAAGCGGTCGGCCAGATTCTGGCGGGCGGCGTGCGGGACATGTCGGCCTGGGTCAACAAGTTGTACGGCCAGGCGTTCGCCGCCGTCTATGTCCAGCCCGGCGCCAAGGTTGCCGTCCACCTCGAAAAGCCGCTCGCCATCGACTTCGATCCCGAAGGCCGCAAGGTCGATCACCGCGCAGGAGAAAGCCATGCCCTTGAACTTGACTAACCTGGCCCGTGGCCTAGCACTGGCCCTCGCCGTCGCGGTGCTCGCCGGCTGCGCCACCAGCAAGGAAAAGCTGTTGACCCACGGTGACCGCACGATGATGGACATCTGGCAGCAGGAGGCCGGCGACGGCGGTGGCGCAGCCGGACGGAACGCCGGCCGCCAGTTGCTCGATGCGCGCCAGAGCCTGCGTCGGCCCCTGACCGACGCCGACGTGCAGGCCGCACCTGTCGAGCAGATGCGCTACACGCGCACCGCGCGCAATGAGGTTCACCGCCAGTTCCAGCGCCTGCCCAATCCCGATCTCGTGATGTACGTGTACCCGCACCTGGCCGGCACCGATCCCGTGCCGGTGCCCGGCTACACGACCGTCTTCCCGCTCTACCAGCGCATCCAGTACGCGATGCCGGGCGAGCGCGTGGAGGACTACTGATGCGGTGGAAACTCCCCTGGCCGAAGCTGGCCGGCGTCGGCTCTAGCAACCCGGCCAGCGATGAGCAGCCGGACAGCTGGCAGCGCCACGTCGAGGCCTTGCGCCAGGCCGGCATCCCCGAACCCGGTTCGGCAGTCCACGGCCGCAAGCCAGCGACCCTGGCCGACGAGCAGGCGCTGTACGACGTTGCGCCGTCCTTCGTGGAACTGCTGCCCTGGGTGGAGTTCATGCCCGAGTCGAAATCGATGCTCCTGGAGGACGGCCAATCGGTGGCGGCGTTCTTCGAGCTGGTGCCGCTGGGCACCGAAGGCCGGGAGCCTGGCTGGCTCGCCCACGCCCGCGATGCCCTGGAAAACGCACTCCAAGACAGTTTCGATGAACTGGACGAGAACCCCTGGGTGCTCCAGCTCTATGCCCAGGACGAACCGAGCTTCGACCAGTACATGCAGACGCTGCGCGACTACGTGCAGCCACGTGCGCGCGGCTCGGCGTTCACCGAGTTCTACCTGCGCTTCTTCGGCCACCACATGCGCGCTGTGGCCAAGCCCGGCGGCCTGTTCGAGGACACGGTGGTCACGCGGCTGCGCTGGCGCGGCCAGACGCGGCGCGTGCGCATGGTGGTGTACCGCCGCGCGAGCGGTCAGGGACAGGCAAACCGCCGCGGCCAGACACCCGAGCAGATGCTGGGCATCGTTTGCGATCGCCTGTGCGGCGGGCTGGCGAATGCCGGCATCCAGGCCCGGCGCATGGTTGCAGCGGACGTTCACGACTGGCTGCTGCGATGGTTCAACCCGCGCCCCACGCTGCTCGGTCCTGGGGCGGAGGACCGGGAGCGCTTCTACTCGCTGGCGCGCTACCCGGACGAGACCGAGGCCGGCGAGATCGAGTTGGCGAGCGGGCGGGATTTCAGCCAGCGGTTGTTCTTCGGGCAGCCGCGCTCGGACGTGGCGCAAGGGGCCTGGTACTTCGACGGCATGCCGCACCGCGTGCTGATCACCGACCGGCTGCGCATGCCGCCCGGCACGGGGCACCTGACCGGCGAGACCCGCAAGGGGGACGCGATCAACACGCTGTTCGACCAGATGCCCGAGGACACCTTGATGTGTCTCACGATGGTCGCCACGCCGCAGGATGTCCTGGAATCGGATCTGAACCACCTGGCGAAGAAGGCCGTGGGCGAGACGCTGGCGTCGGAGCAGACCCTCAAGGACGTGCACGAGGCCCGCTCCCTGATCGGCAGCGCGCACAAGCTCTACCGGGGCACGCTGGCGTTCTACCTGCGCGGGCGCGACGAGGCGGAACTGGATCGGCGCGGCCTGGACCTGGCGAACGTCATGCTCAACGCCGGCTTGCAACCGGTGCGCGAGGACGACGAGGTGGCGCCGCTCAACAGCTACCTGCGCTGGCTGCCGTGCTGCTACAACCCCGGCAAGGATCGGCGCCGCTGGTACACGCAGCTGATGTTCGCCCAGCACGCGGCGAACCTGTCGCCGGTGTGGGGCCGCGCCCAGGGCACGGGGCACCCCGGCATCACGATGTTCAATCGCGGAGGCGGCCCGATTACGTTCGACCCCTTGAACAGGTTGGATCGGCAGATGAATGCCCATCTGTTTCTGTTTGGCCCTACGGGCTCGGGCAAGTCCGCCACGCTCAACAACCTGCTGAACCAGGTGACGGCCATCTACCGGCCGCGGCTTTTCATCGTGGAAGCCGGCAACAGCTTCGGCCTGTTCAGCGACTTCGCGCGGCGCCTGGGCCTGACCGTGAACCGGGTCAAGCTGGCCCCCGGATCGGGCATCAGCCTGGCGCCGTTCGCCGACGCACGCCGGCTGATCGAAACGCCCAGCGACGTGCAGACGCTCGATGCCGATGCCCTGGACGAAGACCAGCCACCGGATGCCTCGGCCATGGAGGCGGATGAGCAGCGCGACGTGCTCGGCGAACTGGAGATCACGGCACGGCTGATGATCACGGGCGGCGAAGACAAGGAAGAAGCGCGGATGACGCGGGCCGACCGCTCGCTGATCCGCCAGTGCATCCTCGACGCCGCCGAACATTGCGTGGCGGAGAAGCGCACCGTGCTCACGCGCGATGTGCGCAATGCACTGCGCATCCGTGGCCAGGACCCGACGTTGCCCGAGATGCGCCGTGCGCGGCTGCTGGAGATGGCGGACGCGATGGACATGTTCTGCCAAGGCACGGACGGCGAGATGTTCGACCGCGACGGCACGCCGTGGCCCGAGGCCGACATCACGCTGACCTATGCCCGCGAGGGCTACAACGCGCAGCTCTCCATCGCCTACATCAGCCTGATCAGCACGGTGAACAACATCGCCGAGCGCGACCAGTACCTGGGACGGCCGATCGTCAACGTGACCGACGAAGGTCACATCATCACCAAGAACCCGCTGCTCGCGCCCTATGTCGTGAAAATTACAAAAATGTGGCGCAAGTTGGGCGCCTGGTTCTGGCTGGCGACGCAGAACATCGACGACCTGCCACGTGCAGCGGAGCCGATGCTCAACATGATCGAGTGGTGGGTGTGCCTGTCGATGCCGCCGGACGAGGTGGAGAAGATCGCGCGCTTCCGCGAACTCTCGCCGGCGCAGAAGGCGCTGATGCTCTCCGCACGCAAGGAAGCGGGCAAGTTCACCGAGGGCGTCATCCTCTCCAAGAGCATGGAAGTGCTGTTCCGCGCCGTGCCGCCAAGTCTCTACCTCGCGCTCGCGCAAACCGAGCCCGAGGAGAAGGCAGAACGCTACCAACTCATGCAGCAGCACGGCGTCAGCGAGCTGGAGGTGGCTGAGAAGATCGACCGGGCACGTGGCATCGAGTCGCCGACCCTGGACCTGCCCTGAATCTGCCGTACACCGGAGAACGCCATGGAACAGAAACGTCCTTCCATTCCGATGCAGGTGCAGGCGTTCCGCCGTCGGCACTGGCGGCCCAGCTGGCCTTGGACAGTGGCCGCAGCGCTGGTTGCACTGCTGCTGATCTGGCTCGTGTCCCGTTGGCCCGGGCAGTCCACGCCTCAGACTTCAGCGCCAGTCAGCGAGACGCAGGTGGCTGGGCCTCCGTGGCAGATGGGCAATCCGGAAGGACGCTTCACGCTGACGCTCTACGCGGACCTCGAATGCCCGTTCTGCCGGTCCTATTTCCCAGTGCTCAAGCGTTGGGTGGCCGGCAATGCGGACGTGGCCTTGCAATGGCATCACCTCCCGTTGGCAGCGCATGAGCCGGCCGCGTCCGCGGAAGCGCGCCTGGCGGAATGCGCGGGCCAAGCCAGCGGTCATGCCGCCTTCTGGCAGGCCGTCGAGTGGGTATATGCCCACACGCGCAGCGACGGTCAGGGCTTGCCCGAGGACCTGCGCTACCCCGACCTTACGCCACCCATCGAGCAGTGCATCGCGAGCGAGCGGCCCGACGCGGCGATTCGCGCCCAAACTGCGGAAGCCACGAACAGCGGCGTGACCGCCACGCCGTCGCTGCGGCTACACGATCGCGAAACCGGCAAGGCTATCCTGCTGCAGGGTCCGATCGAGGGCGATGCCTTGCTGTCGGCCATGGACATGCTCGCGGCCCGCGATCCCGACATCGGAAATGCCTGCCGACGTCGTCGGCGACATGCCCAGGTAGCCCCGGTCTTCAAGGCTACGGCGCAGTCCGCTGCGCTGACCGCAACCCGTTCGCCTCGCATCCTGGCCGCGAACGATCACCGCTCCCGCGGTGATGGATGCACCTTGTTCGTTCCCCAGGAGGGCTTGCCCTCCCCGGGCGCGCGCCCTCCGATCTCACCATTTGGAGGTTCGCCATGTCTTTCGTCGTCAATGACTCCTGCCTGGAGTCGCTTTCCGCCATCGCTGCCCAGCACGAGGACTGGATCATCCAGCAAGCCATTGCACTGCTGGAGAAGCGGGTTTTCAAAGCGGGTCCGAAACTCCTCGACCCCACGGCCGTGCGCGACTACCTGCACGTGAAGCTGGTGGCCGAGCCCAACGAAATATTCGTCGCTGTATTCCTTGACAGCATGCATCAGGTGCTGGCCTACGAGCCGTTGTTCAGGGGCACGATCAACTCGACTTCGGTCTATCCGCGTGTCGTCGTACAGCGTGTGCTGGAATTGAATGCCGCTGCGGTGGTCTTCGCACATCAGCACCCCTCGGGCATGTCCGAGCCGTCGATCGCGGATCGCGTGCTGACCCAGCAACTGCAGGCCGCGCTGGCGCTCATCGATGTGCGGGTACTGGACCACATCATCGTCGGCCAGGGTGCCCCGTTCTCCTTTGCGGAGTCCGGCCTGCTGTAAGGGTTGCACTGCTTCGTTGATCAGCGCGGAGGCTTCGGCCTCCGCTTTTTTCTTTGCGGCGACGCAAGCAGGTATGCGGGGTGGCCGCGATGCGCATTGTTTGTTGGGGCCGCCTGGGGTTCGGCGTTTGACTATGGCCCTGATCAACTTCCGGGGCACATGACATGCCAGCAGCTTTTACCCGGTTCGCACCAGGCTGGCGAACCCTTGGCCTGGCCGTGGCGCTGCCGACGTCTCTGGCGGTGTTCAGCCCGGCCACCTTCGCCGCCGACGTGGTGGTCGTCACCGACAGCCGCCACCCGGTCAAGACCATGGGCGGCGAGCGACTGATCGAGTTGGGCGAAACGCCCCGGATCGAGGCCGAGCTTTCCGCGAATCTTCCAGCCGACCCTGAGCGGGCAGCAGCCATCGTCCGGCAACGCCTGAAGCAAGGCGGCACCGATCTTCAGCGCCGCATCGGCACCGCCTACCAGGGCGTCACCGACGCATGGAGTTTGGGTGTCACGACCATCCCGGCCGTGGTGGTGGACCAGCGCTATGTGGTCTATGGCGAGCCGGACGTCGCCCGCGCCATCGCGCGCATCGAGCAGCACCGGAGGGCGCAGCCATGACGCGCCCATTCGATCTGCTGCGCCGCCTGCGCGTGCCCGTGGCCTCGCTGCTGCTGGCCACCGCCACAGGCAGCTACGCCTTGAACACCGCCACGATCGTCTCGTCCGTCATGTCGCCGGACTGCCTGGAGTACCGGGTGGTGGGCATCTGCTACTGGCTGTATTGCACCTATGGCGGCTGCTCGGTGCGCACGTCCACCAAGGTCCGGCACTACGTCCCCGATGCGGTCGTCTCCAGCTACAGCAACACCGGAGAGAACCCCTGGGTCGAAGTGCGAGCGATGAGCATGCCGAACGCCTCGGCCCAGGCAGGCGGCGACGGCACCACCAACGAAGACCACGAAAACAACCTCGCCAAATTCAAGAACGCCGATGTCATCGGCCATCCCGGCGGCGAGGTGTTCAACCAGTTCGCCTCGTCCTCGGGCTATTTTTGCCAAGGCGCGGGAACGGCCTTCATGCCGTATCTGCTCAGCACCTTGGACACGCTGGCCTGGCGCTACAACGTGCCCGAGATGGCCTACCCGGAGGCGCTGATCCCGGGCCGGCGCGAGGTCGGTGCGCGCACCACGATGAACCTCTGGGGCAATGTCTATCCGCGCGGCGGCTTCCTGCACCAGACCGACGACCACAAATCCGGGGCGGTCGTGGCTCAGCGCGCCGGTGACGTCGTCACGCGGCGCGGGCAGTTGCACGTGTACCAGCCGCTGCTCGCCAACGCGCGTGATGGCTACTGGCCGGCCGGCGCGCTGATGGAAGGTGATGCCTCGACCGGCAAGTGGCAGGAACTGACGCCGCGCCTGTCGAACACCTGCGTGGTGTTCCCCCACAGCGGCACGCTGACCCAAGCCCAGCAAGGCGACTACGCGTGGGCGCTGTGGCGTCCGTATGCGTGCTGCGAACGCCGGGGCCAGGTGTTCCTCGGCAGCGTCGATTTCCTCTGAGGTGCCACGATGAAGCGTCCTGAACCGAAGAACCTGTCCACCAAGGCGTGCCGCCTGCTGCGCCCGACGGCACTGGCCGGCACGCTCGCCCTGGTCTGCGGCCTGGCGTGGGCACAGGTCGGATACCAGAACAGCGGCCCCGTCATTGGCGATGACGTCATGTACTCGATCGGCGGCGGCAGCGCGGTGTCCATGGGCCGCGCGGCCGGCATGCGCTCCATCGGGGTCGGTGTGGGGTGGAACAGCAACCTGATCTGCGGCGACATGAGCATCCAGACCACGCTGCGCAATCAGCTCAACGGCATCACGAACGGCTTTCAGCAGATCATGAGCAACGTAATCCAGAGCGCCACCAGCGCGGTAGCGTCCCTGCCGGCGCTGATCATTCAGCGCGCCGATCCGGGCCTGTACAACCTGCTGACCAACGGCGTGCTGCAGGCGCGGCTGGACTTCGACCGCTCCAAGCTGACGTGCCGCGCCATGGCGGAGAAGATGGCCGAGACAGCGGGTGGCCAGCTTGGCTGGAGCCAGATGGCCGAAGGCATGGCCTTGCGTGACGCGGTTGGCAGCAACGATGCCGTGTCGGCCGTCGAGCAGGCCGAGACGCGCCGCGGCAACGACGGCGTGCCCTGGGTGGGTGGCAGCAATGCTGGTGGCGCAGGCCAGTCCGCCATCCGGGTGGTCGGCGACGTCACCCGCGCGGGCTACAACCTGGTCAACGGTCGTGGCGTGACGGACACATCCTCCATCGCGTCCGCCAGTTGTGCGAGCCTGTCCTGCCAGACCTGGACGTCGCCGCAGCAGGCGACCGAATGGGCCACGCGGGTCCTCGGAGAGCAGGTGCAGCGCACCTGCGACTCCTGCACCAAGACCGAGACGGTGCCCGGCGTCGGGCTGACGCCGCTGATCCAGGAAGAGTACGAGGCGAAGCTGGAGGTCCTTCAGGAGCTGGTTTCCGGCACGCGCACTACCACCTTTGAGAACCTGCGCGAGGCTGGCAGCACGTCGCTGCCAATCACGCGTGGCGTGATCGAGGCGCTGCGCGACGAGCCGGACCAGGACCTTCTGGCGCGGCGCCTCGCGTCGGAGGTGGCGCTGTCGTCGGTGCTGGAAAAAGCGCTGCTGCTCCAGCGCACGCTGCTCACGGGCAAGAAGGAGCCCAACGTCGCAGCCAACGAACTCGCGGTCAAGGCCGTGAACCACGAGAGCGACACGCTCGACCGGGAGATCCGCAACCTGAAGACGGAGCTGGAGCTTCGGCGCGAGCTGGCAAACAACTCACCGATGGCCATCATCCAGCGGCACGGTACGCGCGCGGCAGGCTCGCGCGGCATCTACGAGGGTGATCCGGTACCCGACCGCCTCGACCAGTTGCAGAAGGGCAATCCAGGAGCCAGGCCATGAGCGCGGCGCGCATGACTTGGCGCCCCTTGCGCTGGCTGTTCAGCCGGCGCGCGGCGAAGGCGCTGCTGTGGACGGTGCTGATCGTTGCCGCCGCGGTCGCGGCCAACATCGCCGGCATCTACCTGGTCGGCAGCGTTGCCGGCTGGGAGCGGTGGCTCGCCGCCGCTGCGGGTTACTTATTCGTGTGGCGGCTGTGTCTATACGGGGCGACGGTGTACGGGTGGATCTGGATGCGCCGCCGGCTGCTGGTACGTGAGGACGACGCCCAGGCGCGGCACCGCCTGGTGCGCACCGAGATCGCAGGCGTCGTCGCCATCGTGGCGCTGGAAGCCAGCCTGTTGATGCAGGGCTGAGAGGAGATTCGGGCCATGACTCTGTTCACGACCGACTACCTGGAGTATTACCTTACGCTGGTGTCCTGGATCGTCAACAACGGCATCTGGGCCGTGCTGGTATCCAGCGGCGTCTTCGCGCTGCCTTTCGTGGCGATCATCGTGCAGGAGTGGTTGAAGGCCCGTGCAGAAGGCGCCGACGAGGGCAATAAAGGCGTGCTGAGCGCCGCCCGCATCGAGAACCGGGTCTTCGTCGCCATCGTGGTGGTGATGTTCGCGGGCATCCCGTTCATCGACGTGGACCTCAACACCATCCAGTACGACAGCTCGCGCTCGGCGCAATGCCAGGTCAGTGTGCCGCAGCCCTCGAATACCGGCTGGTCGCAATCTTTCAGCACCATCAACAACCAGTCGGCGAAGGTGCCGGTGTGGTGGGCGTTCATGCACGCGCTCTCGCGCGCCGTCACGGGCGCTTCAGTGGCAGCGATCCCGTGCGGCACGGACCTGCGGCAGATGCGCATGGAGATCGACGCGACTCGCATTGACGACCCAGTGTTGGCTCAGGAAGTAGCGGATTTCTCGCGGGATTGCTATGGGGCTGCGCGGGCGAAATTGTTCATGCAGCGGCCTCAACTCGATGAGCAGCAGATGCACGACGTGACCTGGATCGGCTCACGCTTCTTCACGGACACGAACGGCTACTACGACACATACCGTTCCAGCACCCCGCGCGAGGACTGGCCCTATGACAGCACCCGCGACGCAGGGCTTGCGCAGGTGGCCAGCGGTGGCGGCTACCCGACCTGCCGCCAGTGGTGGAGCGATGGAAGTAACGGCCTGCGGGCACGCCTGCTGGGTCAGGTGGACCCGAGCCTGTTGAGTCGCCTGGCGGGCTGGGCCGGGTTCCTGAGCCGGGCCGAGGTGGACGACTCGGTGATCCGAGCCATCGCGTCACCGCGGCAGCAGAAGTTGAACCAGGGCAGCGTCTATACGGACTACGGAGGCCAGATCGACAAGACCTTGCCGAACATCGTGACACGGGCCACGGGAGACGTTGGGATGGCCGTCGGCGCGATTGCCGCGTTTCCCGCCATGGACGTCGTGAGACAGTCTCTACCCATGGTCCTCGCCTTGCTCAAGATGGCGCTGGTCATCTGCATCCCGCTCGTGCTGGTCGTGGGCACCTATGACCTGAAGACGGTCGTCACGGTCAGCGTCGTGCAATTCGCGCTGTTCTTCGTGGATTTCTGGTTCCAGCTCGCTCGCTGGATCGACAGCACTATCCTCGATGCGCTCTATGGCTGGGGCTTTGGCTGGAACCGGCCACACACGAACTTCGACCCGCTGGTGGGGCTGAACAATGCGTTCGGCGACATGCTCTTGATGTTCGTCGCGGGCACGATGTTCCTGGTGCTGCCAGGATTCTGGCTGGCAAGCCTGACCTGGGTTGGAATTCGGGCGGGACATGCCATTCAGGGGTTGTCGGACGGCAGCAAGAGCGCCGGCCAAGCCGGGGGCAAGGGGCCTGGGGCACTCACGGGAGGCAAGCTGAAGTAGCCCGGAGTCCGTCAGTCGTCGGTGTACAACTCGTGCGACGTATCGTTGTACAGATTGGGATCGTAGCCCGGTGTCTTGCGCAGTTCTGTGAGATCGGTGAAAGGCCACTCGTCCTCGTCAGAGGTATTGGCAGCAGCAGCCCACGCCGCCGCCACGACGCCCAACAACACGAGTGCGAACCAAAAAGCAACGTAGAGCAGCAATCCCACCACAGACAGCTTGACCACCCACACGAGCGGCCGCCGGCACCCCCTTGGACACCAACCAGTTCGACGCCCGACGTTCGCCGCGCGCGTAGGCGCGCCATCCGCGGCCAAAGGTGCGGCCGAGGCGTTCTGCGGTGCTGATGCGGGTCGTGGTGTTCATGGTCGTCTCCTGCTACAGAGGGATGCCTATTCCAGTTTGGTCCATTTCATTCTGTTTGGGCTTCAATGTGCTCTCTTGCCGCTTCAGGACGCTTCGTCATCCGGTTCCACCGGCCCGGGATCAGGCTCCACGCCGACGCGATACGTGGCAACGAAGCGCGGCCAGTCCACATGGTCCACCAGGTCGATGTCATCGACAACGCCGACTCTTGCTGCCGCACGCTCGAACAGGGCGATGCTCTTGGCGGGATAGTTGTTGCGCGACGGATAGAGCACCCCGTCGAACAGCGGCTGGCCATCATCGCCGAGCATCGCATGCACCTGGGCGGACACCTGCTGCGTGTGCGTGTAGTCGCGGCTGGCCAACTGTTCCAGGTTCAGGCCGAAGTAACCCGCCATGACACCCTCGGCCGTGAGATCGGCCAAGCGCACGTCGTCCAGGACCCCCACGGCCCGCACGAGCCGGCTCTCGACTTCCTTCAGCGCAATCGAGCGCTTCTCGTCCGCCAGCCACTGGTGCTTGTGAAACACCGACTCCATCAGCGCCGTGGACAGGTCGCGGCCCAGGTAGAGCACGCCGTAGGTCCGCGCCGGGTCGTCGTAGCGATTGGTGCCGCTGCGGCCATAGTACAGCGGGCTGCCCCGATAGACGACGCGGCTCACATGCTGGAGCAGTTCACCCGCATCGATCAAGAACAAGGGCAGTTCGCGGCTCATGGCGGTCTTGCCTCAATGCACCTGGACGCCCAGCACGTTGAACACCGCTTCGGCCACGTCATCGATCGTGCCATGCGTCACCGCATCCACCGGCGAGCGTCCGCCCAAGCCTTAGTGCGCGGTAGATCGTCCAGTGGTCGATGCCCTCGACCTCTTGAAGCACGGTTTGGGTCAACTGCTGCTTCACCGGGTCGAGCTGCCAGTCGGGCAGCTTCTGGCCGCGCGGCCCCACATTCAGCGCCAGCAGCCGGCGCGCGAGGATGTCCTTGTAGATCTGCTGGCGCGACTTGTCCGCCAGCTTGGCGTACTCGGGGATCGGCAGGTTGTGCGGCTGGTTGAAGGATTCCAGCAACACGGCGCGGCCTCGCTGGACGTCGGTTTCAGTCGGGGTCCAGCGCGTTTCGGTGCGCAGCGCGGCCGCCTTGCGCGCCAGGGCCTGCTCCACCGTTTCGCCTTCGAGGTTGGCTGGCAGTTTTACCGCCTCCACGCGCTCGTGAATGAACGCCTGCAACTCGGCCGCGAAAGCCGGCGCATCCCGGATTTCAACGGTATCCGCGAAACGGCGCACGTCCTCCACGGTGACGCGCGGCAGACGATCGGCAATGAATTCAATGGCGGTGGGCATGGTCATCTCCCAAGCAGGTTTGAGACAGGATTCACTCTAGTCGCCCTTGTCGCATTTGTCAACTTAGTCGCCTGAGCGAGAGCCTACCTGCCGGGGGTAGCGTCCCCGCAGCATAGGCAGGGGCCAGCGCCAGGTCTCCGTCCAATCCATTCGTGCGGGTTCCACATTGACGCTGGAGACGCAACCCAGGCCCGGCTATACCGAAACGGTTAAAGGCCAAAGGGCCGAAACGGCAAGGGAATGGGGTGCAAGGGGAAAGGCCCTACCTCGAAAAGGCGAAAAGGCCTCCCGGCCGGCCCCCCAGAGGACACCCGCATGCTCTCCCTGTTCCAGCGAAAACGGCCCCCGGTCGCTGCCCCGTCGCCAGCGCCCGCCACCGACCTCCCGAAAGGGTTGCTGCGGCCCGAATCGGCCGCATCGCTGCTGGCAACACCGCGCCGGCAGAAGCTGCTGGAACACATCTGGCAGCGCACGTCGCTGTCGCGGCGGCAGTTCGCCACCCTATACCGCACGCCGCTGGAGCAGGTCCAACAATTCCCCGCATCGGAAAGCCATCACCACGCTTACCCCGGCGGCATGCTGGATCACGGGTTGGAGATCGTCGCCTATGCGCTCAAGCTGCGGCAGTCCCATCTGCTGCCCATTGGCGCCAGTCCCGAAGACCAGGCGGCGCAGTCTGAAGCCTGGACTGCCGCAGTCGCTTATGCCGCGCTGCTGCACGACATCGGCAAGATCGCCGTCGATCTGCACGTCGAACTGTCCGACGGCTCGCTGTGGCACCCCTGGCACGGCCCGCTGCACCAGCCATACCGCTTCCGCTACCGCGACGATCGGGAATATCGGCTCCACAGCGCCGCGACAGGTTTACTCTACCGTCAACTGCTCGACCGTGATGCCCTGGACTGGCTCAGTGGCTATCCCGACCTGTGGGGACCGCTGCTCTACGTCCTGGCCGGCCAGTACGAGCGCGCCGGCGTGCTGGGCGAACTTGTCGTGCAGGCCGACCGGGCTTCGGTGGCCCAGGAACTGGGCGGCGATCCGGCCCGCGCCATGGCTGCACACAAGCATGCGCTGCAGCGCAAGTTGCTCGACGGGCTGCGCTACCTGCTCAAGGAACAGTTGAAGCTGAACCAGCCGGAAGCCTCCGATGGCTGGATCACCGAGGATGCCTTGTGGCTGGTAAGCAAGACGGTCTCGGACAAGCTGCGTGCGCACCTGCTGTCACTAGGCGTCGACGGCATCCCCGCGAGCAACACCGCCGTCTTCAACGTGCTGCAGGATCACGGCATGTTGCAACCGACGCCGGACGGCAAGGCGGTCTGGCGCGCGACCGTGACCAGCACGACTGGCTGGTCCCACTCATTCACCCTGCTGCGTCTCGCTCCCGCGCTGATTTGGGAAGCTGGCGAACGGCCAGCATCGTTTACCGGCACGGTGGCAATCGACGCTGCGGCAATCGAGAAGGATGCTGGCTCGGAGGCTGCCCCGCCTATGACTGCCGCGAAGCCTGTCTTGGAAGAACAGACGACGCCACCTTGGGAAGGCAGCAGCCCCGCTAACTTGGCTTCACCGCCCGCAGTTCAGCCCCTGCCTGACGTCATGGAAGACATGCTGGCGATGGTGGGCTCCGGACACCTCCTTGCGACGCGACAGGATGCAGAGCCCGTCCCGGCCTTCGCAACGAGTTCGCTGGTACTGCCTGTGCCAGCGTCTAAATCTTCGGCATCGACACAGCAGCCTTCGGGCGAGCACTTCATGGGCTGGCTTAGGCATGGCTTGCAGAGCCGAAAGCTGATTCTCAACGATGCCAAGGCACTGGTGCATACCGTGGACGACACGGTGTTCCTGGTAAGCCCTGGGGTGTTTCAGCGCTATGTCCAGGAGCATCCTCAAGTTCCAGCACTCGCCAAGCAGGATGCCGTTGTCGACTGGCAATGGGTCCAGAAGCGCTTCGAGAAGCTGCAGGTCCATCGCAAGCAGCCCAGCAGCTTGAACATCTGGACCTGCGAGGTCACCGGCCCGCGCAAGTCGCGCAAGCTGCATGGCTACTTACTCGATGACCCTGGCCAACTGTTCGATGAGCGGCCACCGAACAATCCCTACTTGAAACTGGCATAGGTGCTAGATACGGGCCCATAGAGGCACTGGTTGCCTGCCGTGCGTGTAGCATGGATCAACCTCTCTGCTTCATAGAAACGAACGTTGGACACGGTTACGCCGCCGAGGCTGGCGACGTCGCCAACAATTGGCACACGTTCCGTGGCAAAAGGCTTGGCGACCACCGTCGTCGGGGTGGCTGTTCGTACAGATCGTTGTTTCATCATCGTCTCGGCGTGGATCATGTACTGCAGCAAGCACGCCTGCAGCCTCTAGAGTCGAAGAAGTCGACTCGTCTCAAAGCCGGGGGGTGCTGGTGGGCAACAGCAAATCGAGGCGGTGTTCGACCAGCACCGCCTCGATGCTGCGCGGCGGCTGACCGGTCATCTGCTCGATGACACCGTCGGAGAACGGCGCCAGCCCGCGTTTGGACACCTCTTCGATGATCAGCGCCTCTCGCACCGTGGATTTCGGAAAGCCCGAGACCTGCAGATGCAGCGCCAGGGCTTCCTCACTGACGGGCACCAGGTCGATGCTGGCTCCGAAGATGATATTGATGCTGTTCACCAGCGCCTCGGCGGTGAGAGCCTGCGGGCCGGTGATCGCCAGCTCTCCGGGCGGAACAGGGTCCGCCCGCAGTACCGCCGCAGCGGTGCGCGCCACGTCCTCGCCCGCCACGTAAGGCAGTCTGCCTTGCGGCGCTGAGCTAAACCATTTCCCGCACCGAAGCGCCAGGATGATCCGCGGAAACAATCGCTCCATAGGCCAACTCACCCGCAAGACTGACAAGGCTAGGTTGCGAGCCTCGCATGCCTGTGCCACCGTCTCGCATTCCCGCGCTACAGTCATCAGCGAGGGGTCGAACACTTCGATCTGGGCCGCGTACACCACGGTGCGGACGCCGACGCGCGCTGCGGCATCGATCATGGCCTGCAGTTGGCGACGCCGCGACCACGAGCCGTCGGCAGCGCCCGGCAGGAGCAGCAGGCGGTGTGCGCCGGTGAAGGCGGCATCCAGGGACGCTGCATCGTCGGGATCCGCGCCGCGAATACGCGCCCCACGGGCAGCCAGATCCACAAGGTGCACTGGTTGGCGGCTGGTGGCGATGACCTCCGCTTCATCGCGGCGCAGCAGCAGTTCGACGACGCGCCGGCCGAGCGGATCATGGGCACCGGCAACCAGCAGGCACGGAGAAAGCAACCGGGTCACCGGATGGCTCCCCCTGGCGGAGTGTGCCGGCTGCGCAGAAATGCGATTGCCGCGATGCGCGGGCTGCGCTCGTTCATGGTCGAGCTTCCTCCTGAACGGATCCAACGGTGCGGGCGCCATCGTGCAGCAGGCCGGCGAGCACACACATTGCCAGCACGATCGAGGGCGCCAGCACGCGGCCGGGCTCGCCGTTGAGTAGCACCGTCGCACCGGCGCACGCCATGATCAGTGCCCCCAGCACCGCGCCCCATACCCGTGTGCGCCCGCGCAGCAGCAGCAACGCTGTCGCCAGTTCCAGAGACCCGGGGACAAAATTGAACCTTCGCGGGTAGCCCCAACGGGCGTAGTCTTCCGCTGCCCCGCCTAACGCCAGCAGGTTGGCTACGGCACCCACGACGAAAAAAAGTGGCCAGCAGGTAAGGGAATATCGGTTTCAGTGACAGCTTGCTTGAACGCATAAGACTTCCTCTACGAATTCCTGCCGCAGGTCATAGGGGCCGCGAGCCACGCTGCTAGTCGTCCTGTGCATCAGGGTGTTGACGTTCTTGCAAGGCGACGAAGAAACACGTTCATCTCCTTTTCCGCCTGCACGTCGCCGTTGCGTCTGGCCGCGAGTACTCCGTTCTCCCAAGCATGGCGCGCGGCCGCGATGTCGCCAATCTCGTGCTGCGCCTTGCCCAGTAGCTTCCATGCTGCCGAGTACCCCGGATCCAGCCCGACGCATCGGTGCAACTGGGCCGCCGCGCGCGCCTGCTCGTTCGCATCCAGGTAGTGTTTGCCCAGCCCGAATCGCAGCAAGGCCGAATCGCGGCCCCGTTCGAGCAGGCTTTCCAGCTTGCGTACATCGATCATTTGCAGCGATCGCTCCTTCCCAAACATCCTTTCCAGCTTTGGACGTCGATCATCAAGAACGCCTCTCCTTGCGCTTGTTCAGACCCAAGTGCTCGACGGGCCATCACTCAAGCCATCTGCGTGAGCCGCATCGAGAGGAAACGGCCCTGATGGAACACCAGCGGTTCGTCATCGCCGCCATCGATCTGCAGCACCTTGCCCACGAGCAGCAGGTGGTCGCCCACCGGCCATGCCCGATAGGCCTCGCAGACGAAGGTGGCCACCGCGCCCTCGATCAGTCGAATGCCGGCGAAGGCTCGCCGTGTGGCGACACCGTTGAACTTGTCCGCGATACCCGGGTCGGCGAACCGGCGTGCCACCGCCTCCTGCGAACGAGGGAGTACGCTGATGCCGAAATGTCTGCACGCCCGGAACACGTCCAGGCTGGCGGAACGCTCGGAAAGGTTCCAGGACACCAGCGGCGGCTCCAGCGAGACTGGGACGAACGAGTTGATGGTCAGGCCGATGGGTGCCCCCCCCCCGGCGCACGCGCCGTGACGACGCAGACCCCGGTCGGGAACTGGCCCAGCTTGTTGCGCAATGCCCTGTGCGTGAAGACTGGATTCCGCATCTGCGGCTCGCCAGCCGTCGCGCTCGCACTCGATTCCTGCCTGGGGAAGGTTTGCATTCCGTACGCAGGCCGAGTTTGCGCCACCGGTCTGCCAACATAGGGACTACCAAGACCTCTGCTCCTGACCCCACCGCACCCGCCCGAAGCGCCCGTCACGCGAGATCGCCTGACGCGGCGATGAGCAAGAAACGAGTCCAGCGCGTCTGTGACGGCGCCCTCTGTTGCCCCCTCTGCAACATTCGTACGGGCACCACAAACGTGTTTGTCTTCAGGCCCCACCGGACCTCTCGCCCCAGTGACCAGCCGGGATGCTCGCGGCGTGCAACGCCAGTGGCCTCACAGCCCATATGTAGACCTGTAAGGCTGCGACACAAGCTCAGCCGAGTGCCGCTGAGTCAGCCGCGATGCCCCTTCCGAAGCAAAGAGTAGAGGCGTGCAACTTCATTGCTGGTGATGGCGATGTTCCGGCCGTCCTTCGCAACCACGGACGTACCGATCTTCTGATATGTCGCGCGGCCAAAACGGTCTTCCTGCGCCATGAGGCCGTCTTTGAAGATGTAGAGCGTTCCTCCATCGGCCAACGGAATCATCTCCTTGGCAGCCTGGACTGCGGCATCACCGGCGAATGCCGGTGCGGAAAGCGCGCCCAACAGAGTGGCGAGGACGATATAAGACTTCATGATCAGCTCCTTTGTGAAACGACGGCAACTTGCGTCGCGTCATCACTGTAGGAGCGTGTCGCTTTCCAAGCGATTGCGCCATGATTACATTGCGCTAATGCGGCGTCCCCAAGGAGATAGGCTCTGCAGCATTCAGATCGGCGCTTGATTGAAGGGATTGGAGACTACCCGCCAGCAGCGAACACACCGAAACGGCATGCTCCCGCGGAAAGCCCTTGGACCACCGGTTCGTCATAGGACTTCCCGCTCGCAATAAGAGCTACTAACAAAACCATGTCATCATCGAGCGCTTGATTGGTGTTTGATGAGGCATGGGTCGAAACAGGAATAGAGAAATCAGCGCCGCGCTGTT
>LNAP01002642.1_pt1 | contig 17749 bp, 23 predicted proteins | sample 602601 | NCBI WGS metagenome assembly LNAP01 (sample SAMN02440304, study PRJNA202911) | soil metagenome | biome: Subtropical and temperate rainforests or woodlands; isolation source: soil samples (1 kg each in a 20% v/v slurry with milli Q water) were... ... | reverse complement strand
ATTTCCTGTAGACGCTCCGCCACCTCACTAAGGACGAACAAAACCATATCGGGTAAGTAATCTCAATACCTGAATGGATGCCCATTGCAATGAACACTTACCTCATGTATCTTTCCTCGAGCACGTTGGTCATGGCTTGGTATCGCTCGTGCACATCTTTCTGGTACGACACTTTCCACCTGGAGCAAGCCAGTTTGATGCGTCGCAGGCGAGACTCGAACTGGGCTTTCTCCGCAGCCAGCTCCGTGCCAGCCTTGCATCAAATATAATCCAGGTCAGTTTATACAATAAAAGCGTGAGCGCAAAATGACTGATACAGAGCTTGAAGTACATTGACCTCATTTCATCATATTCTAACATGTATGCAAAAACTTTTACAGTAGTTTACCTCCAAAAGCTGTTCTTCGTACTGTGCGATCTGCTGGCCCGTCTTCTCGGCATACTCGGTCAGCCGCACGTCGTACAGGCGCTTGCACTTGTCCTCAAATGCCTACGTCATCGAATGCAAAGATAGACAATGATAAAGATTGAGGAACAAGATGTAAAATTCTGATGTAGGGAAGAATTTACCTTGAGTGTGAGGATTTGCTGCTGGTTGCGAGCTTCCACGTCTTCCAACCACTGCTTGTCGGCATCGTCCTGCACAGATAGATTACATACATATTAAGTGAAATTAGAGATGGACAACATTGAGCAAAAGATTAAAAGCAAATCGCATGAAAAAACGCATTTAGCGATGACTAAGGCATGGCAGAAGTACCTGCAGACGCAGAGCCATTTTGAGCTGAGCCTCCATGTGCTCGAGCACCACGCTATAGTGACTGCGCAGTCGCTCCTCCAGCTGCATGGCACGCCCGGTCTCTTCCTCCTCCCAGGACCGACGCAGGTCACTCACGATGCCCTTGAACTTGTGCGACAGCGTCAGCTCTGCCTCTTGCTGAATCTCAAAGCTTTGCTTGGCACGTTCACTCTCAACGCGTGCCGAGCGCTGTGGATACATCAGTATATAAGCCGAAATTAAGAACAAGCAAGCAAGATATTCACAGACACCATTGCCCGTGTTACCTCTAAGTTGTCAATCGCCCGCTGCATGCGCGCCTCCTGTTCCGCTTTGACTTTCTCGTGCAGCGCGTCCACCATGCACTCATATCTCGTCTTCAGCGTCTGCTCAAATGCCTGTACATGTATTCAGCAAATCGCGCAAAATTGCGTTAATAAAAAAGCGGGGAGACATTTTGTGATATGAGGAATCCTACCAGCTGTGCTTGGGCAAACTGCTTGCGCTCTTCCGTGATAGCTGCACGCAGTACTTCAAGCTGCTTATTGTGTGTCTCTTGCACCGTCTAAAAGAAAGCAAAGAAAGGAAAGGGATTAAATAGCGCTTCTCTGTAACGCGTAACTTGGATGGATTGAGTACCGCAAGCAAACTGCTTTGACGTTCACGCATGTCTCCAGCAGCTTCAGCAAAACCATTGTTGCTGAACGCAGGACCAGCCTGCACATTAGAAGTATTGGATAGCACCAACGCTTTTGTTCTTTCAAATGACTGCTCCGACCAGTGTTCTAACAGTGCATTGATTTGTTCCAATTGATTTTGGTCGGCTTGTGCTCTCTCCGTACGAAGCTGCGAAAGGCATCTTTCAGCAACTTCGTCTACCAAGTTCTGCATGTCCAAATCAGCATCTTCACTTGCCATGACTCTGCTCCGTGTTTGTGGCTTCTTACCGGTAGTACTTTGCAAGCAAACTGCTGGCAAATCCAGAGTTGGATGTCATCATTTCATAACTGTAAAAACGCAAGAAGTGAATAAAAACCATACTATTTACCCAAAAAAGAGTTTAAAGACCACTACTTTTCGTGTGGGTCTTTTTGGCAACGGACCACTTCGCACTTTAACCTCAGTAATAACGCAGGAGAAGTTTGCCAGATTAGGTGTGTTTCGCTGGGTAGCTCTACGAAAAACCTACACCAGTAAGGGAACTGTTCGGCGGTAGCACTCAGTAGTATGGGGTGCAAACCTTCAAAGCGGAAGGTTGGAGTGTGGTTTAATAACATGTCGGTGCTTGATGAAACAGTGTCATTTCAATCAAAGATAGAAGCCATAAAGTTCATATTGAAAAGCTCCGTATCACGTCACGCTTTTCAGCAATATCTAGAACGGAAAGGATCAGCTATGGAATACCTGCGGGGCTACACTAACTTGGAAAGGGCGAAGAAAGAAAGTAACGACAACATCGCCTCTGAGATAACGCTGACCCTTCGTCAGTTTCGCGAAATGGGCGACGACGATGAACTATCTCAATCAGCTATTGATATAATGCACGTCGGATTCCACGGCCAACCGCCTTCTGTGGCCCTGGACCTCAGCGAGAAGCTGACGACGCTACAGAATTTAGACCTTTCAAATATGACGCGCAATGCTCTGCAATCCGCCATTGTTGCCGCTCAGGAGCTACTTTTGGGCGAACTCGCAGTGCACTTTGAAGGCTTTCTAAAGAGTTCCTATTACAAGGAGTGGGTGGATATGCAGCTGCAAATAGAGAAACAAAGCGGCAAGTACAGCACAGTGCAGCATCCCAGGTCCTTAGGGGCGGTAAGAGTAGGCAGTGGAATTCAATTTGATCACTCCGAAATGTCGGGCAAAAGGAAAGCCTCGAGCACGCTAATTGCTGCAGATATTCAACACTTTGGAGATACTGTTAATATCGGTCCCTCGTGACACAAATGACAGTGAGTGTGTATTTTGAATGTTTATATTACTACGAAAGATGTAGACCATAAATTTCGACAAAAGGTGTGTATTTTTGCACCATAAATTTCTTTTGTTGTTCCCTTATCCCGTACGTTTCTGTTGTAGACCCTTACATTTTCTTCCAACAGTATATAGTTTGTGTTTAAAAATTTGTATATTTGTTTAAATGTTAAGTATGGTGGCTTACTGAACGAGTTGAGATTACCGTCTTTGCAATACAGTTCATTCACAGCCGCTCAAAACGATATGTTAGCAGGCGTGGATAACAGTATAAACTTTATTATTGATCTTCTTGTGGCTCCATTTTCACTGCACCAGGTCCTTCCTCCTCTTCAATTACCTGACACAAAGTATGTGAACATTACAATGGGTGTTAAAACCAGTTGTGTAGTTGGTACTATGAACCAGCGTACAGTGCGACTCACCTCTAGGACGGTGTCCATGTTTAGGCACTCTCTGATAAACAGCACTACCTCTTCTGGATCTCCCATTGCCCATCTGAATATGTATATGTACCAAAAGTACCACATAGAAGACAATAATTAACCTAAGGCACCATTAACAACAAGCAAATTTAACAAGTTCGTATTCGTTACCTCGCAATTTGTTCGATGTAGTTTCCAAGCCACAGCCATCGCACTCCTCGCTGTTGCGATTTGCATATGAAAACAGAAGATATCAGATAATTGATATTGAGAATGAGACAAAGTTAGTACACAAACCTGTGGATTGGGGCGCAGTTCGCTGTCCGCTTCGTTCTCCTCGCTCAGTTGCAGCGACGAGTGCAGAAGCGGGTCGTTTAAGCGCTGCGCTACAAATGCTGCCGCTTTCTCGATTGACTCCGGGAGAAGCCTACGTTTGTGTAATAACAAAGGGTAATTAAGATAATGAATTCGACAATGTTCTAACTTCCGCAATATTTTTACTCACCCCCTCACGATGCGGTTATACAGTTTTGTGTTGTCGCGCAAACACTGAAAATTACTTCTTTGGATGAAAAGTCCACCTTCGGGATACAGCGCAGCATAGCGATTGTAATATAATGATTCTGCATATTTGCGGACACTTTTGAAGCCCTTAATGCGAGACAATATGTGCACCAAGAACACCTGCGCCGACACGATGCGCTGCTCCTTCGTAGCCACATCTGCCTCTTTGAACGGCAAGCCCATGTGCTCTGCTGGCAGCAACAGCAGTTGCTCCTGCGATACGCTCAGCACGTCGAGGCTCACAGAGAGTGCGAGGGCTTCGCTGTGCACGAACCAATAGGGCGGGATGTACAGCACCTCTCCGGGGTATAACACCACTTTCTGCACCACAGCAGGTGGCGCTGCTGGTGCGTCTGTCATTTCTCTGTCCTGAAACAATGGTGGTTTCCTGCTTAGCCTGCTTCCTGCTGGGCAAACACTAGGATCCTGTCCACCTTCTTCGTACAGGTTGATCTAAAGAACGTATGTTAGGCAAGTAAATAAGGTGGAAAACGATAAATTTTCCAATACAACTGCAGCTAACCTGCGCCTGGTGCGCACAGCGGTGCACGGAGGGATACACATGCAAGGGAGAGTTAGAGGAGTGAGGGGGAAAGAGATAGTAGGTGGCCCGGCCCTGCAGCTGCACTCGCATCGTGTGGTATTCGCTGTACCGAGCCTGCAGTACCGACCCAGGATGCAGCATCGTGAATACCGGGGATGGAATTACTTCATTCTCACAAGATGCACCGTTTGTAGAACTAGAGTCGCAGTCGAAGTCGTCAATGAGAAAGTCTCGCCACGAGGTGTCACTCTGAAGGTTAAGTTCAGTTTCCAGTTCATCATAGTCCGTTGAGTAGAGGTGTCTTCGAAGTTTACTCGTGTCTGTTAGATTGTTTAGTTGGAGAAGCGCATCCGAAACATCCAAAAAATATTGCAAGCTCATTTCGTGGATGTGCTTGGGTGGCTTGGCAGCGCTGCCCGTGGCGGAGTTTTTGATGGAGCCCGAGCTGTGCCCTTTGTCGTGCATGTAGAATGTACTTTCTCGAGCTGACACAGGTGTATCCCTATCTAGCTGAGAGCATAGACGTGCTGCGGGTACCGGTATAGATAGTACGTCGTACAGAGTTACCCACGTAGTTTGGCTTAAATTCCGCAAGTCCCAGTCAAGCGCTGGCCATAGACTTGCAAGAGTGTGAGTCACAACCAAGGGCTCGCGATTGGCAGCTATTTCCTTAGATGTTTTCCCACCAATAAACCTTTCCATTCTTATCTTCCTGAGCTTTTCAAAGGTCTGTCCATTTCTTGACAGGCTCATTGGCAAAAATGTTTGTTCGTTGTAAACGACATGCTCTGGCCACGTTTGTTCGCCGAAAGTTGGTAGCCCGCAGCATCCAAGGACGAATGCAATTGCAAATGCCTTCAACATGCTGATGACGAAGGTATTTCACTGTATACTGTACTCCGTGTTGTTGGAGTGAAATTCACAGATCCAGAGATCTGGAGATGCTGCGAGGCGAAGTGAGCCCTTATAGTTCGTAAAAATTGGCATTTTTGCTATATATTTTAGCATTTTCAGCGCAATTTATTGCGCAGATATCTTCCGTGTCGGTGAAAGTGAGACAACTAAAAAGTTCGACTTCATTTCAATACATACTTGTCCTAAACATGATTGGAAGACTAAGTGCTGTTGTGGTTCTCATCGCTATCGGTGCTTGGTATGCATTGAGTCGCACAAGCACCAAAGCGAGTTCAGTTCTTGTTCTGGCGCTTAACTACCTCGCTCGCCCGAATGCGTTAACAGCTTCAGATCATGTATACCAGCCCATCGATCTGCCCAGTGTTTGGAATGGGAGCTATATGGCTGCAAATCCACATATTTGGATCTATGAGCTAGACTCCAATGACAAGCATGCCGTACGCTCTGCCGTGCAACACTTTCAAAGTTTGAATATGTCCATGGAGCAGCTGACCCCTAAAGATTTTCCGTTGAGTGAAGACTTTTTGACGAAGATTGAGAACTGGAAGCTTCAGCTCAGTGGTAAGGGTCGCGGTTTTCAAGTTCTGAGAGGAGTACCGGTCAGAGAATGGTCAATGACGCAGAGTGAGATTTTTTTCTTCGCGTTGGGCAAGTACTTGGGCATCCCCGGTGCGCAAGACGTGGAAGGTTCTCTGCTGGGCCATGTCGTCGATGTAGGGGTCACCGACAAAGTAGAGCGTCCTTACCGCAAGCGCGTGGATATTGCGTATCACTGCGACGGCGCGGATGTGGTGGGATTGCTTTGTATGCATTCCGCGAAGAAAGGCGGCGCCTCGCGGATCATCTCCTCGGCCAGAGTGTACAACGAGCTGCTCAAGCACCCCAAGGGCCAGCAGTACGTGAAGCGGCTGTTTGGGAAGATTCTGCTGTTCACGCGGAAGACCTTCGGCTTGTCCTCCTACCTGCCCGTGTATCCCCTGCGGCTCGATTCGGAGGGCGTCCTGCGCACCTACTGGAACCAAGAGTTTTACCTCAAGTCCTACCGCGACCTCGTGACCGACGAGCTCACCGAGCGTGGACGGGAGGATCCCTTTGCGTTGGAGGCGGTGGAGGCCTACGACGCTATCCTGAACAAGGACATTCAGCGTGGCAAGGCCCGCGAGCAGCAGCAGGAGACCGGAGCAGTCGAGGGAGAAGGCAACGAAGAGACAGCACAAGAAGAGAACAGCGATGAGCTGGGTTTGAGTATGTTCCTGCAGCAGGGCGACGTACAGCTGGTCTCCAACCACTTCGTACTGCATGCGCGCACTGAGTTTGAAGATTACACGCCGGAGGAAATTAGTGCTGCTGCAGCGGCTGCGGTCTCGGCCAACCCTCATGAGCAGGTACTGCCGCCGCTGGGCAAGCGCGAGCTACTGCGATTGTGGGTGAGCCACCCCTTTGGAGATCTGAGCTGGGCGGCGTACCTCAGCAAGCAAGTGGATTTCCTTCGTGTGATGGCCGCGGTGGTGGAGGGGGTTGCTAAGTACCGTTGAAAGGCCTCTGTGTTCGTGCGAAATGGAAATACGAAACAAAATTGTACTGGTAGTTTATTGACGTGTGCCAACGATAACTTGTATTATTTATATGCTGAATCATAAAGAGAAATTGATTGACCTGCACTGTTCGGATGCACGTGTGTGTTGATACCGAATATAAGTATACGAACACCTCGGTTGCATGATCTTCATCCCAACATGACTATTTTCGATCTTTGCCTCCAGCCAAGATGCAGAGAGCAGTTTTTGATCGATCTATTGTGGATGGGTATCGCACATCTAAGACTGAAGGTATTGCAGTCACTGCCCTGGGGCGAAAGTTGTTCGCAGGAACGGGAGACGGCTCGATCGTGTTGTATGACTGCAAGCCCGATACAGTGGGTTCAACGAGTAAGTCGAGCTTATTCAATCGTTGTGGGATTTGTTTAATGATTTATATTGTCTTTTTGCTAGGATTTACGTGTTCGGTCGTGGACAGCATTAGAAAGCCGATGAAAGAGAAGAAACCAGTGGCGGACTTGATGGTTGTTGAGGTATGTACGCAAATATATATATTAGGTTATGCTCGCTCACAATCTAATTCACTCTCAACTCTTTCCGTGCCTACACAGTCCTGGCGTGCTCTGATTGGTATTGTGGACGGTGTGGTCACCGCTTTTGACAGTCAATATTCCCAAAGTTTGGGGGCTGTAACAGAACAAAAAGGCAGTCACTGTTACTCAGTCAACGAACAATCCCGCTTTCTCGTACTAGCGAACAAAAAGAAGCTGTATCAGTACGCTTGGCAGGCGCCTGGATTCGTGCCTATTCGTGAGTACAATCTCACAGATACACCAAAGAGTTTGTTGTGCGTGAGAAATGGCGTGATTATCGGCTACCGCAAGCATTACGAGTGCCTGGACCTCATCACAGGCAATGCCACTCGCATTCTGGACGTGGAGAGAGAACACAAGATGCTCATTGCAGAGGTGTGATTACTTTGCCATCAGTAGTTGTCTGTGCTGTTTGGCTGCTTCTTGTGTCGTGTGATGGCTTACATATGCTTGTTCATGTATTATCCAGATGGCGGGGAACAGGTTCCGGCCAGACGCCTTGCTTCTCTCCCTGGGCCTGCAAGGAGTCGTGCTGGAGATGGACAAGGTGCTTGCCGGCACATCCTTCGCGTTTGGCTCCACTTCAGAGGAGCGACTGGAGTGGGCTGGTCTGCCTGTATTCTGTTCCGTGCTGCTGCCGTTCATCGTGTCCGGATTGGCAGATTCCGTAGAGATCCACGATCTAGGCAGTCTACTTCCCTTGCAGCGCATCACAATCTCTGCGCTGGGCCAGCACGAGCCGAGCTTCTGCAGCAGCGTGGTGGAGCTGAGCAACAACAACACACAGCAGTTTGGCTTTATTTGCAACGGCGAAGAGCTCAGCGTGTTGAAAATGATCCCGATTGCCAAGCAGGTACGTAGTACACTCTGTTTTATATATTGTTGGGGTTACTGTATTTCTTTCTTGTATTCACATTTGACATATGGATTTCAACGGAGTTTATTTCATTCATGCTTGTTTGCCATTATTTCTTTACGATTATTTTCACAATGTTTCAATAATAGGTAGAAGAGCTGTCAGCCCGCGGCCTGCACGAAGATGCTATCAGTTTGCATGCACTGTGTGCCGCCGATGCGCCGGAGTACGTCAGAGGCGTGGACATCAACAGGTCAGTACCTATTCTACGACCACATTCCGCTCGTGGACGTAAATCATTCTCAATTCTTTTTTTTTTTAGAATTCATGTAACTTGTGCCATCGCGCTTCAAGAGAAAGGCGACTACGACAAAGCTGTGAAACACTATATTGACGGTAAAAATCATTGCTATTTTCATGTTGTCGCTGAGTTTTAGCATGTGGCCTCATTAATTTTCTTCAGGAAATGCTGAATTTGTGAGTGTCATTCGAAGTTTTCCGGAGCTGGTCCCTCCATCCATGCACGCAGCTTTCAATGTACAGCCTTCTGCACAGGTAAATACACTTTCTGTTCTTTGCAGATTGATTGGTTTGCTAACGTTGGTGTAAACATTGTTCGCACATTTAATAGAAAAAGGCACCCACGTCTGCGGCTCCTCTGCAGCGCGCCGCCACCGCGGTGGTACACTTCTGCGACTACCACCGACCCAAGGTAATAAGAATGGCTGTGTGTGCAGTGGAAAGTATTGAATTTTGCATCATTTTTGGCTACGCTTCATTTCGCGCCTCTCCTTCTTCTCTATTTGCAATTGAGCAGATGATCAAGCGCGCCCAGCGTGCAGAGCACTTGAAGGAGCTGGGCATCCTGGACTCGTCAATGAACAGTCTGTCCTCGGGCACCAATAGCAGCGCCCTGTACTACGGCACTGGACTGGGCAGCAAGGGGACCGCTGGGGCCCTGCCCATGCATTCGGCCTCGGTCTCCACCACCGCGCCCAGCAAGGAGGACGACGAGGATGTGAGAATTATGTTTTCCTTTACTGTTGCTTGTTTTTATTTTGCCATTGTCCCATCAAGATACCGGTTGAAACAGAGGCATCTAGTGGCCTGCTTTCTTATTTGAACCTACAATATTTAAAACTTTGATCACAAAACTGAACAGGATTACATCACGGACCCAGAGGAGGAGCTGCGTCGAGCCCAGCTGCTGGACACTGTGCTGTTGTTTGCACTGGTCAACTGCCAGCCCAGCCGACGCAACGCCACCGTGCAGCTGCTCTCGTCACACAACTACTGCCAGGTATCCTACACAACTGTGCAGTTTTTTAATCTTAATAAACTGTGTTTTTCTTTTCATTTGAAATATCTTCGTCCCCAGGTGGAGACGTGCTCTGTGCTGCTGGCCTCGCAGGGCAATCCTTTCACAGAGGCCCTGCTGTGGCTGTACCGCTCCCACAACCTGCACTCACGCGTGCTCGACGCGCTCAAGGAAGACAAGAGCGTCGCTGTCGGTGAGCATCCCTTACTCCTTTATTATTGTCGTTTCTATGAATGCACAGTAGGGAAAACGTACCCCTCTGTTCATGCCAGACGCGCATTGCTTGTTGTCGCTTCTCATGATATGAATATTTGTGTTTCTTTCCGTGCAGGTGGGTGGAGCAAGGATCAGTTCTACACCTGGTCTGCGGACTACTTGCGCTGGCTCTGGTACCACGAAGGGGACCCGCAGCTGCCCCGCATGGCTCTGGCCGCACTCAAGCCTCTCCTCGAATACGATGCGGAGGTCAGTTACTTACGTCTCCGTCAGAAATCGTTGTTATTCGTTTGCTATTTATTAATTCCATGTGGGGTCATTAGTTAATAATTGGCTGATCTTGTTTTTTCTGACACAGTTGGGTCTGAGTGTGTTGCTGTGCCGGCCTGCAGTGTCCTCTACTACTGCCAGCGGTGGTGCGGCGGCGCATCCTTCTATTGCTTCTCTGAACAAGGCATCCTTCGGCGGCAAGGGCCTAACGGTCTCTGAGGTGCTGCGGTTCCTCGCCTCCGCCAACCCCAGTCCACATGCCCCCGTGCGAAAAGCCGTGCCTTTTGGATCCGCCACTGGCACCACAGGTAATTAATTAATCACACAGACGACAAGAGCAAAAGAGTGAATCCTAACGAACATTTTTGTGCTGCATTTCTTTTATTCCATCCATCCAGGTGGTGCTGCTGTGTCGGCGAGTTTTAGTAAGTATTCCTCCTTGGCGGGCAGCGCAGCGGTGCATGCTGTGGTGGCCGCTACGCCCCTCGTGAGCGGGCATGCACTCGGGGTTGTCTTTCTAGGTATGTTCTTCCTTTTTTCATCCAAGAACATGCATATTGTATGACAAATATCACTTCTCACAATGATTTTTATCCTTTTCTTCGATTTTCACAGAGTGCATTGTGAACAGTGGTGAGGCTCCTGCGAACATGCACGATGAGTTTGTGCAGCTGTTGGTGACGGGCCTGAAGCAGCTGCCGGCCGCCGTGCAGGAGAGCGACCCCGAGGTGCGCGCCGTGGCTGCCAACTACCACCGCAAGCTGCAGGCCTTTCTGCTCAGCTCCGTCGATTATCATCCTAACAGGTTAATATACAGTGGTGTTTCTTCATCGCTATTTGGATTTCTTTTTTACCCTTTTCTCTTAATCTTTTGTCTCCACACACAGAGTGATCAAGCTGTTGCCGAGGTCGTACCTGCGTGAGCGTGCGCTGGTTAGGTCTCGACAGGGCGAACACCAGTCCGTGTTGGGCACTTACGTGCACCAGCTGCACGACCTGCGCCTCGCCGAGTGGTACTGCGACCGCATCCACACAGCCTTCCTCATGTTCACTGGTGAGTTTCTTGCTTACAAAATATTTGTTGTGATGTGAATACCACCATTAATGAGTTTACATTTTCGTGCCGCTTTAGGTCGTCAGAACAGCACGTCCAGTGGTCACAGCTCCACGAACATGCCCTCCTCTGGCCTACTGGGTGCCATCGGCAGTTCCAACAACACGTCGAGCAACAATCTGCACCTCCACAGTGCTGCGCAGGTCCCCGCGCGCCGTGACGAGGGCATCATCTCCGGACTGCGGGAGGCAGGCGACATCTACCTGATTCTGTTCCGCGTGCTGCTGATGGGCCGGGAGGAGTGGGAAGACGAGGAGAACAGAAGTGGCGGGGCGGACGACCTGCAAAGTGAAAGCAACAACGGCAGCGTGACCAGCGGCTCCTTCAGCAGCGCCGTGGACAGAGACCGTGAAAGGGAGAGAGAAAAGGAAAGAGAAAGAGAGGCCGCCGAAGAGGGCGTGGAAGAAGAGGAAGTTGGAGAGGTAATTTATCTTTGATGTTGTCGCTTCTCTCCTGTGGTGCTTACAAATCCTTTCTTCCAATGATTCGCTCTTTGGTTCAACCCAGGCTGACTGGACGACGGAGCAGGGTCTGGAGATCGCGGTGGGCCTCGCAGAACGCTACTACGACCGCGTCGACGCCGCGCAGTTCCTGGAGCTCCTGCCGACCGACATGCCGCTGGCTAGCCTGCTGCGCTATTTCAAGATTGTGCTTGAGTATGGATCTGCCAAAAAGAGAAACCTTCAGGTACGTGACAGGCGTGGCACCGTGCTGTGCTATTCAATTCCTCTGATATTTTACTCACTTATCTTTAACCTTTCCCTTAAAATCAGATCATCCACCAACTGCTGCGTGTACGTGAAGTGCAAATTCGGACAAATAATGTTTAATGATTGTAAAGATAAACGAGTAAAGTTGGATTGAGATTTTTTTGTTTTGCGATTTTAGAATTACGACATTACCAATGTGCTCACTTCGCTCTCGCCACAAGCATCAGCAATATTTCCGCTGTTTCTTATGCCTCAGCTGCTGCGCTGCTATTTTCATTCTGTTTTCATCGTTCTTCTTATTGGCTGTTTTTGTGAATCGTTCATTATGTTACCATCTGTGAAGAGAGTCAACCTCTGGACGCACGTCCTGCGCCGATCACAACAGGTGCAACCCGTTCAGTCGCTCTCGAACATGGCCAATGTATTGACAATATATTTGATTTTTATGCAGGCTTCTACTATTCAGAGCAAGGCAGTTTCCCCGGTACGAGAGGACCGTCGTGCTCCCAGCAAACCGCTGCCAATGCTTGTGACCATTGACCGAGAGATATTGTCCTATCTCGGTTTGAGCAAAGGGAAATCGCGTGTTCTTATTTCTACTAAGACAGCTATAACGCTTAACAGTGTTCGGTGGGGCATTGAAAACAAATTTAAAGTGTTGGAGGACCAGCCCTACAAGCTCCGTTATCGAGTAGCTAAGGATTGCAATGCTGACTTGTTGACATTGAAAGAGAACAATGATGTTTTTAACGCCACAAAAGCGGCCATGGATGCAGACTCGTCGTTACAAGTGTTTGTACAAGTCAATCCTGGTGTGTTTCCGCCCACCGTTGGTGCGGAAGACACGGCACAGAACGACGCACGCATTAAGTTTCCCTCTGCAGCCAGCTTCGTACATCGCGCAAGTGTGGATGCCATGCGGACTGCGCTTATCGACCCCGTAGACTGTGACAGCTACACAATGGTGTCCTTCTATGGCTTCCGTCAGATTTCTGACCCGGAAGCTTTCGCTTTCCAGCTGGAGTCCCTGTGGAAACCGTACCATGCACTCGGGCGGGTGAGTTTCTCACAATAGCTATTCAAATGCATTTTTTCCATGGTGATTTTAATCGTGCTCGCTTTTCGCAATAGGTCTACGTTGCGCAGGAAGGAGTAAATGCGCAAATGGCGATCCCGACAAACGCATTGCCTTACTTCGCTGAAGGCACACGCTCTCTGGACATGTTCCACAATCTGCGCCTCAACACGGACCACACTGTCAGTAAAGAGGATTATCAGGAAACCAAACCTTTCAGAGCGTACGCGACTTGTAAAATAAATCTATTTTCATTCCACTTTTAAAGCTAATTTTCTCTCGCCACATTCAGACTGCATGTGCGAGCAAGAGAACAAATTTTAGCGGACGGATTTGCCGACCAAGTAGCTCTGGACTGGACCCAGGCAGGTCAGGAGATGCATCCATTGGAGTGGCACCGCCAGTTGTCTTCCGCCACCGACCCTGGTGACGAGAGCACTGGCAGCAGGCGGCCGGTGGTGCTGGACTGTCGCAATAGTTACGAAAGTGAAGTGGGGCTATTCGAGGGCGCCGTGCCCCTGAACACCACCTTCTTTCGAGAGAGCTGGCCCGTGCTGGAACAGGTGCTCAAAGACACGCCCAAGGATGCGCCGATCCTCACCTACTGCACCGGAGGCATCCGCTGTGTAAAGGTGAGCTTGTCATTTGTTTGCGAACCATTATTGCTGCTTTCTCAATTGCGTTTCATATGTTTTTGTGCTTCTTTTCTATTTTTTTGCAGATTAATGCGTATTTGCAGCAGAAGATGGGTTTCACAAACACGCACCGGCTGCAGGGCGGCATCATCGCGTACAACCGAGAACTCGCTTTATTGCAGGAAGAACAAGCGATAAAACAGAAGAATGAGGAACATCATGAGACGACTTCGACTGCAAATGGTTCTCCCGGTGAGTCGTCATCCAAAGACTTCTCTGCGGACCATTTGCCATCTGGGTTAAAATCTAAGTTTCGAGGAGTGAACTATGTCTTTGATGAGCGCATAGCGGCGCGCATCACGGATGACGTGCTCACCTCGTGCGAGCTCTGCGCCGAACAGTGCGACCAGTTCACAAATTGCGCCAACTTCCCCTGCAACGTAAGTGTCTATGATGCAATCAGATTTTAAAGCCTCATTTTTTATAATTTTATGGTTATTTAGGTTCGTTTCATTCAATGTGCTCGATGTGGCGTGAAATACGGCGGATGCTGCAGTCTGGTAAGACCCTTTGTTATTTGCAAGGTATATATTCTTGTCTTTTTCACACCTTTTCCGTTTCTCACTGTTTAGGCGTGTAGCGTGCAGCACAGCCGAGACCTGAGCGCTGCTGCTGCGGTGAGTGCTCCTGCGGGGGAAATATTGACAACCGACAGAAAGCAGCGCAACAATTTATTAACCCGCAGCGCGCAGCGGAGTGCCCCCCTCGAAGAAAATCAGCCAACCAGCAGCGATTCCGCAGGTGCTGCGATTGAACATGCTTACAACAGGAGAGCGGGCACCTTGGATGGTACAGACTCCACAGGTGCTGGCCTGATGGAGGCACTGACTCAGTACTGTGAGAGCTACTCAGAAATTGAACCGCCCCTGCTTAGCCGTCTGCGGCAGGAAACCCTCGCTCAGTACGCGTCCGCTCCCGGTGCCGCCCGCATGCTCTGCGATCCCCTGCAGGGCCGTCTGCTGGCGATGCTGGCCTCGATCACAAATGCGAAGCACGTGCTGGAGCTGGGCGCCTTCACCGGCTATTCTGCTGTCTGCCTCGCCCAGGGCCTGGACCAACAGCAGACAGCAGGTGCAGCAGGGATGGACGAACAATCCGCACGAAAAGTCATCACCTGCGAACCCGATGCGGTGGCACGAGGCATCGCAGAGAAATACATTATTGAGGGAGGTCTGCAGAGTGTGATCGACCTTCGGAGTGCCACAGCGATGAGCGTGATCGACTCTCTCCGTGCTGATCCCGCGCAGTCTCTGCTGGACTTGGTGTTCCTGGATGCCGACAAGAAGCAGTACGCCCAGTACGTGCAAGCGCTGATGGGGGATCTTGCGCAAGGAGAAGCACGCGGCAGAGCGTTGCTGAAAGAAGGTGCCCTCATTGTAGTGGACAACACGCTCTGGAAAGGACTCGTCCTAGACTGCACTGTTAGTTTTTTACTTTTCTGATTTTATTGTTTTACACTGTAGACATAGTTGTGATTCTTTTCTTTCTCCATTTGCAGGTTCACACGACCAACATTGATGCTGCAGATGTAACACCCCGCATGCGTGCACTTGCAGAGAGCATGCATTCTTTTAACGCCTACATCGCAGGAGAGCCGCGGCTGCAGCAGGTCATGTTGCCGCTCAGAGACGGACTTTCCATAATCAGATATTCTGCAGGCTCCGCTGATTTCTTGTTTTAAAGATAAAATGCGCATTTGTAAATAAAATAAATGTTTTTTACATAGAAATTTTCAAAGCGTCTTTATAGTTTGCATTTACGAAAATTAACGAGGAGAATGCATTCCAAGACGAGTGTCAAATTCCAAGCGCAGAAACTGCAGATACCGTTTGTAGTGATGCTGGTCGTCTGCGTTGACGAGCACTCCCACCACGACGCCCACCACGGGCAACACGAACATCACCACCCACACAAACCAATCTAACTCTACATACGTATGCAAGGAACCGTCACTCAAATGATTTCCTCGATAATGAGCCCTTAATCCAAGCACTAAAGCGTGCAAGCCGAACATGAGCAGAGCAGACATGTAGAAGAGCGCCTCAGGCAGTCGCCACGGCCAGGGAAACTGCGCCAGCGTTGTCTGCCCTCGCACCAACAGCGTCAAAGCCTGTGAAACGATGGACAGCAGGGCCTGCGCTGACATGAGGTCCTGCACCAGCCGCAGTGCACGCAGGTCCATGTCGCTGCTGCTGCGCAAGTAATAGAACGTCCACATACTGAAGAAGAAAATTTAATATGAAATATCGTAAGGCATTTACATAGAAGAGAAACTTTATGGAGCAGTCCTGACCTGTTTCCGAATGAAGTCCCACTGGCGCGCATGGTGGAGGCGGCGGCCAGCCACCCAATGATCGCGATCGATAACAGCACGTAGCCGCTGCGCAGGGCCAGGTACCAGCAGAACCGAGCCACGTCGCGGGGGCGCTGCAGCAGTTGGTTCTTGCGAGGAGTGTTCTTCATCACGCCCTCCGGCTCACCACACTGCAACAGCGTCAGACAGAGGCCGGGCACGTAAATAAGATGGAACAGTAAAGCCAGCCCAGGGGGTGGCGATGGAGGCAAGCTGAGTGGCACCAGCAGCGACACAAGCGGCCACACAGACAGGGACAACTGCATAAAACAACAAATGAATGGTTTACTCGGAGTTAAAAAAAAAACTGACATCATTTGAGCACATGGAGAAAATGCTGCTTACCGTTGCCACAGAGAAAAACGCCAATGCTTGATGCATGTTGCGCAGCAAAATTCGTCCTTTTCGGATCACCTCGAGCAGGACCGAGAGGCGCAGGTGTTCCGTAGCCGCCGCAGTGATGGCCGCCGAGTCCTTCGCTGATGCATCATTTGACATGTTTATAACGAAGGGGCGCTCGGCGGGTTCGCACTCTGCAGCACTGCCGGGGCTCCGATTGTTGTTACTGGCTTGGCGGCGGCACTTGCACCGACTCTGGCAGCCACTCGTTCCTCCACACAAGGACAAGTCCTCCCGGTACGGCGTCTGCAGTAGGTTGATGGTATTTAACCCAATCAGCCGAAACGACAGTAGTACATCGGCGCGATTCAGAGAGCACTCGCTGTTGACAGGAAATTGTTCGATCAGTTCTTTTTCGCTGGCGGGCAAGATGGAAGTGTTCCCCAGCCCCGGCAGCACCGAGACGGAGCACGAGACATCCGAAGATCCGTAGATGGCGTGGTTGCTGGACCGATAGCCACCCCCGATGGTCAGCACGACTTCCCCGTTGTCTCGGAACACCTCCACCATCTGCCGGACCGACACCGGGGTGGCGTCCGTGAAGAGAGACACCAACAGGGGCACGTTGTCGACATTCTGAATGTGAGTCTTGATCGCTTCAATTCCATGCGGCATGTGAGCTGAAGGAACCACAAACAATTAATAGGTCAGATTAAATATTACTTGAAAATGGAACGAAAGGGCGTACCTAATACATCCCAGTCGGCGTAGTTAGAGATATGGCGATGCGGGTCCTGCTCGGTGCCGCCCTCCAGTTCTCTGAGAGAAATCGCGCAGTTCCAATCGAAAGGGATGCCTATCTTCTCGGCTACGGGCTTGGAGCGTTTCATGTTCTGCGCAGAAAAGTAGACGAAGCGCACGCCCGCAGAGTCCAAATCTTCCTTCGTGTTGGGCACATCCTTCCGCACCGGCACACTCGATGCCGCCATGCCCAGAAACACCTGTTCGCACAAAGATGAAAAAAATAAACAATGCTTTTCAACAGCAAGGAACGAAAACAAAACTCTTACTTGTTGACGCATCTGCGTCCATAGCTGTCTTGTGCTGGCTCGGCGGAGTTGCCGCGACTGCTGGTGGGAGCGCTGCACCTGCTGGGCGTGTCGCTGCTTGCTGGTGGTGACATGACCACTGTACATGCCGCCTACCTGGTTGTGCATGTGATGATGCCGGGGATGGTGGAAGCGATGTTGCGGGTGCGCATACTCCGACGCATTCTGACGCAAGGTAGGCGAGAGAAGCGCATTTACAGTGGTCGACTTCGCCGTTTGGAAGGAGTTGCGCGGCACTAGCGGCGGAGTCATTGTCCCGCTGGCGTGTAGCTTTTCGGAGTTGCTGCTGCTCGACTGAGGCGGCGCAGTGACATGAAAGGTGTGACTGCGGGTGAAGGAAGAATTGCGCTTCACGACCGCATC
>LNAP01010611.1_pt1 | contig 17750 bp, 16 predicted proteins | sample 602601 | NCBI WGS metagenome assembly LNAP01 (sample SAMN02440304, study PRJNA202911) | soil metagenome | biome: Subtropical and temperate rainforests or woodlands; isolation source: soil samples (1 kg each in a 20% v/v slurry with milli Q water) were... ... | reverse complement strand
ATAGTTCATCCCTTATTTCAGCTAGCTCGCGAGAGGCCGGTCAGCTAAGCCCTTGGGCGTCATCACCGTGACCTCTTACTTACACAATCGGTCTGTACGCTGAACAATTCAACCCCCTAAAAAAGATAAATTTTCAATCGCAAAAAAAGCCGGACAACCGGTAAAAGCGCTGTTAAGGTCGGGAGTTGGGTCGCCCTGCTCTTACGTAATAATTGCTCACATTTGCCGCTCCCCCAACGGGTGCAGGCTGCGAAAAGCACCCGCCTCCTCCACCAACCAATCGTGCACCGCGCGCACACCCGGATGGCTCAACGCCCCCGGTGCGTAAAGCAGCATGTAGCGCTTGTGATTGGGCACCGCCAGGCCGAACGGCACGATCAACGCCCCGCGCTCCAGTTCATCGTTGAGCAGTGTCCGTCGGGCAATCGCCACCCCCATCCCGGCGATGGCCGCTTCGATCGTCAGGTGATTGCGATTGAAGGTATGCCCGCGTCGCACATCCGCCCCCTCGAAGCCGATGGCATTGAGGTAAAACTCCCATTCCGCGTACTCGTAGCTGCCGCGCCAGGCGGTGATGTCGTGCAGCAAGGGGAAGTGCATCAGGTCCGCCGGACCATGCAATGGTGGGCGACCACGCAACAGGCTCGGCGCGCACACAGGAAAAATCTGTTCATCAAGCAAGGCTGTGGATAACAGGCCCGGATAACTGCCGTCGTTCAGGTCGATCGCCAGGTCGAAGTCACCTTCATGCAACGGCACGCTGCTGTCCTCGGCCACCAGGCGCAACTGGATGTCCGGAAAACGCTGCTGCAAACGCGGCAGTCGGGGCGTCAGCCATTTGCTCAGGAATGACGGAATCGAACGCACCCGCAAAATCCCGCTGATCATGCCCGCGTCCAGTCGCCGCAATTCCGAGTCGATGTTGCCAAAGGCCTCGTTGACGGTAATGGCCAGGCGCTGACCCTCTGCGCTCAGCTCCACTCCGCGGGCGCGGCGGTGAAACAGGCGAAAGCCCAGGCGTTCTTCCAGCTGGCGGATCTGCTGGCTGACCGCCCCCGGTGTGATGTGCAGTTCTTCGGCGCAGCGGGTGAACGACAGGTGCCGCGCGGCACAGGCAAACACGTTCAGCCAGACGTACGTCTGGGCGTGTAATTGACGGCTCATCGTTTAGTCCTGCTAAAGGATGTCTTAGGAAATTTCGTTGGTCACACAGGCTCGTGACAGGCAGTATCGCCCAAATTGCGCTTGTCCTACAGAAATGGCAGCGATTTCCCTTCCATTACGCGTACAGGCTTTAGCATGGCTATCAGTGTTTTCGATCTCTTCAAAGTGGGTATCGGCCCGTCCAGTTCCCATACCGTCGGTCCGATGCGCGCTGCCGCAACCTTTGCCCAAGCGCTGGTCGATCACGGTTTTCTGGCCGACGTGCGACGCGTGGAAATCCGTCTCTATGGTTCTCTTTCAGCGACCGGCGTCGGCCACGCGACGGACCGCGCCTGCGTCATGGGCCTGATGGGCGAATGGCCCGACCGCATCGATCCAACCACCATCGACAGCCGCATTCACACCCTGCGCGAAACCGGCAAACTGTGCCTGGCAGGCGTTGCGCAAATTGCCTTCGACTGGCAACGCGATCTCCTGCTGCTGGACGAAAGCCTGCCCTACCACCCCAACGCCATGTCCCTGACAGCCTTCGGTGAAACCGGCGAGCTGTTCGAGCAGACCTACTACTCGGTGGGCGGTGGTTTTATCATCGAAGCAGCCGAAGCCGAATCCGGGATCGCGCCGGCCGGCGACGTGGTGCTGCCATACGATTTCTCCAGCGCCGCCGAACTGCTCAAACTCTGCAACGAGCACGGGCTGCGGGTGGGCGAACTGATGATGGCCAACGAACGGGCATGGCGCAGTGACGCAGAAATCCGCCAGGGTCTGTTGCATATCTGGTCGGTGATGCGCGAATGCGTCGAGCAGGGTTTGCGCCACGAAGGCATCTTGCCCGGTGGCCTGAGTGTTCCGCGTCGAGCGGCGAAACTGCATCGCAGCCTGCAGGAAATCGGCAAGCCGAATGTCATTACGTCCACCTTGTCAGCGATGGAATGGGTCAACCTGTACGCCCTTGCCGTGAACGAAGAAAACGCGGCCGGCGGGCGCATGGTCACGGCGCCGACCAACGGCGCGGCGGGGATCATTCCGGCGGTGCTGCATTACTACATGAAATTCAATGCCGATGCGTCTGACGATGACGTGGTCGCATTTTTCCTGGGTGCAGCTGCCGTCGGCATCCTGTGCAAGAAAAACGCTTCGATCTCCGGGGCCGAAGTCGGCTGCCAGGGCGAAGTCGGCTCCGCTTGCGCCATGGCCGCCGCTGGCCTGGCAGAGGTGCTTGGCGCAACCCCGGAGCAGCTGGAAAACGCCGCCGAAATCGGCCTGGAACACAACCTTGGCCTCACCTGCGACCCGGTTGGCGGACTGGTGCAAGTGCCGTGTATCGAGCGCAACGCGATCGCCGCGGTCAAGGCCATCAATGCCACGCAAATGGCCCTGCGCGGCGACGGTAAACACTTCATTTCCCTGGACCGGGTCATCCGCACCATGCGCGACACCGGGGCCGACATGCACGACAAGTACAAAGAGACGTCGCGGGGCGGACTGGCGGTGAACTGGGTGGAATGTTGACCGTTTCGGAGGCACGTCGAGGTCAATTGCCCTGAAACGTGCAGAAAACGCGGCCCCCTGTAGGAGCGAGCCTGCTCGCGAAAAACCCTCAGGCGCCGCGAACCATCTGGTTTGACGCGTCATCGTTCGCGACCTTCGCGAGCAAGCTCGCTCCTACAAAGGAATGGGTTGTCCGATAACCCATCCGGCATGCCCCTTGCTATATCCCTGATGCAAGCCATGGAATGGCCGATGGTCTGGTGTTGCGAACTAATCCCGATATCGACCGGTCAATCAGGCGGTGACGCATCATGGACAACCCTTTCCAGCTCATTACCGATGCCTTTGCAGCGGATTACCAGATCAACCTGAGCATTCAGGGCCTGGACGGCCGCATCATGCTGACCCTGTCCAACAGTGGCCGCGTGGTGGCCAAACGCATGATCAGCGCCGAACAACGCAATGACCCCGAGCGCCTGAAACGACTGGTGCAAAGCATTCAGTTCGGCATTGCCATCGAGCAGGGCCACTGCGCCGTGGCCATCCTCGAATCAATGACCGACGGCGGCACGCGCAGCCTGCCCCCACCAGCCAGTGACCGCCATCGACCCGCCATGGGACTTTAAAGCTCGCCCTTTTCTACTTCCGGATGTTCACTGGAGCCCGTACCTGTTTTGCGGTGCGGGTTCTCAATCTTCACCGAAGGAAATTGCGACGAGGCGTAACGCACCACCAGAATCGCAAACGCCAACAGCAGAATGCCGCCGCACAGGTAGATGATCCCCAGGTCCGGCGGGTTGTGGTGCGATACGTTGGAAATCAGCAGCCGCGTCAGCGCGGTGATCGCCACGTAGATCAGGAAGCGCACGGGCATGTGGTTGGTCTTGAAGTAAATCCCGACCATCGCCCCCAGTTCCAGGTAGATGAACAGCAGCAAGATGTCATCGATCTTGATGTGCCCTTCTTCGATCATCCCGAGAAATTCCATCACCGCCGCCCATGCGGTCACCGCACCAATGGCGAACAGCGCCAGGTAGTGAAAGGTTTCGACAAACAGATTGCCAAGGGACTCGGCCAGTTCATGCACGTTCTGCCGCAGTTTTTCGGCCCAGTTGATTTTCACGATGATGCTTCCTTAGGTCGGCTCGACCGGATGATGCGAGTTGGACGTGACGGTTGTTATGCATGCAGAAAAAAGGCCAGCCCATGATGGCGAGCCACTCGGGATTGTGCGCCGTGGCGTTTGGTCGCACCTGTGCAGCGCCCCGCCTGACAAATCCCGAATCCGGTCTACATTAAAAAGCCACTACCCAAAAGGCAGGGATTCGCTTATCCTTTAGCTGTATATAGATACAGTAGTCGAAATCGACAACCAATGTGAAGGCATGTGAGGTGGTGAATGGCCGTCGAAGTGGTATCTGGAGCGCTTGTTCATGGATAAAGCCGAAGCTGACCGTCATGACAAAATGCTCGAACTGGCCGAATTGCTGGCTGAAGTGTTGCAAAAAGCCGTTCCGACCCTGACCGAGCAGCAAGTGGAAGAAGCCGGGATCTACATGGCGAAAAATCGCGAAGTGTTCGCCAAGGCGTTCAAGAGCCAGCCGGACGCCCTGTCCGAACTACTCAGCGCACCGGTTGAAGTCGCACAACCTGTTGCGGCAACCGAGGTCGTTGAGGCCGCTGAACCGGTCACTCCGGCCAAGCCTGCCAAGGCTCCAAAAGCCGCCAAGTAAGCAAGGCCCAAATTGAATGGGCCCTGAGTCGAATGGCTCAGGGCCTTTTTCATGCTTGTGGAAAACTCATGTCCAACTCAGCGGTACAACACTTTCTCCGCCAACTCATCGGCCACCCGGGCGGGGGAGCGTTTTTCCGCCTGGGCGTGGGCGAACACTTCGGTCAGGCGCGAGCTGATTTTCGACAGGTGCGCGGTGATGGTCGGCAGTTCTTCGCCACGGTGCTTGAGCGACACGTAAATCAGTCCGCCGGCGTTGATCACGTAATCCGGTGCGTACAGGATGCCGCGACGTTCCAGTTGGTCGGCAACATCCAGATGGGTCAGCTGATTGTTCGCTGAACCGGCTACTGCCGAGCAACGCAGTTGCGTCACGCTGTGACTGTTGAGCACCCCGCCCAAACCGCACGGCGCAAGAATATCGCAAGGCGTGCTGAGCAGTGCGTCGTTGGCGATGGGGTGAGCCCCGAGTTGCTCCATTGCCAGCTGCACCTTGCCGTGATCGATATCGCTGACCAGCAGTTCGGCCCCGGCGGCGTGCAACTGTTCTGCCAGGGCATAACCGACGTTGCCCAGGCCTTGAATGGCAACGCGCAGGCCTTCGAGGTTATCGCTGCCCAGTCGCGCCATCGCAGTGGCGCGAATGCCGGTGAATACGCCCATCGCCGCGTGCGGCGCGGGATCGCCCGCCGAGGTGGTGCTGGTGACATGCTGGGTCTGCTGGGCGATGCAATCCATGTCCGCCACTGAGGTGCCACTGTCGATGGCCGTGATGTAGCGCCCGTCGAGCTGATTGATACAGCGCCCGAAGGCTTCGAACAGTGCGGCGCGGTTGGCCACATGAGCGGGGCGAATGATCACCGCCACGCCGCCGCCCTGGGCCAGGCCGGCCAGTGCCGCCTTGTAACTCATGCCTTGGGCAAGGCGCACCGCATCCTCGACCGCAGACTCATCGCTGGGATAGGCAAGGTAACGACAACCACCCACTGTTATGAATGGCAATGACCGCCTTCAACCCGGTGACCGGGTCAACGCTCAGATGCAGCGATTCAAGGCGAGTGCTTTGCATGAGAGCGAACATCGTAAGGCTCCCGAATCACTTCTTGTAGACGCCAGTATAGGCTTGCGCCCAAAAATTGCAGAAGCGCACCGGAATAAGCACGGCCCCGATGCAGGCTTTCGGAAATAACCCGCGGTCGCTCTTGTACGGTACTGGACGAATGCCGGAGAGGGGGCTAAAACGAGGCATTGCCCGGAGATTTTGATGACCCCGCGCCAATCGTTCTTCGCCTGCCTGCAACGTTCACCGCCCGCGCTGTTCGAGGCAGCACTGTGGATTGCGGCCGAGCACGATAGCGAGGTGAAGCCGCAAGCACTATTGGCCGATTTCCAGGCGTTGCAACATCGGGTCAGTGGTGGCTTGCCGATGCTGCCAGTCAGTGAATTGGCCCAGCCGCTGTTGCGGCGCATGAACGACCTTGGCTTCGCCCAGGACGACTTCACACCCTTGCGCCCGCAAGTGGCACTGATGGACAAAGTACTGGAACGCCGACGTGGACAACCCTTGACGCTGGGGCTGATTGCGCTGGAGTTGGCCAGGGGGCTGGAAATTCCCATGGTCGGAGTCAACTTCCCCGGGCATTTCCTGCTGCGGGTGCCGGGCGCCGATCATTTGCTCGATCCCTGCGGCGGCCGTCGCCTTTACCCCAACGATTGTCGGGAATTGTTGCACCGCCAGTACGGCCCGAACATCAAGCTCAGCGCCGAGCACCTGGAAACCGCCGAGCCGGTGCAGATGCTGCAACGGCTGTCGCGCAACCTGCGCCAGTTGTACCTGTCCCACGACGATGTCATCAATGCCTTGATCGACGCCGATCGCGTCCTGGAACTGGGCAACGCCAGCGCCACCGACTACCTGTCCCGGGCCAGCCTGTACCAGCGGCTGGACTGCCCGAACGCCGAGCGTTTTGACCTGGAGCATGCGCTGCTGCTCAGCGATGATCCGATCCAGCGGATTCGCCTGACGGAGCGGCTGGGGCATCTGCCGCCAAACGCCATTGTTCACTGATCACAAAACCTTGTGGGAGCGGGTTAAGGAGTGTCTGGCTGGTTCGCCGGATGCGCCTTGATGAACGCCGGGTGAGTGGCCGCCAATGCCGCCACTCGCCGAATTCGCGGATAAGCCTCAAGAGAAACATTGAAACGCTCGGCCGCGTACAGCTGCGGGATCAGGTAGACGTCCGCCAACCCGGGCTCGGGGCCGAAGCAGTAACCGTCATCACCGATCAACTGCTCCACCGTGGCCAGCCCTTGGCCGATCCAGTGACCAATCCACTCCACCACCTGCGGTTCGTCGTGGCCTGACTGGCGTAGCCGATTGAGCACGCTGACGTTGTGCAGCGGGTGCACATCGCAGCCGATCACTGCCGCGACGCCGCGCTCGTGAGCACGGGCAGCCAGGTCTTTGGACAGCAGCGGGACCTGTGGATAACGTTCCTCCAGGTACTCGATGATCGCGGGAGACTGGATCAGCAACTCGCCTTCATCCGTGCGCAAGGCCGGCACGCGGCCCTGCGGGTTGATGCCCAGATAAGGCGGCTGACGATGCTCGCCCCCCTGCGGTGCAATCAGGTTGACTGGCAAGGATTGATAATCCAGGCCCTTGAGCGCCAACGCGATTCGCACCCGGTACGAAGATGTCGAACGGTAGTAAGTATAGAGTTCCATGCCCCGCTCCTGTTAGCGCGCCGGCAGCACTTTGCCGCGGCATTCGCCGAAACCGATGGAAGCAAAACCGTCACGGCGGCAACGGCCGCGCAGGATGATTTCGTCACCGTCCTCAAGGAATTTACGCACTTCGCCCGAGGCCAGTTCGATCGGCTTTTTACCGCCTTCGGTGATTTCCAGCAGGCTGCCGAACTGACCGCTCTGCGGCCCCGACAACGTGCCCGAGCCGAACAGATCACCCGCCTGCAACTGGCAACCATTGACGCTGTGGTGCGCGACCATTTGCGCCACGGTCCAGTACATGTGCCCGGTGTTGCTCAGGGTCAGGCGATGGGCTGGCAGGTTCTGTTCACGCATGACCTCGGTGAGCAGCAACACTTCCAGTTCGATGTCGAACGCGCCAGCGTCCTGGTCACGCTTGTCGAGCAAGTACGGCAGAGGCTGCGGATCACCTTGGGGACGTGCAGGCTGGGCACGACGGAACGGCTCCAGCGCTTCGGCGGTGACCACCCACGGCGAGATGCTGGTGATGAAGCTTTTCGACAGGAATGGCCCCAGTGGCTGGTATTCCCAGGCCTGGATATCCCGTGCAGACCAGTCGTTGAGCAGGCAGAAACCGGCGATGTGATCGGCGGCGTCGCCAATGGCAATCGAGTCTCCCATGTCGTTGCCCTGGCCGATCCAGATGCCCAGCTCCAGTTCGTAGTCCAGGCGCGCGCAAGGACCGAAGGTTGGCTCGGTTTGGCCGGCCGGCAAGGTCTGGCCTTTCGGGCGGCGCACGTCGGTGCCGGACGGGCGAATGGTCGACGCACGACCGTGGTAGCCGATTGGCACGTACTTGTAGTTCGGCAGCAACGGGTTGTCGGGACGGAACAGTTTGCCGACGTTCTGTGCGTGCTCGATGCCGACGTAGAAGTCGGTGTAATCGTTGATTTTCGCCGGCAGATGCATCTCGCAATCCGCCGCCAGCGGCAGCAGTTTTGCACCCTGGGCTTCGATCTTGCCCTGCTCGGTGCTGCCCTCTGCGAACAGTTCCAGCAAACGCTCACGCAATGCGACGCGAGCCTCGCGGCCCAGTTCGAAGAACGCATTCAGCTGGCCGCCACGGGTGGCCTCGACGGCAACCTTCGCGGCGCCATCGAACAATCCGGCCTCCAGGGCCGCTTGCAGATCAAAGATATGCTCGCCAATCGCCACGCCACTGCGCGGTGCCGAGCCGTTGAGGCTGAACACGCCCAGCGGCAGGTTTTGCAGGGGGAAGTCCGCGTGGCCGTTGGCGGATGCAACCCAGCTGCGAGTGATGGAAGTCTGCGTCATGGGTTATCTCCGGGTCGGGTCGAAAGTGGCGGGCAGCGTAGCCCAGCAGGCGTCGTAGGTGTTTTGCAGTTGCGGGCAATCAAGGGCGAAACGGCTTGGGCGCAACACCTGGCTGGTCTCGAACATGAACGCCATGGTGTTGTCGATTTTCGCCGGTTTGAGGTCAGCGTTGATCGCTTTGGTGCAGGTCTCGCCGTCCGGACCGTGGGCGCTCATGCAGCTGTGCAACGAAGCACCGCCGGGCACAAAGCCTTCGGCCTTGGCGTCGTATTCGCCCTGGATCAACCCCATGAATTCGTTCATCAGGTTGCGATGGAACCACGGCGGACGGAAGGTTTTTTCGGCCACCATCCAGCGCGGCGGGAAGATCACGAAGTCGAGGTTGGCCAGGCCGTGAACGCTGGTCGGCGACGTCAGCACGGTGAAGATCGACGGATCGGGGTGATCGAAACTGACGGTGCCGATAGTGTTGAATCGGCGCAGGTCATATTTGTACGGCACGTTGTTACCGTGCCAGGCGACCACGTTCAGCGGCGAATGATTGAGCTCGCAGGCCCACAACTGGCCGAGGAATTTCTGCACCAGCGTGGTGGGTTGTTGCAGGTTTTCGTAGGCCGCCACCGGGGTCAAAAAGTCCCTCGGATTGGCCAGGCCATTACTGCCAATCGGCCCCAGGTCCGGCAATCGCAGCGGCGCACCATGGTTTTCGGCGACGTAACCGCGAGCTTGCGGGTCGAGTAGTTCGATGCGGAATTTAAGGCCGCGAGGCAGTACGGCAATTTCCAGCGGTTCGAGTTCAAGCACGCCCAGTTCGGTGGCGATGCGCAGGCGCCCCAGTTCAGGCACCAGCAACATCTCACCGTCCGCATTGAAGAACACGCGTTCCATGGAACGGTTGGCGCGGTAGTTGTAGATACTGATCCCGGCCGGTTTTTCTGCGCCCGAGTTGGCGGCCATGCTCACCAGGCCGTCGATGAAATCGGTTGGCTCGGCGGGAATGTCCAGCGGGTTCCAGCGCAGGCGGTTGGGCGTCACCTCACCCAGCGGGCCACCGGCCAGTTGTCGATCCAGTTTGACGAATGCCGGGTGATTGGCCGACGGCTGAATGCGGTACATCCAGGTCCGCCGCGCTTCACTGCGCGCCATGGTGAACGCCGTGCCGGAGAACAGTTCGGTGTAAAGGCCGTACGGGGCTTTTTGCGGGGAGTTCTGGCCGACAGGCAATGCGCCGGGCAACGCTTCGCTGCTGAATTCGTTGCCGAAGCCTGACTGGTAGGCCAGCGCTGGCGTCGTTGAATCGGGGTTCATGGAGCCTCCTGAACAGGGAGTCGGCAGTGGCCGCTCGCTCTGTTGCAGAGGTCGAGGCACGCCTGGGTTGTTTTTATCGTAATTTGATTACGCATAACGTAATTTGATTGGTATTGACCGTCAAGCTATAAAGACGCCCATTCGTCCCGGGATCACAGCACCACCATGGAAAAGACCAGCGACAGCAACGGCAAACAGAAAGTCCGCTCGGCCGAGGTTGGCACCGACATCCTCAAGGCGCTGGCCGAGTTGTCGCCTTCGACTTCGCTGTCGCGCCTGGCCGAACACGTGCAGATGCCGGCGAGCAAGGTTCACCGCTATTTGCAAGCCCTGATCGCCAGCGGATTCGCCGAACAGAACGCCGCCACCAACCATTACGGCCTGGGCCGCGAAGCCCTGCGCGTAGGGTTGGCGGCACTCAACAGTATGGACGTGCTGAAAGTCGCCGCCCTGCCCCTGGCTGAACTGCGCGATGACTTTTTCCTGGCGGTGTGGGGCAATCAGGGCGCGACCGTGGTGCATATCGAACCGGCGGTGCGTGCAGTGACGGTGGTGACACAACTGGGCTCGGTGTTGCCATTGCTCAGCTCTTCGACGGGACTGGTGTTTGGCGCCTACCTGCCTGCGCGTGAAACCGTGGATCTGCGTGAGCAGGAACTGCAAAACGTTACCGCCCACGCCTTGGCGGATGATCAGGCCTACGCAACGATGTGCGAACAGATCCGCCATCGGGGCCTGCATCATGTGCATGGACTCTTGATGCCCGGAGTGGATGCCTTGTCGGCACCGGTGTTCAACGCCATGGGCAGGATCACGGCAGTACTGACCGTGGTCGGGCCGACCTCGCTGTTTCATGCCGATGAAAACGGTCCGGCGGCGCAGCGTTTGTTAGCCGCCACCCGCGCCGTGAGCTGGCGCATGGGCTTTGAGCCCGACTCATCGACAGCCTGAACGCAGCGGCGATGATCAGCCCCCAACTTCTTCGCCATGGCAACTGCCTGTGTACGCCGTTCCACACCCAACTTGCTGTGAATGCGCCGGGCATGGGTTTTCACCGTATGCAGCGAAATGAACAGCTGCTCGGCAATTTGCTGATTGGAATTACCTTGGGCAATCAGGCCGAGCACTTCCAGCTCCCGACAACTTAGCAGGCTGGCATCCAGGGCCAGCGCGGTCACCGTCTCCTCTCCTTGCAAACGACAGATCAGGTTCGGTTGTCGCAAGTTCAAATCACGCAATGCCTGTTGTCCCTGACAACGCTTGACCAACGCCAGCCCGGCCTCCAGTGCTGCGTGAGCCGTGTCCGGCTCACCCGTCAGGTCCGCCACTTCGCAGATTGCCAATTGCAGCTCCGTTTCCAGCGCCAGCATGGCGTGTTGTTGCGCGTGTTCGAGTAACGCCTTGAGTCGATCCAGTGGACGTTGCACCAGTTGCAGTTGAGTCTCGGCCAACACCAACTGGTATTCGATACGCGCAATCAGTTGCAGCGTGGCCGGCGGTGCCTGGCGCGCGTTGGTCCCACGATAATGACGCAAGACCCGGGTCAGTGCTTCCCGGGCCAACTCCGGGCGCCCTTGTTGCAGCCAGAAATGACTGCTGATTTGCAGCAGCACGCCGCGATAAACCGTGTCGGGGATCTGCCGTTGCTGCATCAACCGTTCGGCCTCGCGCAGACGATCAAATGCATGGGCGTAATCACGTTGGTTGGCCGCCAGTTGCGCCTGCCCGAGAAACCCGTACAGGACATGCTTGTCCTGACTGTGGAGGCAGTCATCAAGGCCCGCCTGGAAACATTCACCGGCCAATTCATCCTGGCCCTGGCACAAGGCCAAGCGCCCACGCCGCAGGGCGATTCGTCCCAGCAGCGGCGTCGGTCGATCAGCCTGCCGTCCGAGCATTTCATGGATGTCGGCCAGCAACTGCCCTGCTCGCCGCGGTGCACCACGCTGCTCCAGCAACTGCGCATGATCGAGTTCGAGCAAGCCTTCAAACAGCAACGAGCCTTGCGCCCGCGCCAGACACAGGGCATCACGATTGAAGGCCTGGGCGGCATCGAGGTCGGCGTTGTGCAGCGCTTGCTGGGTCAGCCCGGACAGACACAACAACCGTGCGGGCCACGCCTCGGCCGACAGCGCGTCCAGCGCCTCGATAAAATGCGCCCGTGCCGCCGGCAGGCGTCCCTGCAAATGCAGCAACCAACCCTGTTGCGCCTGCCAACGCGCCAGCAGTTGGCATTGCAAGGATGCCGTCGGTTGCGGGGCAAATCGGGACAGTTGCCCAATGCAGGCAGCCGCCTGCTCGAAACGCCCGGCAAACAGCAACGCCGCGGTGATCAATCCCACCCGTTGCGGCGTGCCCAGGGTCAACTGTTCACCCAGCTGCTCGTGCAGTTTGAGTAACCAGCTGACGTTCTGACGCCTGAACAGATGCTCAAAACTGAAGTGTTGCAACAGGCTGACCGCGACCTCGTGCTCCTGCGCCAGCAATGCCTGCTCGAATGCGCCCTGCCAGTCTTCTTCGGCGCTGAACCATTGGCACGCGCGGCGATGCCAGGATCGCCCGGCCGGGGTCGGTTCTTCACGCATTTCCCGGGCCAGCGGTTCGAAGACCCGCAACCACTCGACGGAGTCTTCCCGGGGTTCAATGAAGCAGCCCATGTCCTGCAACGCGTGCAACCACTGCGCGCCCTCACCCGTACCGAAAAGATGCTCGCACAAGCTGGCGTTGAAGCGTGGCAGATGAACCAACACCTTCCAGACCTCAACCAACTCCGATGGCAAGGTGTTGAACAACTCGTGTTGCAGATAATCGAGCAATGTCGCCGAACGCCCCTGCTCACCCGACCACGGACAACCATTGAGCAATGCGATCCGCACGCCAGCGCACCAGCCACCACTGCGCTGAGCCACCCTTTTGGCGGTTTGTGCCGCCAGGCTCGGCTCGACATGACCGAGCAACTGCCCGACCTCGGCCTCGGTAAACGCCAGCGTCCGGCCTTCGCACTCGTACAACTCATCATCGAGCAGCAGCCGCGGCCAGTTGCAGGGTGGTCGTCGACGGGAGCTCAGCCACCAGGTCAGCGCCGGGCTGTCGACGGCCAACAGGCGATCGAGCATCCGGTCGAGTTCCGGATTGGGTGCTCGACAGTAATCATCGATAAACAGCCAGGTCGGTGCCTGTAATCGGGCCAGATGTGCCAGCAGCCCGGGCTCATCCGTCGAGGGCAGACCCAGCGCTTGCGTCAGGCGCAATAGTAAATCGGCTGCACTCAACGACGCCCCCGCCAGCGGCAGCCAACAGATCCGAGCGTGCTCCGGCGCCCGCAGCAGGCATTCGGTGAGCAGCGCGCTCTTGCCACTACCGGCCGGTGCGCAAAGCAACTTCACCCGCGCGGTCGAAACCAGCAAGGGCTCGATCAGTCGCTCGCGGGACAGATGATGGGACGACAGTCGGGGCATGAAGCCAGGGCGGTCCAGACAGTGCGTCATTGCAGTCATTGTGGTGCGCCTTTTTTATAATTCTGGCGCCACCCTAGCCCCCTCCCGAGCGCTTGTTGAAGAAGTATTCAACACGCTGATCGACCGCTATAAAAAAGGTGACCGCAAAGTCACCCTTTTGTGTAAGACCCTGTAGGAAACCTACCTGACTCCCGTGCTCCGCAAGGCTGCTGGCGTGTAGTCCCCCGCTTTTGCATCGATGTTGAATTCGAAGCTGCGCTTCTCTTCGTTCTTCATTCCCAGGGCGATATAGCGACCGGCGATCAGGTCATAGAGCGCTTCGACGGTGTAGGCCGGCACCTGGTGATCGTAGTAGAACTGGGCATGCCCTTCAGCGACGCGCCAGAGTTGGCCACGTCCGTCGTAGTGGTCGGCCAGCGCCACTTGCCAGCTGTCTTCGTCGATGTACATGTGGCGCTTGGCGTACACGTGACGCTCGCTCGGCTTGACCGTGGCAACGACTTCCCAGACACGGTGCAACTCGTAGCGAGTCAGGTCCTGATTGATGTGCCCGGCCTTGATCACATCGGTGTACTTGAGGTTGGGCGAGTCGAGCTTGTAGCTGTTGTAGGGAATGTACATCTCCTTCTTGCCGATCAGTTTCCAATCGTAGCGATCCGGCGCGCCGGAAAACATGTCGAAGTTATCGGTAGTGCGCAGGCCGTCGGATGAGGTGCCGACACCGTCATAAGCGACCTGCGGCGCACGCCGTACCCGGCGCTGGCCAGCGTTGTAGATCCAGGCCTTGCGCGGTTCCTTGACCTGGTCGAGGGTCTCGTGGACCAGCAACACATTGCCCGCCAGCCGCGCCGGCGCGGTCACTTCCTGCTTGAAGTAGTTGAGGACGTTATCGTCGCTGCCCGGTTTCAGATCGCTGAGCAACGACGGCACGGCGACTTCGTCCTTGAAGCGGATCACCGTGAAGTCGCCATTGGACTGCGGTGTTGCCTGGGTGATGGTGCGGCGCAGATTGCCGCCGTGGTAACGAGTGACATGGTTCCAGATCACTTCCACGCCATTCTTCGGAATCGGGAATGCGTAGTAGCGATTGCCAGTGAAGTTGGCTAGACCGTTACCCTCGTTGATCGGTGTTACGTTCAGCGCACTGCGCTTGGCCGACTCATAGATTTCTGCCGGTAACGCCACGGTGCGATGGCTCGGGTAGACCGGAATCTTGTAGGTCTCTGGATAGCGCTTGAACATTGCGATCTGGCCGTCGGAGAGTTTGTCCTTGTACTTGTCGACAGTCGCCGCGGTGATCACGAACAACGGCTTTTCGTTGGCGAACGGGTCGGCCAGGAAACCTTTGCTGTCCACCGCGCCAGCGTTTTTCGGGATGCCGCCGGTCCAGGCCGGAATCGAGCCATCGGCATTGCCGGCCTTCTCGGCACCGAGCGGTGTAAGGCTGGTGCCGAGAAGGCCGGCTTCTTGCGGCGACACCGCCGCCATCACGTTGGCGGCCAGCAGACTCAGGGCCAGAACGGTGCCCAATTGCAGAATCATCTTGCGCATTGAATTCATCCTTTTCAGCCAGATCAGAAGTTCACACCAAAGCTCAACGCCACGAAGTCACGGTCGGTGAGGACGTTGTAGTCGCCGCCGAAAAAGTCGGTGTAACTGAGGCTGGCGGTATAGGTGTTGCGATAGTCCGCATCGACACCGAGGCTGATGGCCTTGGCGCCTTCGTTGAACAGACCGTTGGGACCAAAGCCTGCGACGTCGTGGGACCACGAGAGGTTGGGCCTGAAGTTGATCCCGGCCATGAGGTTGTTGTAGTCGAGGATGGCCCGGGCGCGATAACCCCATGAAGTCGAAGTCACGAAGCCGTCGGTATCGCCACCGAATCCATACTGGCCATACACCGAGTCGCGGCCGTAGCGCAGTTTGGTGCGTGCTTCCAGACCACCGACCCGAACCACCGCCGCCTCGCCTACCAGGGTCAGGCGATCTGCACCCGCGACCTGATCGATGAAGTGCGTCAGGGTGCTCTGGATCTGCGTCACCTCCTTGCGGCGGTAGCCTTTGTTGTCGGCCCCCGGTGACGTGGCAATGGGCGATGCTGCTCCGCCCGCGATAGGGTTGAGCAAGGCCAGGGTCAGGTCATTGGTGTTGACCTGCACCGGGGCGTTGGGACGGTAGCTGATTTCCCCGCTCCACGCGGTGCCGGTGGATAACGTGGTGGCGAAGCTGGCGCCGTAGAGGCGGATGTCCTCCGGGTATTCGAGGTAATACTGGCCGCGACCGAGCATCACACTTTGGGCCAGGCCTGAACCGGTGCCGGGCGCGATGCGGTTGGCGGTGGCAACGATTCCCGGAATGCTTGCCAGCGTACCGGGGCCGGCGGTGGTGGTTGAACGGCTGTGGTAGTTCATGAAGTACAGGCCGTACTCGGTGTCGTCCCCCAGCCAGCGCAGCGCCGTACCCCACTGCCCGGAATCCCGGGCATCGCGATCACCACCACGGGGCACGATCACCCCCTCCTTGCTGACCTCGAAGCCCTGGCCAAAGGCAGCCGCAATCGGCTGCAAGGGTGCAATGGCCGGGTTGGCGACGGTGTAACCCTTGTTGCAGCCGTCCGCCACCACATCGACACCAAAGAAAGTGCCGCAGTTATCGACGACCGTCTGGTCCCATTCCAATTGATAGAAGCCTTCCACGGTCAGCTTTTCCGTCAGCCCCTGAGAGGCGAACAACATGTTGACCGGGATCAGGCCTTCCTTGATCTCAGCGCCAGGACGACGGAACGCGGACACGTCGACCGGATTGATGCTGTTGATCGAGTTACCGATGAACGTGCTCTCCCCCCAACTGACCACCTGCTTACCGGCACGGACCGTGCCCGGCAAATCGGCGAGGGAGTAGTTGTGATAGACGAAAGCGTCGAGGATTTGTCCCCCTGAAGACTTGGCGCCTTCTTTGCGATTGTGATCGCTGATCTCCTTGAAGGGGCGGCTTTCATCCTTGAGTTCAAAGTCATACCAATACTTGCCACGCACAAACGCACCGGTGTCGCCGTACTTCAGTTCGAGGTCGTGAATACCCTTGAAGATCTTCGAGAAGGTTTCACCCTTCTTGAAATTCAATCGCCCGTCGTCACCGGTCGAAGACTGGCCGGAGCCGCCGTTGACGATGCCCACCAGGGATTTATCCGCATCACGCATGCCCCAGCTCGCGCCGACCGACAACGAGGAGTCGAACGTCCCCTCGATCTCTCCGATGTTGAATGAAAGGGCCTGCGCCTGGGCGCAACAGCCTAATGCGACCGCAACCGCAAGCGCCTGCGGTGTGAAGATGGCGCGCATTGTTGTTTTTGTCATGCGTCTTCCCCGGTGAGTGACAGAAGGCCTCACCCTACTGCCGGGCACCGGGGTCGATAAGCGCACCAAGGAGGTATTCGTGGTGTACCTCTAAAGGATGACTGGCACAGACGACGAGCACCCGAATCCTGACTGTTGCCGGGGCTGCAACAGTGCATGTCGGGAATTGGTATTTTTCCTACAGCGCCGAGGGCTTATTCTTATCTCACTGTCACAGTAAACCACCGCAGGCACCCTGTACCGGCCTGCGCCGTGACTGAAAGATTTCAGATGAATCGAGGATTCGGTTCGTCACCCTGTGTTCACTGACGTTGATTTGTAGCTCCTGATCCAACGTCTTACTTTGGCCGCTGCGTTTGCAGCGGCCTTTTTTATGGGCGATGGTTTTTGATAATTAACAGCTGCCAGTCAGTGCCCCCCGGAGCATCCAGGCAAAGCTTCGCATGCCTACATTTCTTTCAGAAAGTACCTACAAGCATAGGTAAACACCAAAAGCACTCGAATCTTTAAGTTGGACAGCTAGTCGGCGAACGACTTTTATCTTCGTCCGATTTCAAACTTACTTATTGCGAGTGCAACCATGAAATCCATCAACTACAACCGGTATCGCTCAACCAGAAGTTTCAACAGTCGAATACGTTTTCTGATTCTTCACTACACGGCCGCTGACTTTGCGAGTTCTGTCAGTGCCCTGACCGGCCCCAATGTCAGCGCGCACTATCTGGTTCCGGATATCACGGATCCCAGTTACCTGAAAGCCGGCCATACCGGGCAGGAAGTTTTCAGCCTGGTGGATGAAACCTATCGCGCGTGGCACGCGGGTGTCAGTCAGTGGGGTAGCCGCAGCAATCTGAACGATACGTCCATCGGCATTGAAATCGTCAACCTGGCGACCGACAACAAGGGCGAATTCACCTTTCCGCCGTATCACCCCGAGCAGATTGCTGCGATTGAACAACTGGCGCTGAATATCCTCATGCGCTACCCGGATATCACGCCGACGCAGGTTTTGGGCCACTCCGATGTTTCGATCGGCCGCAAAAGTGACCCGGGGCCAATGTTTCCCTGGCGGGAACTGTACTTGAAAGGTGTCGGCGCCTGGTTCGATGAAACCACTCGGGACGAGTATCTGCGCCAATACAACACATCGGGGGTTCCAGCCCGAAGCGAATTGCTGGGGCTGTTCAAATCCTATGG
>LNAP01010347.1_pt1 | contig 17750 bp, 17 predicted proteins | sample 602601 | NCBI WGS metagenome assembly LNAP01 (sample SAMN02440304, study PRJNA202911) | soil metagenome | biome: Subtropical and temperate rainforests or woodlands; isolation source: soil samples (1 kg each in a 20% v/v slurry with milli Q water) were... ... | reverse complement strand
TGATACATCCGGTACAGAATGGCCCCATTCGTACTTTCACTCGCCGGTGCCGCACATGAATGCAGCTACAGAACAACTCGATCAATACACGTTCACCGACTTCACTTCCCTGAGATACAGCCCGAAATTCGTAGCGGAAAGCTTGCAGATAAGTTCGCAAACCCTGAAAGCGATCGAGAAGGATAACGACCTCACAATCGACCGAATTCGTGGGCCTGTCGGTGTTCGTAGTTACTCACTGATGGATATGTTCCGCATTGCTGCAATCCGCCGCCAGAACGGCAATACCAAAGGCCTTGGTCGACAAATCACGATCAGCACCTACGTACAAAAAGGCGGCACCGCAAAAACCACCACCACTTGCAACACGGGAATTTTGTCAGCGCTGGCAGGCTATAAAACGCTGATCATCGACAACGATCCTCAGGCAGACGTTTCCAGCATGTTGGGCTATGACCCAGATCAGACGACCGAGGAACTTGCCGAGCTTGGTCTACCGGTGGACCGTGCGGTTGAAGGCCATTTGGGCAACTTGATGCGCCTCGGGTCAACCTTCCCGCCCATGGATCTGGATCAGGTGATCAAGAAACCTTTCGGCGAGGATGGCCCCCACCTGATACCCGCATTCGATTCGCTTGACGACATGGATGTGGTCCTTAGAAACGCGCAAGGCGCTGACTTTCGGTATTCGCTGTTCATTGAGCGGGCTCGGCAAGGCAAGGTCCCGCATTGCGACCTGTCCAGCTACGACGTGATCATCATGGACAACGCCCCATCCGGCACCATGCTTTCGCGTAACAGCCTCGCCGCTGCGGATTTCTTGTTGTGCCCAATACGCATGGACAAATTTTCGTTTCGAGCATTGTCGCGACTGGCTTTCAAGATCAATGACATGAGCGCGGATTTCGGGCGGGCCCCTGAAATCATCGCTATTCCGACGATGTACATCAGGAACCGTCCTCGTATTCAAGCTAACTTGGCTAGGCTTTCTTCGCTGTTCCCGGGTAAGGTGACCGAGCAGCAGTTGATCCATTCCGAGGACTATTCGAAGAGCCTGGAGGATGGCATCCCGCTGGTGCTCTGGAAACAAGGTACCGAAAACTCCCTCGGCGCCTTCCGTAAGGTATTCGACGAAGTCATGGAACGCGCTAAGTCCGTGCTGGAGAAATCCAAATGAGGAAAACCAGTCCTATCGGCAAACCCGCGGTCATCGCTACTGAGGGCAGTAGCATTCAGGGCGTCTCAGTCCCAAAAACTATGCCTGTGGCACATCTGAAACCGATGGAAGAGGTTCTTCGGCAGATTGGCCTGTCTGATGATCCAGCCTCTGAAACTCTGTCACCTCCGAACGGTGCGTTGGTATCCGCTCCACGTCACTTTGAGCCAGGTCCTGCGGATGTCGAGTTGGCCACGGAGAAGCTTCCAGGCGAAGTGATGTTTCTTCAGATGTCGCTCATTCGCAAGGGGAAGTACCAACCCCGCCGAGTGTTTGACCAGGAGAAGCTTGCCCTACTCGCGAATACCATCGAAGACAACGGCGGACTCAACAACGCGATCGTTGTTCGGCCGCTGCCAGATGGGAACTTCGAGCTGATTGCTGGCGAACGTCGCTTCCTGGCGCACGAGCTGTTGCGCAAACACACCATCTACGCCCTTGTCCGTCACCTCACTGATGAAGAAGCGGCCGTACTGTCCGTTGCGGATAACGACGCACGCGAAGACCTCACTGATTTTGAACGTGGCGTCAGCTACAAGCAGCTGCTCGACGACAAGATCGTTCAGAACCAGACTGAGCTGTCCCGTCGGGTCGGGCGCAGCATGGCCACCATCAGCCGGTGCCTGGCGTACTTCAAACTGCCAGCGCCAGTCATTGGTATGCTTGAGGAAAATCCGGAACTCATCGGTAACAGGGTCGTGGCTGACCTGGTCGCGCTTTCTGACCAAGGCCATACAGAAACGGTCATTGCTGCGGCCTCGAGGCTCCCAGGACAGCTCAATCAACTGGGCCAAGAGCGAAGTCCGTAAAAAGGAGCATCCGCACACCCCATCGCCTCCCAAGCACATTGCTTACAAGGAGCGTACCCAGTTGGATGCGCGCATTGACGGGCGTAAAGTGATCCTGACACCACCAAAAGGTGTCAATCCAGAAGAGGTCCTAAAGTACCTGGAGGAGATGCTGAAAGAACGTTCGTAGCAACTGCTCCGCAATCAGAATTCGCCACTGGAAACGGTGGCGTGATTTTGTCTCCCCCTCGGTCCCCCTCTCAGCTGCATACCTGTCGAACAGCATTCTTTACCTCACGCGACGCTTTCCACCGGTGCCGTAGGGCGCCCACGTCACTTGTCAGCGGTCTTGCCTAGCTATTGCGTGCATTAACTGCTGTGCAGCCGGTATCTTGATCACCATAAAGCCAAGACAACTGGATATGCCGTATGCACAACTACCCCGCGGAATCGCTCGATATTCAAGCTCGCTTGTATGGGTTGGGCCTGATGCCGGCCCACCTGATGCTTATCGGGTCTTTTATCGTTGCATATGGTCTCTTCGAGACAACGCTTGAGCGTGCACTCTGGTCACTCTCGGAAACTGACGTGGCAGGAACACGGCCTTTTACCGAAAAGTTGAAGTCTGAAGACCAATTCAAGATGCTTGGTGGCGGGAACTCGAACCTCAGCGATAAATGCAATGCGGTGCTTAAAGTCGCCGCGAATGCCGCGGTTGATTTGAACGACTACCGCAACAGCCTTGTTCACGGATACCTGCTAGCTGTGGGCGGTACACCGATGTTCATGAGGAATCCAGCTTGGCACGACGTCAAGCGGAACAAGCCCGTAGGCGACGCTTACATTGATGAGCCATTTCAGGATCTTGTCCTTATCGCAGCTTGGACGCTCTTCAAGGTCGTTCAACTTGCAGAGAAATCGCTCGCGGATCCAGCCGCGGAGCGTGCCATTGAAGCCCTAGCAGAAGATGTGAACCGGGCGAGAAGCTACGCCAACGAAACACGGCATTTGTGCCAGCTCATGAATTCGGAAAAGTACTGAGGCAAAATCTCAACCTGGTTGGGGTTGTCTCCGGACTACTCAAACGGCGCCAGTCTCTCGCTGCCGCCGGCACATCACGATGTCCCTCCCCTCCGGATCATACCCTCGATACTACGTGTCCAAAGCTGTGAGCATCCCGGGCCTGATCTAGAGCCTCTAAGTTTACGCCCTAAAAATGCTCCCAACCTGTTGATTTTTAACGGTTGGATTTAGGCTCCACCATATTTTTCACTGTGAAATTTAGGTGCATCTGGTAATTTTCACTGTGAAAATCCTTCATAACGCCGTCTGTTTTTCACTGTGAAAAACTGCCTTTCTTCATATCCAACTGTCCTCCCTTTCGGCTATTCAACCTCGCCGGCCCAGGCACCCGTTTTCCTAATAATCGAAGCCCTAAACCCACATGCTGTAACCACATACTTATAGCAGTGGGAGCTATGCACAACACACTGTGCATTACGCATTGTGTAGTGCGAACTGAGCAATGCGCAGTGTGAACCAACCACTAGTGACTCATGAGCGATATCACAGGCGACCTTACCAGGTATGGGTAAGTCTTCTTTCGGCAACCCTGAGCGTCTATCCCATGTTTTTCACAGTGAAAACCTGCCCCTCGATTTTTCGCAAAAAGCGCCAGATATGTTTCGATCGAATTTTTCACAGTGAAAATCTTCGCTTCTATTTTTCACCGTGAAAACATACCTGGGTCGCATACAGTACTTAAGCTCAACCAGATTTCGCCAGCTCTCGTTTTCACAGTGAAATTAACGACCATGCAGCTGTGCATGTTGTTAGCGATCCATAGGCCCCTCCGACCGGTACTTCGCGCTCCTGCTAAACAGCCACCTGTTCAGCAAAGATTTTCACCGTGAAAAAGACCATGCCCTTACATCAGGTAAGCCCTTGTCCGTCCATGTGAGTCTCCTGACAAAGCAACACCAGTCTACTGCTCGTTTTCACTGTGAAAACCCTGCCGCGGCATGCTTACTCGAGCCGTGGACCTTCGAGGCAGCCATATGAACTTACCAAGGCTTTAACCGGCTGAGACACGACTCCGTTACCAGATCTTCGGGCAGAGCCTTTTCACTATGAAAACAGGCAGCTAGTGGAGTCTGGCGTTACGCAAACAGATACAGGTTTTCACTGTGAAAGACTCACGCTACTTAACTCTGGCCATCTGTCTGCCGGCGTCGCCCAATCGGTTGGCCTAGAGACTGGTCGCCAGCAGGCCCCGTGAGGACGATCGACCAGAATTTTTTCACAGTGAAAACCTAAAGACAGAGGCACCGTACTTAAGACACGTAGCTAGAGGTTTTCACTGTGAAAGCCTGCTCTAAGGCGATGGCGGGATTTTTTCGGGTTCTCCATCAATGTCCAAATCGTGGAAAAGGCATCGATGATAGGGCGCCGTAGGTTGTCACTGTGAAATATCACGTGCCTGAGCCTGCAAGCCGAAGCCTGGCGATGAGCGATTTTCACTGTGAAAATTGTTAAACGCACCTGTTTCATCCCAGCACCAGCACCAGCACCAGCACCAGCACCAGCACCAGACAGCGTGGAGCGCTACTGTCAACCGAATAGCATCACTTAATACCTAATACATATAGCTACGTGTTAACAGTCGATTACAATGCTTTGTGATTCATACCGAGTTACACCCAAAGGCTCAATCAGAGCCACCTAAACACCTCGGAGATGCACATGACTTCTATCGCACTGGTACTCGCTGAAGGCTCAGGCACCATTTTCGCTAATACCGATCGGACCTCTGACCGAGCTCCGCTGATGGTTGGATATGTCGAGTTCTTGCTGAACAAAGAAAAGAACCAAAAGCTCAAACTCGACGTAGCAGTCTGGTTAAAGCAAAAGACAAATTCGGACGAAAAGTTTTACTCACTCGCGATCGGCGGTATCAATGCCAGCCTGTTTGTAGAAAAAGAAAAGGTGGGTGATGGCCCGGACTACGCGGGTAGTTTCGGATTCAATCACGAAATGCGTATCGCTGGCTGGAAGAAGCCAGGTGTCAACGGCGCAAAGGATTACATCAGCCTGTCCATTACACCCAAGATAAAGAATGCATCCCAGGCTGCTCCCCAACAAAACCCGGCCTCAACATCGGCCGCTTCGCAAGGTCAAACAAATCAACAAGCTCAAGGGCATGCTGATCAGTCCGAGCCGCCTGTTGATACCGGGAATACTCAGTTCGTCTTCTAGGATCCGGTAACCCCCCCAGCCCCGCACGCACGTGCGGGGTTTTTTTTTGCCAGTTTATGGTCTGTGCTTCTGTATAGGCGTGGAAAAGCCAGCTTCTGCCACCCCTTCGAGATATTCCATACGCCGGAATTTACGGCTCAGCTCATTCTGTTGTGCACGTTTACCTCGCTGGCTGTCGGAATGCTGGAGGAGTTCAACGACGTGGCACAGCAAGACAAACAACCAAGCTCTGTCCAGGTGCATTCAAGTTTTTCACAATCTCGGCCGTGGTCATCGACTTCAAATGTGCCACGGATAGATGAGCTCGATACGGGCATTAACCGAATTACGGGGACTGACTAAACCCACCTGAATACGGGCGCATATCAGCAATTGTGCCATCGTTAGATCACTGAAATCCTCAAATCTCCGTAAGTTGTGCCATCGCTGAGGCTTTTGTTCATTTACGCGTACATCAGATGTGCCGCCGTTCGGATAAATAGCCAGAAACGATTACAACCGCTTTTCACTGTGAAAACAGCGGCAGACCTTTCCGCATCAATGCGAGGGCCTAGGATCACTATAGAGTCTTGTGGGGGAGCGCAGGGGTCTATTGGGGATTAAGCAAAATGCGCCTCCCTAATGTGCCATCAATAGTGACCTGACGTGGGTATAGAGCCTGTTGATCTACCAAGCAAAACCCAAATGTGCCATCGCTAGAGCATTGCTAAAGTAAACCTCATAAAATTGCCCTTGATGGTTCCACCGTTCTAACAGTGATGTGCCACGGTTAGATAAGCGCTTGTGAAAAAAACCTTACCAAAATCCCTTGAAGGCCTTTAAATACGTGGGGTTCAGGATATGTGCCATCGTTAGAACGGTGGTTCTCTAAGATTGGCACAATCCGGGGAGGCATCTAACGATGGCACATATCCGCCCTAACAGAGGCACATCCCACTAAGCCTGGCACCGTGCAGCTCTAAAGAGGGCACATTGAACACAAGCGCTGGCACAGTTGCCACTAACGATGGCACACAAAATTGGCTGGAGGCCTTATAAACCGGGGCTTTAGGGGGGGCACTAACAAAGCTTCTAAGAAGCAGTAAAAACAAAACAAGCTGTTGTTAGTTTTTTTGATCTGACCAAGCGAGAAGGCAAAACTGGAAAGCGAAGAAAAAGATGAACACTAACGATGGAACAATTCGACCCTGAGGATGGCACCGAGAAAAGATTGACCCACGCGGAAACGATCGGGTAATGTGCCACCACAGTCACCCAATGGCACATTTGAGATGGAAACCTCTTCAACACGATCAGGAACAAAAAGGAAATCTATTACGCCCGGCGATGTGGATCAGGATCCACCGAAGCGTAAACGTGCTCCTAAAATCCTGGTGGTTCGGGAGATTGAACCCTCGAAAGCAGTTGAGCTGAAAAAAGCTGTGGAAGCCCTGGCGATGCGAAACGTCTCCACGACCAGCGACTTCACGTTCTTGCAGCGCAAGCTCTACAACACACTAACTCAGTTCGCCCAACAAAGGCCAGACACTGAGATGGTCCACGACATCCCGATCAAACTGGTTGAAGAACATGTGGGTCATACGACCTCGAACAGTAGAGACCACCTGAAAAAAGTCCTCCGTGGAATGACTCAGGTACAGGTTGAGTTTGATTACAAAGGCGAGAGCCCTGGTCGAAAAAGTGGTTGGGGGGTCGCAAATCTGATCGCAGAGGCTTACATCCTCGAAGACAACCAGACCATCCGCTATTCATTTCCTCCGGAATTAAAACGCCGGCTACTCGACCCAACAATTTTCAATTTGATTGATCTGCGAATGCAGTATCACTTCACAAGCTACTCAGCACTCTCCCTGCACGAGCTAGTCTCTCGCTACTTTGGGTTCTCCCAGAAAGAAACATTCAGGGAGCATTGGACTGCCTGGAGTGTGCTGCTCTCAGGCTCAGCTACCCCACATGCTGAATTCCGTGACTTCAATAAAATGCTTGGGCGAGCTGTTGACCAGGTCAACAGTATTGAAGGCCGCTTCAAAATCGAAGTCGTCGTGACCAAAAACAACCGGAAGTACGACAAACTGTGGTTCAAGCTCGAGACTCTGATGCAACCTGAGTTGGGGCTCTCGCCTGCTCCTGAGATCGTCGGTGCTGATGTATCAAAGCGGCTGAAGGCTCTTTCCTTGAGTTCAAAGGACATTGAGGAAATGGCAATGAGTCACGATGAGGAGTATTTGTTGGCGCAGGCCGACTACACCGAGTCGCAGATGAAGAAAAAAGACTCTGTAGCAAGTCCTGCTGCGTACTTCAAAGCAGCCGTAGCTAACAACTACGCAAAAGCACCAAGCAAACAGAAATCGCCTACAACATCAAATACTCCGCCAGATGCCCCTAGACCGGCCAAAGCAGCTAAAAAGCTCGCTGCCTCCTCACAGGCTTCTTCTACGAACCAGATGGATGTGCTTCTGGAGCAATGGGGTGCAGCTCAACGCACAACCATACGGGACGAGATCAATGCTCTGAGTCCAGAAGAGCGCCAAGAGCTTTTTGCGAGTTACGAGCCGAAGCTGAAGAATGACGATATGGCTTTCAAACAATACAAATCCAAGGGCTGTACCCCTATGGTCCTGAATTGCCTCGTGGCAATAATCTTTGAAGAGCGATTTCAGGAAGCTCCAACATCAGACCAATTGTTGCAATTCCTGCTATCGGCGAACGCCGGCGTCAAAGCGTAAAGTGAAACGATCAACCCTGCGGCGTTGCCATGAGACCTGTGCGTTTGATCAACGAAAGCAGAGTATCAGCAGTGAGGAAGGGCGCATTCTTCAACATCTGCTCCATTACAAGAGTGCTCAACTGATAGCAGTCACCAGGTCCGATCGGTAACGATCTTGAGGTTACCCCCTTCGCATTAACGGAAAGGAAAACTTTTCCCGGCTGATTTTCCAACACAAACCATTTTTCGTTCTGTGCACCGTGGCCTTTTCCTTCGAACTTGTTCTGGATTTGAAGCAGCGTAGCCAAAACCGATGGTAATTCCCGGGTAGAAAGTTGAATCGCGATCTTGTCGTCCCAGTTGTAGCACCGATCGCCAGAGGATACGGAAGCTTCAATTCGAATGGTGTGCTCTTCGTTTCTGGTCTGATCAGCAGAGAAACAAACTGCAACCTTCCCGCCATACACGTGCCGATTCACATAGTTTTTGGCTGTTTGTTGCTTCTGCGTGTCATCGATCTCGCTGAGTGGTTCACTGACGGCTATTGACGCATTTGCACTGTCGTTGGCTGCTGGGGCCGCTTCACTGGCGGCAGGACGGTTCAAGTCGGTGTGCATTGCCTTGTCGTAAGTCATGCGCAGGTAGCCCGCATCGTCATTCTCAGGGCAACCGCTGTCTACCCACCGCTTCAATACCTTTGCAAATATCGGACCCTCAGTTCTGCCAATTGCCACGAGCAGAGGAATGCTTGCCGGGGCTAATTTAGCTTTGGCCAGACGTTCATTTACGACAGGAAGGACAGAGAAAAAAATGCCTTGGAGATATGCCTTCGATTGAGCGTCGCCAGCTGTAGCGCGATCTATGGAGGAGGTGAGAGTATTGCCCTCAAGGGAATGTATCTCCTCCAACACCTCAGTCGACGGAACCGGTATTTTAAGGCGGAGAAGTTCGGAACTGGTAACACGCGTGTTGAACATTTTATCAAGTCCTGGGCAAAAGGTAGATCCAATCAATAGGCCTGATAAAGATCTTACCAATCATCCAGTATCTTATCAATACGTGTTATTTCCCACTATTTTAAAAGGTTATTTGGCTGCCGCTATTTTATAAAATCTCTACGTCCAGCGCGTGGTTCAACTCAGCCTCAAAATCATGAAGTCATTTGGGGTGATGACGCCAAGCGCCATCATCACCAGCGGCGTTCCCATGTCTAGATGCTTTGCGAGGATTCGAATTGCCTCCAAATCCTTGAGGGTTGGGCTGGGTTTACCGACACGCCAGGATCGGAGCTTCAAGAATGGAATTTGCGTCTTCTCCGCCGCCTCCATCAGATCTGTTGACCATGTAGCAGCGACTAGTTCATCGATGATGAATTCAGAAGACCCTACGACATTCGATTTCGTGACTGAGTCGAAGTAGTCAGCGGCCAGTCGACTGTCCTGTGCATTTGACGATGACTTGAAAACTGATGAAGTCTGGATCAAGCAATAATCCGACCAACAGAAAACGTCTGCCATTTGCAGCACTCGAAACCCAGAGCAGCCAAGGAAAGCACCAATTTTGTCGATACGTTTGCGATCCAGTAAGTCGAGTAGTTCGTGCGGTTTCGACCTCGACAGATCGCCGAAGCAACTTGCAAGCGAATCAGCAGTGAATCCGCACTGCTTACTGGCGACTGCGAACGGGACAGAAAGCAACTCGCTTCTGTCAATTATTGCCTGATAAAGGCGGAGCCCTTTAAGCACGACGAATCCTTTTCGTTTTCATACAATCATAAAATTCACCGAAGCTGATACCCTGTCTCGGCTGGCAGCCCACCAATCTTGAGTCAAGCCGAGTCTCAAAATGACATTCGGATCAATACGTTCGGCAACTGAAGATTCATCCAACCCCGACACAACACTAAATGCAAATGCCGAGGATACTGATAGCAATTGGCCAAGCTTATCGGGTAGTGGTTCAACATTGGAATACGTGAGCAATGCTTTTTGGATCGCAACCGGGAATTTCCAGCGTTTTAGGAGCTCGGCGCCAACCTCTGCGTTGTCGAACCCGAGCAGATCCTTTTCAACCTCACGCCGATTCATGAAGTCCAACGGGGCCACGTGTTGTATTACTTCCTTTGCCTGATCCGGCATGACCAGGTGAATCAATAGCGCACCCAGCCCCTGCATTAGCCCGGTTGTGAATGCTTCATCCCGATCATGATCAGTTTTCGCGGCCAGGTTAGAAGCCATGAAAGCAGTATGCAGTCCGATTTTCCAGTAGGCTGGCATATCGATGCCCTGCGCTGCTGGAATCGCTTTCATCAGACCGTTTGTAATGATCGTGGTTCGAAGTGTGTGTATCCCGATGGTCGAGATAGCATCCTCGAGTCGCGAGACAGAGCCGCTGCGTCCAAAATAAGCTGAGTTGGCAGTTCTCAGCACCTTCGCAGCTAAGACCTGGTCAGCGCTTATGTTTTTAACGATGCTGGATAGAGGTACCGCGGAATCCTTTGTCATCTCATACAGATCCAGGACAACGGTCGAGATCGTAGGCAGTGCTACGGGTCGTTTGAATATCCGCTCCAGGTTTCTCATAGTCTCTCGCAGGTTAGGTCGATTCGCGGTGCGAATTGTACGCCGGGTGCGTGTTTCCCCCAACGTATCTGGTGGTCTCGCAGAAATAGACCACCAAATGCTAGACCGTTTGGTAATACTCAAGGCCCAGGATCTTTACGTGTAACGCATAACAGCATTCATTGAGCTTTAAATTGTTGCTTTACAGTATTGCCAAGTATATAACTTCCTGTTGTACATCTCCTGTTGCAAGGCCGTTAGGCGGAACGCCTCAACTGCATACTCTTTCAGGAGATTCACCATGATTCATCAATCACAAACCACTCAACCAAATTCTCAGTCCCTACTCATTTCAGGCCTCTTCCCTAGCGGAGAATCCTTCAGTGATGTGGTGGATGCTGACTCCTCCTATGAAGCCATGATCCGTGTCATCTCCCAGGCTCGCTACAGCGACGCTGGAGGTGATCTTGAAATCATCCGAGTAGCTGATGCGCGAACAGGCGCTCAGCTCTCTGAGGTGCTTCTCTCTGCGGATCAGGACCTTCTTCGTGAGGTGGATGCGGTCGAGTACGTGCTTCACACTGTTCAAACTTCCCTCGACAATGGGCGCACTGCTTGGCCAGACGAGAAGTCTGTCCGGTTGCGCGCTTTTGTTGAGTTCTTCGATCTCGTGCTGTCACAAGCACCGGGTGTCTTTGATGGGCTGTGTTCAGGCCTCTCACTGACGTCCGATGACGACATTACGATCGTTTTCGAAGATTCCAGAAGCTTAGAGACTGAGCTTGTGCCGGCCGACGCACTTTATGCGTTGGCGACTGCGGCGCTGGAGGAGGGGGGGGTAGCCGCGGTTTATCAGGTTCTCACGATGGCCGGGCTCACTCGCGTTGCATTGAGCCAGGCCTGCATCAGGGCGCTGGTATAAAAAAAACCTTCTGGTCCATTGGGCCGGAAGGTTTTTTTTTGCTCACCAGATTACTTTTACCGGCTCGAGGTCTCCGATCATTCCGGTCAGTTCCTCTTGTATCAGGGCCGTATATCCCTCTATTGCTAACCTCTGGGATACAAACTGTGTGCTTGGTTGCCAGTGAACTCGATGTGTTGGAATTAGGCAGGGGATTTGCCCAGTAAAGTCAGACACCGTGAACGAGTAGAATTCTTCATTGCACTGTCTTAGAACAGTGGGAGGGCTGGTAATCAGGTATAACCCGCGAAAAGATACACCCGGTTTCAATGTGGCGATATGGTGGTGTTGGCCAGAAGAAACGTATGCATCAAAATGTACGATCATGGTTTAGCTTCCGCGCTGAGCCGAGATGTCACAGTGAAAAAAAACCCCGCTTATGCAGGCGGGGGTTTTAGATCACTTTTGATCAGCGAACCGCTGTTCAAGCATGTGGGAAAAGCGCTTCTCGTATTCATCGATCCATTGCTCGTACCTGGCCAAAGCTGTCGGATCAGGCTTTGTTTCGTCGTTGCGCCAGCGGTAGATCGTCATCTTGGTCACGCCCAGCATGGTAGCCAGATCTTCATCATTCTTGGGATTGAGGCGTTGTTCCCAATCCTTGAGGATCTGGCTCATTGGTCGGTTGAACCGCTTCAACCGTTCTACTCGAAGCGGTTCATCCGCAAACAGTGCCCGAGCTTTTTTCATTACATCGTCCGGTACCGAAGCTGTCCGACCGTAGATGTAGGATGAAAGGCGGGGAAGGCCGATGCCTAGGGCAAAAGCGTAATCCTGGTTCCGAAGGCCCAATTTGGTGCCGATATCCACCAACTCCTGTTGATCTGCGGAAAGCTCGGTCCGACTTTTTTGCTTCTTTTCCCCGTCTGGTGCCTGCAAAGTGCGCTGAGTCGATGGCGGTGTATCGTCGTCATCGGTGGTTTCGATATTTTTCAGTACAAGACGCACGAGTGGGTCTTGTTCCATTTGGAATACGCCGGAATCTGCCACTGTCTGTTCTCCGCTAATCACCCGTTGAAGTGCCTCTGCCATCAGCTCTTTGGCAGTTTGAGTGTCTATCTCACGATCGTGATCGATTTCGACTGGATCCACCAAAGTCAATTGTCCTATCTCCTCACCCCGAGGAATGGTTCGCAACCATTTTCTGGCGGTCTCGGAAAACCTCTCGGGTCACATTGTTGGCCACGGCATAGACTACCGCGTAGACCGCGTCGGTATCGAACGTCTTAGGCAACATGGACAGTACGAAGACCTCCATAACGCGCTGTAAGATCTCGTCTAGATCGTTGAGGTCGCAGCCGTACTTTCTGGCTTTCACGCGGCAGATTTTGCGAACACGCTCGTCTTGATTCATCGCGTAGGCGATTCGATTAACGAGGCTGGGGGAACGGTCGTCATTCGAAATGTACTTTTCGCACAAGCTTTCGAATGACGACTTTTCCCCGTGGGGTGGCGGGAGGGAGTCACGGACATCGCTGGTGTTTCTGTCTTGCTCCGAATTCAATTCCAACTCCGAAGCTTTTGCTTGTTCTGCTGCCATAGAGGGCTCGTTGATTCAAAAAATCCTACGCAGCCACGTTGTCCACAGTTCGATCCAGCCGGGGGAGAACAACCTCTTTGAAATGATCCAATGTACAGGACATTTCAAGGAGAATCTTCATGCCTGCTGCCAGGATCTCTGTTCTGATCTCTGGGTATTTGAGCATGGATTGTTCAATGCGTTCATTGACCTCAAGCACCTGGCTTGTCAGTTGACATCCATTGACGCCGGCTTCTGATCAAGCACTACACCGAGAGCATCCATACCAATCTCGATTGGGGTGTATTCATGGTTCATGAAGCATTACCTCTGGAGCGACCACTGTGGGCTGCTAAAATTGATTATACTTGCGTGACAGATTGCGTCAATCGATCCATAACGCGTAAGTAGAAAACTTACGAGTTATGAACCGATTTTTCTGTTCGGCACGAGGGTGTTGAAGAAGAGGGTAGGACGTTTCAGATCTAGATACAGGTGGCCTGGATCGCGTTTTCGAAGCTGGACAAGGCGCCATGCATCTCAAACATAGACGAGGCGTGAGTCGAGGCGATCAAGATTCCAGCCAGCAGGATCTCAGCCTTTGTTTCTGGGAAGTCGCTCATTGCGGTGATCATGCACGTCGTCGTGCAGGGAATATCGCAGTCTTTCTGGTACCGAGGGCAGCGTGGTGTTCCATCTACGGAAAGACAACCTAGCGAAGTAAGGCCGATTTCCGTTGCTCCGAGATTCTTGTCAAAGCCATATGACATATAAGTACCCATATTATCCATCGTATTCCGTTAGGTTGGATTCACGATTGAAATTATAGGTAACTGTTAAACAGCCGGTCAATAATGCGACGCCAGAAATGTTACGTTTTGAAAATCTTTAATGTGTGCAAAAATTGGTATGCATATTTTTAGCAGACCAAAACATGAATATATCTTATATGTCTATTGCTACAAATTTAGGATAAATGATAAAAAAAACCGCCGCCAAAAAATGGCAACGGTTTGTGGTGCAGTTCACAGGAAAATGCTGTCTTCCTTCACGAAGACGTCTTCAGGCTCATGTGCAGCAAGGGTTTCAGCGTTGGAGAATAACGGCAGTGTTACTCCAACCGGGACCTCTGGGTTGCGGTTATCGGATGGAGTAGCCGGTTTTGGACCTAGGAGGGCACATCGCGGAGGAGTGATAGCCTTTGTCGATTGTTTCACTAGACTCAGTCCATTCCCGTAAGGAAGGCTGGATCTCGGTTGGTCACCCTTTCGTTTGGGTGGATAAGGTATGTCGCGGAGATCGTACTCTTCAGTGGCGCCATTCGCTGTCATACGCGGCTTGTTAGTTTTAGTGGGTTGCGCTACTTGTTTTGTTTTTAGAATTGGAGTTTCGATTCTCTTTGCTTTTGGAATGTAAGTAAAACACCCGGTGTAAGCTAAAGAGTAAAACGGCATGAAAATTCCAATACTAATTGGCATTAGGACTCCAAGGTGTGACCGGCCACTGCATAAAATTAAAGTCAAACCAATCAAAGCTAAAGCCAGGCAAATTAATTGACTAGGCGAGATTTTGAATTTGCGCATACAGAATCCTGTAGATAATCCTCGTAATAGGTGATGACTAACAGGTAAACCTACAGGTGTACCTGTCAACGCACCCAGGCGTACCCCCCAAAAAAACCCCCCAAAGTTGGGGGGTGGTGGGTTTCAGAAAACGAACTCAAGTCCTACGCCACGAGCAACCTGATCGTCTAATGCAGATGGTTTTGGTAACGCAGGTACCGAGACCATTTGGTTCGACATTGCAGGGTTCACGGCTGAGGGTTTGGTCGAGTTGGTGATCATTGGTGAACCATTCAGGTCTCGAATGGTTACACTGTCCGATGGTCCTTTTCGGTATTGATTGAGCTGATGCTCAGTCATTGTTATCCCGTGATCGGCAAAAAGTCTTCGCCAGTCAATATTTCCCTTTCTTGAGCTCAACGAAACAGAAACACCACTCCCTTCATGTCGCTTCAATCCTGGAGGCATAAGAGACACGAGCAACGCCCTTGCCGCTTCTTCCCGGTCCTCGGCAAGCAGTAAGTTGTGGTTTGCAGATCGCCAAGCAGCGGCGGCCGCTACCCATTCATCTGTTCCCCACTTGCCGGTTTGAAGCCGATTCCAAAAGTCCTGGACCGCAACCAAAATTTCGGCGATCCGCTTTTGATTACGAGGGACCTTCAGTAGCACGCCCTTTTCACCATCAAACGAGTAGTAGTGTGAGTAGTTGGCTTCAGCGACAAACATCTGTTGCTGGAGCTGATCATAGTACTCCGGAGGTACAACTCCCTTGAGAGCAAGGGAGTGTGCTGTGTCACCTGGGCATTTTATTTCTACTGGTATCGCGTCGAACCCGTTGTATCCATCAAAGGAAGCTCTGATGAATGGATGCGTAGCGCTTGCTGCGATGAGGGGGGTCACCGTGGTACCGGTGTGCTTTTCATATGCCGCACGTGCCACTGGCTCGAGCCTATGTCCTCGCTCTCTTATCCGATCCACGAATAGATTGGGGGGCGGGGGAGGGCCGATCCCCAGGCGTATGCGAAACAACTCATACGCAGTTCTGAACTTAGAAGTGCCTGTGATTATCGGGGCTTCACTGGCACCGATTCCTCCTGCCCGCCAGGCGAGCCACTCAGGCGTGTTTTGCTTTGCAGCTGGTCCCGTAACGATGTGCATCGCCATGTTTTTGCTCTCCACGAATGTAAACGGGCCTCAGGCGATTTGCCTGAAGGTTTCCCTGATAGGTGGAGATGTTTAACGCCCTCACGGAATTTCGGGTTCTCACCAGCTGTTGAGCATCTCCCGAGACAAGACAACTCCCTAAGGGCTACAGATGAACAGTTCAAAGATCGATTCAATGAATGAGATGAGACATGCCTTGGCGAGGATCGGCATTTTTGCAATGCCGGCGAAGACGCGTTTGTGCACACATGGGTACAAGCTTTATCGAATGGAGTCAGAGCATGCGTTGGCATTGACTGAAAAATATGATCGCAAGCTTTATGCCACAGTCAAATCTCGGCAGATCCGACTTGTGAAGAGTCATTCGGGCAATTCTGACGTCTGGACGATTCCCGACGCGGAGCTTCTGGTGCGCAGTGAGAACGCTGTTTGTATACCTGGTCTGAACAGCCAGCTACCTACGCGAACTAGGATTCTGGATCTTGGCGATGGATTACTGAGTGTTGAAGGGTTCTGGAGAGATGCTGGTGAAGATCGAATTCTGTTAACACGTTGTCCTATCGCTGCGAACGTAACATCGCGAGCTTGGCTCGCAGCGTAAACCCACAAAGCCCGGCCGTCACTCGTGATTGCCGGGCTTTTTTTTGGTTAATAATTGCTTTTCAGGCGCATCGAAGTGGTGAGCCCGACCTGAGCATTCTCTTTGCGCAGATCATCCAAGGACAAGGCCGGATCCGAAGTGGCGGCGATCGAGCTCGCACAGCCATGGCCACCCAGGCAAATGCTATGGATGACGAGGTTGGTCTTTTTCAGGTTTTCGGCTGACTGACCATTTGTGTTGTTGGCAGCATTGGTTGCCTCGGTCATGTTCATGGCCACGCCGTTGCCGAGCACGCCAGGAGTTGAACAAGAATTCATCGCTGCACAGGTGGCCACCGACAAAGCAACAGATACGCCCGTTGCCAACGCAGCACCTGCCCCGGTGTGGGCTTCTTTGTACTCGGAGGCTGGGCCTGCGTAGATCTCGCGTATTGAATAGGTGAGATCCGCATCACCATGCACGACGTTGTATTTGGCGCTTTTTAAGGACTCATTCACAAAGTCGGCCATTTCAGTGTGGGTGTCAGTCGACACCGCCTTGACTGTACCTTTCCACCCTTCCTGCAACCGTGCGTTGATCAACGAGGACTGGATACGGATGGGGCCCTTGTCTACGAGCACGGGCTTTGCCGCGCAGCCTACGAGAGTGGCAAAAATAAGTGAAACTGGGATGGCAGCGGACAGCATCTTGAACATGTTGGGGCCTCCATGGAATAACATGTAACTATAATACTGGCTATCGATGCATATGCGCTAGTGGCAATATGGAATTGAAAAGAGCGCATGAACCTGGGCGCCTAAGCGGGTGTTATAAGTAGCCAGGCCGCCGGCCTCGCCACGGACTGGAATGAGGTACACCAGATCGTTGTTAAATACCGCTGTGATTGAAGCGTACATAGCATTTACACGGAGGGGGGGTTAATGCCATGCATTCACCTAGCTGTTAGATTTTTGCATGTGGGCTTGGTTAAAGACTGTGACCGTGAACTGACTGGTCCAGGATTTTACGATCATGCCTGAGGATTAAGATTTTGCAAGACAGCTGTCTTTGCCGGGTTCCAGAGGTACGCACCTTAAACCATGGTTATTCAAAGTCGGAGGACGAATTGGCGCTTGGGTGTCTCGACGCACTAAGTACGAAGTCGCTCGGAGGCGCTTGCCAAGCGGGAAATTACCTGAGGTCAGGCTTGCCATGTGGGTTACGAAAACAGGGGGGGTGGAAAAAAGTCAAAAAAAAGCTGGGTCTTTTGAAATACAAAAGAGCCCAGCCTTGGTAATCACAGAAGCCGCGGCTCTGTAGATGGAATTCCACCGTTATTACCAAGACTGGGCTCACCTCTTTGAACGCCTTTTGGATCTGTCGATAGCAGTACGACGTTCACGGCTCGGCTAGCCTTGCGAAATCCCCACCAGTTGC
>LNAP01003813.1_pt1 | contig 17760 bp, 24 predicted proteins | sample 602601 | NCBI WGS metagenome assembly LNAP01 (sample SAMN02440304, study PRJNA202911) | soil metagenome | biome: Subtropical and temperate rainforests or woodlands; isolation source: soil samples (1 kg each in a 20% v/v slurry with milli Q water) were... ... | reverse complement strand
CACTCTTCCCGTGCCCGGGTGGTGAAATTGGTAGACGCAGGGGACTCAAAATCCCCCGCCGCAAGGCGTGCCGGTTCGATTCCGGCCCCGGGCACCACGAAAACAGGAGCTTGCGGCGATAGCGCACACTCACATTGAGCCCGATGTTCCGCATCCGTTCTTCATTGCGTTCCGCATCGATAGTTTGATCGTACCCCCTACAAAAAGCCGCCTTAGTGCCGATATAGGGAGAGCAAGGCGGTTTGTTGACCTACAAGGCTCCGGGGTCCGCGAGACAGAGTGCACAGCTCAAGCTCTTACGAATGACCTAGATCGTTGAAACGTTAATAAGCTGGTCCTATACTTCAGTCTCGTCTGCAACCGTGTTGCGGGCTAACAACAGGTCACTCCATGAGCAGCAAGTTCGCCTCTCTCGCATCGCAAGATTCGGTTGTGCTGCCGCATGGTTCCCCTCCGGCGCACGGCAAGGTGCGTCTCGCGGACCTCAAGGCTGAGGCCAAGCGTCGCTCAGCTTCGGCGCGGGCTCAATCCTTCGAACAGGGCGGAAGCGTGTATGCATTCATTCCGCCGCACCTCAACATTCGAGTCTGCCGCTGGCCTCAGCTGTAATCCTGAGCTTTGCGGATACGCGACTACGTAAACGCCCACGGTGTCGATCGCGTCAGCGTTGAAGACTTCTATTACGTTGGCTCCAAGGTATCCACAGATCCTTCTCGGCTGATCCTGGTCGGAGGACAGGCAATCGAGACTTGGGGGCACTATTTCAAAGTCCCAGCACCAAGCGGCGATGCCCAGCCGCTGACCGAGGACATCGACTGGTACGGCGATAAAAAATCGGCGATCTGGCTTTGCAAACAGCTAGGACGTGAGTCCACTGAGTTGAATATTGCCGAGGACTTTGACTCCTCGCCGAACGTTGCCGTTGCATTTCATCAACGGCCTGATGGACGTGTCGTTCTGCTCGACTTCCTGAAGACCCTCGCAGGTCTGGACCCAGAAGAGGTTCGAGCAAGGGCCGTGCAGATCAACGTTGGTCCAGTTTCTTTGTATGTTCTCCATCCACTGCTTTGTTTGCGCAGCCGGCTGGCGAACCTTCACCTCCTCCAATCCAAGCGAACGCACAATGGGAAACAGCAAGCGCTGTGGTCCATCAGAATGGTCGGGGCATACCTAGAGGATCTCGTGAATTCGGGAGCACCTCAGCGGCAAGTGATCAAAGCCTGCACAGAAGTCGCCGAGGCAGCGGAGTTCAAACATGGACCGTACTGCTACGACGAATTCCAAATCGATCCCTTGGATGCGATGAGCGCACCACTGCTCGAGAAGATTGGGGGCCTGTTTGCCTCGGAAGATTGGCCCAGGCGCAGGGCACGCATTGAAGACCGCCGAGCGAAGCGACTGGCACATCAATTGCGGATGCAGCAACGCGTGACCTACACATTCACCGTTGCCGCCGCAAAGCGGCCACCACCTCTCACCGCGGGCGCTGATGGATCACAGCCCAATCCATCTGAGACCACTTAGTTCCTCTTTGAATGGACCGCGCTCACCATCCAGCGTCGAACCCCGCATTCGTCGCACGTCACCTCGCCAGCCGCTTGGCCCCCATCATTCCTACGCCGCGGCCTGGTGCTTGAAGTCCCGCTCTTCTTACCGCGGCCGCAAGGTCCACCAGCTTCGACGCGAGCGCATCGGGCTCTGCCCTCATCCTGGCCAGCGACTGCGTGCCGATGGAGACGTCGACGTACCGAACCTCGAGGAAGTCCGCCAGCTCATCCGGGAAGTCGTTTGCAACGTCCCTGATGGCGTCGCTGATCGACTCGTGCATCGTCGACTCGAAGATCTCTTCGTTGCCGTCGAGGAGCCTGGCCTCGTAGAGGCTGCTCTTCACCTTGCTGATGTGGAGTTCGGGGATCATGCGCGCATCATGGGCTGAAGTGGGCTACCCCGCAACGGCTCGGCCGAGCGCTCCCGGCGCGCAGGGCGGCGGGTTTTCGGCCATTGCGTGACAAACGCCACTGCCGGGCCAGCTGGCGCAAATCAGAATCAGCGCTGCGGAGGGTCACCGCCTACATGCGCGCGACAAGCGCCGGCGGCAACCGAGGAAGAGACGAAATGAAGAAGCTGTTCTGCACGATCGCCGTCGCGTTGGCGTTGGCAGGCTGCGGCATGTCCAAAGAGGAGATCGCATCCACGGTGCAATTGTCGATGCAGCAGAAGCTCGACACCGATCCGCAGTTCAACAAATACGGGCTCAAGGTCGAAGGTGTGCAGGTCTTGAAGCAAAGCGAGAACCAGTACCAGGGGCTCGTGAAAGTTCGGCACGCGGGCGAGGCGCACGATGTCTCAGTGCAGGTCACCGTGGACGGCCAGAGCGTGATGTGGACCTCGCAGCCAGGCGCCTTCATGTTCGTCGCGCAGAAGGAATTTCAGAAGCTGCTGGGCGCCCAGTAGGCCCAGGTGCGAAGCGTGCACGTCCGCCTCGCAGCGCGCAGCGTCACGATGAGCCACCTCGGCCTCGTCACGGCTCCACTCATCGCGTTGCTCGGCCTGTGGCTGCTCGCCTGGCCAGCGCAAGCGGCGAATTACCCCTGCTCGGGAAGCAAGGGCGGCGTCGCCCACTGTTCCGGCGAGCTCTTTGTCTGCAACGATGGATCGATCAGCGGGTCGAAGAAGGTCTGCACCGGGCCGCAGGGTGGCGGCGCGGCACGCGGGCTCCTGGCCGCTCCAAGCGCCACCGGCTCGTCTGACTGCTCGTGCCGCTCGGGCCGCATCTGCACGGGCCCGCGCGGCGGTCAGTACTGCGTGAGCGACAGCGGCAGCAAGAGCTACGTGCGTAGATAGTTGTCGGTCTTCAGAATTCAGTCCCACACCACCAACGGAGCCCAAATGCGCATCCTTCTCTTTGTTACCGCCGTCTTGACACTTCTGTTCGGCCTCGGCGTCTTCGCCTCGGCAAAGAGTGCGATCCACGAGATCGAGGCCTTCGTGCTGTTCCTTATCAGTGCAGTCTGCATGTCGGGCGCAGGCATCGTCGAGGCCGTGAATCGCCTGAGGGAAGAGTTCAAGGCAGCGCAGGGCCAGGTCAAGTAGATCCCTTCCGACACGTCCGGCAGAGCCTCTCAATGCAACCATCGCCCGAGTTTTGCTTCCTGTGGGTCGACTGGTGGCCGTTGTGCATGACGAAGGCCGAGTGGTCCGGGTGGGTGCAAGCCATTGGATCAATTTTGGCGATCGCATGGGCCGCTCGCCTTCTGCGCGTCCAGTTACGCATCACGCGCGAGCACGCTATCGAGGCAGAGCAGCGGCGACTCAGACGGCGGCACAACGCCATCATGGCGGTGGCCCTTTTTGCAGAGAAAGTAGTCCGAATTTGCTGCACGGCCGCCAGCATGCAATGCCAGACGGAGGGCGCATTGGACTGGCGATCCGATGTTGATGCGCTCAACATGGCGCGGGATGAACTGCAGGGCCTCAGAGCCTCTGGGCTTGAGTCGTTCCATCTGGTTCGTGCCATCAGAAGGTTGGCGGTCTGCGTCGACAACGCTACGCGCATAGATGCAGCCTTGACCGAGGGGCTTGGGTACGATGCGGCGGCCTTTCGCCGCACTGACGTCGAAGCACAGCGAACTGCAGAACAAGCGCAGGCTGCGTTGAAAGAAATCGAGAGCGCAGTCACCGAACTGATGGAAGACCCCGAGATCGCGGTGCCACCACTCTCATTCTGAAGGTAGGGTGCCAGCCAGACCGGCGGCTCATGCTCTCACCAGTACCGGCCCACGCAACGGGCAGATCCCAGCGCCGACGCCGAGGAAGAAGACGACCGCAGCATCGAGGAACCGCGCGAGGCACGGAGCCGAAGCACCGCTACCAGCGCTGATCGGCCGTCGGCATCTCTGACAGCCCCTCGCGGGCAGAGTTCCCGGACTGGTGCCTACCCATTGGACGCTGGGGCGTACGATCTCGCCCTCACCAGGAGACGACATGGCGCTTACTGGCAAGTGGTTCGTTCGGCTCGCGGTCATCGCCGCCAACATCTGGCTGTTCGAGCGCTTCAGTTGGCTCGGTCTGATACCGGGCGCCCTCGTTGCCTTTGTCGTCCTTGGACTCGACTGGGCAGCGCTGGTCAGGAACGACGAGGACTACGAGGAAACGCAACTCCGTCCCGATGGACGCACCGAGCACCAGTTCCGGAACGCCATTTTCCCGATCCATGCCCGCTTGCGGTTGACCTACGCGGACGCTGACGGGAAGGAGACCGAGCGCGACGTCGTCGCCAGGCTGTACAAGCAGGATCAAGGCAGCATCGTCGGCCACTGCAAGCTGCGGAACGCGGAGAGGACCTTCCGGATCGACAGAATTAAGAAGGTGGTGGACCTCGACACCGGAGAAGTCTTGCCCCTAACCAGGATGAGATCCTGGCTGCGCAAGCACCGGGTCTGACCTACCTTCAGCAGGACGCCTCCGGCCGCGGCGAGGGGTTCTCCCGTCCGCCGGCTTCAACGGCCCGAAAAGTCCGCCTCGGGCTCTCCCAGCTCAGCGATCTGTTTGTGGACATAGGCCGTGAGCGCCTCGGTTACCTTGTCGGCCTCGAGGCCGAGGTCGGCGGCCAGTTGCGGGCCGATCTTTGACGAGAAGTTCAGCCAGGCATCACGGGCAGCACGGGCGCCCTCGAACAGCACCCGCTCGGCCAGCGCCAGGTCGACCAGCGCCCCGTCCTTCTCCTCGAACTGCAGCTTGTTCAGCAGCGCGAGGTAGTTCTCCTTCACCCGCCGCGCTTCGTCGAAGCTCATCTCGGCGCCGGTGAAGGCGATGATCTTGGCCGCGGCAACAGCCGGCGAGTCGTCCTCATCCACGATCAGCGCGGGCGGCGGCGTGTTAACCAAGCTGTTACCCGGCCTGTTAACCGGCGTCTGGTTAACACCCCGGTTAACAGCCTTCCGTGGCCCTGACGGCGGCGTCTTCCGGTACTTCGCCAGCATCGCATCCGATGCCTCGACATCGACGTCTTCCCCAATGAAAACCACCCAGCCACGCGCCTTCCACTTCGTCACCGCCGGCTTCGAAACGCCGTGGCGCTTGGCGTAATCAGTGAGCGTGCAGATCGTCATGTGTTAACCAAATTTTCAAGTTCGTAGGTGCGGGAGCATCGCGGCGGGCAAGACCCGCGACGCACAAAGGCTCGGGGAAGGACCCATTGGGTCCCTGGCCATCACCGGCGGAACTCCCCGCGCGGCGTGCCCAGAGACTGCAGCTGCTTGTGGACATAGCTCGTCAGGACTTCAGCCAGGCGGTCGGCTTCGTCGATGCCCAACTCAGCCGCGATCAGCGCCGCATACCGTGTCGGCCAGTTCAGCCAGGCATCACGCGCGGCCCTGAACTCGGTGAACAGCACCTGGCGCGCCACCTCGAGTTCGACGAGTTCGCCAGCCTTGTGCCGGTACTCCAGCTCCTTCAGGCGGCCGGCGAAGTCCTCCTTGTGTGCCACCGCACGCTTGAGGCTCGCGCCCTCCGCGCTCTGCACCACGGGGACACCGTCCACCTTCTCACCGACGGGCTCAGGTGCGGACATTTGGGTGCGGACATTTGCGGTGTTCGCAGGGATGTCCGCACGTCGCGACGCCGGCAGATCCTTGCTGTCGACGCGCGGCTTTCTCCATCCGCTGCCGACCTGCGCCCGATCCAGCTTTCCCTCGGTGGTTGCCACGAGCAGCCCGCGTTCCAGCGCGCGCCGGACCTGCTTCTCGTCGCAACCTTCAAGCCGCGCAAACTCGCGGCGCGTGACGAGTTCAGCCATGGGTGCGGACATTCAGTGCGGACATTGTTTGAACCTCAGCGCGGGCGAGAAACGCGCGTGTGCAATGCCCCCAGCGCAGGTCGACCGGGGAAGGACCCAGAGTCCCTCCCGGACCGCGCTGCCAAGGGGTCTCCTTGACGTTCAGGACACCCCTCACGCCGAACCCTTCGCCGACGCAACAGGCCCGGCCACGCGCGTGCGCTGCATCTCGGCGGCCAGCGTGTCATGCATCCGGCTCACCGCGGCTTCTCGCGCCGGCGGCGCATCCGATGTAGGTGAGCCCACACGCGGGTTGCGGTCGGCACGCGCCTGGTTGTAGCGGTCGGGCTCAGGGCACGGCGGCGCGAGCTGCAGCATGGCAATCGCCTCCGTGCGCGTCATGCGCGTGGTGAAGGCCAGCTTGTGCGCCAGGGTGCGGTTCGTCGCCGCAGCCTCGCAGCCGAGGATGGCCTGGCACCGGGCCCGTTCACGCTGGCGGGCAGCTGCCATGGGGCCGTCGTCGAGCAGTTCGTCTTCGCTGTCTTCGTCGCGCGCGACGCTCGCCGGTGTGGGCCTGGTCTTCGGGGCGATCGACCGGGCCCGCGGGCTGGGTGCCGTGTCGTTGCGGCTGGGTGCTGCCGGCAGAGCAGAGAGGCCTGCCTTCTTCGGCGCCTCTACGGCCACCGACTGGGCAGGCCCTGTCAGCTTGCCGATCCCGAACAGGTGGGCCATTTTCAGCGTCGACATCACCCTCTTGGCCTTGTTCATCAGCTTCTTCATCGAATACCTCCGGTGTGAGCGCCTGTCAGTTGACGGCAACGCCGATCGGCAGGCCGGTCGACTGCGCGGCCTGCGCCACCAGGGCCGCATGCTTGTCCTGGCGCGCCCTGTTGTCGGCCGCGACCAGGTCGCCGGCTTCCAGGTAGAGCTGCTCGAGCTGCTTCAGGGTCTCGGCGGTGACGACGCCGGCATGGCGGTCGGAGTGCTCGACGGTCACCAGGCCATTGGCGGCGACGCCGATCCACACGGGAAAGCCGCGGTGGCCGGCCAGTGCTTTCATGCGGGCGAACACCTCGGCATCGATCGGGGGATCGACGTGCAGGGCGACGTTGCCGGGCCCGGCGGTGAGGTCGGAATGGATCGAAACGAACTTCATGTGCTTTCCTTCATTGATAGGTGCCCCGATACGCTCGGGGCGGGCGGCTGGCTCACGACCGACCACGCTGAGTCAGGAAAAGCGGTCGCGCCGGCTGCCGCTGTTGTGGTCCACCGTCGGCTGGGACTCGGGCTGGAAGGCGGCAGCACCTCTCTCACGACCGCCTCCGTTGCCCGCGATCTGCTGCGCTCAGGCTTGCTCTTCGGCCTCCGGCGCCGGGCTGCCGGTGCGGGCGTGATAGGCGCTGCCCCAGCCCTTCACGACGTACGGCGACTTCTGGCGGCTCTCGACCGTCTCGTAGGGTCGATGCGACTTCACCGCCGTCAGTGCCTGCTCGACGGGCTGGATGAGTTCGCGGATCTGGGCGACGGTGGCCTGGGCCTCTGCGCTCGGCGTCTTGCCCTTCAGCCGATTGGTCGACAGATCGGAGGCGCGCGCGGCGCCGTGCTGAACACTGACGTAGGTCAGCAAATCGGGCACCAGCGCATCGTCCAGGAAGGACATGTTGTGCCGCCAGCCCACCGCGCGCGCTTTGGCCATCGCGTCCACCAGCGGCTTGATGGCTTCGTCGATGTCGGCAGCGAGCACCGTCTTTGTCGAGGCGATCCACGCCTGGTACTCGCTCTGCAGGATCACGCCGTTGGCAGTGACTTCGGCGTCGACCGACGGCGCCTTCTTCTCCAGCTCCACGATCTTCAGCTGCGCGCTTTCGAGGTCGGCAGTCTTGGTGGCGAGGTCCGCCTTCTTGCCGTCGATGGTCTTGCGCAGCGCCTTCTTGGTGCCGCCATCCTCGGCCAGCGCTTCGTCGACCTGCAGTTCAGCGATCTCCTGCTTGAGGGCGGCGTCTTCCGCCGTCAGCGTCGTGACCGCCTTGACGGTCTCGTCGACGATCTCGCGGATCTTCTTCGCCCGTGCGATGGATGCATTCACCGCGCCGACGGCGGCGAGCAGCTCGGGGTGGACGACATAGGCGGGGTGCAGTTGGACTTTCATGGTGGTTCCTTGGGTTGGTGGTGGGTGATGGGTTCAGACGGGCGTGCTGGTGGTGCTGCCACCGGACTGCACGCCGCCATGGCGGTGCGGGTTGCCGATCTCGACGCCGTCGTGCTTGATGCTGGGGGTGTTGACGAAGTTGATCGCCTTGCCACCGCCGTCGATGACGATGCCGTCGCGCGTGATGTAGACCGACTGGCCCTGGTCATCGTGGATGGCGACTTCGCCAGGCTTCAGGTCGCGCATGCGGTGCTGCTGGTCGTTGGTGCCGACGATCACGCCGTTCGAGCGGTCGCCGCCGACGAACACCATCACGGCATGGCAGCCGGGCAGTGGCATCGACGCGAAGCCCCATTCGCCGAGGCGAGGCGCGTTGTCCTGAATCTCCTTGGCACCAATCTGCAGTTGGAGCTCCTGCACGGCGCCGGTGTCGCGGCCTGTGCTGACCCGGCCGAGCGCGACGAAGAGCTGCAGTCGACGCCAGATCCTGCGGATTTCTTCGTTCATCGGCCGCGCCCCTCGTTGCTGTAGTTCGGGTTCTGGTAGTACGGGTCGCGGTCGTTCAGCTCGGCCTTCGTCGGGAGCTGGATGATCGGCATCGGCAGGAACGCTTCGGGTCGCATGATGGTGAGCGCTGCGACGGTGCCGTTGTGACGGTCCCGTCGATAGCTCACCTCGGTGATCAGCCAGAGCTCCTTTTGGGACTCGCTGCCGCACTTCATCGACGGCAGGGCCAGCGGCACCAGCGTGTTCGGCGTCCACAGCTTGCCGGCGCGGTCGCGCCAGGAGTCGGTGATGACGTTGAGCTGCGCCGCCCTGCCGATGCGTCGGTTCGCCTCCCAGGTGACGCGCTTCTGGGCAAAGTCCTGACCGCCGCTCGGCGCCTCGGAGATGATCACGCGCGGCCGGTGGCGCGGCACGCCCTCGTCGCCGGCGAAGGCCAGCAGGTTGCCGCCCTCCCCCAGGTCTTTGGTGCGATCCATGCTCTGCATCACGCACGTGTAGATCGAATAGCGCTGGTCCATCGACGTGGTCATCGTGCAGGCCTGTACGTTGTCACCCTCCAGGAAGCCGCTGCCGGCCGTGACCTGCGCCGCCTCTGTCAGGAGCAAATTGCCGTCCGGCTGGTCGTACGCGAGCAGCGCGCCGAACCGGCAGACGCGCTCGATGATTTCCCAGGCGCTCTCGCCCAACATCAGGTTGAACTGCTGGATGCGTACGCCCTTGCTGCCCGGCGCCGTGACCTTGATCCCATACGGCTCGGCCAGCTTCTGTGCGATGCCCAGGGCGTCGGATGCCACGATCTGGCCGCCCGGCCATTCCGCAGCGCAATCGACAAGATCGGCGCACTTGCTGCGGCCGATGACCGTCGTGGCATGGTGGCCGGCGGCCAGGGAGTAGGCGACACGGTCGACGTAGCCCGTCAGCACCAGGTCATCGCCCAGCCGCACCGAGCATTCGTCGCCGGGTTGCACCGTCACGATGTCGGGTTCGCCGGGGTAGAGCTCCGTCATCACGATCTCGAAGTCGGAGGGGCAGCGCTCGATGCTTCGCGTGACGCGCACCTCCTCCCAGCCGGAGATCTCGCGGCCGCCGGCCTGCAGCGTGAGTTCGTCGAGTGCGGTGCTCATGGGCCGGTCGCCAGGGTTGTGCCCACGCTGACGGGAACGCTCGTGCCGTCGGCGCGACGCGCGGTCGCTGTGGTGCCTGCGGGCAGGCCGCTGAGGCGGATCTCCAGCGATTGCTTCATCGCGGTCGCGGCGCTCGCGCGGCCCGACGCCTCGGCATCTGCGTTTGCCGGCCTCTCGTACAGGCGCGACACGATGGATGCCGCCTGGCGCTCGTCGGTCGCGCCGCGCAGCGCGTCGCCGGCGCGCCTCTCGGCACCCTGCGTCATCTCGTAGTTCACGAAGCCGAGCTGCTCCTCGAGGTTGGCCTCGCGGATGTTCTTGCCCGACCACTTCTTGAAGGCACGCTGACGGTCGTCGTGCCACTGCGCGACGCCGTACGCGTTGCCGTTGTCGCCGATGGCCGCCGTGTTGAAGCCGCTCTCCTTCTTCAGGTTCGCTGCGATGCCCAGGGCTTGTGCCTCGGTCCACCCCTTCGCCTTGAAGAAGTCCACGACGCCGCGTGCGCTTCCTGTCTGGTCGACGTGGCTGCGGGCCTGCTCCGGGTTCATCAGGTCGTAGACGCTGCTGCCGATCGAGATCCCGCGCTTGTCGAGCTGCTCGTTGATCTTGTTGCCCACCCACCAGCCAGCGCCGAGCGCAGCACCGAGGAGGCCGAGCTTGCCGAGCAACGCCGCGGCGCCGATCTCTGCGCCACCCATGGCAGTGCCGAGCAGCCCGAGCCCGGTCACAGCGAGCGGGATGGTCTTGATGGCCAGGCCAGCGAGCCCGAGCCCGATGTTCGTGATGCTCAGCAGCAACGGGCCGGCCATGACCGCGCCGACGCCGATGGCGGCGACCTTCCAGCCGCCGATGGAGTCGACGAACTCGCCGATGCCCTTGACGCCGGCGCTCACGTCTCGATAGAAGCCCTTGAAGTCCACCTCGCGCAGCCAGGCGGCGAAGTCCTTGGCCCAGATGCCGATCTGGCTGCCGATGGCCTCCCGGTTCTTCCCGATGAACGAGGTCATGTCCTCGATCAAGGGCTGGAACACGGGAATCAGCGCGTTGCCGATCGTGTTGCGCAGGCCCTGCCCGGCGAGGTCGAGGTAGTTGAGGGCGACGCCGAAGCGCTCAGCCCGCGCGATCTGCGACTGGCTCATCTCAGCGCCCAGCGCACGGGCCTGGCGCTGCAGATCCATGATCCCCCTGGACCCCAGGCGCAGCAGCGGCAGGCTCGCTTCGAGACCGAAGCCCCGCGCAATGACGCCCTGCGTCTGGGCACTCTTCGTCGCGGCGATCGCATCGGCCAGTTCGTACATGCCGCGCGATGCGTCAATGGAGCCATCGGCCGTCTTGTGGATGCCGATGCCCAGCTTGATCAGCATGGCAAGCGCGTCCTGGTTGCGATTGTAGAGCGCGTCCTGCATGGTGTCGCCCAGGCTCTTGATGCCGCCGGTCAGCTCCTCAGACGAGACGCCGGCGATCTGCGCGGCGCCCCGGTAGGTCTGCAGCTGCGACGACGCGATGCCGAGGGTCTGCGACGTGCGGCCCACCTCGGAGCCGAGCCGCCCCCACTGGTTGGCCAGCATCACGATGCCGGCGATCGAGCCGCCGCCGACCAGGGCCAGGATCGGCGCGCCGATCTTGCTGACCTCGGAGGCGGCGCCGCGCGCCTGGCCGGCCACGTTGGCTATCGACTTCGCCATGGCATCGATGCCGAGCTCGCGGCCGAGCGACTTTGACGCCTTCTGGACGTCGCGCAGCGGGCGCGTGATCTCGGCCACCGAACCATTGATGCGCTTGACGATGGCCGTGGCTCTGTCGATCGCACTGATGGTGATCTTGAAATCATTCATGAGGGGATTCCTTTTTCATGCGCAAGGCCTGTTCTAGCCACCAGTGCATCTCGGTCCAGGTCAGGCCCCACGCATCGCGTGGGGACCAGCCGTAGAACCTGGTCAGGTCGGCGACAAGCTCTCGCCAGTTGCTTGGTCGGCCCTGCTGAAGCTGTCCAAAAAATCGCCGGCCTCCTTGAAGTCGCGCTGGCACAGCGACTCGACGACCCTGCGCGGCACCTTCGCCACGGTGCTGATGAGGCTGATCACCACGCCGATGTTCGACGTGGCACTCGCCGACGACTTCTCGAGTTCGCCCGCCGTCGGCTCGCGCAGTTCGAGATCCGTGTAGGTGAGGTCGCCCAGCACGACGGGCTTGCGCAGGTTGATGAGCTTGGTGTTTTCGGTCATGAGACTTTCCTTGGAGGTGAGGTTGTGCCGGCATGTCGGGATGACGCGCGCCGGCTGGCGCTTGGGTGAATGGGATGTGCAGCACGGGTCAGGCCCTTTCCACAACGGCGGCTTGCACGTCGATGACCTGCAGACGAGCGAGGGCCGGGACCGTGTCGAAGACATCGGCCTCCTGCAGTGCGCCGCGGTACTTCGCGCACACCTTGGCCAGCGCGCGCATGGCGACACGCTCCTGGCGCTTCATCTCGGTCACGCCGCGCGACGCCTCGCCGGCGGCCAGGATCGCGGCATGGCGCTGCATCGGGCTGCCGTGCTGGTCGGCGTCGTCGTTCGCCTGGTCCGCGATCCGCTTCGCGGTGCCGGCGGCGCGGCGCCGGTCGTAGGCAGTGCTCCAGCGCAACGCGGCCGCGGCGATGGCGATCGAGTCGCGCGGGTTCATGCGTGGGCCTCACTGGCGATGTGCGCGCCGTAAGCCTGCGTGAAGTGCGCATGCAGGTCGGCGCGTTGTTCCGCCGGCAGGGCGATGCATTCAGCGCGCATCTCGGCGCGCGCGACATCACCGTCACCGTGAAAGTCGCACGCCAACATGGCGGTATCCAGAAGCGTGTCGAGCGTCATTCCATGACCTCCTGCGAGCTGAACTCGACGTAGTGCAACGGCTGGCGCCGTGGCTGCGAGCGGTACTGCATCGATGCGGGGTCGAACCAGAGCCGCAGCGTGTAGCTCTGGGCCTCGCCGTAGCGCTGCTTCTTCAGAACAAGCTTGGCGTCGGGCTCCGCCCGCCGTCGCTCCCACTCGGCGACCGCGTCAGGGTCGTTCGAGTCGGCAGGCGCCTCGTCCTTGTCCGCCTTCCAGATGGAGAAGACGTTGTCGGCGCCGTTGACGATGCCGCCGGCCCCTGCGACGTCCATCTTTCCGGGCTCGCTCGACTCGTCCTTCACCTTGCGCGGGTGCGCGACCAGGTGCAGGTGGACGTCGTACTGCTTGGCGAACGCGGTGAGCTTCTGCACCGCCTCGTTCTGCTTCGTGATGGCGCCGGTGCCGTCCTGGGGTACGTCGGTCATCATCAAGCTGTCGATGACGAAGTGGGTGACGCCGTACCGACGGGCCGCGTACGCGAAGACCTCCAGCAGGCGCGCAATCGTCGCGTTGCCCACCTTGTCGAAGAGCCAGCAGCGCTCGCGCAGCCAGGCGCCGACCGCGCGGATGTATTCGCGCGTGGGCCGACCGACCCCGGTGGCCTGCTTGTGCATGCGCTGCAGGTGGCGCACCGGCGGCATCTCGCCCGAGAAGATTGCGGCGCGCTCGCCTTGCTTCATCAGCCCCAGCAGGATCTGGTCGAGCATCAGGCTCTTGCCGTGCCCGTTGATCCCGGTCCAGCAGGTGTACTCGCCCGGACGGAAGTGGAACCAGTCGCACGGCTTGTCGAGCTCGAGATACGGCGCCTGGTGGGCGCCTTCCACCGGGTAGAAGAGCAGCTCGACGGCCGGCGTGTAGTCGTCGGCGCTGCGCAGCTCCTCGGGGTCCATCGGCCGCGCTTCTTCCATGGCTTGCTGGAAGTCGACCGCCTCGGCGCCGTCCTGCAGCCACTGATTGGCATCCTTGGCGCCGAACGTCACCACGCGGCAACGCTCGATGCCGAGCCGGCGCACCACTTCGGCGGCGCCCTTCTTGCCGGGCTCGTCGTTGTCGAAGCACACCAGGATGTCGTCGAAGCGCTCAAGCCGCTCCCACTCGTACTCGATCCACTGATGGTTCCCAGCGCCCTGGTTCACCGACAGCGCCGGCACGCGCATCTGGTGCAGCGTCATGGCGTCGATCTCGCCCTCGGTGATGGCGACGGTGCGGGCCTTCGGGTCGATCAGGTGCCAGCCGAACAGGCATGGCGCCGCGCCGGCTTCCTGCCGCATGTCCTTCTTGTCGTCGACGTTGCGGGTCTTGGCGTTGATCAGCGTCGTGCCTGCAGCGTCGAGGAACGGGAACACCGCGTAGGCCTTGCCGTCGTCGCGAAGCTGCTCGGCCACGCGGAAGGCGGCGATGGTGTCCGCGGTGAGGCCCCGGCTGGCGAGCCAGTCGTGCACCCGCGCCTTCGCACGCTGGCCACGCGGCTTCTCGGGCAGGCGGTACGTCTTCTCCGGCGGCTTCGGCATGTCGTCGCGGATGCCGAGGAACTGCATGGCGTCCTTCATGGCCTCGGCGATGGAGAGGCCGCGGCACGCCATCCACAGGTCCAGCAGGTCGCCGCCCTCCCCGCTCGCGAAGTCCTTCCAGACGCCGGCTCGGTCGCCCTTCACGCACACCGACAGGCTCTCGCCCGGCTCGCCGCTGGTGTTGCCTGCCTTGAACTCCCGGCCCTTCGGCTTGCCCTGCGGCAGCAGGTGCTGGGCCACGCGTTCGGCTTGCTCCGACATGCGCACCTTGAGATCCGCGGCGTTCATGCGTGGGCCTCGCTCTCGATGCGCTTGCCGTCGCGGAACTCGCGGTAGTTGCCGACGTGGCAGCGCGCGTTCTGCGCCTCGGCGATGTGCTCGAAGCCGGCAAGCCGGAACCACTCCGAAGCAGCGCCGTCACCGGTGCCGACAACTCGCTGCGGACGGCCTGGCAATTCGTCTTCCCAACGGGTGTTGTTGAGGTACGTCGCCGGGTGAGGAACGAACTTGCCGCCGTCCTTCCTCCAGTCGTCCTGCCGACGCTGGATGGCCAAGGCGGAGAGGATCTTGACCTGCAGTTCCGCATCGGGCTTGAGCCGCCACCAGGCCTTGTTCGCCGCGGGCTTCGACACCTTGCGCGGGTAGGCCTTCCAAAACTCGTCGAAGCCCCGCATTACCTCCGCATCGGCGACGGTTTGATGCTTCGTGCCGGCACTCCGAATCTCGCGTGCGCTATGTTTATCTGATGTCTTATGGGTGTTTAAGGATGTATCGGGTCCGTCTCCCGGACGGGTCAGTCCGCCAGCCGGACGGGTGGTAGTCCGCGAGGCGGACGGGTGGTAGTCCGTCTCCCGGACGGGTTCGTTAGCCGGACCGGTGCGCGTAGCGGACGGGTTCAGGGGTGCTTGATCACCGTCCGCGTCGGCGGCTTCTGCATCCTCGACCCGTCCGTCTCCCGGACGGGTGGTAGTCCGCGAGGCGGACGGGTTCGGCGGTGCCAAGCGCCGGACGATTTCGAGATCAATGGTGACGACGTTGTTGCGGCCGGTCGCCTTCTCCACGCGGATGATGCGGGTCGACTCGAGCCACTTGAGCGCCTCAATCACCGCGGTGCGGCCAAAGCAGGTCCACTCGCTGATCCAGGGGATGGATGGCCACCCGACGCCGTTCTCGTCCGCACGATCAGCCAGGGCCATCAGCACGCACTTCTGCGCTGCAGTCATTTGCAGTCTCCGGCAGGCATTGGTGACCTCGACGCTCAAGAGCGCGCCTCCAGCGCCTTCTGGACCTGCCTGGTCAGTGCGCGCAGCTTCTCGCCTTCGCCGGCCGCGCGGATCGCCTGCAGCGTGACGTGGAGTTCGTCGGGCAGCGCGTCGCCGCGTCTGATGCGGGCAACGAGGGCCAGGCCTTCCTGGCAGCCGCTGAGCGCGCTGGATACGGTATCGGTCTGCATCAGTCGGCGTCCTCGAAGATGAGTTTTGCGGCCGAGGTCTGGCTCATCGCCCTCTCCCACAGCACCTGGAATGCGGCGAAGGTCTTCTGGTCGACGCACTGGAACTCGCTCGGCACCACCTTCAGGCCGAGGTGCGCGACGAAGCTGCAGAACTGCTCGAGCTGTTCGCTCTTGAAGCGCGACACCGTGCTCTCGCTGACGCCCATCGCGGTGGCCAGCGCAACCTGCCTTCCAGGCTCTTGCAGCGCGCGCAAGATCGAGACGTGCGCCTTGCGTGCCCTTTCGATTGGGGTCGGGGACGATGCAGTCATCAACGACTCCACGCCCCAGCAGCGAACGCCATGAACACACCACGACGCCCACCACAGCACGAACCCGTGACCGCCCTGCCCTTGCCCGACGGCGCAGTCCTGCACCGCAGCTCACGCACGACCATGGCCGTCAACGCGACGGCGCCCGGCCGGTGGTGACGTCGCAGCTGTCGATGTCGGTCGAGCGAGGCGCGCTGCGGATCGAATGCACCGGCAGGTGCTTGCAGGTCGAGGGCAGCGGCGCAGAGGTTGCCGCACGGCGCCGCTTACGGCTGGTGCGGGGTGCGCGATGACAGAGGGTGCCCGCACCCTCCAGGGGCAGAATGGAAGTTCCTACACGACCATCCCCTGGAGGGGCAGACAAAATGAACAAAGACCTTCTGCAGCCGGCCGCAACGATCGTGGCCGCCCTGATCTCGTCGGAGCAGCGCGTCACAGGGACACCCCAGGCATCGACGACGGACCTGTTTGTGTCGACGTATCGCTCTCTGGAGAAAGCTCTGGAGCAGATTCAGCAAGAGGACAAAGCGGGCAGGAAGCCGATGAACATCGACACGAAGGCGCTGGTCGACAAACTGGCGAGGTAGTTTCCTCATCCTCGCGGACGCACGCGTCCAAGGCAGCCGACAACACGGCCATCGCATCCTCTGCGAACTGTTTGGGAGCGGCGTTCGGCGCGTTCGCCGTCGCCCAGATCTGGGTGACGTCGATAGCTACCGCTTGCAGGCGGCGCGGGACGCTCAGAGCTTGCGCCATCTCAGGCCGCCTTTGCTTCGACAGGGTCGATGCCCGCCTGCATGCGCAGCACGTCCCATGCGACATCGGGCCGGAGGTCTTCGCAACGAACAGCGCCGCCGGTCAGCCTCTCGATCTGAGGACAGTGCTCAGCGGGCACACGCCGACCTTTGTCCTTCCACTGACTGACCGCTGTCTTATTTACCCCCAACGCGGACGCAAGGGCGTTTTGCGATCCCAGGCACTTTGCCGCTCTATCAACCGGGTGGTCCATGATCGATCCAGAAAACATAAACGTGCGAAGTCTAGTTTTTCTGGAAATGAAGGTCAAGCGTTTCAAGACCTATCGGTAGAGTTAATCTGTACTATTTCGTCATGGAACTGAGCGCCTGGGTCAAAGCAGCCCGTAAACACAGAGGCTGGACGCTCGCTGAGTTGGGCGAGGTTATGGGACGGTCAAAGTCGAATGTGGGCCTTTGGGAAGCAGGCACCCACCATCCGAGCTATGCACAGGTGCAGCAGATTGCCGCAGAAACTGGGTTCCCGCTGCCTAACGAGGTGGAACTGGATGAAGCGGGGAACATCCGTGCTACGCGCCAGCCTTCAGAAGGCTTTTCAGGGCGCGTCTTGGAGACCTCGGTCATTGGATCCGCAACTATCGTTCACGACGACTGCCATTTGCAGATGGCGGAACCCATGACCATGGGGGCGCTCTCCGGCATCAAAGTCTCAGATGCATATGCAGTTCGAGTCTCGGGCAGCGGTGCAAGCCCGATAGTGAAACATGGCGACTTCCTCTTAGTCGGCGAGGATGGCAAACACGTTCCCGCCCATGGAGATTTCTGCATCTTGTCGACGGACGACGGGCAAGTCCGATTTCTCGAGTTTGTTGACCAACAGGGCGAGCACTTGTCCATGACTTCGCGTCCGGGCGCTCAGCAAAGACACTTCGGCATCGCCAGAGAGAGCCTCATATCCCTTGAAGTGGTACTCGGCGTCCTATCCAAGAACCTTTGGCGCCCACCGCTAAAAAGATAGTCTAGTTTTGCTTGACCATAGCATCCAGTTTATCTAGACTTGCTTCGACTGGCCCACTCCGGGCTTTTTGGAGCGATCGATGCGGACCTGCGTTTCTCAACCGCCCTGCCAGCTTAGAGATGGGGCAGCCACTCCGGGCACACGTGGTGGAATCGACACCCTCTTCCGCGCCTTCGTCTCGCTGCCCGCTGAGCTCTGCCAGCGCGATCGCCCGCTGCAGGAGCGCACCGTCTTCTTCGAGGCCGAGTACGACTACGCGCAGCACTCGAACTCCGGCGCCGCTCGGGCGCTG
>LNAP01002639.1_pt2 | contig 17760 bp, 13 predicted proteins | sample 602601 | NCBI WGS metagenome assembly LNAP01 (sample SAMN02440304, study PRJNA202911) | soil metagenome | biome: Subtropical and temperate rainforests or woodlands; isolation source: soil samples (1 kg each in a 20% v/v slurry with milli Q water) were... ... | reverse complement strand
TCGTGATCGCTGCCGTCAAAGACGTCTTGCCATGGTCAACATGGCCAATCGTGCCAATGTTGCAGTGCGGCTTCGAACGGTTGAACTTCTCTTTGGCCACGGGGCTCTCCGTCGGTCGTACTAGTCAATGTTGATACGAAATCACTCAGTCGGTCAGGCTGAACGCCATCAGGCGTACTTGGCCTGAACCTCCTGCGCGACGTTCGACGGCACCTGCTCGTAGTGGTCGAACTGCATGGTGAAAGTCGCGCGGCCCTGGCTGAAGGACCGAAGCGTGTTGACGTAGCCGAACATGTTGGCCAGCGGCACCATCGCGTTCACGACGTTCGCATTGCCACGCATGTCCTGGCCCTGGATCTGGCCGCGGCGAGAATTGAGATCGCCGATGACCGAGCCGGTGTAGTCTTCAGGCGTCACCACCTCGACCTTCATGATCGGCTCGAGCAGCACCGCACCGCCCTTCTGCAGGGCCTCACGGAACGCCGCGCGGGACGCGATTTCGAAGGCGAGAGCCGACGAGTCGACTTCGTGGTAGGCGCCGTCGATCAGGCTGACCTTGACGTCCACCACGGGGAAGCCCGCCAGCACGCCGGACCCGAGAACGCTCTCGAGACCCTTGTTGACGCCGGGGATATATTCCTTGGGAACCGCGCCGCCGATGACGTTGCTCTCGAACAGGAAGCCCTTGCCGACTTCATTCGGCTCGACGACGAACTTCACCCGGGCGAACTGGCCGGTACCACCGGTCTGCTTCTTGTGGGTGTAGTCGATTTCCGTCTTGCGCGTGATGGTCTCGCGATAGGCAACCTGCGGGGCGCCGATATTGGCATCGACCTTGTAGGTCCGCTTCAGGATGTCGACCTTGATGTCGAGGTGCAGTTCGCCCATCCCCTTGAGAATGGTCTGGCCGCTCTCGAAGTCGGTCGACACGCGGAAGGACGGATCCTCGGCCGCGAGCTTGGCAAGCGCCAGACCCAGCTTCTCCTGGTCGGCCTTCGACTTCGGCTCGATCGCGATCTCGATGACGGGTTCGGGGAACTCCATCTTCTCGAGGATCACGGGCTTGGCCGGATCGCACAGCGTATCGCCGGTGCGCACTTCCTTGAGGCCCGCCAGAGCGACGATGTCGCCGGCATAGGCTTCCTTGATGTCCTCGCGATTATTCGCGTGCATCAGAAGCATGCGGCCGACGCGCTCTTTCTTGTCGCGGGTCGAGTTCAGGAGACCCATGCCGGTCTCGAGCTTGCCCGAGTAGACGCGGCAGAAGGTGATGGTGCCGACGAAGGGGTCGTCCATGATCTTGAACGCCAAGACCGACGTCGGGTCGGTGTCGTTCGGCATGCGGACGATGTCTTCTTCGGTATCGAAGTCGATACCCTTGATGGCGCCACGATCGATCGGGCTCGGCAGGAAGTCGCAGACCGCGTCGAGCAGGGGCTGAACGCCCTTGTTCTTGAAGGCCGAGCCACAGAACACCGGGTTGAAGGTGCGGGTGATGACAGCCTTGCGGATCAGGCGCTTGAGGGTCGCCTCATCGGGCTCGACGCCGTCGAGATAGGCGGCCAGAACGTCGTCGTCGAGTTCGACGGCGGCTTCGAGCAGCTTGCCACGATATTCGATGGCCTGGTCCAGCAGATGGGCCGGAATTTCTTCGTCGTGATACTTCGCGCCGAGCTCTTCATTGTCCCAGACGACCGCCTTCATGCGGACGAGGTCGATGATGCCCTTGAAGTCGATTTCCGAACCGATCGGCAGCTGACAGCAAACCGGCTTGCCGTCGACGCGGTCGATGATCATCTCGACGCAACGGAAGAAGTCGGCACCGGTCTTGTCCATCTTGTTGACGAACACGATGCGCGGAACGTTGTACTTGTCGGCCTGACGCCACACGGTCTCGGTCTGCGGCTCAACGCCCTGGTTGCCGTCGAGAACGCAGACGGCGCCATCGAGCACACGCAGCGAACGCTCGACTTCGATGGTGAAGTCGACGTGGCCGGGAGTGTCGATGATGTTCAGGCGCTTGCCGTGCCAGTAAGCGGTCGTCGCGGCCGACGTAATCGTAATGCCACGCTCCTGCTCCTGGGTCATCCAGTCCATGGTGGCAGCGCCATCATGGACTTCGCCGATCTTGTGGCTCTTGCCGGTGTAATAGAGGATCCGTTCAGTAGTCGTGGTCTTGCCGGCATCAATGTGGGCCATGATGCCGAAATTGCGGTAGTCCTCGATGGCGTTCATGCGCGACATATCAGATCCTCGGTCCGGCTTTCTTCATCACCAACGGTAGTGAGAGAAGGCGCGGTTCGCCTCCGCCATGCGGTGGGTGTCTTCACGTTTCTTCACGGCGGTGCCGCGATTGTTCGAAGCGTCGAGCAGTTCGCCCGACAGCCGCTCGACCATCGTCTTCTCGTTACGGGCACGAGCCGCGATGATCAGCCAGCGGATCGCGAGAGCCTGACGGCGCTCGGGACGCACTTCGACGGGAACCTGGTAGGTCGCACCGCCGACGCGGCGCGAACGCACTTCGATTGCCGGGCTCACATTGTCGAGCGCCTGGGTAAACACCCCGAGCGGCTCGGACTTGGCGCGGCTCTCGACGACGTCGAGGGCGCCATAGACGATCTGCTCGGCGACCGACTTCTTGCCGTCATACATGACGGCGTTCATGAAGCGGCTCAGTACCTCGGACCCGAACTTCGGATCCGGGGTGACTTCACGGCGCTCTGCACGGTGACGACGGGACATCGCTCAGATCCTTACTTCGGCCGCTTGGCGCCGTACTTCGAACGGCGCTGCTTACGATTCTTGACGCCCTGGGTGTCGAGCACGCCGCGCAGGATGTGATAGCGCACGCCGGGAAGATCCTTGACGCGGCCGCCGCGGATCATCACCACGGAGTGTTCCTGCAGGTTGTGCCCCTCACCGGGGATGTAACCGATGACTTCATAGCCATTGGTCAAACGAACCTTGGCGACCTTACGAAGCGCCGAGTTCGGCTTCTTCGGGGTCGTCGTATAGACGCGGGTGCAAACGCCGCGCTTCTGCGGGCTGGCCTGCAGCGCCGGAACCTTGTTCCGCGCCTTCTGGGCTTCCCGCGGCTTGCGGATAAGTTGGTTGATCGTCGGCACTTCTCTCGCCTTCGTCTCGCTTGCGCCAGGACACGACGTCCCGCGCTAACCCAATTCCCGCGGCCGCAACCGCATTCATTCTCTCGACGGTTCGGAACCAGCCGCACGACCGCCGGCGAAGCCGGGTCATCCAAAACGGAGCAATCTGCGAACGAAAAACGCGCCGTCGGCCAGGAAATGGCCGAGGGCGCTAACGTTCAGAGGATCACGCGAGCGAGGGTTAGTCACTCAATTGCGCGATCATGCGCCGGATATGGTCGTGCTTGCGTACCGACAGCGTCTTGGAGTTCTCGATCCAGACTAGGTGTCCGAACCCGGCAACTCCAACCGGCCTGCCGTGAAAGTAGGCGCCTTCTACCCGCCGACTCGCCACCCGTCAAGCCCAAACATAAAATTTGGCTGCTCACAGGCCCGTGCGAGACGTTGAAGACGTTAGATTTCGCCCCGGAATGGCCCTACGCAACAACCTTAGCCCTCAATGGACACCGTCATAAACGTTAACGATGATGCAGGCCACCCTGCCCTTACAGGACGATGACGGTTCGACGACTCAGGAGCGACGCGCCGAATCTAACTACCGATTCTCATTACAGAATCGCCTCGGCCGATTCTTCCGGCGATTTCCTTGGCCACCGTCGCCCTGCCCGCCAAAAGAAAGAGGCCGCCCCATCGCTGGAGCGGCCTCTTGATGGTCAGGCACGGCCGTGGACGGTCATTCCGCCGCGGCAGGGCCCTCGATGCGCGGCACGTTGCTCGCCTGCTCGTCCTGCTCGTTCTGAGCGAGGATGAGCTCGTCGCGCGAGGTCGCCGTGACGCGCAGCTTGGACATCTGCGCGCCGGTGCCCGCCGGGATGAGCCGGCCGACGATGACGTTTTCCTTCAGGCCGGCGAGATCGTCGGACTTTCCGTTGACCGCCGCTTCCGTCAGCACCCGCGTCGTCTCCTGGAAGGAGGCGGCGGAGATGAAGGACCGCGTCTGCAGCGAGGCCTTGGTGATGCCCAGCAGCACCGGATGCCCGCTCGCGGTCTTCTTACCTTCCGCGATCAGCTTCTCGTTGATCTCGTCCAGCTCGGAAGCGTCGATCTGCTCGTTGGTGAGCAGGTCGCTCTCGCCGGCGTCGTCGATCTCGACCTTCTGCAGCATCTGGCGAACGATCACCTCGATGTGCTTGTCGTTGATCAACACGCCCTGCAGCCGGTAGACCTCCTGGATTTCGTTCACCAGATAGGCGGCGAGTTCCTCGACGCCCTTGATGGCCAGGATGTCGTGCGGCGCCGGATTGCCGTCGACGATGAAGTCGCCCTTCTCGACGAGGTCGCCATCCTGCAGATGGATGTGCTTGCCCTTCGGGATCAGGTACTCGGCGGTATCGTCGGTGGAATCCTGCGGCTCGATGCTCAGGCGACGCTTGTTCTTGTAGTCCTTGCCGAAGCGGATAGTGCCGGCGATTTCGGCGATGATCGCCGCATCCTTCGGACGCCGTGCCTCGAACAGCTCCGCCACACGCGGCAGACCGCCGGTGATGTCGCGGGTCTTGGCGGACTCCATCGGCACGCGGGCGAGCACGTCGCCAGCCTTGATGGTGTTGCCGGGCTCGGCCGAGATGATGGCGTCCACCGGCAGCGTGTAGCGGGCGTCGCCGCCACGGGGCAGCTTCAGCACCTTGCCGTCGGCACCCTTGACCACCATCGACGGACGTAGTTCCGAGCCGCGGCCGGTGCGCCAGTCGATGACCATGCGCTTGGCGATGCCGGTGGCCTCGTCGACCGTTTCCGTCATGGACGCGCCTTCGACCATGTCCTCGAAGCCGACGATGCCGTCGACCTCGGTCAGGATCGGGCGGGTGTAGGGGTCCCACTCGGCGATGCGCTGGCCGCGCTTGATGGTGTCGCCATCGTCGACCTTCAGCTTGGCGCCGAACTGAATGCGGTGCGCCGCGCGTTCCGTGCCGTCATGGTCGATAACCGCCACGGTCAGGTTGCGGCTCATCGCGATCAGGTCGCCTTCCGAGTTACGGACGGCGTTGCGGTTGCGGATGGCGATCGTGCCCTCGAAGCTGGATTCCACGAAGGACGAGTCCGCCAGCTGCGCCGCGCCACCAATGTGGAAGGTACGCATGGTGAGCTGGGTGCCCGGCTCGCCGATCGACTGCGCCGCGATGACGCCGACGGCCTCACCGAGGTTGACCGGGGTACCACGAGCAAGATCGCGACCGTAGCAGGTCCCGCAGACGCCGTTCTTGGCCTCGCAGGTCAGCACCGAGCGGATCTTGATCTCCTGGACATTGGCCTTGCTGATGCGCTCGACATCGGCCTCGTCCAGCATGGTGCCGGCGGGAACCAGCACGTTGCCGGTCGCACCCTCGATCACATCTTCGGCCACGGTGCGGCCGAGGACGCGCGAGCCCAGCGTCGCCACGATCTGGCCAGCGTCCACGATGGCGCGCATGCCGATACCGTTGTCGGTACCGCAATCGCGGATCGTGATGATGCTGTCCTGCGCGACGTCGACCAGACGGCGGGTCAGGTAGCCCGAGTTCGCGGTCTTCAGGGCGGTGTCGGCCAGGCCCTTACGGGCGCCATGGGTCGAGTTGAAGTACTCGAGAACCGACAGGCCTTCCTTGAAGTTCGAGATGATCGGGCTTTCGATGATCTCACCCGACGGCTTGGCCATCAGGCCGCGCATGCCGGCGAGCTGCTTCATCTGCGCCGGCGAACCACGGGCACCGGAGTGGGCCATCATGTAGATGGAGTTGATCGGCAGATCGCGGCCGTTCTTGTCCTTCTTCACCGCGGAGATTTCGCGCATCATCTCGTCGGCGATGCGGTCGGTGCACTTGCCCCACGCGTCGACGACCTTGTTGTACTTTTCGCCCTGGGTGATCAGGCCGTCATTGTACTGCTGCTCGTATTCCTTGGTGAGCGTGCGCGTCTCGTCGACCAGGCTCCACTTCTTGGCCGGCACGACCATGTCGTCCTTGCCGAACGAAATGCCGGCGCGGAAGGCATTGTAGAAGCCGAGCGACATGATGCGGTCGCAGAAGATCACCGTCTCCTTCTGACCGCAGTGGCGATACACCGTGTCGATCATGTTGGAGATTTCCTTCTTGGTCATCAGCTTGTTGACGACGTCGAAGGGAGTCTTGGGGTTCTTCGGCAGCAGCTCGCCGAGCTTCATGCGGCCCGGAGTGGTCTCATAGATCTTGGAGGCCGGCTGGCCGTCTTCGCCCACGCCGATATAGCGCCCGCGCACCTTGGTGTGCAGGGTGATGACCTTCTCGGCAAGCGCGTGGTCGATCTCGCCCATATTGGCGAACGCCATGCCCTCGCCGGGCTCGCCGTCGCGCATCATGGTCAGGTAGTACAGACCAAGCACGATGTCCTGGCTCGGCACGATGATGGGCGCGCCGTTGGCCGGGTGCAGGATGTTGTTGGTCGACATCATCAGCACGCGGGCTTCGAGCTGGGCCTCGATCGACAGCGGCACGTGGACCGCCATCTGGTCGCCGTCGAAGTCGGCGTTGAAGGCCGCGCAAACCAGCGGGTGAAGCTGGATCGCCTTGCCTTCGATCAGTACCGGCTCGAACGCCTGGATGCCCAGGCGATGCAGCGTCGGGGCACGGTTCAGCATCACCGGATGCTCGCGAATGACCTCGTCGAGGATGTCCCACACCTCGGGACGCTCCTTCTCGACCAGCTTCTTCGCCTGCTTCACGGTGGCGGAAAGGCCCTTGGCATCGAGGCGCGAATAGATGAACGGCTTGAACAGCTCGAGCGCCATCTTCTTCGGTAGGCCGCACTGGTGCAGCTTCAGCTCGGGACCGACGACGATCACCGAACGGCCGGAATAATCGACGCGCTTGCCGAGCAGGTTCTGGCGGAACCGGCCCTGCTTGCCCTTCAGCATGTCGGCAAGCGACTTCAGCGGGCGCTTGTTGGCACCCGTGATGACGCGGCCGCGACGGCCGTTGTCGAACAGTGCATCGACCGCTTCCTGAAGCATGCGCTTCTCGTTGCGGATGATGATGTCCGGTGCCTTCAGCTCGATCAGCCGCTTGAGGCGGTTGTTGCGGTTGATGACGCGGCGGTACAGGTCGTTCAGGTCCGAGGTCGCGAAGCGGCCACCGTCCAGCGGCACGAGCGGGCGCAGGTCGGGCGGAATGACCGGAACGTGCGTCAGGATCATCCATTCCGGCTTGTTGCCGGATTCCTGGAAGGCCTCGACGATCTTCAGGCGCTTGGCCAGCTTCTTCGGCTTCAGCTCGGTGGTCGCCTCGGCGATCTCCTTGCGGAGGTTGCCGGCGATCTTCTCGAGGTCCATCGAGCGCAGCAGCTCGCGAATGGCCTCGGCGCCGATCAGCGCGGTGAAGCTGTCATCGCCATACTCGTCCTGAGCGCGCAGATAGTCCTCCTCCGAGAGGAGCTGACGCTCCTTCAGCGGGGTGAGGCCGGGCTCGATGACGCAGTAATATTCGAAGTACAGGATGCGCTCGAGGTCCTTGAGCGTCATGTCGAGCAGCAGGCCGATGCGGCTCGGGAGCGACTTCAGGAACCAGATGTGGGCGACGGGAGCGGCGAGCTCGATGTGGCCCATGCGCTCGCGGCGCACGCGCGAGAGGGTGACCTCGACGCCGCACTTCTCGCAGATGATGCCCTTGTACTTCATGCGCTTGTACTTACCGCACAAGCACTCGTAGTCCTTGATGGGCCCGAAGATGCGGGCGCAGAAGAGGCCATCACGCTCCGGCTTGAAAGTCCGGTAGTTGATCGTTTCGGGCTTCTTGATTTCGCCGAACGACCAGGACTTGATCTTGTCCGGGCTCGCGATCGAGATCTTGATCTGATCGAACGTGGGCGCCGGAACCGCCGGATTGAAGAGATTCATCACCTCTTGATTCATCGCCGTCTCCTTCGGAGAGGACACGGCACCCGCCGTCGCGGTGTGCCGATGTCACATAAAAGTCTGGTCGTAGGGCGCGTTCGAAACGCGCGGACGCCTCATGGCATCCGCGCGTGTTGGGTTATCGGCTATTCGGCCGCCGGCAGGCTTTCGCCCGCGCCGGGTACCGCGCTCTGGGTCTTGGAGTTCATCAGCTCGACGTTGAGGCCGAGCGAACGCATTTCCTTCACGAGAACGTTGAAGCTCTCAGGGATACCGGCCTCGAAGGTGTCGTCGCCGCGGACGATCGCCTCATAGACCTTGGTGCGTCCGGCGACGTCGTCCGACTTCACCGTGAGCATCTCCTGCAACGTATAGGCGGCGCCATACGCCTCGAGCGCCCACACTTCCATTTCACCGAAGCGCTGTCCGCCGAACTGCGCCTTGCCGCCCAGCGGCTGCTGGGTAACGAGCGAGTACGGGCCGATCGAACGGGCATGGATCTTGTCGTCGACAAGATGGTGGAGCTTCAGCATGTAGATGTAGCCCACCGTCACCTGACGATCGAACTGCTCGCCGGTACGACCGTCAAACAGTGTCGACTGCGCCGACTTGTCGAGACCCGCCAGCTCCAGCATGTGCTCGATATCCGCCTCATGGGCGCCATCGAACACCGGCGTGGCGATCGGGACGCCGCGACGCAGGTTGGAGCCGAGCTCGACGAGCCCTTCTTCGTCCAGCGAGTCGATCGTCTCGTCCTTGCCGTAGATCTTCGTGAACGTCTCGCGGAGCGGGGCGATCTCATTGGACGCACGGTAGGCCTCGACGGCGCGGTCGATGACCTTGCCGAGACCTGCGCAGGCCCAGCCGAGATGGGTCTCGAGGATCTGTCCGACGTTCATGCGGCTCGGCACGCCGAGCGGGTTGAGCACCATGTCGACCGGGGTGCCGTCCGCCAGGAACGGCATGTCCTCGACCGGAACGATGCGCGAGACCACGCCCTTGTTGCCGTGCCGGCCGGCCATCTTGTCGCCCGGCTGGATCTTGCGCTTCACCGCGATGAAGACCTTGACCATCTTCATCACGCCGGGCGGCAGTTCGTCGCCGCGCTGCAGCTTCTCGACCTTGTCGAGGAAGCGCTGCTCGAGGCGCTTCTTCGACTCGTCGTACTGGTTGCGGATGGCTTCCAGCTCGCCCATCAGCTTGTCGTCGGCGATGGCGAACTGCCACCACTGGCTGCGGGGATACTCGGCCAGCGTCGACCGGGTGATCGTGGCGTCCTTCTTGAAGCCCTTCGGCCCGGCCACACCGGCCTTGCCATCGAGCATCTCGGCGAGACGGCCGAACACGTTGCGGTCGAGGATCGCCTGCTCGTCGTCGCGATCCTTGGCGAGACGCTCGATTTCCTCGCGCTCGATGGCCTGGGCGCGCTCGTCCTTGTCGACGCCGTGGCGATTGAACACGCGCACTTCGACGATGGTACCGGTCACACCAGGGGGAACGCGCAGCGAGGTGTCGCGCACGTCGGCCGCCTTCTCGCCGAAGATGGCGCGAAGCAGCTTCTCTTCCGGGGTCATCGGGCTCTCACCCTTCGGCGTGATCTTGCCGCAGAGGATGTCGCCTGCCTGAACTTCGGCACCGATATAGACGATGCCGGCTTCGTCCAGGTTCTTCAGCGCTTCTTCCGAGACGTTCGGAATGTCGCGCGTGATTTCTTCCGGGCCGAGCTTGGTATCGCGGGCCATCACCTCGAACTCTTCGATGTGGATCGACGAGAAGATGTCGCCCTTCGAAATGTTCTCGGACAGGAGGATCGAGTCCTCGAAGTTGTAGCCATTCCACGGCATGAACGCGACGAGGATGTTCCGGCCGAGGGCCAGATCGCCGAGATCGGTGGACGGACCGTCGGCGATGATGTCGCCCTTGGTCACCCGGTCGCCGACACGCACCAGCGGACGCTGGTTGATGCAGGTCGACTGGTTGGAACGCTGGAACTTCTGCAGGCGGTAGATGTCGACGCCCGACTTGCCGGCGTCGGCCTCTTCCGTAGCGCGGATAACGATACGGGTCGCATCCACCTGATCGACGATGCCGGTACGGCGGGCGCCAATGGCGGCGCCCGAGTCACGGGCGACGATCGCTTCCATACCGGTGCCGACGAAGGGCGCATCGGCGCGAACCAGCGGCACCGCCTGGCGCTGCATGTTCGAGCCCATCAGCGCGCGGTTCGCGTCATCGTTCTCAAGGAACGGAATGAGCGCGGCCGCGACCGAGACAAGCTGCTTCGGCGACACGTCCATGAAGTCGACGCGGTCCGGGGTCACCAGCAGCACGTCGCCGGCATGTCGGCAGACGACGAGGTCTTCGGTGAACTTGCCTTCGGCGTCCAACGGGATGTTGGCCTGCGCGACGTAGTACTTCCCCTCCTCCATGGCGGAGAGATAGACCACCTCGTCCTGCACCTGGCCGTCGCGGATGCGGCGGTAGGGCGCTTCGATGAAGCCGTACTTGTTCACGCGGGCAAAGGTCGCCAGCGAGTTGATCAGACCGATGTTCGGGCCTTCCGGAGTCTCGATCGGGCAGATGCGGCCGTAATGCGTCGGGTGCACGTCGCGCACTTCGAAGCCGGCACGCTCGCGGGTCAGGCCGCCCGGTCCAAGCGCCGAGAGACGACGCTTGTGGGTGATCTCCGACAGCGGGTTGGTCTGATCCATGAACTGCGAGAGCTGCGACGAACCGAAGAACTCGCGCACCGCGGCCGCAACCGGCTTGGCGTTGATCAGGTCCTGCGGCATCACGGTGTCGATGTCGACGGACGACATGCGCTCCTTGATGGCGCGCTCCATGCGGAGCAGGCCGACGCGGTACTGGTTCTCCATGAGCTCGCCGACCGACCGGACGCGGCGATTGCCGAGATGGTCGATGTCGTCGATCTCGCCCTTGCCGTCACGAAGCTGCACCAGCGTCTGGATGACCGCGAGGATGTCCTCGCGGCGCAGCACGCGCACGGTGTCTTCGGCGTCGAGGTCGAGGCGCATGTTCATCTTCACGCGGCCGACGGCGGACAGGTCGTAGCGCTCGCTGTCGAAGAACAGCGAGTGGAACATGGCCTGGGCGCTATCGAGCGTCGGCGGCTCGCCGGGACGCATCACGCGGTAGATGTCGAACAGCGCGTCCTCGCGGGTGACATTCTTGTCGACCGCGAGGGTGTTGCGGATGTAGGCGCCGACATTGACGTGGTCGATGTCGAGGATCGGCACTTCGTCATAGCCGTGGTCGACAAGCTGCTTGAGCATCTTGTCGGTGACCTCTTCGCCGGCCTCGACGTAGATTTCGCCGGTTTCCGGGTTCACGAGGTCTTCGGCGATGTACTGGCCGATCATCTCCTCATCGGAGATCTTGAGGGCCTTGAGGCCCTTCTCGGCGAGCTGGCGGGCCTGACGGACCGTGACCTTCTTGCCGGCCTCGACCACCACTTCGCCGCTGTCGGCGTCGACGAGGTCGGCAACCGCCTTGTAGCCCTTCATGCGCTTCGGGTCGAACGGCATGCGCCATCCTTCCTTCGTACGGGAGAAGGTGATGGTCTCGTAGAAGGTGTTCAGGATCTCTTCGCCGCCGAGGCCGAGCGCGAACAGCAGCGACGTCACCGGAATCTTGCGGCGACGGTCGATGCGCGCAAACACGATGTCCTTGGCGTCGAACTCGATGTCGAGCCAGGAGCCGCGATACGGGATGATGCGGGCGGCGAACAGCAGCTTGCCGCTGGAGTGCGTCTTGCCCTTGTCGTGGTCGAAGAACACGCCCGGCGAACGATGCATCTGGCTGACGATGACGCGCTCCGTGCCGTTGACGATGAACGTGCCGTTCATCGTCATCAGCGGGATGTCGCCCATATAGACGTCCTGCTCCTTGATGTCCTTGACGGACTTGGAGCCGGTATCGGGATCGACATCGAACACGATGAGGCGGAGAGTCACCTTCAGCGGCGCCGCGAACGTCATGCCGCGCTGGCGGCACTCGTCCACGTCATATTTCGGCGGCTCGAACTCGTAGCGGACAAATTCGAGCATGGCAGCGCCCGAAAAGTCCGAGATCGGGAAAACCGACTTGAAAACCGCCTGAATGCCGTCGTCCGCACGTCCGCCCTTCGGCTCAGCGATCTGCAGGAACTGGTCATAGGATGCCTTCTGAACCTCGATGAGGTTCGGCATCTCAGCCACTTCCTGGATCTTGCCGAAGAATTTGCGGACCCGCTTACGACCGGTGAACGTCTGCGCCATGTCGCTCCTCGCTCCGTCCCAGTATCCGTCTGCCAGTCCCAGCCCCCGCCGCAGTCGCCTGCCTTGGAGTCATGGAACCGCGCATGATTGCAAGACAACCGGCCAAGGTTACGGCACTAGACATGCCGGCCTTCCGATTGGTCCCGCGCCCGACGGCTCGCCTGGCGATCCCGGCTCGGGATCGTCGGGGAAGCCGTCATGCTTCCGATTAGAACGCCATCGACCAACGCCGATAGCAGGGGCCGCCGGCGTACCGGCGGCCCCGCAATGATCAGATGATCACTTGAGCTCGACCTTGGCGCCGGCCTTCTCGATCTGCGCCTTGATCTTCTCGGCTTCGTCCTTGGTCACGCCTTCCTTGACGGCCTTGGGCGCGGCTTCGACGAGATCCTTGGCTTCCTTGAGGCCCAGGCCGGTGATGGCGCGGACTTCCTTGATGACTTCGATCTTCTTATCGCCGGCCGAGGCCAGGATAACGGTGAATTCGGTCTGCTCTTCAGCAGCCGGGGCAGCGGCGCCCGGAGCGGCAGCCACGGCAACGGCGGCCGCGGCGGAAACGCCCCACTTCTCTTCGAGGAGCTTCGCGAGCTCGGCAGCCTCGAGGACGGTCAGGTTGGACAGCTCGTCAACGAGCTTCGACAGGTCAGCCATTTCATAAATCCTTGGATTTCGGTTCGAACCAGTATTACCGGGGAAGCCTCACGCGGCTTCGTTCTCGCTGGTGGCATAAGCCCCGAACACACGGGCGAGCTTCGCCGCCGGTGCGTTGACGACCTGAGCGATCTTGGTGGCCGGCGCCTGTACGAGGCCGACAATCTTCGCGCGCAGTTCGTCGAGCGACGGCAGTGTGGCGAGAGCCTTCACCGCGTCGACATTCAGGGAGGTCGTGCCCATGGCGCCGCCAAGGATGACAAACTTGTCATGGAGCTTGGCGAAATCGACAGCAACCTTCGGTGCCGCAACAGGATCGCTCGAATAAGCGATGATGGTCGGGCCCTTCAGCAGGGTACCGACATGTGCGACGTCCGAGCCTTCGAGAGCGATCTTCGCGAGGCGGTTCTTCGCCACTTTAACGGTCGCGCCGTTCGCCTTCATCTGCCGACGCAAGTTCGACAGCTGGGCGACGGTGAGGCCGGAATAGTGGGCCACGACGACGACCGAAGTGCTCTGAAACACTTCGGACAGCGACGTGACGAGCTCTTCTTTTTGTGCTCGATCCACTTCACTTGCTCTCCGGTGGCGAGGAAAAGGATTTTCCCCGCCGGGTTTGCGCCTTGCCGCGTCATTCCACTGGAATGATGCGGCGGTTAGAATCCTGTCCCTTGGGACCGAATAACCGGCCAAGGCGCTGGTTCGAGCCGAAATCCAGGCACGGGCATAAGCCAGTACATCGATGTCGGTCGTACCCCGTCTGTGCTGGCCCCGGAGTGGGATTAAGCCGCACCAAACGATGCGGCACCTGCAGTCTCGGACAGGACTTAAGCCGGCAGGGCGAGCCCTACCGGCCTCTTCGCCCGGGTTAACGGACGAAAATCTCGAATCTTATCGGCTCCGCACCCGACTCGTTGCCGGGAGCGAAACCGCCCATATAGAGGGTCGAATGGGATTTGTCAGCCCCTGATAGCATCAAGGGCTTGACATTTCCACCCTGTGGCGATCACGCCACCGCGACCGATCAACCGGCGACGAGAACCGAAGTCGGTTCCACCTTGACGCCCGGGCCCATCGTCGAGGAGACGGCGATGCGCTGAACATAGGTGCCCTTGGCGCCGGTCGGGCGAGCCTTGACGACCGCGTCGGCGAAGGCGCGGATGTTCTCGGCCAGCTTGTCGACCGGGAACGAGGCCTTGCCGATGCCGGCGTGAATGATGCCGGCCTTCTCGACGCGGAACTCGATCGCGCCGCCCTTGGCGGCTTCGACCGCGCCCTTGACGTCCATGGTCACGGTGCCGACCTTCGGGTTCGGCATCAGGCCGCGCGGGCCCAGCACCTTGCCGAGACGACCGACCAGCGGCATCATGTCCGGGGTCGCGATGCAGCGATCGAACTCGATGGTGCCGCCCTGGACGATTTCGAGCAGGTCCTCGGCACCCACGATGTCGGCGCCGGCGGCCTTGGCTTCATCAGCCTTCGGGCCACGGGCGAACACCGCAACGCGCACGGTACGGCCCGAGCCGTTCGGCAGGTTGCACACGCCACGGACCATCTGGTCGGCATGACGGGGATCGACGCCGAGATTGATCGCAACTTCGATCGTCTCGTCGAACTTGGCGGTGGCCCGCTCCTTCAGCATGCCGATGGCCTCATCGAGACCATAGAGCTTGATCGGATCGACACCTTCGCGGGTAGCGCGAACTCGCTTTGCAATTTTCGCCATCAGATCAACCCACCACCTCGAGGCCCATAGAACGGGCGGAGCCTTCGATCATGCGGACCGCGGATTCGACGGTGTCGCAGTTCAGATCCTTCATCTTCTTTTCGGCGATCTCGCGCATCTGGGCGCTGGAAATCTTGCCGATGAAGCCGCCCTTGCCGGGGGTCTTGTGACCCGAGCCGGGCTTCTTCTTGGTCTCGAGACCGGCCGCCTTCTTGAGGAAGTACGACACCGGAGGGGTCTTGAGCTCGAAGGTGAAGGAACGATCCTGATACGCGGTGATCAGAACCGGAATCGGCATGCCTTTTTCAAGCTGGGCGGTCTGCGCGTTGAACGCCTTGCAGAATTCCATGATGTTGAGGCCGCGCTGGCCGAGCGCGGGACCGATCGGCGGGGCGGGATTCGCCGAGCCGGCAGGCACCTGCAATTTTACATAGCCAGTGATCTTTTTCGCCATAGGCATACTCCTTGGCGCGAGCGGACTTGCCGGTCGCCGACGCCAAAACACGCCGACGCGATCTTGTCATCGCGGTCAGCGCATATCAGGGGTCGCGGTCGCGGCACGCTTTTCTCCGGCGGCGAACCGGTCGTGCCTCCCGCGGATGGACACATTCCATAGGGATGTGGGCGTTCCGTTACACGCATTCGCGCCGGAAGGAAAGCCCAAAGCGGCCGACAGGAGCCAAGGCGGCGCTTCAGGCGGCCGGCGACATCGCCCTCGCCTTCCCCGAACGGCGCGCCTCGCGGGCGAGAATCGCATCGGCGTCGAGGCTGCGAATCGAGGTGCCGAGATCGCGCGGCACATCGCCCTCCAATTGCAGCGTGAGATAGCGCCCGCAGCACACCCGCAGGAACGAGGCGAAGTTCTCGACCTCGCCATGCGCCAGCAGCAATTCCTCATGAAGCTTGGCGAGCAGTTGCGACAGGCTCATGCCATCGCGCCCGGCGACTTCCTCGAGCACCGCCCAGTAGAAATTCTCCAGCCGCACGCTGGTGGAGAAGCCCTGCATGCGCAGCGACTTCAACCGCGTCTGCCACAACCGCCCATCGGCCTCGATGAATAGCTTGCACATTGCACGCCTCCCATGACGGCACGCGTTCCGTGACCATCGGGCCGGCCGGCAGCCGGACCGATACTGATTATAACGCTTGAAGCCTCCGCCGCGAAGGGACCCGCTAGGCGGCTTTGGCGGCAACCGAATGGCTGATGCTGGTGCCGAGCACGGTAAAGAACTGCGACATCCACGCCGGGTGGGCGGGCCAGGCCGGCGCCGTCACCAGATTGCCGTCGGTCACCGCCGCGTCGATGGCGATGTCGGCATAGGTTCCCCCGGCAAGCTCCACTTCGGGGCGGCAGGCTGGATATGCCGAGCAGGTCCGCCCGTGCAGCACGCGGGCAGCGGCGAGAATCTGCGCTCCATGGCAGACGGCAGCGACCGGCTTGCCGACATCAAAGAAGTGCCGGACGATCTCGATGACGCGCGCATTCAGGCGCAGATATTCCGGCGCCCGGCCGCCCGGAATCACCAGCGCGTCATAGCGCGCCGGATCGACGTCGGCGAACGTCGCATTCACAGTGAAATTGTGGCCGCGCTTTTCGGAATAGGTCTGCTGCCCCTCGAAATCATGAATCGAGGTGGCAATGGCGTCGCCCGCCTTCTTGTCGGGGCAGACGGCGTGAACCGTATGGCCGACCGCCAGAAGCGTCTGGAACGGCACCATGGTCTCGTAGTCTTCGACGAAATCGCCGACGATCATCAAAATGCGCTTGCCCGACATGGCATATCCTTCCGTGACCGTCCCTGTTCCGGGACCGTCACGCAGGATAGAGGCTGTCGGCACGCCGAGGGTGTTAACCGGCTAACGCGCAGGGGATGAGGTTCAGGCTCAGGTCTTCTCGACCTGGCCGAATTCCAGCTCGACCGGGGTGGCGCGGCCGAAGATCGACACCGCGACCTTGAGGCGCGAACGCGCATCGTCGACTTCCTCGACCACGCCGTTGAACGAGGCGAACGGGCCGTCGGCGACCTTGACGGTCTCGCCGATCTCGAAGGTGATCGAGGGCTTGGGCCGCTCGATGCCTTCCTGGACCTGCTGCAGGATGCGCAGCGCCTCACGCTCGGCGATCGGCATCGGCTTGTTGTCGGCACCGAGGAAGCCGGTGACCTTCGGCGTGTTCTTGATGAGATGGAAGGCCTCGTCGGTAAGGTCCATCTTCACCAGCACGTAGCCGGGGAAAAACTTGCGTTCGGCGTCGATCTTGCGGCCGCGGCGAACCTCGACGACCTTCTCGGTCGGCACCAGGATCTGCTCGAACAGGTCGCTGAGACCGCGCTGAACGGCCTGCTCCTTGATCGAGTCCGCAACCTTCTTCTCGAAGTTCGAATAGGCGTGGACGATGTACCAGCGCATGGACATGTTTTCTAATTCCCTCAACGGCCGATCTGCAGAAGCTGCGCAACCGCGAAGCTCAGGATCTGGTCCGCGACCAGGAAGAAAAGCGATGCCACCACGACCATGACGAACACCATTGCGGTGGTGATCAACGTCTCGCGACGGGTCGGCCAGGTGACCTTGCGGGCTTCCGCGCGGACCTGCTGAAAGAACTCGACCGGGTTCGTCTTCGCCATGCTCGTCTCAAAACACTTTCTAATGCGGGAAGCCGTTACGCCCTCGGCGCACACTACCTGCAAATGCCGTACGGGATCGCGCCCGCACACTTCGTCCAAACGCACGATGCGGGCGTATAGCCCGCAAAGCCGCCTCGCGTCAAAGGACGTCTGCTGCCTTGCCCACCATTCACGTGAAAGGAATGGCAGGAGTGGGGGGACTCGAACCCACAACCCCCGGTTTTGGAGACCGGTGCTCTACCAGTTGAGCTACACTCCTAAGGGCAGTCCAGCCGGGCAAATCGCCCGGGTAATTGGCCGTCCCCGAGTCGGGAGGCACTATAACCGGCGGCACGCAGACGTCGAGGCCTGTATGCCGCCGGAAACGTTACTTTACTCGATGATGCTTGCGACGACGCCGGCGCCGACGGTGCGGCCGCCTTCACGGATGGCGAAGCGAAGCTTCTCTTCCATCGCGATCGGGACGATCAGC
>LNAP01002638.1_pt1 | contig 17761 bp, 16 predicted proteins | sample 602601 | NCBI WGS metagenome assembly LNAP01 (sample SAMN02440304, study PRJNA202911) | soil metagenome | biome: Subtropical and temperate rainforests or woodlands; isolation source: soil samples (1 kg each in a 20% v/v slurry with milli Q water) were... ... | reverse complement strand
CCGCGGCGCCGACCTGAAGTACGCGCTGGAGATCACGTTGGAACAGGCCGCGGCCGGCTTCGACACCGAAATCCGCGTGCCCAGCTGGGAAAACTGCGATACCTGCCACGGCTCTGGCGCCAAGGCCGGCACTTCGCCCAAGACCTGCCGCACCTGCGGCGGTTCGGGCGCCGTGCGCATGCAGCAAGGCTTCTTCAGCGTGCAGCAGACTTGCCCCACTTGCCACGGCAACGGCAAGGAAATCACCGACCCGTGCCCGTCCTGCGATGGCGTGGGCCGCATCCGCCGCAACAAGACCTTGCAGGTCAAGATTCCGGCCGGCATCGACGACGGCATGCGCATCCGCTCCAGCGGTAATGGCGAGCCGGGCATCAATGGCGGCCCTCCGGGCGACTTGTATGTGGAAATCCACATCAAGCAGCACAAGATCTTCCAGCGCGACGGCGACGACCTGCACTGCGAACTGACCATCCCGTTCACCACGGCGGCGTTGGGCGGCGAGCTGCAGGTGCCCACGCTGGGCGGCAAGGCCGAGATCTCGATTCCCGAAGGCACGCAGTCCGGCAAGACCTTCCGCCTGCGCGGCAAGGGCATCCGCGGCGTGCGGGGCAGTTATCCGGGTGATCTGTACTGCCACGTCGTCGTGGAAACGCCGGTTCGCCTGAGCGAAGACCAGAAGAGCATCCTGCGCCAATTCGAGACGTCGCTGAACGACGGGGGCGACCGCCACTCGCCGCAAAGCAAGTCCTGGACGGACCGCGTGAAGGAATTCTTCAGCTAAATCGCGCCAGGCGGCCCTGGCCGCCAACGTTGACCCATGCACCCCGCAGACCCGGAACTGCTATCCGGCTGCGGGGTGTTTTCATTGGCGCGGGTCGGCTTGGCAAGCGCCGCCGATAGGGCCGCGGCCCCAATGAAAAAGGCCGCGGCTTTCGCCGCGGCCTCACTGCTACTGCAACTTCTTTACTACGACAGCAACTTCTTTACTGCAACTGCACCTCTTTACTGCAACTGCAACTTCTACATCGACTTCAGTTTCGACTTCGAACTTCAACAGCAACTTCCAGTACTTCAACAGCTACTACTACTACTGCGGTTGCCGCTGTATCCGAAAAAACCGGCCCCAAGCCATGATGCCGCCTGAGGCCGGCCGGGCTACAGCAAGCAGCTCACCGGGTGATCGGCGGATATTCCAGTTCGCCGAACGTGTATTGACCGCTGGCCTTGGCTTGGGCCAATTCCTGCTGGACTTCGGCGCGCGTCTTGACGGCGGCCGGTGCGGCGACGACGGGCGGGTATTCGAGTTCGCCGAACGTGTATTGACCGCTGATCTTGGCTTGTTGCAATTGGGCTTGCACGTCTTGCGAGCTCAGGCTGGCGGCTTGCGGCAAGGCGGGCGGATAGTCCAGCTCACCGAAGGTGTATTGGCCGGTGGCCTTGGCTTGCTGCAGCTCGGTCGCGACCTGGTCGCGGGTCTTGCCTTGTTCAACGCCGGCGGCTTGGGCGCCGACGCCAACCAGGGCCAGGGATAGCAACAGGGTGGTGGTTAGGGTTTTCATGGTAGACCTCCAATCGTTTTCAAGTGGGGACCGAATCCGGCGGCCCTCCGTCGTGGTTCGTTTCGTTTCCCGATGACTGAATTCTGCGCGTTATCCCACCTGGGATAAACCCGTATTCCCTGAAAACATCTTTCCAAATAACCGAGTAATCGATCGGTTATGCATAAATTTCCCCGTTGGTGGCATGGTTTTGCCGAATCGAAGGCCGGGGCGCGGAAGCGGCGACGTTTCATCATGCAAAAAAAAGCCCCTGCCGAGGCAGGGGCGGATGGGGCGCGCGCAGGCGTCAGGGCGCGGCTTTCTTCTTGAAGTCGCCGGCGACCGCGGTGCTGAAGCCGTCCGCACGCAGGTATTTGCGGAGCGCCGCATTGACCGCGTCGGGCGTCAGCGCCGAGATCTTCTTGTCCATCTCGGCCGACCATTCAAACGTGCGGCCGCGTTGCAGGTAGTCCAGCCACGTGCCCGCCAGGATGTCGTCTTGCGCGCGGGCCAGGTTGCGGTAGTTCAGCAGGGCGTTGATGCCGTCCGTGATTTCCTTCTCTGAGAAACCGTCTTTCAAGACGCGAGCAAGCTCTTCGTTGATGGCTTTTTCCAGGCGTTCGCGGTTCTGGGGCGCATAGATGGCGTACATGGTCCAGCTGGCGCTGGGTTCGAACGAGGACACCGACAGCGAGCTGCGCACGTTGTAGGACAGACCCTCAGTTTCGCGCACACGATTCCACAGGCGCGAGGTTTCGGACGCGCCGAACAAGTAGTTGGCCAGGTACAGGGACGCGTAATCGGCATCCGTGTCCTGCAACTTCAGCGGCATGCGCGAGATGTAGAACGCGTTGGCCTTGTCGGGCGTGTCGATGTCGAATTGCTTGGCGGGGATGTCGCGGTACGGATTGGCGACCCGGGTATAGGCGGGCGCCTTCTTCCAGCCGGCCAGGCCGGTCTTGATGGCCGTTTCCACGGCTTCCGGCTCGAAATCACCGACGGCCGAATACTCGATCTTGCCCGCGCCGTAGAACTTGGCGTGGAACTTCACCAGGGCGTCGCGGTTCAGGCCACGCACGCTGGCAAGCGATTCTTCGAACGTGGGCACGTAGCGCAGGTCGTTGGCAGGCCACGGATTATCCTGGCGGGCCAAGGCGCGGCCGGCCAGCGCCGAAGGCTCGGTCATGGCGTTCTGGATCGAGGTTTCAAGCTGGCGCTGGTATTCGTCCAGCTGCTCTTTCGGGAAGTTGGCGTTGCGCACGATTTCAAGCGCCAGTGCGGTCAGCTCGGGCAGGTTCTCGCCCTTGGTCGACATGGCGATCTTGAGGGTGGTGCCGCCGCCGCTGAAGCCGAGTTCGGCCTGCAGTTTGTCCAGGCGGTCCTGGATGTCCTGGCGCGACAGCTTGGGCGTGCCACGGGTCAGCAGGTCGGCCACGGCGCTGGAGTTCACGCGCTGGCCGAGCAGGTCTTTTTCGTTGCCGAACTGGATCAGCATCTGGGCCTGCACCCGGTTGCCGCGGGTGGCCTTGGGCAACAGGGCCAACTGGACCGGGCCGTTGGGCAGGTCCAGCTTCTTGCGCTGGGTCAGCTTGTCGATGTTGCCCGGGGTGGGATCAAACGCGGAAGCGGCCTTGAAGTCCGGATCGCCCTTGTAGTCCTTGAATACGGCGGTCAGGTCCTCGCGCTGCAACTGCGGAGCGCGCAGGGGCTTTTCCGTGGGGATATAGCGGCCTTCGATGCGGTTGCTTTGCACCAGGTACGTGACGGCGGCTTGCTGGACTTCGGCCAGAGAAGCCTTGCGGGCGCGATCGCGCTGCAGGAAGAACAGGCGCCAGTCGCCCGCGGCGATGGCTTCGGACAGGGCCACGCCGACTTGCTCCGGATCGCTATAGGTTTGTTCCCATGCCGTCAGCCATTTGCTGCGGGCGCGGTCCAATTCCTGCTGCGTGAACGGCTTCTTGGCCAGCGTTTCCAGGGTGCTGGTCAGGGCCTTCACGGCGGTGTCCAGACTCTTGCCCGGCGGCAATTGCGCACCGAACATCGCCAGGCCCGGATCGCGGTTTTCCATGGTGAAGCCGAACACGCCAGAGGCCAGCTTGGTGGCGACCAGCGCGTGGTACAGGCGGCCCGACGGCGTGTCGGACAGGATGACGGTGGCCAGGTCCAGCGGGACGAAATCGGGGCTGCCGGCGGCGGGGATGTGGTACATCGCGGCCACCAGCGGGGTGCCGCCGGTGCGGCGCAGCGTCACCGAGCGTTCGCCATCCTGCACCGGTTCGACGGTGTATTCGGGCGGGAGCTTGCGGTCGGGCTTGGGCAGCTTGCCCAGCGTGGCCTCGATGTCGGCCAGCGTGGTCTGCGGGTCGAACTTGCCGGCCACGATCAGCACGGCGTTGTCGGGCTGGTAATACTCGTGGTAGAAGGCGCGCAACTGCCCGATGTCGACGTTTTCCACGTCGGAGCGGGCGCCGATGGTGTTCTTGCCATAGCTGTGCCATTGGTACGCGGCGGCCTGCATCTTCTGCATCAGGATGCGGGATGGGCTGTTTTCGCCGCTTTCCATTTCATTGCGCACTACGGTCATTTCCGAATCCAGGTCTTCCCGGGCGATCAGGGAATTGACCATGGCGTCGGCTTGCCAGCCCAGATACCACTTGAGGGTGTCGGGGTTGGCGGCGAAGCTGGCGAAATAGTTGGTGCGGTCGCTGGAGGTCGAGCCGTTGGCTTGCAGGCCGCGGCGCGAGAACTCGCCCATGGCGTTGCGGGTGGTGGACGTGCCTTTGAACAGCATGTGTTCAAGCAGGTGCGCCATGCCGGTCTGGCCGTAGTTTTCGTTGCGCGAGCCCACCAGGTAGGTCATGTTGACCGTGGTCGAGGGCTTGGACTCATCGGGAACCAGCAGCACTCTCAGGCCATTGGCCAATCGGTATTCGGTGATGCCTTCAATCGAGGCGGCCTCCGAGACGCCGGCCGGAAGGCTGGCGGCCCCGGCCTGGAAGGCCAGGAAGGAGGAAAACAGCAGCACACCCAGCGGGCGCGGCAGCTTCGATAGGGACAGGCGCATGGCAGACAATTCCTTTGGCATGGCAGAATCCGTTGGAGTGTATACGTTGGCAATGGTTCAAGGGCCGCTCCTGCAGCGCCTGCCGCCGTACAGCAAGGAAATCAGATATGTCTTTATCGCTGGAAGTAGAAACGCCGCGCCTGGTGCTGCGGCAATGGCGCGCCGATGACCGTAAGCCGTTTGCCGAGATGAACGCGGACCCGCGCGTCACGGAATTCCTGATGCCGCTCACCGCGCCGGAAAGCGATGCGCTGGCCAGCCGGCTGGCGGCAGGGATCGACGAGCATGGTTGGGGCCTCTGGGCGGTAGAGGCGCCTGGCGTGGCGCCCTTCGTGGGGTTCGTGGGCATCAAACCGATGCCGCCTGCGTTGCCGTTCGCCCCGGGCGTCGAGATCGGCTGGCGCCTGGCCTGGCCGTTCTGGGGGCGCGGCTACGCCAGCGAGGCGGCCTGGGCCGCGTTGCGCGTGGGATTCGAGCAGGTCGGGCTGGCGGAGATCGTCGCGTTTACCGCCGTGGGCAACCAGCGGTCGCGGGCCGTGATGGCCCGCCTGGGCATGCGGCAGGACGCCGAGCCTTTCGATCATCCCGCCGTTCCGCAAGGCCATCCGCTGCGTCGGCATGTGCTGTACCGCATGGACCGGGAACAGTGGCGCAGCCATCAAAACGGTGACACAGACCCAGGCGGAACGCCGGTCGCCGCCGCATAATCGCCCGAAAACCGCATCGGCATAGGGTGCTGCGATGCAACATCGTTAGCGCACAAGGCAAATTTGGGTGGCCGGCCGCGCGGGTGTAAGCTTTGACGCATGTAGTAGCTGTTGCCGACGGGATGCGCGACAGCCGTCTACCGGCTTCCCGTCCAACGCCAGACGCCGCCGCGAGCGCGGTGCCGGTGCTTGTCGTTCGCGCCTTCGCTGCCGGCATCCTGCCGGCGCATTTTTCGGAGGAACGACCCATGCTGACCGAGATCGTCACGCGTGCCTTGTCCCAATTGACCGGCAACGCCTTGAGCGGTGACGGGATCAAAGGGCAATTCCAGTACGCCTATGCCAGTGATGACGGCCAATTCGTGGCCATATTGACGCATGACATGACCACCTATGTGGTGGACCTGAGCACTCAACGGTATTTCGCGGAGTGCGGAGGTTCGCCCCGCGGGTTTGCCGGACATGTGCTGGAAATGGAAGGCGCCGCGGCGCGCAACCATCCCTGGCCGGCCGCCAACGACCTGTTTGACCTGGACATGGACGCCGACGAACTGTCGTGGCGCCAGTGTCCCGGCTTGCGTCGCGCGTCCGCCGCCCACCGATCTGTGGAGAGCCGCGCCGCCTGAGAGTGGCCAGAAGCGGCAGCAACTCACTGAACCGGCGAATTCGCCGGTTTTTTTTGGCACCCGTCCCAAGGAAAAACAGCCCCTCGGGGGCAGCGAATCCACGAAGTGGGTGAAGCGTGGGGGCGTACAATCTTTCGTCATGAATTTGACCGCTGACTCCCTCGCGCCAGACGGCGCCATCCTGGTCGACTGTACGCATGAACGTCATGCGGATCAGATACTCGCCATTTTCAACGACGCCATTGCGACGTCTACCGCGCTGTACGACTACAAGCCGCGGCCGCGCGAAGCGATGCTAGGCTGGTTCCAGACCAAGCAGCAGGGGGGCTTTCCGGTGGTCGGGTTCGAAAATGCGGCGGGCGAACTGATGGCGTTCGCCAGCTATGGCACGTTCCGCGCGTGGCCGGCGTTCAAGTACTCGGTAGAGCACTCCGTCTACGTGGACGGGCGGTTCCGGGGGATGGGCCTGGGCAAGGCCATGATGCGCGTGCTGATCGAACGGGCGCGCGCCAACCGGGTGCACGTGCTGGTCGGTGGCATCGACGCCTCGAACGAGGGCAGCATCCGCCTGCACGAGAAGCTGGGCTTCAAGCACTCCGGCACCATCAAGGAAGCCGGCTTCAAGTTCGGACGCTGGCTGGATCTGGCGTTTTATCAGCTGACGCTGGATACGCCCGAACAGCCGGTGGACGGCTGAGGGCTGAGTACTGATTCGATGGCTTGCGCGTGGATCGGGCATGGACCTGGCGCGGACCGGGCCCGCGTTCTTGAGCCGCGCCTGCCGCGCTACCCGGTGCCTACTTGGACAGGACGCGCATGGCCTGTTCAAGCCCGGCGACGGTGACCGGGTACATGCGGTCTTGCATGATGTCGCGCATCAGCGCGATGGATTGCCGGTATTGCCAGGAGGCCGTGGGTTCGGGGTTCAGCCAGACCGATTTGGGCCAGGCGTCCAGTAGCCGCCGCATCCATTGCGCGCCGGGTTCCTTGTTGTAGTGTTCGACAGAGCCGCCGGGTTGCAGGATTTCGTAGGGGCTCATGGTGGCGTCGCCAACGATGATCAGACGCCAGTCCGGGTTGTACTTGCGCAGCACGTCCCAGGTGTCGAAACGTTCGTTCTGGCGCCGGCGGTTGCTTTGCCACAGGCTTTCGTAGGGGCAGTTGTGGAAATAATAGACTTCCAGATTGCGGAATTCGCTGCGCGCCGCCGAGAACAGTTCTTCCACGCGGCCGATGTGGTCGTCCATGCTGCCGCCCACGTCCAGCAACATCAGCACTTTCACGGTGTTGTGGCGTTCGGGCACCATGCGCAGGTCCAGATGGCCGGCGTTGCGCGCGGTGCTGGCGATGGTGTCGTCCAGGTCCAGCTCCAGCTCGGCCCCTTGGCGCGCGAAGCGGCGCAGTCTGCGTAGCGCCACCTTGAAGTTGCGCGTGCCCAGTTCGACCTGATCGTCGTAGTCCTTGAACTGCCGCATGTCCCAGACTTTGACCGCCGAGCGGTTGCCCGCCGAGGCGCCGCCCACGCGGATGCCCTCGGGGTGATAGCCGCCGTTGCCGAACGGCGAGGTGCCGCCGGTGCCGATCCATTTGCTGCCGCCCGCGTGGCGCTCTTTCTGCTCTTCCATGCGTTCCTTGAAGAGCTCCATCAGCTTGTCCCAGCCGTGCTTTTCGATCGCGGCCTTTTCTTCGGGCGACAGGCTCTTCTCGAACTGCTTGATCAGCCAGTCCAGGGGAATCTCTTTGCCGGCTGGCAAGGCGGCTTCGATGCCCTTGTAGTAGGCGCCGAAGGCCTTGTCGAAGCGATCGTAGAGCGACTCGTCCTTGACGAGCGTGGCGCGCGCCAGGAAGTAGAACTCGTCCAGCGTGGGTGCCATCAGGTCCTGGCGCAATGCGTCCACGAGGGTCAGGTATTCCTTGACCGAGACGGGCAGCTTGTGCGCCCGGAGGTGATAGAAGAAATCGATCAGCATGTGCGGGCTGCCAGTCGCTGCAAGATCACCGGCGCTGGCCGCCGCGGGTCATGGCCGCGAGGCGTTCCAGCAGGTGCACGTCTTGCTCGTTTTTCAAGAGCGCCCCGGCCATCAGCGGCACGGCGGTGGCGGTGTGGGCGTCGATCTCGGCGGCGGTGGCGTCTTCGGCCAGCAGCAGGCGCAGCCAGTCCAGCAATTCGGAGGTGGACGGCTTTTTCTTCAGGCCCGGCGCGTCGCGCAGCGCGAAGAACGTGTCCAGCGCGGCACGCAGCACATCCTGCTTCAGGTGCGGGTAGTGCACGGCCACGATGTCGCGCATGGTCTCGCGGTCGGGGAAGCGGATGTAGTGGAAGAAGCAGCGGCGCAGGAAGGCGTCCGGCAGGTCTTTCTCGTTGTTGGACGTGATGATGACGAGCGGGCGGTGGCGCGCGGCGATGGTCTCGCGCGTTTCGTACACATGGAATTCCATGCGGTCCAATTCGCGCAGCAGGTCATTGGGAAATTCAATGTCGGCTTTGTCGATCTCGTCGATTAGCAGCACCACGGGTTCATCGGCCTGGAAGGCCTGCCACAGGGTGCCTTGCACGATGTAGTTACGGATGTCGCGGACTTTTTCGTCGCCCAGTTGCGAGTCTCGCAGGCGCGACACCGCATCGTATTCGTACAGGCCCTGATGTGCCTTGGTCGTGGACTTGATGTGCCATTGCAGCAATGGCCGTCCCAGCGCCCGCGCCACTTCTTCCGCCAGCATGGTCTTGCCCGTGCCGGGTTCCCCCTTGATCAGAAGCGGCCGCTGCAGGGTCAGGGCGGCGTTGACGGCCAGCTTCAGGTCATCGGTGGCGACGTAGCTGTCGGTTCCGTTGAAGCGGGCGGGCGGGGTCGAAGAGGCGGATTGGGCTGCGGACATTGTCTGATGGCTTCCGAGGATTGACGGTGATCAATACCATCGTAAGGTATTAATCCTGAGCAATTATCGTACAATCAGGCGGTTTTGCAGTTGGGTTCGACCCGCAACGTGTTTGCAGGGGGCCTTTTCGTGTGATGCAGGCCCTAGTCCTTAAGCCATACCAAGAAGAGCCATTCCAATGAAGTTGCGAACCTCTCTGAAGTGCACGGTTTCCGTGTTGGCCGCGATGGCATCCTGTGCGATCGCCGGCCAGGCTGTTGCTGCTGACGCAGCGCCTGTCGGCAACATCCAGAACGCCCGCGACAAAGTTTCCATGTGCATCGGCTGCCACGGCATCGAAGGCTACAAGGCGACCTTTCCCGAGCTTTATCACGTGCCGATGATTGCTGGCCAGAACGCCAAATACATCGAGACCGCCCTTAACGAGTACAAGAAAGGCGCGCGCAGCCATCCCACGATGGACGCCATTGCCGGCAGCCTGTCCGACCAGGACATCGCCGACCTGGCCGCGTACTACTCGAATCTCAAATAAGGGGCAAAACCATGAACCGCACCATGCTTGCCCTTGCGGGCGCGACCCTGGCCATCGCGGGCACCGCAGCCCAGGCGCAGGATCTGGCGGCCGGGAAGGCCGTTTTCGACAAATTCAATTGCGCGTCCTGCCATGGCGCCGACGCCAAGACGGCGGTGGACCCGGCCTACCCGACGCTGGCCGGCCAGCATGCCGACTACCTGGCTCATGCCCTGAAGGCCTACAAGCGCGGCGCCTCCGGCAGCGCGGCCACGGCCAACGTGCGCAAGAACCCCATCATGGGCGCTTTCGCCACGCAGTTGTCTGATCAGGACATCTCGAACGTGTCGGCCTGGCTGGCGTCCCTGCCCAGCGACCTGGGCGTGCGCAAGTAGGCCCGGCCGGACTCGGCCAACAAAAAACCCTCGGGGCTTTCCGAGGGTTTTTTTCATGGGGCCGGCGGCTTCAGAGGCTGGCGCGGCGGCGGATCAGGTCGATGTACGTGTCGCTGTCCATGGGCGTGCCCAGGCGCTGCGCTTCCCATACCACCTGTCCCAGGCATTCCATGATTTCGTGCGCGGCCTGGTGCGCGTCGGAGCGCGCGGTCAGCTGCTGGTAAGCACGGCGGATGCCCGGCGGATGGTCGATGGACAATTGCTCGGCGATCGCCAGGTGCATGGACAGATGCAGGAAGGGATTAGTGCGCCCCTTCTCCACGGCGTACTCCATGGTCATGGCATCCGGGCTTTCGAGGTCGCCGTGGTATTCGGGATGCTCGATGATCCAGTCCAGGGCCATGGCCTCAAGCGGCGTCAGCACCTCGTTTGCGCGGTGCTTGCGCCAGGTATCGATAAAGAATTCGCGAACTTGGTCGCGGGAGGGATTGAACATCTGCGGGGGGCGGAATACGGGGGGAAGACGGCTATTTTACCGCTCGGCCGCTCGCAGGCAAAAAAGCGCGCCTTCGGGGGCTTTTTTTCATCGCTCGGGGAGGGGTGGGGCCCGGCGGGCCCTTTGCGATATAGAATTGATCGGTATCCGCCATCCTGTGTGCGGTTCGCGAGGTCGGTCTCCCCGCGGAATCGGACGCTTTCCGATGCGGCGCGTGCAGAAAAACCACCCGGAGCAAATGGAGCATTCATGTCCTACCAACATATCAAGGTTCCCGCTGGCGGCCAGAAAATCACGGTCAACGCCGATTTCTCGCTGAATGTGCCTGAACAGCCCATCGTTCCCTTCATTGAAGGCGACGGCACGGGCGCAGATATCACCCCCGTCATGATCAAGGTCGTGGACGCGGCCGTGCAGAAAGCCTATGGCGGCAAGCGCAAGATCCACTGGATGGAAGTCTATGCCGGCGAAAAGGCCACCAAGGTCTACGGCCCGGACGTCTGGCTTCCCGATGAAACCCTGGAAGTCGTCAAAGACTACGTGGTGTCCATCAAGGGCCCGCTGACGACCCCGGTCGGCGGCGGCATCCGTTCGCTGAACGTGGCGCTGCGCCAGCAACTGGACCTGTACGTCTGCCTGCGCCCGGTGGCGTACTTCAAGGGCGTGCCGTCCCCGGTGCGTGAGCCCGAGAAGACCAACATGGTGATCTTCCGCGAGAACTCGGAAGACATCTATGCCGGTATCGAATACATGGCCGAAAGCGAGCAGGCCAAGGAACTGATCCAGTTCCTGCAGACCAAGCTTGGCGTGAAGAAGATCCGTTTCCCGAACACGTCCTCCATCGGCATCAAGCCGGTGTCGCGCGAAGGCACCGAGCGCCTGGTGCGCAAGGCCGCCCAGTACGTCATCGACAACGACCGCACGTCGCTGACCCTGGTGCACAAGGGCAACATCATGAAATTCACGGAAGGGGGTTTCCGTGATTGGGGCTACGAATTGCTGCAAAAGGAATTCGGCGCCCAACTGATCGACGGCGGCCCGTGGTGCAAGTTCAAGAACCCGAGGACCGGCCGCGAGATCATCGTCAAGGACGTGATCGCCGACGCCTTCCTGCAGCAGATCCTGCTGCGCCCGGCCGAATACGACGTGATCGCGACGCTGAACCTGAACGGCGACTACATTTCCGACGCGCTGGCCGCGCAAGTGGGCGGCATCGGCATCGCGCCGGGCGCCAACCTGTCGGATTCGGTCGCCATGTTCGAAGCCACCCACGGTACGGCGCCCAAGTACGCCGGCAAGGACTACGTGAACCCGGGTTCCGAAATCCTGTCGGCAGAAATGATGCTGCGCCACATGGGCTGGACCGAAGCGGCCGACCTGATCATCTCCAGCATGGAGAAGTCCATCCTGTCCAAGAAGGTGACGTACGATTTTGCCCGCCTGCTGGAAGGTGCGACCCAGGTGTCGTGCTCGGGCTTTGGCCAGGTCATGATCGAAAACATGTAAATTGCGGCCTCGCCGCATGTCCCGCAGAACCCGCCCGCCGTCATGGCTGGCGGGTTTTGTGCAAATGATGAGCATGAGGCCTGTCATGCATGCTCGGTTTCAACCAGGTTGATCGTTGTGCCCCGACTGTATGTTTCTCTGACCACATGCCTTGTGCTGTTGGTCCCCGCATTGGCCTTGACGAGCCCAGTAGGAGGCCCGGCGGTCCTTTATCTTGCGGGGCTGATCTCGTTGGCCGCCTTGGCCGGCAACGCGGTCAAACATTACGAACCGATGGATTTTCGGGCGATGTGGCCCATGTCGTTAGCGCTGCTGCTGCCGCTGGTGTGCCTGGTCGCCACGTTTGCGGTGCGCGGTGTGTGGAGCAATTCCGAACTGGAGAAATTGCTTCGTTTTGCGCTTGCGGTACCGGTACTTTGGTTGTTGCTACGCGCGCCGCAGCGATGGCTCAAACACGTGCAATGGAGCATCTTGGCGGGAGCGGTCGCGGGTTCGGTGCTGCTTATCGTGACCTTGAAGACCGTGGGGCGCGGCGGAATGATCGATGTCGGCGGGCGATACAACGCCGTGTCATTTGCGAACATCACGCTGCTGCTTGGCATGATGACGTTGTTGTCGCTGGGTTGGGGTGCCTGTACGCGCTGGCCCCGCGCCGAGATGGCCGTGAAGCTTGGGGCCGCCACGCTGACGGTGTATGCCACCTGGGTGTCTGAAACACGCAGCAGTTGGATGCTGTTGCCGATTGTCGCGCTGATCTTCATGCTGGGCCTGCGGGACTGGAACCGCAAGCACAAGGTTTATTGCGCGCTGGGTGTGATTGCGGTGCTGGCCATAAGCGCCGCCACCATCTGGACCTACAGTACCCGCATGCAGGACATCGCGAAAGATCTACAGGGTTTTTCGACATCCGCGAATCGGGATACGTCATTCGGCACCCGGCTGCAATTGTGGCAGGCGTCGATCATGATGTTCGAGAAAAGCCCGATCGTTGGCGTGGGACCTAGCAAGTTCCGTGATGAATTGCTGGAACTGGAGTCCAAGGGTGTAGTGACGCGCCAAGTCATCGAAGGCTATGGCGAACCCCACAACGATCTGCTGGCCGCGTTGTCCGGTTACGGGCTGCTGGGCCTGATCAGTATCCTGACGCTGTATCTGTTGCCGGCGGCCATCTTCTTCCGGCGGCTGGCCAGCGACGACCGGGTGATCCGAGTGGGGGCGCAACTGGGGCTGCTGTTCTGTCTGGGCTTTTGCGCCTTCAGCCTGACCGAGATGATGTTCCGCAACATGCGCAGCGTGCCCAACTATTCGCTCATCGTCGTGACCTTGATCGCGTTGACGACGCCTCGTTTGCCTCGTCCGCCGCGTGCGGTCGCGGCCGACCAGGCCCCGGTTTCGCGCCCTGGTTAAGTGGTCGGGTTAAGTGGCCTGGTTAAGCGGTCTGCAGCCGGCTGGGCGACACCTGGACGGCACTCATGGCGCGTTGTAGCCGCGAGGTAAGTTCCCGGCTTGCCGGCATCATGGGCATGCGCAGCTCGTCGGCGATCAGCCCCTGCAACGACAGGGCGCGCTTGAGCGGCGCGGGGTTGGGTTCGGTGAACAGCAGTCGGATCAGGCCGCGCAAGGGCTCGAACAGTTCACGCGCGGCCTCGGCGTGGCCGTCGCGCGCCAGCTGCATGACTTCGACGTAGCGTTCGGGATACAGATGCGCCGCGGCCGGGATGGCGCCGCGGCCGCCGGCCAGCCAGTGGTCCAGCAGCGCCAGGTCTTCGCCGCATAGCGCGTGCAGCTTGCCGCGCGCGTTCAAGGTGGCCAGTACCGACGGATTGCATTCCTTGACGGCCGTGAAGTTTGGCAAGAGCGCCAGCGTCTCCATGGTTTCGACGGTCATGGTGACGCCCGTCCGCTTGGGGATGTTGTACAGGATGATGGGGCGTTCGGTGGCCCAGGCGATCTGACGGTAGTGCCAGAGAATGCCGGGCTGCGACGGGCCCAGATAATAGGGCGGTGGCACCAGATAGCCGGCGGGCGCGTACTTGTCCAGCCGGCGGATGGCGGTGGCGACGCCGCGCGTATCGACGCCGCCCGCGCCGAACACCAGCGGCAACGCATGCGGGTCGCTGGCGATGGCCTCGATCATGTCGGTCTTCTCCGACAGGCTCAGTAGATTGCCCTCGCCGGTGGAGCCGAACAGGACCAGGCCCGCGATGCCGGCATTGCGGTAGTAGCGGGCCAGCGCCTGCGCGGCGTCCAGGTCCACATAGCCGCCACGCAGTGGCGTGATCATCGGCAACCAGATGCCGTCGAAAACCGTTTTGGCTGGCATGTCCATGGCTTATTGCACCGTGACTGCGGACGCGGGGCGCACCGGGCCGAATTCTGCTTGGGGCAGGCCGCGCATGATCGCTTGCATCAAGCCATCGAGTTCGCCTCGGGCGCATTGCAGTTGCAGGACGCTCTGGGCATGGGCGTGGTCCACCGACAGCAGGTACACGCCGATGCGGTCGCCCAGTTCTCGATGCAGCGCCAGGCGGACCTTCAAGGCGTCCAGCGTGTCGATCCTGACCGTCAGGGCCACCCAGTCGGACTGCGGCAAGGGCGCCAAGGGCAGGGAAGCGGCCGGGGAATGGTCGGGGGAAACGTGGCTGCGGCGATCCAGTCGGGGAATCATGGCGGTGAGACGGGCGGTGCGCGGTAAGGCGCGATCCGCGGTTCCGGTTGGTTGATGACGATTCCACTATAGGAACCGCACCGTAAATCCTGCCGATAAAAGCAGGCGCGGCGTGTAAAAAACGCGTCAACGCCCCGGGCTGTTCAGAAGGTCTTGGTCATTGACAGCAGGCCGGTCGCGCGGCCCATGTCGCGTCCGCGTGTGTTGGTGTAGACGGCGCGGTCCGCATTGGTGTCAAGGTAGGCCAGCGAGACCGACAGGCCCTGGCCGAAGTCCTTGGTCAGACCGAGCTTCCAATCGGTGTAGGTGCCGTTGTCGACGTTGCGCACGACCTGGCGGCCCACATGCGCGTTGGCCACGAGGCCCCAGACGCCGGTGTCGATATTGCCGGAAAGGTCGAAATACTGGCTGTACTTGCTGTCGGCGAAACCAAACAGATTGGTCAGGGCAATGGAGTACTTGAACATCACCGGGCCATAGCCAATGCCGGCGTATAGCTCGGTGGTGTCGGGGCTGGTGTAGCCGGACGGGTAGTCGCCGGGATAGTAGTACTGCAAGACGCCCAGGTCGACGGGCACGTTGTCGGTCAGGTTGCCCTTGTAGCCGCCGTAGAAGTCCATTTCCACGGGCGCGGAGACCTCGCTGTTGGTGTCGCCAAGCCAGCTGATGCTGGAATTCCAGTTGCCCAGGTAGAAGCCGCTGGCATGCGCCAGGTCGAAGCCGCCCTGGACGGCGGGCTTGTTGTTCGACTGCATCAGGCCGCGGTAGCGGTACTGGCTGGCCAGCGTGACGTTGGCGCTCAGGCTGAGGTCGGAGGCGGCGGTGGCGGAGGCGGCGGTGGCGGTGGCGGTGGCAGTGGCGGCAGGCGTGTCGCTGGCGTGAGCGGTGGCGCCCAGGGTCAATAAAAGCAGTGCGGCCAGGGGATGGCGGGACATGGGATGCTCCGGTTGTTGAACGGGATCGCAACAATAGGAGGATCGGCATAAAGCCCGAGACAAGACTCGCGCCATCCGCATATCGGCCGTGTAAAGGCCGCGTGAGGCCGCGTGAGGGCGTGTGATGCGACGTACCATGTACCACGTACCAACGCGGCACGGATGGCGTGGAATTCAGCCCGCGAAGCGGTAGCCCACGCCGATTTCGGTCAACAGGTAGACGGGCTGGGCAGGATCGGCTTCGAGCTTCTGGCGCAGATGGCCCATGTAGATCCGCAGGTAGTGGTTGCTTTCCACGTGGGAGGGGCCCCAGACCTCGCGCAGCAGTTCGCGATGCGTCATGACCTTGCCGCGGTGCGCCAAGAGCGCGGCAAGCAGGCGGTATTCCATGGCGGTCAGATGCACGTGCTGGCCGGCGCGTTCGACGACGCGCTTGGAGAAGTCGACGCGCACGTCGCCAAAGGCGATCTCGGCCGCGTTGCCTGCGCCGCCTCGCGCATGCCGGCGCAGCAGCACGCGCAGCCGGGCCAGCAGTTCGCTGACGCCGAACGGTTTGGTCAGGTAATCGTCGGCGCCGGCGTCCAGCGCAGCTACTTTGTCGGCTTCGGCGCTGCGGGCCGACAGCACCAGCACGGGCACTTCGGTCCAGCCGCGCAGTTCCCGGATCAGGGTCATGCCGTCTTCGTCGGGCAGCCCCAGGTCCAGCACGATGGCATCGGGCTGGCGGGTGCCGGCTTCGATCAGGCCGCGCTTGACGGTGTCGGCCTCGTGCACGGCGCACCCCTCGCTTTCCAACGCCTGGCGGACGAAGCGCCGGATGTTGGCGTCATCTTCAATGATCAGGACGGTAGGTTGGTAGTCGAACATGCGGATGGCCGGTCAAAGGGTTTCGGGTTGAATCGCGGGCGGCGTGCCCAGCGGCAGGCTGAAGACGAACTGCGCGCCAGAGGCCAGCCCTGGCGTGTGTTCGACCCAGATGCGGCCATGGTGGGCCGAGATGATGGCTTCGCAAACGGCCAGGCCCAGTCCGACGCCGGGCGTGGCCGATTCCCGTTCGCCACGCGTGAATTTTTCGAAGATGCGGCGTTCGGCGCCTGGCGCCACGCCGGGGCCGTTGTCGCTGACGGCCACGCGCAGTTCTCCTTCGTGCACGGCGGCGTGAATGCGCAGCGTGCTGCCCGGAGGCGTGTATTTGGCCGCGTTTTCAAGCAGGTTGCACAGCACGCGTTCGATCAGCACACCGTCGCATTCCACCAGTGGCAACTGCGAGAGGCTATCCACGGCGACGTGGTGGCCTGCCAGGGGTTCGCGCATGGCGGCCAACGACGCGCCCACCAATTCTTCGATGGACTGCCATTCCAGGCGCAACGGCGTGTCGCGGCTTTGCAGCCGCGCCATGTCGAGCAGGTTGACGACCAGCGCGTGCATGCGCTGCGCCTGGTCGCGCATGGCGCGCACGGTATCTTGCACATCAAGGGGCAACGCTGCCTGTTGGCGGGTCAAGGTGTCGGTCATGCCGATCAGGCTGGTCAACGGCGTGCGCAGGTCGTGCGAGACGGCCGCCAGCAGCGAGTTGCGTAGCCGTTCCGATTCCATGCTGACCAGCGCTTGCTGCGCGACTTCCACGTAATGCAGCCGTTCCAGCGCAATGGCGATCAGCGTCGCGTAGGCCTCGATCTGCCGCCGGGAATCCGGATGGGTGAACAGGCTGCGGCGCGGTGCGGCCAGCGCCAGCACGCCGCGCGTGCGCATGGGCGCTTTCAACGGCAGGTACAGCAGGTCGCTGTTGGACAGCGTTGGCGTGCCTGCGCCCGCGGGCTGGCCATGGTCATAGACCCATTGGGCCAGCGCCGATTCCAGGGGTGGCATGTCGTCGGCAGCGGGCGAGGCCAGCTTCAGCCGGTCGTCCAGGCCCAGGATGTACAGCGCGCACCGCGAGCCGAAGGTGGCGTGGACGAAGGCGCCGGCCGACGCCACGATCTGCTCGGGCAGCAACGCGGACGACAGCTCCCGCGCGAATTCGTACAGGCTGCGCGCATCGGCCTCGCGCTTGACCGACACCTGCGCCTGCAGGCGCAGCCCGGCCGTCAGTTGCCCGATCAGCAGGCCCACCGTCAGCAGCACGGCGAAGGTCAGCAGGTATTGCACGTCGGAAACGGCGAACGAGGCCAGCGGCTGCACGAAGAAAAAATCGAACAGTCCCACGCTGACGACGGACGCCAGCGCGGCGGGACCGCGTCCGTGACGCAGCGCCACGCCCATGACCGCCAGCAGGAACAGCATGACGATGTTGGTCTGGTGCAGCGCGGGAAACGCCAGCATCGACAGGCCGGTGGCGGCCGCGCAATAGCACAGCGCCCAGGCGTAGCCGGCAAGCGGCCGGCCATTGCGTTCATCGGCGCCCAGGCCGGCGCGGCGAGCCAGGGTGAGGGGGTTGC
>LNAP01008434.1_pt1 | contig 17770 bp, 16 predicted proteins | sample 602601 | NCBI WGS metagenome assembly LNAP01 (sample SAMN02440304, study PRJNA202911) | soil metagenome | biome: Subtropical and temperate rainforests or woodlands; isolation source: soil samples (1 kg each in a 20% v/v slurry with milli Q water) were... ... | reverse complement strand
GGTTGATCTGGTGCATGATGCCGTTGCCCGGCGGGATCACGTCGACGTTCTTGAACGCCTTCTTGGTCCAGTTGATGAAGTGGAAACGGTCTTCGTTACGACGGTCTTCGATGGCGCGGTTCTTCTCGAACGCCTCCGGATCGAAACCACCGCGCTCGACGGCCAGGGAGTGGTCGACGATCAGTTGGGTTGGCACCACCGGGTTGACTTGCGCCGGGTCGCCGCCTTGCAGAGCGATAGCGTCACGCAGGCCGGCGAGGTCGACCAGCGCGGTCTGGCCAAGAATGTCGTGGCACACCACACGAGCCGGAAACCAGGGGAAATCGAGGTCGCGCTTGCGCTCGATGAATTGCTTCAGGGATTCGGTCAGCGTGGCCGGGTCACAGCGACGCACCAGGTTTTCCGCCAGCACGCGGGAGGTGTACGGCAGGGTGTCATAGGCGCCGGGCTGGATGGCCTCGACCGCCGCGCGGACGTCGAAGTAATCCAGGTGGCTGCCGGGCAGCGATTTACGGAATTCTGTGTTCATCGGTCAGGACTCGGTCACGGTAGTTTCAAAGGGTGGGGCCTGGTACTTGGCTCGAATTCAACCCGATCCCTGTAGGAGCCGAGCTTGCTCGCGATAGCGGTGTAACAGTCGACATCATTGTTGAATGTCAGTCCGTCATCGCGAGCAAGCTCGGCTCCTACAGGTTCCGGGTGATCAGGCCTCCACCATTCAGCGTTGTTCGATTGGCACGAACTTGCGCTGTTCAACGCCGACGTATTCGGCGCTCGGACGGATAATGCGGTTGTTGGCACGCTGTTCGTACACGTGGGCCGCCCAGCCGGTCAGGCGCGAGCAGACGAAGATCGGTGTGAACAACTTGGTCGGGATGCCCATGAAGTGGTACGCCGAGGCATGGTAGAAGTCGGCGTTAGGGAACAGCTTCTTCTGCTCCCACATGGTCTTGTCGATGGCTTCGGAGACCGGGAACAACACTTTATCGCCCACTTCGTCGGCGAGTTTTTTCGACCAGCCCTTGATCACCTCGTTGCGCGGATCGCTGTCCTTATAGATCGCGTGGCCGAAGCCCATGATCTTGTCCTTGCGCTCGAGCATGCCGAGGGTGCCCTTGATCGCATCTTCCGGCGAGCTGAAGCGCTCGATCATTTCCATCGCCGCTTCGTTGGCGCCGCCATGCAACGGACCGCGCAGCGAGCCAATCGCCGCGGTGATGCACGAATACAGGTCGGACAGGGTCGAGGCACACACGCGCGCGGTGAAAGTCGAGGCGTTGAATTCGTGCTCCGCGTAGAGGATCAGCGAAACGTTCATCACCTTGACGTGCAACTCACTCGGCTTCTTGCCATGCAGCAGGTGCAGGAAGTGACCGCCGATGGACTGCTCGTCGCTTACGCATTCGATGCGCTTGCCTTCGTGGCTGAAGCGATACCAGTAGGTCATGATCGCCGGGAATGCAGCCAGCAGGCGGTCAGTCTTGTCGTGCTGCTCGGAGAAGTCGTTCTCTGGTTCCAGGTTTCCCAGGAACGAGCAACCGGTGCGCATCACGTCCATCGGGTGGGCGTCGGCGGGGATGCGTTCCAGTACTTCCTTGAGCGCTTGCGGCAGGTCACGCAGCTTGCTCAGTTTGCTGATGTAAGCGGCCAGTTGTGCCTTGGTCGGCAGTTCGCCGTACAGCAGCAGGTAGGCAACTTCTTCGAACTGTGCGTCAGCCGCCAGTTCGCGTACGTCATAGCCGCGGTAGGTCAGGCCTGCGCCCGACTGGCCTACGGTGGACAGTGCGGTTTGCCCGGCAACCTGGCCACGGAGCCCGGCGCCACTGAGTACTTTTGCTTCGGCCATTTCTGCCTCCAGTTTTTAATTTTGTTAGGGAATCGGCAAATTGTGCTTCATCAGGTTATTCGGGTGATGCCGAAAAGATCGCAGCCTCGTTGCACTCGACAGCTCCTACAGAGGATCACGGCCGAGGTAGGAGCTGCCGAAGGCTGCGATCTTTTGATCTTCATTTTTTCGCGGCGAACAACGCATCGAGCTTCTGCTCGAAGGTGTGGTAGTCGATGCGATCGTAAAGCTCCATGCGGGTCTGCATGGTGTCGATGACATTCGCCTGCGTGCCATCGCGACGGATCGCGGTGTAGACATTTTCCGCAGCCTTGTTCATGGCGCGGAAGGCCGACAGCGGGTACAGCACCAGCGACACGTCCGCAGCGGCGAGTTGCTCGGTGGTGTACAGCGGCGTCGCGCCGAATTCGGTGATGTTGGCCAGGATCGGCGCTTTCACACGGCTGGCGAACAGTTTGTACATCTCGAGTTCGGTGATGGCTTCCGGGAACACCATGTCGGCGCCGGCCTCGATGCACGCGGCGGCGCGATCCAGTGCCGATTCCAGGCCTTCCACTGCCAGGGCGTCGGTACGGGCCATGATCACGAAGCTGTCATCGGTACGGGCATCGACGGCCGCCTTGATGCGATCGACCATTTCCTGCTGGGTCACGATTTCCTTATTAGGACGGTGACCGCAACGCTTGGCGCCAACCTGGTCTTCGATGTGAATCGCCGCCGCGCCGAACTTGATCATCGACTTGACGGTACGGGCGACGTTGAACGCCGAGGAACCGAAACCGGTGTCCACATCCACCAGCAGCGGCAGGTCGCAGACGTCGGTGATGCGACGCACGTCGGTCAGCACGTCATCCAGGCCGGTGATGCCCAGGTCCGGCACGCCCAGGGAGCCAGCAGCCACCCCGCCACCCGACAGGTAGATCGCCTTGAAACCGGCACGCTTGGCCAGCAGGGCGTGGTTGGCGTTGATGGCGCCGACCACTTGCAATGGATGCTCGCTGGCGACCGCATCGCGGAAACGCTGCTCTTGTTCAAACTCATGACTCACCTCGTTTGGCTGTCGGGTTAGCGCCGTCCTGGTAATGACGGGCGATGTTGCGTTTGGAGGCGCCGATGTGACGGCGCATCAACAACTCGGCCAGTTCACCGTCACGGTCGGCGATGGCATCGAGAATTCGGTGGTGCTCGGCAAAGGCCTGGTGCGGGCGATTGGGCGTGGTGGAAAACTGGATGCGGTACATGCGCACCAATTGATACAGCTCGCCGCAGAGCATTTGCGTCAGGGTGCGGTTACCGCTGCCCTGGATAATCCGGTAGTGGAAGTCGAAATCGCCTTCCTGCTGGTAGTAGCCGCGGCCAGCCTGGAAGGCCTCATCGCGTTCGTGGGTTTCAAGGACCCGGCGCAGCTCATCGATTTCCTCGACGCTCATGCGCTCGGCGGCCAGGCGACAGGCCATGCCTTCGAGGGATTCGCGGATTTCGTAGAGCTCCACCAGCTCGGCATGGTTGAGCGACACCACCCGTGCTCCGACGTGTGGCACGCGCACCAGCAGGCGTTGGCCTTCCAGGCGGTGGATGGCTTCGCGCAACGGGCCACGGCTGATGCCGTAGGTACGGGCCAGCTCGGGCTCGGAGATTTTGCTGCCCGGGGCGATCTCACCCTTGACGATGGCCGCTTGAATGCGTCGGAAGACGTTTTCGGAAAGCGTTTCCGAGTCATCCTGAACGGTAAGCGGGGGAGCCAGTTGATCCAGCATATTGTCGACACCTTGAAAGCCAGTGCGGCAAAAATTAACCAAAACTGCCGCCACAGTCAAAGGATAATTAGATATTGTCGACAATCGTCTAATAACCTCCTGCACCATAACAAAGCAGTGCCCTCGATTCACAGCCGCCCGCCAGCGCTGGCGCCATCAACCTGCCGTGCTAGAATGCCGCCCGCATTTGTTTGTGACATCTGCACGGCTTGTCATAAATAGCTGATAGGCATACGAGGAGCTTGCGCAGCGATGCCAGGGTCTTGAATTAAAGAACAGACCGCTGCGCACCAGGATTTATGAGACTCAAGCCCTTCCCGATCTTCCTTTTTCTTCTTTGCCTGCCCGGGTTCGCTGCTGCCGGGGACAAGACCGTGTACGGCCTCAATGAATATGCTTCGTTGGGCGGCATCGACCTCGAAGTGGCCGCCAAACTCGACACCGGGGCAAAAACCGCATCCTTGAGCGCCCGCGACATCAAGCGCTTCAAACGCAATGGCGAGTCCTGGGTGCGCTTCTACCTGGCCATCGACACCGCCCATTCGCACCCGATCGAACGACCGCTGGCCCGCGTCAGCAAGATCAAACGCCGGGCCGGTGACTACGACCCGGAAGAGGGCAAGAAGTACACTGCCCGACCGGTGATCGAGCTGGATATCTGCATGGGTTCAGCTTTACGTAGCATCGAAGTGAACCTGACCGACCGTAGCGCGTTCCAATACCCGCTATTGATCGGCTCCGAAGCACTCAAACGCTTCGATGCGCTGGTCGACCCCAGTCTTAAATACGCTGCCGGCAAACCCGCCTGCGCCGCCGACGCTCATACCGCCGAGTAATTTAAATGCGCTCTCTTACCCTTCATCTGAAAATGTTGATCGCCATCCTGGTGGTATTGGGCATTTCAGTCACGGCCTACCAGATCTTCGTACTCGGCATTCCCGTGACGGAAGACGCCACCGACGACTTGTGGAACATCGACGCCAAGGTCGAGTTCGTCGCCAGTGCCAAGGACCCAGTCAAGATCCAGATGTTCGTGCCACCGTTGAGCCGCGATTACGTGAGTCTCAACGAAAGCTTTATTTCAAATAATTACGGCGTGGCCGTGAACCGAGTCGACGGCAACCGCAAGGTCACGTGGTCGGCGCGCCGGGCCAAAGGCAACCAGACCCTTTATTACCGTCTGGTGTTGACCAAGCGCTACACCGCCGAAAAAGCCAAGATCAAGGGGCCGACCTTCCGCGACAGCATTGCCGTGGAAGGCCCTGAAAAACTCGCCGCCGAAGCGCTGCTGGCGCCGATTCGCCAACACTCGGCCGATGTCGAGACCTTCATCAGCGAAGCGATCAAGCGGGTCAACAACAGCAACGACGACAACGCCAAGATGCTCCTGGCCGGCGACCCGACACCGGCCCACAAGGCAAAGATCGTCGAGCTGCTGCTGTCCATCGCCCACGTGCCGGTGGAAAAGGTCCACACCATTCGCCTGGTGGCCGACCAGCCGCAAACCCCGGAGCTCTGGCTGCGCAGCTTCAATGGCACCGACTGGCTGTACTTCAACCCGGAAACCGGCGAACAGGGCCTGCCGACCGACCGCCTGCTGTGGTGGACCGGCGACGAAAACCTGATCACCGTCGATGGCGGCAAGAAGGCCACTGTGACCTTCAGCATGAACAACAGCGAGATGAACGCCATTCGCCTGGCCAAGCTGACCGACGAGAACACCGACGCCAATTTCCTCGAGTACTCGCTGTACGGCTTGCCGCTGCAAACCCAGCAGACCTTCATGATCATGGTGATGATCCCGATCGGCGTGCTGGTGATCCTGGTCCTGCGCAACCTGATCGGCCTGCAGACCCTCGGCACCTTTACCCCGGTGCTGATCGCCCTGGCCTTCCGCGAGACCCAGCTCGGCTTCGGTATCGTGCTGTTTACCATCATCACGGCGCTGGGGCTGTCGCTGCGCTCTTACCTTGAGCACCTGAAACTGCAAATGCTGCCAAGGCTGTCGGTGGTGCTGACGTTCGTCGTGGTGTTGATCGCGGCCATCAGCCTGTTCAGCCATAAGCTCGGCCTGGAGCGCGGGCTGTCGGTGGCGCTGTTCCCGATGGTGATCCTGACCATGACCATCGAACGCCTGTCGATCACCTGGGAGGAACGTGGCGCCAGCCATGCCATGAAAGTGGCAATCGGCACCCTGTTCGCCGCGACGCTGGCGCACCTGATCATGACCATTCCGGAGCTGGTGTACTTCGTGTTCACCTTCCCGGCGATCCTGCTGATCATGGTGGGCTTCATGCTGGCCATGGGTCGCTATCGCGGCTACCGCCTGACCGAGCTGGTGCGTTTCAAGGCTTTCCTGAAGAAGGCTGACGCCTGATGTTCGGCTTCTGGAAGACCTGGAAAGCCCTGGAAGCCCGGGGCATCATGGGCATCAATCGGCGTAACGCGGACTACGTGCTCAAGTACAACAAGCGCAGCCTGTATCCGATCGTCGATGACAAGATCATCACCAAGGAACGTGCCATCGCCGCCGGCATCCATGTGCCGCAACTGTATGGGGTGATATCGACCGAAAAGGAAATCGACAAGCTCGACGAGATCATCGACGGGCACACCGATTTCGTGATCAAGCCGGCCCAAGGCGCCGGCGGCGATGGCATCATTGTCATCGCCGACCGCTTCGAGGGCCGCTATCGCACGGTGTCCGGCAAGATCGTCGGCCACGAAGAGCTCGAGCACCATATTTCCAGCATCCTGACCGGCCTGTATTCCCTGGGCGGGCATCGCGACCGTGCACTGATCGAATACCGGGTGATCCCGGACCAGATCTTCAAGAGCATCAGCTATGAAGGTGTGCCGGACATCCGCATCATCGTGTTGATGGGGTATCCGGTCATGGCCATGCTGCGCTTGCCCACCCGTCAGTCCGGCGGCAAGGCCAACTTGCACCAGGGCGCCATCGGCGTAGGTGTCGACCTGGCCACCGGCCTGACCCTGCGCGGCACCTGGCTGAACAACATCATCGCCAAACACCCGGACACCACCAACGCGGTGGATGGCGTGCAACTGCCCTACTGGGACGGTTTCATGAAACTCGCCGCGGGTTGCTATGAACTGTGCGGGCTGGGCTACATCGGTGTCGACATGGTGCTGGACCAGGAGAAAGGCCCACTGATCCTCGAGCTCAACGCCCGACCTGGCTTGAATATCCAGATTGCCAATGATTGCGGCCTGACATTGCGCACCCATGCGGTCGAGGCGCGGCTGGAAGACTTGAAAGCACGCGGCGTCAGCGAAACCGTCGAAGAGCGAGTGGCGTTTGTGCAGGAGATGTTCGGGCATATTCCACCGGTCGAGGGTTGATCCAGAACCCAGGTGTGTCTTTCGCGAGCAGGCTCGCTCCCACAAGTATTGCGCTGAACCCTGTGGGAGCGAGCCTGCTCGCGAATACAATCTGCCAGATTCCACAGTAGCCATGCCTGCCTCCAATCTGCCAATCCCCTCTAGGAGCAATTCCCCGAGGGGACTACAATCGCCACCCCGCCTCGATGGCTGATCCAACCCGCCCATGCTGACCTGCTCCGTACACCCGCTGCCCTATCGCGCCAACCCTGCCGACTACTTCGCGGCCATTCGTCATGCCCCAGGTGCCGTGCTGCTCGACAGCGGCCGCCCCAGCGCCGAGCGCGGGCGCTTTGACTTGCTCAGCGCCTGGCCGCTGGAACAACTGGCCGTAGCGCCTGACGAACGCGGCAGCGATTTCCTGCAACGCCTTCGGGACAATCTGACACGCTTGGGCGAAGCATCGCTGCCTGCACCTTATGAACTGCCGTTTGCGGGCGGCTTGATCGGTTACCTGAGCTACGACTTCGGCCGCCACCTGGAAAACCTGCCGAGCCAGGCCCTGGATGACCTGCAGTTACCCGATGCGCGCTTCGGCCTGTACGATTGGGCGCTGATCAGCGATCACCACCAGGCCACCAGCCAATTGGTGTTTCACCCAACGCTGGCTGACAGCGAGCGCCAACGCCTGATCCAGCTGTTCAGCCAGCCCGCCGCTGAAGCGGTCGAGCCGTTCAAGCTGCAAGCGCCGATGAATGCCGATCTGAACGCTGATCAGTATCGCCAGGCGATCGAGCGCATCCAGCAATACATCCAGGCAGGCGATTGCTATCAGGTCAACTTCGCCCAGCGTTTCCGTGCACCCTGCCAAGGTGATCCATGGACGGCGTATTGCGCGTTGCGACTGGCTTGCCCCACTCCGTTTTCCGGCTTCCAGAGCCTGCCCGACGGCGGCGCGGTGCTGAGCCTGTCACCGGAACGTTTCGTCAAAGTCAGCGAACGCCATGTTGAGACCCGTCCGATCAAAGGCACACGCCCGCGCGGCCTTAGCGCTGCCGAGGACGCGGCGAACGCCGCCGAACTGCTGGCGAGCCCCAAGGACCGTGCGGAAAACCTGATGATCGTCGACCTGTTGCGCAACGACCTCGGTCGCACCTGCCGCACCGGTTCGGTTCGAGTGCCTGAGTTGTTCAGCCTGGAAAGCTACCCCAATGTGCATCACCTGGTGAGCAGCGTGACCGGCGAACTGGCAGATGATCGCGATGCGCTGGACCTGATCGCCGGCAGCTTCCCGGGCGGCTCTATTACCGGTGCGCCGAAAATTCGCTCGATGCAGATCATCGACGAGCTGGAACCCACCCGACGCGGGCTGTACTGCGGTTCATTGCTGTATCTGGACGTGCGCGGCGAGATGGACAGCTCCATCGCCATCCGCAGCCTGTTGGTCAAGGATGGGCAGGTGTGCTGCTGGGGTGGTGGCGGAATCGTCGCCGATTCCGAGTGGCAGGCCGAGTATCAGGAATCGATCACCAAGGTGAAGGTGCTGCTCGATACCCTCCAGAACCTCTAAAAACATCGCGGGCAAGCCCGCTCCCACAGGTTAATGGTTGTTCACAGATTTTGTGACCGACGAAAAAACACTGTGGGAGCGGGCTTGCCCGCGAAGGCGTCCTGAAGAACGACTACAAACTCAAGGTACGATTCGAAGCCTTGATGAACTCCTGCTTCAGCTCTTCAAAGGTATGCACCGCCGGGAACTGCGGGAACTCGGCGATCACATTGTCCGGCGCATGGAACAGAATCCCGGCGTCCGCCTCACCCAGCATCGTGGTGTCGTTGTAGGAATCGCCCGCTGCAATCACCCGGTAGTAGAGGCTCTTGAAGGACAGCACCGACTGGCGCTTGGGATCTTTCTGACGCAGCTGATAGCCCGTCACCCGGCCGGTATCGTCAGTAATCAAACGATGGCAGAGCAAGGTCGGGAAGCCGAGCTGACGCATCAGCGGCTGGGAAAACTCGTAGAAGGTGTCCGACAGAATCACCACCTGGAAGCGCTCGCGCAGCCAATCGACGAACTCGACGGCACCGTCCAGCGGCTTGAGCGTGGCGATCACCTCCTGGATGTCGGCGAGTTTCAGGCCGTGTTCATCGAGAATCCGCAAGCGCTGCTTCATCAGCACGTCATAGTCGGGAATGTCCCGGGTGGTGGCCCTGAGGGATTCGATCCCGGTTTTTTCGGCGAAGGCGATCCATATTTCCGGGACCAGCACACCTTCAAGATCCAGACAGGCAATTTCCACAAGACACTCCCATTGGTATTGTTTATTGAGTCGAGCGAGCCCGAACTCTAGCGACAACTCCCCCACCACGCAACGCAGAGGACGCCCCGGCCAGCGCAGCTTTTTGTTACCATCGGCCCCATATAGAGCCGACCTGTAGGAAGCCGCCCTGATGAGCCCAACGTTCGACGTCGTGGAACTCGCCACGACCTATGCCAACAAATCCGCCCAGGACATCCTGAAACTCGCTTTTGCCGAGTTCGGCGATGATCTGTGGATATCTTTCAGCGGCGCCGAGGACGTGGTGCTGGTGGACATGGCCTGGAAGCTGAACAAGAACGTCAAAGTGTTCAGCCTCGACACTGGCCGCTTGCATCCCGAAACCTACCGCTTCATCGATCAGGTGCGCGAGCATTACAAGATCGATATCGAACTGGTGTCCCCGGATCACACCAAGCTTGAACCGTTCGTGAAGGAAAAAGGCCTGTTCAGTTTCTACAAGGACGGCCATGGCGAATGCTGCGGCATCCGCAAGATCGAGCCGCTGCGTCGCAAGCTGTCTGGCGTGAAGGCCTGGGCTACCGGCCAGCGCCGCGACCAGAGCCCTGGCACGCGCAGCGCTGTGGCCGTGATGGAAATAGACACCGCGTTCTCTACCCCGGAACGCACCCTGTACAAGTTCAACCCGCTGGCGCAGATGACCAGCGAGGAAATCTGGGGCTACATCCGGATGCTGGAACTGCCGTACAACAGCCTGCACGAACGCGGGTTCATCAGCATTGGCTGTGAGCCGTGCACCCGCCCGGTACTGCCAAACCAGCACGAGCGTGAAGGTCGCTGGTGGTGGGAAGAGGCCACGCAGAAGGAATGCGGGCTGCATGCCGGCAATATCATCAGCAAGTCATAACAGCGATACCCACCTGTAGGAGCAAGCTCGCTCGCGAAAAACGTGAGAACGCCGCGGTGTATCAGGCACCCTGCGTTATCGTTGAAGACAATCGCGGGCAAGCCAGCTCCCACAGGTGTCAACATCAGCCCTGAAAATGTGTACACACCACTGTCACCATCGGTGTCATTTTTGTGTGCACTTTTTGTTTCTTCGCCCTAAAAAGTTACATTTCCCTGCCTGACAACCCTCGCCACAGCTTTTTGTAGCCCCCTCCGAAAAAATAAATACCTGCGCAATCGGTCAACTTATATCACCCGTTTTTCAGCGGTTTAGCACCCGCTGATAACAAAACGAAATGAGCAACCAAATCCATAGATTCAAGACTGGCACGCATCTCGCTTAAGTGCATACATGTTTTGTATACAATCACCTCAAAACATAAAAACACTCAGATCCGCAAGCCTGAAGCGCCCTATCCCGTACAGGCTGCAGATGCCCCATAACCAATGGTTTTCGCTACCCGCGACGAAGATTTGTCGAGCCTTGCGCTCATGCACAGTCATCGCGGCGTCGAACATCAGGAGCCTGCCGGAATGCGTACAAGTCTCTCCACCAACGATATTGCGCTGGATCTACCTTCTTCCCACGTCACCCAGACCGACCTTGGGCAGCCACTGCAACCCCCTGTCGTGCTCAGCCCCCGCCTGCACAACAAAGACCTGGCCCCGACCAAGGCAGAAGGCCGGCGCTGGGGTCGCTACAGCATCTTCGCGTTATGGACCAACGATGTGCATAACATCGCCAACTACTCGTTTGCCATTGGCCTTTACGCCCTGGGCCTGGGCGGCTGGCAGATTCTCCTGTCGCTGGGCATCGGCGCGGCGCTGGTGTATTGCTTCATGAACCTGTCGGGCTACATGGGCCAGAAGACCGGTGTGCCGTTTCCGGTCATCAGCCGCATCAGTTTCGGCATCCATGGCGCGCAGATTCCTGCCCTGATCCGCGCCGTGATCGCCATCGCCTGGTTCGGCATCCAGACGTACCTGGCCTCGGTTGTGTTCCGCGTCCTGCTGACCGCCATCCATCCCGGGTTCGCCGAGTACGACCACGATTCGATCCTCGGCCTGTCCAGCCTGGGCTGGGTGTGTTTCGTGGCGATCTGGTTGGTGCAATTGGGCATCCTTGCCTACGGCATGGAAATGGTGCGGCGCTATGAAGCCTTTGCCGGGCCGGTGATCCTGCTGACCGTCGCCGCCCTGGCCGCCTGGATGTATTTTCAGGCCAATGCGACCATCGCCTGGTCGATCCGCGAGCCGCTGAGCGGCGGCGAGATGTGGCGCAACATCTTTGCCGGCGGTGCATTGTGGCTGGCGATCTACGGTACGCTGATCCTCAATTTCTGCGACTTCGCCCGCTCTTCGCCCTGCCGCAAGACCATCAAGGTCGGAAACTTCTGGGGCCTGCCGGTGAACATCCTGGTATTCGCTGCCATCACCGTCCTGCTGTGCGGCGCGCAATTCCAGATCAATGGCCACATTATCGAAAGCCCTACAGAGATCATCGCTTCGATCCCCAACACCTTCTTCCTGGTCCTGGGCTGCCTGGCGTTCCTGATCGTCACCGTGGCGGTCAACATCATGGCCAACTTCGTCGCGCCGGCCTTTGTCCTCAGCAACCTGGCGCCCAAATACCTGACGTTCCGTCGTGCCGGGCTGATCAGCGCGACCATCGCCGTGCTGATCCTGCCGTGGAACCTCTATAACAGCCCGTTGGTGATCGTCTACTTCCTCTCCGGCCTTGGCGCCCTGCTCGGCCCGCTGTATGGCGTGATCATGGTCGACTACTGGCTTGTACGAAAAGGCCAGGTCAACGTGCCGCAGTTGTACAGCGAAGACCCGAACGGTGCTTATTACTACAGCCGCGGGGTCAACCTGCGCGCCGTGGCGGCATTCATTCCTGCCGCACTGATCGCCATCGTCCTGGCGCTGGTACCGGGCTTCCACTTGGTGTCGCCGTTCTCCTGGCTGATTGGGGCCGGGATTGCCGGGATGCTCTACCTGATCATCGCCAAGCGCCAACCTCACTACGCCGACGTCAGCGGTGAAGCCATCGCCGTGGACAACGTCAGCCATTGACTCCATCGCGGCCCGGCAGCGTCGGGCCGCTGAACCACCCGCTATAAGGAATCCCCATGCGTATTCTCGTGGTCAACGTCAACACCACCGAATCCATCACCCAGGCCATTGCCCGTTCGGCCCAGGCCGTGGCTGCGCCCGGCACGGAAATCGTTGGCCTGACGCCCTACTTCGGTGCCGACTCGATCGAAGGCAACTTCGAAAGCTACCTGGCCGCCATTGCGGTGATGGATCGGGTCATGGCCTACGACCAGCCCTTCGATGCCGTGATTCAAGCAGGCTATGGCGAACACGGTCGCGAAGGCCTGCAGGAATTGCTCAACGTACCGGTGGTGGACATCACCGATGCGGCAGCGAGCACCGCGATGTTTCTCGGCCATGCCTACTCGGTCGTCACTACCCTCGACCGCACCGTTCCTCTGATCGAAGATCGCCTGAAACTGTCGGGGCTCTGGGACCGTTGTGCCTCGGTGCGAGCTAGCGGCCTGGCGGTGCTGGAACTGGAACACGAGCCGCAACGCGCACTGGAGGCCATCGTGCATCAGGCTGAACTGGCAGTAACCCAGGACAAGGCCGAAGTGATTTGCCTGGGTTGCGGTGGCATGGCCGGGCTGGACGAGCAGATTCGCCAGCGCACAGGCGTTCCGGTAATCGATGGTGTGACGGCGGCGGTGACCATCGCCGAATCGCTGGTGCGGCTGGGGTTGTCGACGTCCAAGGTGCGGACCTATGCGACGCCGCGGCCGAAAAAAATCATTGGCTGGCCGGGGCGATTTGGCAGGTAAACCGCGTTATCGTTCTTCGCGAGCAGGCTCGCTCCCACATTGGTTCCGCGGCGTACAAAACTCCCCTGTGGGAGCGAGCCCGCTCGCGAATGGGGGCGACTCGGTTTCAAGCCTGACTCAAATAGCACTAAAACGCTGCCCCAACCCCTGCCCGGCAAACTGCTCGATAATAAAATCCACAAACGCCCGGGTCTTGCCCGGCAGCAGTTTGTGCTCGGCGTAATAGATCGAAATATTGCCATCATCGACATACCAGTCCGGCAGCACCCGCTCCAGCGTCCCCGCCTCCAGATACCCCACGGCAAACGGCATGCTCACCAGGGCAATGCCCAAACCCTGGACCGCCGTGGCGCAGGCCGCCTCCGAATCGCTCATGGTCATCCGCGCCCTGAGCGTCAGCGGGCTGTGTTGTCGGGTGCGGCTGGTCAACTGCCAGGAGCGCACGCGGCCGGTCTGCGGTGAGCGAATGAGGATGCCGTCGTGAAGCTTGAGATCATCGGGCTCGACAATCGCTTCATGCGCCGCCAGGTAACCGGCCGAGGCTACCAACACGCGATGGGCCGGGGTCAGCTTGCGCGCCACCACCCCTTGGGGCAGTTCGAACCCGCCACCAATCGCGGCGTCGAAACCTTGGGCGATCAGGTCGACCTGACGGTTATCGAAATGCCAGTCCGGGTTGATCGCTGGAAAACGCCGCAAAAACTCACCGAGCAGCGGCACGATGTATAGACGCCCGAAGACGGTGCCCATGCTGACCTTCAAAGTGCCCGCGGGACGCCCCTCGGCGCTGGCCAGATTGGCCACGGCATTCTGGATCGTGTGCAGGCTGGCACTGACTTCGCTCAGAAACAGCTGCCCGGCCTCGGTCAGCGTCAAGCTGCGAGTACTGCGCTGAAACAAGCGTACCCCCAGCCGCACTTCCAGTTTGGCCACGCTCTTGCCGACTGCCGCCGGGGTCAGGCTCAAGCGTCGCGCGGCTTCGGCAAAGCTGCCCACCTCGGCACTGCGCACGAAGCATTCGATACTGCTGAAGGTTTCCATAGGAGCCATTATAAACTTATGGTTTACACAGACTATCGCAATTGCTGTCTACTCAGCCTTCGGTGGTCATTAGAAAATAAAATGAAGTCATTAGTTTTTAAAACGGGCAAAGCATGTCGCTTCTTTCAAAGGCGTAGGAAAGAACATTCCCTGACCACTTTGCCGGCTAAGAGGCGAGACCTCAATTAGGAATTTTCGAATTCTACTAGAGGTTCCAGGCTGCTCCGCGTTAGTCCCTGACGGCGCTACCGGAAAAACTTTGCCCCTAACTGGAATAGCTTTTCCGCCAGCAAGGAACTACGCCGGCACGGCCAATGCGCTCGCCGGGTCTTCCCGTACCGGGCTAACAAAGCTCCGATGGTGATGTTGCGTGGATTCGGGCTAGCTGAAATCCGACTTGTTCAACAGAGTCGGCCGATTTCTGCCCCTCACGACAGGCAGAAAACGGCCAGGAGCAGCCATTCACTCTCAGCCCACAGAGGGGGTTGAAAGCTAACTAAAACCTGGTTCACTCCCCGCCTTTGCGTGTCATATTGAGTGCAACGGGAAATGATGAAGGCACTCTTGTAGATCATCAGGGATGACTCTGGAATGAGTGCCGGCAATGTTTTAAGTGTGCTGGGGCAAAAGTGCTTCCAATTCCAAAATGCGTGTCTGCAGGCGCTCACGTTCGACGTATTCGGCGCTGATATCTTCGAAGACGCTAATCAGGTGGTCAGGCAAACCGTCCTGATGGCGGCGCTGCAGCGAGGTGCGCGCCCGGACCCAGAGGTGACTGCCATCACGGCGGCGCACTCGCTTTTCAACCACGTAGCGCTCAATGTGGCCGGACAGAAGCTGTCGCAGCAATTCGAGGTTCTTCGGCAGATCGTCGGGATGGGTAATATCCTGGAACTTCATGCCGTACAACTCATCGGCACTGTATCCCAGCAATTCGCAGAGGCTTCCATTGACTCGCTGCCAACCTCCATCCAGGCCAATGTAAGCCAGGGCCCCCCAAGCCAGCTCGAAGATTGCACGGAAGCGCTCTTCACTATTGCGTAGTTCCTCCTCGATCATCATGCGCAGGGTATTGTCCATGCTGATACCGACAATCTTAACCGTTCGCCCGACTGCATCTTTGACCGCTGTAGCCCGCGAGGAAATCCAGCGCAGTTCGCCATCGGGCTGGAAAATTCGAAAGTCAAATTCACAGCCGCTACCTTCGTTGATGGCGCGTTCGTACATGGCTTGCATCGCGGCGACATCTTCCGCTGGCAGATGGGACCAGAATTCCTCGTTGGAATGGACCGGCCAGCCATACACCTCTTCTACATTGGGTGAATACGTTAGTTCATCGCTGATCAGGTTCCACTCCCAGGTGACGATGCGTGCGCCTTCTTGGGCCAGCTTCATGCGCTCTTCGCTTTCCATGATCTGGGTGGTGTAGCGGCGACGGAGGTCGGTCATCGGCAATTCGACGGCCCCGGTGCCCTGCACATCGCGCAGGGCTTCTTCGCCGTAACGAAGCCAGATCCAGTTAACCTTGAGGAAGTCCGCCAGCCTGCGCAGGTTTTCGTAATCGATCTCGCCCCCACGAGTCCACTTGTGTACCGAAGTGCGCGAGATGCCGAGTGCTGTACCCACGACTTGCAGCGTCAGCTTATTGAGTTCGAGTAATTCCTTCAGGCGGAAGGCGAAGCTGTTTTCCGTCATGTGCGGTCCTGTGCGGGGTGCCGGGGACAGCAGTATACACAGGTGTCAACTCATTTGACGGCGGGGCTGTGGGCTGCTTTTGGCCCTCGACTTGAAGCAGAGGGCAATCGCTACCGACAGTAGACTGATCAGAGATCAATCACCAGACGCTCGCCGCGTGCCCGCGAGACGCACAGCATCATGGTCTGCTGTGAGGCTTTTTCATCGTCGGACAGGTACTGGTCGAAATGATCCACTTCACCTTCGAGGATGGCGGTCTCGCACGTACCGCAGACACCTTCGCGGCACAGACAGTCAACCTGGGCAGCCTTGACGTTTTCGATGGCCTGAATGATGGTCATACCCTCTTCCACCCGCAGTTCGCGACCGGACCGGCCCAATACCAGGGTGAAGGCACCACCGCTGGCAGGCGCTGCGGCGAACTGTTCGAAGTGCACATGCGTGTCGGCAATATCGGCTTTCTTCGCGCTTTCAATGACCGCGTCGATCAGCGGCTTCGGGCCGCAGACATAGACGTGGGCGTTATCGGTCAGCCCGGCAAACAGGCCGGCAAGATCCAGGCGACGCTCAAGACTGTCGATGTAGAAACTGACGTTTTGCCCGTGTGCGCCCTCGGCCAGTTCATCTTGAAAGGCACCATGCTCCGGGCTGCGGAACGCGTAGTGCAACTCGTAAGGAACGGCACCACCTTGCAACTCATGCATCTGGGACAGGAACGGTGTGATACCGATGCCACCGGCGATCAACACGTGGCGACCGGCCTGTGGATCGAGCGCAAACAGATTGTTCGGGGTGGAAATGGTCAGCACAGAGCCGATCTCCACCTGTTGGTGCATGTATGCAGAACCACCCTTGGACTGCTCTTCCAGACGCACGCCGATCTGATAGTGGGACAAGTCACGGGGATCGCTCATCAGCGAGTAAGCGTTGCTGAAAAGTTGCCCGCCTGCGCCTTGCATCCGTACGATCACATGGCTGCCGCCAGTGAAAGCCGGCATTAGCTGGCCATCCTCGCGCGCTAGGGTGAAACGCTTGATCTGCGAAGTTACCTGTTCCACGGCGGTCACCTGCACGCTGAACATTTCATATGTGTTGGCCATGATTCACCTCAACTGCAACACGGGGCGGCAGCGGCCGCGCCGCCCCGGTAAAACCTCGCCGGGCTCAGACCGCCAGACAGAGGTACTTGATTTCCAGATAGTCTTCGATGCCGTATTTGGAGCCTTCGCGCCCCAGGCCGGACTGCTTGATGCCACCAAACGGCGCGACCTCGTTGGAGATCAGCCCGGTATTGACGCCCACCATGCCGTACTCCAGACGCTCGGCGACCTTGAACACACGCGCGATGTCGCGGCTGTAGAAGTACGCCGCCAGCCCGTAGAGGGTGTCGTTGGCCAGTTCGATCACTTCGTCATCGGACGAGAAGCGCACCAGTGCGGCGACCGGTCCGAAGATTTCGTCCTGCAGCAGGTCCATGCCTAGTCGGATGCCGCCGAGCACAGTCGGCTCGAAGAAGTTACCGCCCAGCGCATGGGGCTTGCCGCCCAGCAGCAGTTCGGCGCCTTTGGAGGTGGCGTCGTCGATCAGGCTCTGCACCTTGGCCACCGCCTTGTCGGTGATCAGCGGACCGATCTGCGTGCCTTCTGCCGAACCATGACCGACGTCGAGTTCGCGTACACGCTCTACAAAGCGCGCGGTAAACCGCTCGTAAACGGCGTCATGCACGTAGAAGCGGTTGACGCATACGCAGGTTTGTCCGGCATTGCGGTACTTGGCGACCAGCGCGCCTTCGACCGCCGCCTCGATGTCGGCGTCCTCGAAGACAATGAACGGCGCGTTGCCGCCCAACTCCAGGGACACCTTCTTGATGGTCTCGGCACATTGGCCCATCAGCAAACGGCCGACCGGCGTAGACCCGGTGAAGCTGAGCTTGCGCACCAGCGGGTGGCCGGTTAGCTGCGCGCCAATGGCCGGAGCATCGCCGGTGACCACATTGATCAC
>LNAP01004741.1_pt1 | contig 17772 bp, 5 predicted proteins | sample 602601 | NCBI WGS metagenome assembly LNAP01 (sample SAMN02440304, study PRJNA202911) | soil metagenome | biome: Subtropical and temperate rainforests or woodlands; isolation source: soil samples (1 kg each in a 20% v/v slurry with milli Q water) were... ... | reverse complement strand
GGTCGCGACCATCACTGACAAAGACGGCGACAGCAACAGCGCCAGTCTGGATATCGGTGGCACCATCAGCTTCCTTGACGATGCGCCGGTAATCGACCCGGGCACCGGCAAGCCTCCCGTTCTGGTGGTGGACGAAACCAACCTCGGCCTGGATGCCAGCGCCGATTTTAGCGGCGCGTTTATTCCGGTATTTGGCGCCGACGGCCCAGGTGCGGTGGCCTACACCTTAAACGTCAGCGCCCCCGGCGCCGACAGCGGCCTGAAAGACACCGCCACCGGCGATGCGATTCTGCTCTACAAGGAAGGCAACGATTTGGTCGGCCGTGTCGGCGGGCCAAGTGGCGCGGTGTCCTTTACCGTGAGCGTGAATGCCGCCACCGGCGTGGTCACCGTCGATCAGCAATTGGCTATCCAACACCTGCCGGAAAGCGGTCCGGATCAAGCCAGCGACACCCTTGCCGCCAACCTGATTCAGCTCACCGGCACCGTTACCGACGGCGATAACGACAGCACCTCGGCCACCCTGAATATCGGCAATGCGCTGAGCTTCCACGACGATGCACCGACTGTTGGGCAAACCACTGCCACCGCTGTGCTGGACGACGAAGGTCTGCTCGGCGGCATCAATGGCGGCCCAGGCGATGTGGCCGGTGCCGCGACCACCACCAGCGGCACGCTGAATTTCGCCGCCGGTGCCGATGGCCTGCAAAGCATTGCTTTGAGTGGCCCATCCACCCTGGGCGGTGAAAGCGTGACCTCGGTGTGGGATGCCAGCACCAACACCCTGACCATCAGCTCCAGCCGTGGAGCATTGGTGACTGTGGAGCTGACCAATCTCAGCACCGGCGCCTATACCGTCAGCTTGCTGCAACCGTTGATGCATCAGACCGCAGGCACCGAAGACACCCTGCAGCTTAACGTTGGCGTGGTGGTGACTGACCGCGACAACGATCAGGCCACCGGCAACCTGGTGGTCAATATCAACGACGACAGCCCCACCATTCAGGCCAGTGACCTGGGTGGCAGCTCGTTTGTAACCTTTGAAGGCAGCAGTGCCGGTTACAACAACACTTACGGCTACTACATCAAGGCCGCCGATGGCACGCCGGTGGACGGCAAGATCATCTGGGCCAATGTGCACGACCAAGCCTCGGGCGATACCGTCGATATCAGCGGTCTGGACCCCAGCACTACGGGCTTCTTTATCATTCCCAACGGCGCCACTAACAACCCTGGGTTGGTTAACGGCGCGCCGGTGACCTTTAGCCTGGTTAGCGGCCAATGGGTGGCCTCGGTCGGTGGCGTAGCGCAGACCGGCTCGGCTGGCGCCAATGTGCTGTTTAACGATGCCACCCTCAACCCGGGCGGCTCGCACCTGCAAGACACCGGCATCCCCGGTAATCAGAACTGGGAAGACCTCACCCAGGGCTCCGACTACGACTACAACGACGTAGCCACCAATGTCACCTGGGGTTCTTCACTGCAATTGCAGGTGGATGAAACCGACCTGGGCACCAATGCCAGCGCCAACTTTGCCGGCACGTTTAACGTGCAGGCCGGCGCCGATGGGTTAGCCAGCCAAACCTATGGCCTGAATGTCACCAACGCCAACTCCGGCTTGGTCGATACCGCCACCGGCGAAAACGTGATTCTCAGCGTAAACGCTGGGGTAATCGAAGGCCGCACCGCTACCAGTAACGAGCTGGTGTTTACCGTAAGTGTGAATGCCAGCGGCACGGTCACCCTCGACCAGATCCGCAGCATCGTGCACCCCACTGGCGACCCTGACGAAGCGACCTTCCTTGGTGCCGGGCATATCAGCCTGGGCTCCACCGTGGTTGATGGCGACGGCGACTCAGCTTCTGCCGCCGTTGATCTCGGCCAAGTCATCAGCTTCCGCGACGACGGCCCCAGCGTTACCAGCAATGGCGTGGTATTGCTCGACGACGACGCGTTGGCCAACGGTATTCCGGGCGGCGTGAATGACGACGTTAACTCGGCCAATAGCACCGGCACCCTGGCCCATAGCTACGGTGCCGACGGCGCCGGCTCCATCCAATGGCTGACCAGCGGCGCACCGGCCGGTTTCACTTACGAAACCTCCGGCACCAGCCTGGTGGTGAAGCAAGGCGCGACCACCGTGCTGACCGTGTCGCTGAACAGCAGCACCGGCGAGTACAACGTGGTGCAAAACGCGCCGATTGACCACGCCAACGCTGACAACGAAAACAACCAGGCCTTTACCTTTAACTACCAAGTTGCCGACAAGGATGGAGACAAGGCCACCGGCACCTTGCAGGTCAACGTCGACGACGATACCCCGCAAGCACAAAACGATGTGGCCACCGTGCAAGTCGCCCAGGGCCAGAGCTTCAATACTGTATTTGTGTTGGATTTCAGCAGCAGCATCAACAACACCGAGCTGAACACCATGCTCGCTGCGGTCAAAGCCGCCGGGCAGGCGCTGTTTAACGGCACCAGCGGTGACGTGCATGCACAAATCGTGGTGTTCTCCGATGGCGCGGCGTCGTACCCGACCTTTGATAACTTCGCCGACTTTGCCGACAAGCTCGACCAGCTCAACCCGGCAGAAGGCGGTATCCGGCCATTCAACGGCAACACCGACTTCACCGATGCGGTGCACCAAGTGGTCACCGACTTCACCCCGATTGCCGGGGCTAGCAACCAAGTGTTCTTTATCAGCGACGGTAACCCCAACCAGAGCCAAGGCCCTGGCGGTGCTTCACTGACCACCGCAGGCGCCGCCGAATGGGCAGCCTTTATCAATGCCCATAACATCAACGTCACCACCATTGGTGTGGGCGATGGCGTGGATAACGACCATCTGCAACAAGTGGATCTGGATGGCAGCGGTGCGCCGATTCAAGTTGGCGGGTTTGATGACCTGGTTGACACCCTGGTCGGCCTTACCAGCGGCTTTGTCACCGGCAACGTGCTGCTAGGCAGCAACGGTGTGACCGGTGGCGGCGATGACGACAGTTATGGCGCCGACGGTGGCGGCCATATTCAGTCGATCCAAATCAACGGCGTGACCTATGTGTGGGATGGCGTTAACAGCATCGACCCGAGCACTGGGCCAACAGTCAGCGGCAATAGCCTAAACAACGTAGCCACGGCTGAAGGCGGCACCTTATCGTTTAACTTCAGCACCGGTGCCTGGACCTACACCGCGCCGCCGTCGGTAACGGGCGACAAAGTGGAGACCTTCCAATACACCATCGTCGACCACGACGGCGATCCCTCCACCGCGTCGCTAACCGTGTATGTGCAAGACACCTCGCCAGTTGTGGCCACGGTGGATGAAGACGAACTGCCTGGTGGCATCACCGACGGCGACGCGTTTACCACGGTTGCTACCGGCAGCCTGGTAGACCTGGGCACCCCAGGCAGCACCCCGCAATTCAGCCTGAATAGCGACACCAGCGGCTTACCGGCGGCCACCTCCCACGGCGTAGCGTTGGTCTACAGCGTGGTCGGCAATACCCTCACGGCCACCGCAGGGGCAGGGGGCGCGCAAGTGTTTACCCTGCAAGTAGACGCCAATGGCGATTACACCTTTACCCTCAAAGGCCCGCTGGATCACCCGCTGGGCAATGGCAATGACAGCGAGCAGTTGACGCTGAATTTCGCCAGCATTCTGCAAGCCACCAATGGCGGTAGCCCGCTGCCACTCAGTGGCGGTTTCCTGGTCAATATCGAAGACGACGTGCCGACCATCAGCGCCGGCAACGCCACGCCAGCGCAGCTGCAAGTGGACGAAACCGACCTGGGCACTAACGCCAGCCATAACTTCGCCGGCGCCTTTACCGGCCAGTCCGGCGGTGACGGCGCGGGCACTACTACCTACAGCCTGAACGTCAGCAGCAGCGGGGCAAATACCGGGTTGAAAGACTCGGCCACCGGCAATGACATTCAGCTGTTCAAAATCGGCAATGAGGTGGTCGGCAAAATTGGCGGCCTCGCCGGCACCACGGTGTTTACCGTGTCGGTAAATGCCAGCGGCGAAGTGACCCTCGACCAGCTGCGGGCGATTGCCCATACCCCCGATAGCGGCGCCGATCAGGCTGCCACGCTGTCGGCGGCAGACTTGGTGCAACTGGTTGCCACCATCACCGACTACGACGGCGATAGCAGCAGCGCCACGCTTAACCTGGGCAATGCCATCAGCTTTAAAGACGACGGCCCTAGCGTTACCAATAACGCCACCGTGCTGCTCGACGACGATGCGCTACCCAATGGCAATGCCAGCGGCATTGGCGATGACGTTAACGCGCAAAACACCTCCGGCGTGCTTGCCCACAGCTATGGCGCCGACGGCGCCGGCTCCATCCAGTGGCTCACCAGCGGCGCGCCAAGCGGCTTTACCTACGAGGCTTCGGGCAACAATCTGCTGGTGAAACAGGCCGGCGCTACGGTGCTGACCGTGACCCTCAATACCGCCACCGGCGCCTACAACGTGGTGCAAAACGCAGCCATTGACCACGCCACGGCGGACAGTGAAAACAACCAGGGCTTTACCCTTAACTACCAAGTTACCGACAAGGACGGCGACAAGGCTACCGGCACCCTCAACGTCAACGTTGACGACGACACCCCGCTGGCCAAGGGCGATATCGCCTATGTGCAAGAAGCCCAGGGGCAGAACTTCAACTCGGTGTTCGTGCTCGACTTCAGCGGCAGCATCAGCAATAGCGAACTCAACACCATGCTCACCGCCGTGAAGGCGGCCGCGCAGGCGCTGTATAGCGGCACCAGTGGGGATGTGAAGGCGCAAATCGTGGTGTTCTCCAGCGATGCCACCGCCTATACGCCGATCAGCAACTACGCCGATTTCGCCGCCAAGGTCGACAGCCTCAACCCGACCTTGCCTGGCGGTGTGCGGCCGTATAACGGCGACACCGACTTCAGCGACGCGGTCAGCAAAGTCACCACCTCGTTTACGCCGATTAACGGCTACAGCAACCAGGTGTTCTTTATCAGCGACGGTAACCCCAACGAAAACACCGGCCCTGGCGGCGCATCGTTGACTACGGCGGTATCGACCGCCTGGACCAACTTCGTTAACGCCAACCACATCAATGTCACCACCATTGGCGTGGGCGATGGCATCGACACCGCACACCTGCAACAAGTGGACGTCGACGGCAGCGGCTCACCGATTCTGGTGGCTAACTTCGGCAGCCTGGTCAGCACCCTGGTGGCGCAAGTCTCTGGTGGCCTGGTGACTGGCAATGTGCTGGCCGGCAGCGACGGGGTGGTGGGTACGGCCGATGACGACAGCTATGGCGCCGACGGCGGCGGCCATATTCAGTCGATTCAAATCAACGGCGTCACCTACACCTGGGATGGCGTAAACACCAGGGCAGCGGCGCCAACATCACCGGCAACTCGCTGAGCAATATCGTCACAGCCGATGGCGGCAAGCTGTCGTTTAACTTCAGCAATGGCGCCTGGAGCTATACCGCACCAGCCACCGTGGTCGGCGACAAAGTGGAGAGCTTCCAATACACCATCGTCGACCATGACGGCGACCCATCCTCGGCCACCCTTACCGTGTTTGTCGAAGACGCCGCACCGGTTATCGCGCGGGTAGACGAAGACGAACTGAGCGGTGGCGTGAGCGATGGCGATGCCTTTAACACCGTGGCCACCGGCAACGTCGGCGACCTGGTATTTGGCCCAGGCACTGCGCAGTTCAGCCTGAGCAGCAATACCAGCGGCTTGGCTGCGGCTACCTCGCACGGTGTGGCGTTGGTCTACAGCGTGGTGGGCAACACCCTGACTGCCACGGCGGGAGCGGGTGGGGCGCAGGTGTTTACCTTGCAGGTAGGCGCCAATGGCGATTACACCTTCACCCTCAAAGGCCCGCTGGATCATCCACTGGCCAATGGTGACGACAACGAACTGCTGACCCTGAACTTCGCCAGCATTCTTAAAGCCGTGGACGGCAGCAGCAACCCAATGACCCTGGCGGGCGGCTTCCTGGTGCAGATCGAAGATGACCTGCCAAGCGTTGCCCTCAGCACTGCGCCAGCGCCAACCCTGCAAGTGGACGAAAGCAACCTGGCGGCCAACGCCAGCAGCAACTTCGCTGGTGCGTTTAACACCAGCTACGGCGCCGATGGTGCGGGCTCTACCAGCTACAGCCTGAACGTCAGCTCGGCCGGTGCGGTCAGCGGCTTGAAAGACGCCGCCACCGGCAGCGATATCCTGTTGTACAAAGTCGGCAACGACATCGTCGGCAAAGTGGGCGGTAGCTCGGGTGCGACCGCCTTTACGGTAACGGTAAATGCCAGCAATGGCCTGGTCACCCTCGACCAGAACGTGGCCTTGCAGCACAGCCCCGATACCGGGCCAAACCAATCGCTGACCCTTAGCGCAGCCAATCTGGTGCAACTGGTGGCGACGGTGATTGACCACGACGGCGACTCGGCCAGCACCGCGCTGAACCTGGGCAACGCCATCAGCTTCCTCGACGATGCACCAACAGCGGCAAACATCACCCAGAGCGGGCAGGCCACCACCAGCCTTAACACCAACCTGATGATCGTGCTGGATAACTCCGGCAGCATGGGTGACAACTCCGGCGTCGGTAACATGACCCGTATGGAAGCGGCGAAGAGCTCGCTGCTGGAGCTGTTCGAGCAATACGATGCCTTGGGCGATGTGAAAGTCAGCGTGGTGTCGTTCTCCACCACCGCAACCGTGCAGGAAGTGTGGGTGAGCATTGCTGATGCGAAAGCGGCGGTGCTGGCGCTGCAACCGACCAATAACACCAACTACGACGACGCGCTGATCAAGGCGATTACCGCCTATGCGCAAACCGGCAGCGACGGCGGCAAAGTCACCACCGGCAATGTGCAAAACGTGGCGTACTTCCTCTCCGACGGTCAGCCCAACGAGCCTGGCAGCGACGCGGGTATTTCCAATACCGCGGGCAGTGCAGCGGGGTGGCCGACACCGTATTCCAACGGTGGTGTGTCGGAAGAGCAAGCGTGGATCAACTTCCTTAGCGCCAACAATGTGCGTGCTTACTCCTTGGGCATGGGTACCGGCGTGAATGCCACGCCGCTGGACCCGATTGCCTACAACGGCAGTGCCAACACCAACACCAGCTCCACGGTAGTGACCGACCTCAACAACCTGACTTCTGTGCTGGTTGGCACCGCCCAGGCATCACCGCTGCTGGGTAACCTCACCAGCGGTGGCGGTAGCTTCGGCGCCGATGGCGGTTATGTGCGGGTGCTGAGCGTGGATGGCAAAACCTTCACCTACGACAAGGCCACCAACGCCGTAACCGTCGGCGGTGCTGCGGGCGCCACCACCTACACCTACAGTGCCGGCACGCTTACCTTGGGCCTGGCCTCGGGTGGCAGCCTGGCGGTGAACGTCAACAGCGGTGCCTACGCCTTTACGCCACCGAGCGTAATCAGTACGGCGCTGGCGGCGACCATTCTGTTCACCCTGATCGACCTGGACGGCGACACCGCGCAAGCAGCGCTGAACATCGCCATCAGCGCCAGCCAGGCACCGATGGTGGTGCGCGACGACCTGGTACTGACCAACGCCGAAGCGCAATCCGGTATAGACCACATCAGCATCCCGACCTGGGCGCTACTGGCCAACGACACTGGCCCAAGCCACAACCTGCTGTCGATCATCGCCTCCGGTAACGCGGTGGACGGTAGCGTTACCCACGACGCCAACGCGCCGGTCTTCAACGAAGAAAGCAACAACGCCCGCGACGGCGGCACCTTCACCTACACCGCCTCCATCGACGGCAGCCATGCGTTGGATACCTCCGTGGTGACTGTCGACCGTGGCCAGAGCGGTGAGAGCACCCTGGACGGCACCTTCCGCGACGAGATTCTGCTCGGTCGTGACGGCGCCAACGACACCCTCAACGGTAACGATGGCAACGACATCCTGCTGGGCCTGGGTGGCAACGACACCCTCAATGGCGGGGAGGGCAACGACATCCTCGCCGGTGGCCTGGGTAATGACGCGCTCAACGGCGGCAATGGCGTGGATACCGCCAGCTACATCGACGCCACCTCCAGCGTAGTCGCCAACCTCACCACCAACACCGCCAGCGGAGGCGCAGGTAACGACACCTTTAGCAGCATCGAAAACCTGATCGGCTCGGACTACAACGACACCCTGACCGGCAACAGCGGCAGCAACTACCTCTACGGTGGTGCCGGTAACGACACCCTAAGTGGTGGCGGGGGTGCCGATTTCCTGGTCGGTGGCTTGGGTGCAGACACCATGACCGGTGGCGCAGCGAAGGACACCTTTATCTGGGAAAAAGGCGGCTTGGGTGGTGGCACCGACCATATCACCGACTTCAACGTCGACCTGACCGGGAGCAACTCCGACGTGCTCGACCTGTCGCAACTGCTTTCGGGCGTGGCGCAGAACGGCAATGCCCTGGACGACTACCTGAGCTTCAGCTTTGGCACCAGCACCACCATTAACATCAGCACTACAGCGGGTGGGCCGGCGCAGCAGAGCGTGACGTTGGATGGGGTTAATCTCTCTAGTGCGGCGTACTACGGCAGTACTGATGCGGCGACGGTGATCAATGGGATGATCAGTGATCATGCGTTGAAGACTGACACCGTATAAACCGGTTGTTCCTGACTTGGCCCGCCGTGAGGCGGGCTTTTTTTGGGTGGCTGATTGGAGTTCGTGCTTTGTGCGCGAGGTAGGGTGTGCTGGGCGCACCGGCTTTTTTCTTTGGGTATGTAGTGGGTATTCATTAGCGCGTGGGCTGAACGTTTTGTTTCGCGCCTTACGCGCGAGTCACTTTTTGGCAGTCGCCCCAAAAAGTAACCCAAAAAGGCTTGCCCCTACCTTGGCCCTTCGCTGCGCTACGGGTGCCCTCATTCCATCGCCGCTCCAGGGGCCCGGCACAACGGGCCTTCCTTGGCCCGATGTGCCTCTCGCCGCGTCCCTGCGGCTCAACCCCTTCCACAACGATTCCATTCGGCCTGCGATGAACGGGGCGGGTAGATCAAGATCAACAGCAAGATCAAAAGCCCCTCTCCCCCGGCCCCTCTCCCGCAAGCGGGCGAGGGGTGACGAAGATTCACGACCTCACTCGGTCAGCTCCCTCTCCCGCTTGCGGGAGAGGGCTGGGGAGAGGGGCTTTTGATCTGGCTTGTGATCTACCCGCCCCATTCACCGCAAGGCCGAGCGGAGTCGTTGTGCAGGGGGTTGAGCGGCAGGAGCCGCGAAAGGCGTGGGGCCATGGATGGCCCTGCACGCCGACCCCCGGAGCAACGACGCAGCGAGGGAACCTGGAGCGCAGCGTAAGGCCAAGGTAGGGGCAGCGTTTTTGGTTCCTTTTTTGGCGCTTGAAAAAAGGGACTCGCGCGTAAGGCGCGAAACCAAACGTTCAGCCAACACGCTAACGAAGAAAACCACCAACCCCAAAGCAAAAAGATGGTGCGCACAGCACACCCTACAAAGCACCGCGTAAGGCGCGAAACAAAACGCTCAGCAAACGCGGTAAAACAGAACAGCGAAAACGCCGGTGCGCACACCGTACGCAAACCGGCACACCCTACCTCTCCCGCATAGCCTCCGACCGCGCCTTCAACACCGGCTTAAGCAGATAGTCGAGCACGCTTTTATGCCCCGTAATAATCCCCACATTGGCCACCATGCCCGGAATAATCAGCAACGGATGCTCATCGGTACCCAGGTGGTTTTTATCGGTGCGCACTTGAATCAGGTAAAAGCTGTTGCCTTTGTCATCGGTCACGGTGTCGGCGCTGATCAGCTCCAGCTGTGCCTTCAAGCCGCCATAAATCGTGTAGTCGTAGGCAGTGAATTTCACCATCGCACTTTGCCCTGGGTGCAGAAACGCGACGTCTTGCGGGCGCACGCGGGCTTCGATCAGCAGGTTGTCTTCGATCGGCACAATTTCCAGCATGTCGCTGCCGGGCTGTACTACGCCGCCGATGGTGTTGATTTTCAGGGTTTTGATAATGCCGTGTACCGGCGAGGTCACGGTGGTGCGGCTCACGCGGTCTTCGATGGCAACGCTGGTGGAGGTGATTTTGGTCAGCTCGGTGCGTTTTTCGTTGAGTTCTTTCGAGGCGTCGGAGCGAAAGGCCAGGTCGGATTCCTGCATTTTGCTTTTGATTTCGTCGATGGCCGCTTCCGCGCGGGGAATGGCCAGCGATGTGGAGTTCAACGAGCCACGAATTTCCACGGCGCTGCGGCGCAGGCGCAGGATTTCTACCGGCGAAATGGCCCCGGTGCCGACTAAAGGCTCGGACATGTTCAGCTCTTGTTGCAGCAAACCCAGGCTGGAGCGGTATTGCTCGACCTTGGAGCGGAATTCGGCCAGTTCCTGGGTTTTTTGCCGCAGCTGTTCGTTTAACGTGCGCTGTTCGCTTTCCAGGTGTTTTTTCCGCGAGCTGTACAGGGCCAGTTCGTCGGCGGCCAATTGCGGGGCTTTTTCCAGCATTTCTGGCGAGAGCTGCAAGGGCCGACCTTCGGCTTCGGCAGATAGCCGTTCTACCCGGGCAACCAAGGCCAAACGGTCTGCTTCGGTTTCGCCGCGGTTGGAGAGAAAACGCGTGTCGTCCAGGCGCATCAGTTTGTCGCCCTTGTTAACCATCTGCCCTTCGCGCACAAAGATTTCCGTGACGATGCCGCCTTCCAGGTTTTGGATGACTTGCACCTTGCTTGAAGGAATCGCTTTACCCTCGCCGGTGGTCACTTCATCAAGCACGGCGAAGTGTGCCCAGCCGAGGGCGGTAAGCAGTAGGGCACAGGTGACCCACAGGGTGATGCGCGACAGCCAGGGCGAGTCTTCGCGAACTGTGCCGTCGACCTCCGGCATAAATTCGGTGTCCTGTTTTTTCTGGCGCAGGCTGGAAAAATAGCCGCGCGGCGGTTGGCTCAGGTCCATGGTTTTCCCGTTAAGCAATAGGTTCGCAATGTCATACCGAGGCCTGGCCGATGCGGCCTTTGCGCAGGGCGTCGATCACTGCGTCTTTTGGCCCGTCGGCCATTACGTGGCCGTTGTCGAGCACGATCAGGCGGTCGACCAGGCTCAGCATCGAGGTGCGGTGGGTGATCAGCAGCACGGTCTTGCCTTGCACCCAGGTTTGCAGCTTGGCTTTCAGGGCTTCTTCGCTGCTGTTGTCCATGGCGCTGGTGGGTTCGTCGAGTACCAGAATCGGTGGGTCGAGCAGCAGTGCACGAGCCAATAACACGGCTTGGCGTTGGCCGCCGGAAAGCAGTTGGCCGCGCTCGCCCACGGGGCGTTCGAAGCCTTGCGGGTGGGCGCGCGCCAGCTCGTTGACGCCGGTCATTTCCGCCACTTCGAGCATGCGTGCATCGCTGACGTAACGGGCGCCTAAGGTGAGGTTGTCGCGCAGGCTGCCGGAGAGCAGGGGCAGGTCGTGGGCGACGTAGCCGATTTGGTGACGCAGGTCGGCCACGTCCAGTTGCCGCAGGTCCAGGCCATCGAGCAGCAGTTGGCCTTCTTCGGGGGTGTAAAAGCCCATGATCAAGCGCGCCAGGGTGCTTTTGCCCGAGCCGCTGCGGCCGATGATGCCGATGCGCTCGCCGGCTTGCATATGCAGGCTGGCACCGACCAGGGCGGGGGAGGCGGCGCCTGGGTAGGTAAAGCTGACTTTGTGCATGTCCAGCGCGCCCTTGAGGTGGGTGCGTTCCAGTGGCCGCTGTTTGGCCTGGCGCTCTTGCGGCATGGCCATCATCGCGTCGGTGCTGCGCATGGTGATTTGCGCTTGTTGGTAGCGGGTGATCAGCCCGGCAATTTGCCCCAGCGGCGCCATCACGCGGCTGCCGAGCATGTACGAGGCCACCAGGGCACCGACGCTGAGGTTGCCGTCAATGATCAGGTACACGCCGGCAATAATCGTCGCCATGCCAGAGAACTGTTGCAGAAACAGCGTGCCGTTGGTGGCCAGTGCCGAGAGGTTACGGGCGTGGGCATCCAGGCGGGTGAGGGCGCCGTGGGTGGTTTCCCATTTGTGCTGGCGCTCGCTTTCGGCGCTACAGGCTTTGAGGGTTTCCAGGCCGCTGAGGGTTTCGATCAGCAAGGCTTGGCGCTCGGCACCCAAGGCCAGGCTTTTTTGTACGGTGTCGCGCAGCCGCGATTGAATGATAAAGGCGAAACCGATGGTGATCGGGAAGGCCAGCAGCGGGATCACCACCAACCAGCCGCCGAGCAAGCCGATGACGATGATCATCAACAGGGCAAAGGGCAGGTCGATGATGCTGGTCAGGGTGACGGCAGTCAGAAACTCGCGCAGGCCCTGGAAGTCGTGAATGCTCTGGGCAAAGCCGCCAACGCTGGCGGGACGGGCGCTCATGGCCATGCCGGTGATGCGCTCAAACAAGGTCGCCGACAGCACCACGTCGGTCTTTTTCCCGGCCACATCCAGCAGGTGCGAACGCAGTACCCGTAGCAGCAGTTCGAAAATCGTGCCCAGCAGCAGGCCGATGGACAACACCCACAAGGTCGCGGTGGCCTGGTTGGGCACTACGCGGTCGTAGGTTTGCATCACAAACAGCGGCACCATCATGCCGAGAATGTTGATCAGCAGGCTGGCGAGAATGGCGTCGGCATACAGCCAGCGCGACAGTTTCAGGGTGTCGCGAAACCACGCTTCAACGCGCGGAACCAGAGGCGTGCGCAGGTCTTCGAGTTCATGTCGGGGACGGGCGAACAGGGCTTGGCCGGCGTATTCGCTTTTGAGTTCTTCACGCGTTACCCATTGCTCGCCGCCTTCGGCTTCACTGGGCAGAATCAGCGCTTTGCCGTCTTTGCTCCATTCGCGCAGCACCGCACAACGGCCGCCTTTAAACAGCAGCAGCACCGGCAGGTTGAGCGCGGAAATGGCGTTTAAATCGCGGCGCAACAAGCGCGCCTGCAAGCCGGCACGGGCCGCTGCGCGGGGCAGCAAATCGGCGCTCAAGCGTTGCTCGGGCATGGGTAAACCGGCACTCAGGCTGCCGCGGCTGGCGGAGCAATTGTGCAGATTGCAAAGAATCAACAACCCGTCGAGTAACGGGTCGTCATGGTCTAAACGCGGGTCACCGGAGGGTCCGGTCCGTTCCATGGTGGTCACAGATACAACTCCTACTTCTTCAGACCTGAGAACTCGGCCACTGCTTTCTGATCACGCCGGGGTGGCTGTGTTCAGACAATTGTTTGGCCGGACTTCTACCTGACGGGCTGATACCGCCTGGTGCGCTCAGCACACCCTACGAATCGAAGTGCGATCTCCCGTAGGGTGTGCTGTGCGCACCAGCCGTTGCTATTTCATCGAAGGCAGTTGTGCTGTGCTTTTCACTTCATTCAGGGCGGTGGCCTCGGCCGGCAGTACGGTGCCTTGGTGGCGCAGCAGGTCGCCCATGGCCGATTGCAGGCGGTACATCGAGAACTCTTCGGTGTAGCGCACTTCGGTGTAGCGGCGGTTGGCGGTGAACAGCTCGTTTTCGCTGTCGAGCAAGTCGAGCAGGGTGCGTTGGCCTAGGCCGAATTGGTCTTGGTAGGCCATGCGCACACGTTTGGTGTAGTCGGCGTAGTCACGTGCCATCGGCGTTTGCAGACGGGCGTTTTGCAGGGCGTTCCAGGCCAACGAGACGTTCTCGTTGATCTGCCGCAGGGCGTTGTTGCGAATGTCCATGGCCTGGTTGATCTGGTAGGCGGTCGATTGCAGGTTGGCTTTGTCGCGCCCGCCGTTGAACAGGTTGTAGGTCATCACCACGCCAGCGCGCCAGTTGTTGTCGTGGCCTTCTTCACCGGAAGTGTTGTTGTTGGCGTTGGCGGCCACCTCGGCATCAAGGCGCGGGTAGAAGGGCGACTTGGCCACTTCGTATTGTTTCTCCGCGGCATTGACGTCGGCCTGGGCCGATTTCAGCAGCGGGTTGTTGTCCACTACCAATTGCCGGGCGGCGGTGAGGTCTTCAGGAATCTGGCCTTTGATTGAGGCGGGCGTTTCCAGTTCGTCAGCCGGGCGGCCGACGGCGCTGAGAAAGTTGGCTTCGGCGTCAGCCAGGTTGACCTGTTCGGTGTACAGGTTGTTGGCCGCCAGGGCCAAACGCGCGGCGGACTGGTCGGAGTCGGCGTTGCTACCCACGCCACGCTCGCTGCGTAGGTTGATCTGGTCGCCCATGCGTTGGTGGGCCTGCAGGTTGTTTTTCGCCAAGGCCACCATCTCGCGGCGTTTCAGCACTTCCAGGTACACCTCGACGGTGCGCAGGGCCAGGTCTTCGCCGGTGCCTTGGATGTAGTAAGCACGCGAGTCGACCACCGCTTCGGTGCGGGCCACTTCGTTGGGTGTATTGAAACCATCAAAAATCATCTGCCGCAGGCGCAGTTGCGAGGTGCCGTAGTCCAGTTGTTCCTTGTTGTGGCCGGTAAGGCCACGGGTGGTTGGGCTATCGGTTTCTTCGCGGCCATAACCGGCGATCGCATCCACTACCGGGTAGTAGCCGCCCTTGGCGACCTTCACTTGTTCCAGCTTGGCGCGGCGGTCGTTGATGCTGGCTTGCAGCTCGGGGTGGGTGTCGACGGTGCTTTGGATGGCTTCGCTTAGCGACATGGCTTGCGCTTGCGCGCAGACCATCGCCAGCAGCACACCGGTCCATAGGGGGCTTAGTGCAGGCATGGGTACTTCTCCAGGTATGTGTGTTGTGTCGTTTATGCCAATAAATTGGCTTATGCGCCTAGTAGACCGTTTCAGGCTTGTAACATCACAGCTAAGAACAACTTTAGAACAACCTAAGAAATTTTTGGAACAAACCTTATGAACAAACATTCTTATGCAATGTGTGAAAACGAGCACATTGTTTTTGCCTGCAAGTCACGTTTTCCGGGGTCTTTGATGCTGGCGGGGCTTGTCAAGTACGGTCAATTGCTGTTTTAGAGCGTCTGGATAGGGGAGAAATACTGCTGGCAGTTTGAGCAGGCTAGGGCGGTGGTTTTTTGACGTCATGGCTTTTTGATGTTTTTTGTCGCTGCCTTACTTTCGGCGGGTTCTCGTATTCCTCGGGTTTTGAAAGGCTGTTGGCCCTTTTGAAATTGCATGTCGACGGTTGTCGGCAGCAGGTGTGAGGAAGGAAGTCATGGCTACGTTAATCGGTGTCGTCAGTAAGGTAATCGGCGAGGTCTTTGCTGTAGCGAGCGACGGATCGCGACGCCCACTGTCCGAAGGTGATCGCTTGTTTGCCGGTGACCAAATTGAAACCGGCGCCCAAGGTGCGGTGGCCGTTGCCCTGAGCAACGGCAACGAATTAACCCTTGGCCGCGAAAGCAGCCTGACCCTCGACAGCTCGATGCTGGCCCAGGGCACGAACACCACCACGCCCCCCGACGGCACCGAAACCGTCAACCCCAATGCCACCGCCCCAGCAGCCCCCACCGATCAGCAACTGACTGACGTGGAAAAACTGCAAGCCGCCATTGAGGCCGGCGCCGACCCAACCCAACAAGGTGAAGCCACTGCTGCCGGCCCAGGTGCCGGTGGTGCGGGTGGCCCAGGGGGTGCCGGTGGTGGTCGCTCGTTTGTGCTGCTGTCGGAAACCGCAGGTTCCGTGGCGCCGACCATTGGCTTCCCCACCGAAGGTTTGATTCGCGGGCCTGAGTTCCCCGAGCCAGAAGCCGGCAATCCAGATCCCGGTACTGCCGCTGTGGATAGCAGCCCGAATACCGGCACCACCGCCATTGAGCTGGACGAAGACGGCGACCTGCCAGGCAGCATCGAAGGCAGCCCGTATGGTGATGACCAGCCCAATGTGCCGGCGTCCCTTAGCGGCACCCTGGGCTACAACTACGGCGCCGATGGCCCCGGCACGTTCTCGTGGAATGCGGTCGATCTGTCCGGTTTGAGTGCCCACGGTTTGCCCTTGGTTGCGGTAATCAGCGCTGATGGCCTGACCCTGACCGCGCACCAAGGCAGCGCCGATGGCCCGGTGGTATTTACCGCCACCAACACCGACCCTGCCACGGGCGCCTACAACTTTGAATTGCAGCTGCCGTTGGATCACCCCGCGGCAGGTGCCGAAGACGCCCTCAACCTGCAACTGGGCTACACCATCACCGATGGCAACGGCACCCCGGCCAGCGGTTCACTGGCGGTCAATGTCAACGACGACAGCCCCGAGCTGGCGACCTTCCGTGAAGGCGAGGGCGAAGGACAGGGCCAAGTGTTCTTCCCCCACGTCGGTGGCACCGTGCATGAAGATGCCCTGACCCAGACGCCGCCAAGCGATGGCCCAACCTTGCTGGCCTTGCCTGGCGTGGGCTTGAATGCGCCCTACGAGGGCAATAACGAAGACGGCGACCCAGTTGGTTCGGATGCCAACCCGGCGCAAACGGTGAATGTTTCCATCGACGCCGGCCCGGGTTCGCTCACCAGCCTGGTTAACTTCGGTGCCGATGGCATCGGCAGCTTTGGTTTGGTTGATGTCACCACCGCCACTGCTGTACTCAGCGCGCAAAATCTCACCTCTGGTGGCGTGGCGCTGACCTACACCATCGATGTCGCTGCCGACGGCAGCTACACCACCCTGACCGCCAGCGGCCCAGACTTCCCGGTATTCACCCTGCAGGTGGGCGCCGATGGCAGCTTCAGTTTCACCCTGCAAGGCCCGCTGGATCACCCGCAAGCCAATGGCGACGACGGCGAACTGTTCGGCAATGGCGAGGTGGTGGGCATCGACTTTACCCAACTGCTGACCGCCACCGACTTTGACGGCGACCCGGTGCAAGGTTTCAACGAAGCCAACGGCCTGTTCACCATTGATATCGAAGACGATGTGCCAACCATTGGCAGCGTTGCTACCGAGGCGCAGTTGCAGGTCGATGAAAGCGACTTGGCTGCCAATGCTTCGGCTAATTTCAGCGATGCGTTCACTGTGCAGGGCGGCGCCGATGGCCTGCAAAGCGTGAGCTATGAGCTCACCGTCAGCGACCCAGCCAGCGGCCTGGTGGATACCGCCACGGGCGAAAACGTGGTGCTGAGCGTCAATGCCGGGGTTGTTGAAGGCCGCACAGCCGGCAGCGGCGACCTGGTGTTTACCGTCAGTGTGGCGGCCGATGGCAACGTTACCCTCGATCAAATTCGCGCCGTGGTGCACAGCGATGGCAGCGATGCCGATGACCTGGCCACTCTGGGCAGCGGCCATATCAATCTGGTAGCCACGGCCACCGACGGCGATGGCGATACCGCCAGCGGCAGCCTCGATCTCGGGGGTGCCATTGGTTTCCGTGACGACGGCCCAAGCATTACCCCCGGCACCCTGGCCGGCATTGCGTTGGTCGTTGATGAAACCTTCCTTGCCACCGACGCCAGCGCCGATTTCAGCGGCGCCTTTGTGCCGACCTTTGGTGCGGATGGTGCCGGCAGCGTGACCTATGCGCTTAACGTCAGCGCCGTAGGCGCCGACAGCGGCCTGGTGGATACCGCCACGGGCGATGCCATTTTGCTGTTCAAAGAAGGCGCTGAACTGGTTGGCCGCGTTGGCGGGCCAGCCGGCGCCGTGTCCTTTACTGTGAGCGTGGATGCCAGCAGCGGTGTGGTCACCCTCGACCAGCAACGCGCCGTGGTGCATGACCCCGAAGCCGGCCCTAACCAAAGCACTGGCTTGCTCGGCACAGACCTGGTGCAGTTGGTCGCGACCATCACTGACAAAGACGGCGACAGCAACAGCGCCAGTCTGGATATCGGTGGCACCATCAGCTTCCTTGACGATGCG
>LNAP01002636.1_pt1 | contig 17774 bp, 20 predicted proteins | sample 602601 | NCBI WGS metagenome assembly LNAP01 (sample SAMN02440304, study PRJNA202911) | soil metagenome | biome: Subtropical and temperate rainforests or woodlands; isolation source: soil samples (1 kg each in a 20% v/v slurry with milli Q water) were... ... | reverse complement strand
CAAGGACCAGAACCTGGCCGTGATGGGCGCGCTGCGCGTGCACACCGGGCAGGGCCTGGGCATCGTCGCCGGCCTGCAGCAGGGCGGCGCGGACTCCGGGCTGGACCTGATCTCCGCCACCGGCGACGTCCACGTTCAGGCCCAGCACGACATCCTGCGCGTGCAGGCGCAGAAGGACATCACCATCGGCAGCGCGCAGACTTCCGTCGAGTACGCCGCGCCCAAGCGCATCCGCATCGCCACCGCGGCCGGCGCCAGCATCGTGCTGGAAGGCGGCAACATCACGGTGACTGCGCCGGGGCGCATCGATGTGAAGACGGGGAACAAGCAGTTTGCGGGGCCGGACCAGATGCCCTATCAGTTTCCCGCCATGCCTGGGCAGGTTTGCGTTGAATGTCTGAAGAACGCCATCCGATGGCACACCGCAGCTCGGTGGTCCAGGCTCGTTTACGGAATGGGGAAGCACTGGATAGTGCGTTGGAGCGCCTTGCCTCCGAAGAGCGCGCCGCTGTCAGGGCGGAGTTGGCCATGCAGAATGGTGCGACGGAGTTTGAGGCTCCGGCAGGCTATGCCATTGAACCGCTGCCAACAGAGTCCGCACATAGGAGAGTTGCATGAAGTCCAAACGTCTGTGGCCCTGGACGGTACTGATATTGGCCCTGGTTGCCGTTGGCGCCATCGTGGGTCCGCCCGTCTATCGCTGGGCCTATGTCGCGCTCCTGCCGCCGCTGCTGGTTTGCGAAGCCCGCAATGACACGGATACCGATATCGGCTATCGCCTGGAAGACTCGTCCGGCGCGTTCCCGGGAGATCGGGTCGCGAGAGCATCGGGAGCGCCGGGCGGCCCGCTCTCGGGCGCGTGCATTTATGGTCCGGACAGCCGTAGCAAACCTGTGCAGGTCGTGTGGGGGGCCATCAACGGCAGCGAGAAGCAGTATCCGCATAGCGTTGAATTGAAGGTGCCACGTCCGGGAAATGCCGCGGTGTTGTTGCTGCGCTTTACCGCGCCGGACCGGCTACAGGCCCGCTTTGCGACGGAAACAGAAATGCCAGAGCCCATGGATGCGCCGGAATCGGTGTGGAACAGCGGCGACTGGGTCAGTCAATGATCAACTAGGGATAGAGGGATGTCGGGGATGTCTGAGCGGGGTCAGGGAAAGTCGGGGCGTTCGAAACTCGGACGGTGGGTCGCACTGGGCGTGCTGGCGGTGATCGCCGTGGCGGCCGGGGCTTATGTCTACGTGGAGCGAAGCCAGACGCAAAATGTTCAACGAAGCGCGTTGGAAGGATCGGTGGCGGTCTACTCGTACAACTTTACGCAGTACGACGTGGCGTATTCGTTGATGCCCGGGCTTCGTTGGTTCGTAAAAGCGAATTCCGCCACGGGAAGCAATTTGCAGTTATTCGGCTACAAGCCTGCCGTGCCTGATGCTCCGATGCAGATATCGTGGCGATATGATTCCGGTCCTCAGGAAACGGCAGAAGAAGATTACCCCTTTGTAGTGACGCTGCCGCAGCCTCGGCGGCCAGCGGGCGCGGTGGTGCTGGAATTGCGTATCTATCCTGATGGCAAGGCTGCCGCGCGCTATGTCACGCGCCCGCTGGTATCGGAATTCAGCAATGTGGATCCCGCTCTTCCGGGGAATGACTGGGTGACAAACCAATGACGGATCGTGACAGAAGGCGGCTGACGCAACCTTCTCCAATATGGCGACACCGAATCCGCTGCTATTGGGATTGCCGTTCTAGTCGTCCGCGGGAAGACGTCGGAGCAGGCCGTCGAGGCATGAGGTCGGGATGCATAAGCGCCTGATAGCCTTGTTATCGCCAGTATTGTTCGCAGGGGTCGCAGCTCGCTATGCCAAGCTGCCATTGTTATCCGAGTTTGGCAACGTGGCGCCAGAGCTTCCGGGAACTGGTTGGGAGTCGAATCTCTGATGGCGCCGGCAGGGCCTGAATGGCCGACCGATTCGAATCATCTATGCTGTCGTTCGAATCATGACCGGCGGTACGGTTACCTATTGCTCCGCCAGCCCTAGGAGAAGAATTTGCGTGCAGTCCTTGCTGCGTCCGCCGAGTTCGGCATGTTGATGGCCCAATCGACGGCCTACCTGGTGCCGGCGGCCGGCATTCTGGCGCTGATCCTCTGCCGGTGGCCCCAGCGTTTCGGCAAGTTGGGGACGCGGACCTTCAGACGCGGGATCGCGGTTGGAATGCTGGCCGTCTGGGTATTCGCGCTGGTCCTGCTGGGCATGTTCTATTGGCTGGCGACCAACCATGACAGCGGCTACGAGTTCCCGCTGCTGGGGCTGATGCCGTACATGAGCCCGTCTCTTCTTACCGCCCTGATCGTCCTGCTGGTCCATCGGAGAATATCGAAGCGGGAGAGCGGACATGAATGAGGTATATCCCGCCAATGTCCTGCAGTCCGGCGAGTTGCTGGCCTGGGGGATATTCCAGATAGTTCCGCTCTGGTGGGGCGCTGGAATCCTGCTGTGCCTGGAGTCCAATCTTCCGGGGCTTTCGGCCAGGGCCTGGCGCGCGGTGCGTGACGTCACGATCGCGCTGATGGCGGTGTTTCTGCTGGCGTGCATGGCGTACGCCATCTTCGGCTATGGCGTCGCCGCCCAGTTCGATAAGCCGGAGTATTTCGACAAGGCGCTGGAAGCTCTGCGCTTGCTGTCCCTGTCGATGGGAATGGCGGTGTTCGGGCTGGCGTTGCGCGCGCGTATCGGGCGCGGCGCCCTTCGCCACAGCGGCTAAAATCCCGCCATGCTTCCGCCCCAAGTCCTCGTTGCCCTTTTCGTCCTGCTGCTGGCCGTCGTCATTCCGCTGTTCGCCGTGACCATCCAGCTGAGCCGTTACATCCATTGGTCCTTCTGGGCCGACAAAGCCACGCGCGGCGAACGGCCGCATTTCACGGGACCGGTGCTGGCGCTGGTCTTCAGTACCCTCGCTGCCAGCGACTTCGTGGGCTACGAACCCTTCCTGACGATCTCGGCCATGAATCCGGTGCCGATCGAGGCCAGGGCTTACTTCACGGTCGCCATGCTGGCGCTGGCGGTCTGGTGCTGGGCCTACGGGCGTTCCATCCGGGACCGCGTACTGGGCTTGATCCGGCCCAGCGCCTCTTAGCCGTCGCCAGGGTGGACGCAGGATTTCGATCTACGATTTTCTTGCGTTTGCGGCCCTGGCATCGGCTCGACGACTACGCTGGCATTAAGAAACAAGATCTGGATCTCGCAGCCGCCGCCCAAAAAATGGCGGCGGCTTTCAACGCGTCGGGCAGGTTGGTGATTACGCTTCGGCTCCAGCACGTAAACGATGAACGATTTGATTGTCCTTGCCTTGCACCAGGCTGGTCAGCACGAAGTTGAACTCAATCTCCTTGTAGGAGTCTTCTTTCAAGCCCAGCTTGGAGCCTCCTGATTTCTCTACGATAGGGGGAATTAGCCCTTCGCGAGTGGCGTAGGCGAAGTCATCCCAGATGAGGGGGTCGCCTTCTATATTGAACTGCGTAGTCAGCTTTCGATGCTGATCGCTGCTGACGAAAAAGTGTACATGCGCCGGGCGATTTCCATGGCGCCCCAACCCATCGAGCAATCGTTGCGTGGCGCCCTGAGGCGGACAGCCGTAGCCGATTGGCATCAAGGTGCGGAACTCGTACTCCCCGTTAGGCCCCGTTTGGACGGCACCGCGCAAGTTGAAATCGGTCTGAGCCCCCGTTGGATCGAAGTGCGAGTAAAAGCCCTTGGAATTGGCGTGCCAGCATTCGACCACCGCGTTGGCCAAGGGTGCACCGTTGGTGTCGGTGACTACGCCGCGGATCACCAGCGGGCCGGCATCGGCGTCCGCGTCGATATCGATACGCGACACTCCCGCACGCAACGGAGTGCCAGCCACATACAGGGAGCCTTCGATCGTGCGCGGTGTGCCGCCTTCCAGACCTGCGCGCTTATCCTCTTCGTCCATACGGATGTCCAGGTACTTTTCCAGGCCCAGTCCGGCCGCAAGTAGCGCCGCTTCACCATCACGTCCCAACTGATTGATGTAATTCACGCCCGCCCACACCTCGTCTGGCGTGATGTCTAGGTCGTCGATTGCCTTGAAAAGATCTCCCAGGAGTCGATGCAGGATCTGCTTGAAGCGAGATGCGCCCGCGCCTCCATCGAGGTTACTGGAAGCCCTCAGTAGATCCTGGACTTCCTTGCTGGAAAATATGTTGAGGCTCATGGTTTATCTCCGTGTAGTGAGTGCAAAATGCGGGACCCGTTTCCGCGATCAATCTCGTTTGGTGGTGGCCTTTATCAGCCCATCGCGCGTAAACCGTCTGACCTTGGCCTCGTCCAGTTCGATGCCCAGACCGGGGCCAGTGGGCACGGTCAACTCGAAGTCGCTGTAATCCAGCGGTTGCGTCAGGATTTCTTCGGTGATGAGCAAGGGGCCGAACAGCTCGGTTCCCCATTGCAATTGGGAGAAACTGGCGAAGAGGTGCGCCGACGCGATCGTGCTGACAGCGCCTTCCAGCATCGTGCCTCCGTAGAGTTCAATGCCTGCGGCAGCGGCAACAGCCTCTACGCGCTGGGCGGCGAACAGGCCTCCGCTCTGTTCAATCTTGATGGCGAACACATCCGCGCCATGCTTGCTGGCAATGTCAAAAGCGCTTTCCGGACCTTGCAGGATTTCGTCGGCCATCAGCGCGACGGGGTAGCGCCGCATTAAGCGCGCCAAAGCTGCGGCGCTGGCCACTGGCTGTTCCACAAGTTCGCAACCGGCCTGTGCCAATGCGGGGATTGCCCACGACGCCTGCGCTTCGCTCCACGCCATGTTGACGTCCACACGCACAGTACCCCTATCACCGAGCGCGCGTCTGATAGCCGCTACATGTTGAATGTCTGCCAAGGGATCCCGCGCGCCTATCTTCAGCTTGAATACGCGATGTCGCCGCGTATCCAGCATCCTCTCGGCTTCGTCGATGTCCCGCGCGGTGTCCCCTGAGGCCAGGGTCCAGGCAACCGGCAGACGGTCACGATGACGTCCACCCAGTAACTCACTGATGGGCACGCCCAGACGCTTGCCTTGCGCATCCAGCAATGCGGTTTCGATCGCGCTCTTGGCAAAATGGTTCACCTTGATCAACTTGCCAAGATTGACCATCAACGCTTGGATCCGGGTCGCGTCCCGGCCGATCATCGCCGGCGCGAAGTATGCATCGATGGAAAGCTTCATGGCTTCAGGGCTTTCCGGGCCGTATGCCATACCCGCGATAGTGGTGCCTTCACCGATCCCCACGATGCCATCGCTGCAATACAGCTTAACCAGCATCATGGTCTGCCCATGCATCGTGGCGACGGACAGTTTGTGCGGTCGAATGGTTGGAAGATCGACGAGAGATGTTTCGATGCGCTCGATAATTGCTGCAGGCATGCTTAGTTGTGTCTCATGTATGTAATGAAATGACGGGCGCAACATTTAGCCGGCCCAAACCCATCGAAAACATGGAGCTGCCTGCAATAACCTGCTTGTTCGGCACGACCAGCAAAGAGAATGCAATTCCTATCCGGTGCGCATAGCGGCAGCTGCACGGCGAAAAGGTTAGAGGCTGGCGGGTGTGCGCAATATTCGTTCGCGCACCTAAACGCGTAAGGAGTTCTACTTATCGGGCGCAGCTTGCCTTGCGCTTCATCACCCGGCACGGCCAGTCGTGTCGGTCCACCAGGCCCTCTCGGAGGGCGATTAGGCTATCAAGGAGCCCTTAAGCTAGGTGCGTCAACAAACACGGACGGAGCATTTAGAGCGTGATCGGTAGTGTGAACGACACTTTGCCGCCGGTTGACTCCCCTTGCTCACAGGCCATTTTTCCTCCATGCGATCCGACGATCGTTCGGCATAAGGACAGCCCTAAGCCGACCCCATTCTCTTTAGTGGTGAAGAACGCTCTTCCAGCCGCTTCGAGCGACTCTGAGGAAAATCCGCAACCCGAATCCTTCACTATGATTCGCACGTAACCACTTTCGATTTCGACGGAGATGGATACGGCACGAGCATCGACCGGCAAATCTGTCATGGCCTCGATTGCATTCACGACTAGATTACTGATTACTTGCTGGATCAAGACCTCATCGCACTCGACAAACGCATCCTTTGTTATATGAGTCGTGATGGTCACGCTGTCCTGTTCCGCCCTAATTCTCAGAAAACTCAAGATGCCATTCAGGATGGCGCTAACCGAATGCCGATTCCGAGATGCGGGGTGATTCGCAGTGAAATTTCTGACGGATTGAATGACCCGTCCGGCGCGTTCCAGTTCGGCTTGAGCCAGAGTCAGGGCCATTTCGATCTCTGTCGAGTCCTTCGCGCCTGCCTCAAGGCGGCGTCGACATCCGGCAAAGAAGTTCACGGCGGCGAAGAGCGGCTGGTTCAACTCATGCGCCAGCGCCGCCGCGGCCTCCCCGGCGATTGAAAGCCGTGCATAGTGATTCAGTTGCCGTTCGCGCTCGCGCAGTTGCTCTTCATGGCGCAATCTCTCCGTCACGTCGCGATAATTCACCAGTACCGCCGAAAATGCGGGATCGTCCAGCAGGTTCTTGAAAACCGCCTCATGGCTGCGCCAGGAGCCGTCCCTGTGCAGCACCCGGTAGCTCACGGTCCCCGAGTTCACCATCTTGCGGCGGGCCTTGGCCAACAGCGAAAACAATCGCGGCACGTCTGCGGGATGCAGCAGGGTGAACACGTTGCGGCCGAGTATGGCCCGGGACGGAAAGCCGGCGATCCCGGCCAGCGACTCGCCCATGTACTTGACGCAGCCATCGGCGGCGATCAGCGCAACGCCGTCCGAAGAGTTCCGCAACAGCTCCTCGAAATAGCGTCCTCTTTCACGTAAGCGCAACTCTGCCAGCTTGCGCTCGGAGATATCCCGCGATATGGCAAGCACCAGCGGCCTGGTGTGGCCTCGCATCCGCTTGAGGTTGCCTTCGATGGTTATCGGAGTCCCGCTGCTATGGCGGATTATCCATTCAAAATTGAACAGGCCGCCCGCTTCGACGGCCTGCCGGATGTAGCGCAGCGCGATCTCCTCGCGGATTTCGGGATCCCCCACCGAAAGCGCTCCGATGGAAGTGGCGCACATATCCTTTGCGCTGTGGCCGAACAGGCGGCAGGCCGCCTCGTTCGTTTCGAGGATGGCGCCCGTCACGCCATCATGGACGATCATGGCATCGTTCGCGTTCTGAAAGATTTCGCGGTAGTTCAGCGATTCGATCGATGACATTTTTTCCATCGCGTGGCGCACAAACCAATATGATGCCAGACCGCCAGACCGCTAGGCGTCCGCCAGGTTCCCGGGCTTTTCGCTCCATCCTTGCGCGTAGTGCGAGATCAGGTCGGCCCTGAGTTCCAGGCGCGAAAAGCGCCAGGCCTCTTTTTGCCGCTCCACCTCTGCCAGGTACTTACCCGCGATCCAGTAGGCTTTTCCGCTGGCCGCGGTGGCCGCCTCGAACAGCATGAACTCCACGGCTGCCGAATCGCTGCCGCGCTGCCGCAGGATCTTGGGCGAGACCAGGTAGTGCAGGGTCCAGCGGAACCCCGCGTCTGCGTTGGCGGCGACCCCGGAGGCGATTGCCTCGGCGCCTACCAGATCGCCATAGCGGTCTATCCTGAACAGCGCATCGTCAGTGAATAGCGGCCGCAGCAGCGCAGCCGACGGGCCGCCGTCGAACGCGCGCGCAAGATCGGCGATCAGGTTCCGAATTGCCTCGAAAGCCTCCAGGTGCTCGAGGCGGGCCTCCAGGGTCGGGGTCATGGCGGGCCCTCGTCAGGCGCCGCCGTGCGCGGCAACAAAGCGCTCGGCGGCAAAGCTGTGCGGAACCGCCGCGCTGCCGCGGTACAGCTCATGGTGGGGCGACGCTTCGGCAAACGCGCACGCCAGCCAATACAGGTTGCGGTCTTCGGTCCCTTCGGGCGGCGCCGGCAACTGCTTCAGGTGGGCGCAGATGGCATCGATGTGCGGCATCATGGCGTCGTACAGCGCCTTGAAGGTCTCCGGTGACGACTGCCAGCGCAGCGCGCTGCGCTGGTTCTCGGTGGGCCGGGCCCAGGCCTGGGCGAGGTCGGACAGGCCCTCGAAGGCCGCCGGCAACGTGATGGTGGACATTATTTCTCCTCGCTGTTGAGTTGGCTGTGCAATGTCTGGACGGCATGCCGGATCAGAAACTCCCGGTCCATCAGATGCATCTCGCTGACGGCCCCCGACATGATTCCGAAGAACGTGTCTTCCATGGTCGCGGTATCTTCCAGCCAGGCATTGCGGTGCAGGGCGTTGACGTGCCGCTGCGCCATGTCCTCCGCGGCGTTGCCGGCCGGCCGGAAGTAATTGATGCCTTCCCACAAGGTCTGCCCGTGGCCCAGCGGCCAGAACTGATGGGTGAAGAAGGACAGGCCGGGATAGCCGCAGCCCGCCCCCAGATGGATGATCAGGTTCGGAAACACCGAAGGAAGTTCAAACTGGAAGTCCTCGCGCCGTTGCGGATTGATCCCGGGCGGCAGCTGTTCGGGATGCGGGCGGTGCTGGTCGGAGCCGTGCAGCACTTGCGCAAACTTCAAGGTGGAGGCTGCGGTCTTCATGCCTCCGCCGTAGATCGCGGAAGACGCATGCGGGCCCAGCAGCCTGAAGTCGCCATGGTCGATGCCGGCAAAGCCCGGCAAGGAGCCGGCATGGATGGTCGGCACGTGATAGCCCTCGCTGAAGGCGTACAGCGCGACCTTCCAGTTGCAGTTCAGCACGGTGGAATAGCGGAACGACGTGGTCGATTCGCTGTACGGGTAGCCCGAGAACAATGTGCCGAAGGCGCCCAGATACTCGGCCAGGGACTGTTCCGGCTGCGGGGCGAAGTTGATGAACACAAAGCCTTCCCATTGGTCGCAATGGATAGGCTTCAAGCCCAGGCAGGCCGTGTCCAGCTTGGCGAATTCCTCTTTCATCGGCACCGACTTCAGGTCGCCGTCTGTGCCGAAGACCCAGCCATGGAAGCGGCAGGTCATGACGTTGGCGCGCGAGTGGCCGAAAGTCTCGTAGTCCGAAGTCGGGATCACCTTGTTCCCGCGGTGCGGACAGACGTTGTGGAAGGCCCTGATCTTGCCGTCCTTGCCGCGCGTGATGATCACCGACGCATCGCACACCGCCAGCTCCTTGACCTTCCAGTCGCCGACTTCCGGGACTTCCCAGGTCGTCGCGACCTTGAGCCAGGTCTTGCGGAAAATCCGCTCCTGCTCCTGGCGGTAGCTGTCGGGGTTGCGTATGAAGTCCAGGTCGATGGGATCGACGCCCAGTTTCCGCCGGATGTCGGCGGGTGTGTGGATGGCATGCTGCCCGCCATCTCCTGATTGCAAGTTGTCCATCTGCGGTGTCCTCTCCTTGATATGGTCCGGCCCGAGCGCGAAGCGCGCCTGCCCCTTCATGCTTCGTTTGCGCGGGAATGAAAAACAGGCACGGGAAGAATAGGGCGGCCCTTGCTTTCAAGAAATCCGCGTCTGTCGTTAGTGGGATAGGTGCAAATACTTAAGCGGCCGCGCAGTCTTCAGAAAACATGGCGCAGCCCCACCCGCAGCATCAGTTGCCGGTCTCCTTCCGCCGGCCCCGGCACGCCCGCGATCCAGGCCTGCGCGCCGCTGCCGCCGGCCAGCTGCCACACCGTGCCGATGTAGGTGTCCGTCCGCCGCGACAGCTCATAGTCGAAGGTCGCGCCGAGCTGGTGGGCGTGCACATTGCTCAGAGTCTCGTTGCCGCGCTGGTACTGATAGTCCAGCATGACTGTGGCGCGCGCGGCCAGCGGCGTGCTCAACCCGGCCTGCCAGACGCGCACGGCGCCGCCCGTGTACGTATTCCGCGTGTAGGTGTGGGCAGCCGTGACAAAGACATTGCCCAGCAGGTACCGTCCGCCCAGACCCCAGGTGCGTATGCCGTCCCTGCCCTGATTGATCGCGGCATACCGGACTTCGGTGATGGCCGCAGACAGGCCCAGCGCTCCCCGCTCATAGCTGACGCCCGCGCTGTACGCTCCGTCCCGCCGCAGGCCTCCGCCTTGATCGCCAAAACTGTAGAGCGCGCCAAAGCGCAGGCCGCCCAGCGTCGGGCTGGCGTACTTGACCGAATTGGAGATGCGCTCCGCCCCGCCGACGCGGTCCAGGTCCAGCGAACCGCCGGGCATGGTGGGCACGCCCAGGGCGCCAAACGGCCCCTGGCGCAGGTTGTACAGGCTGAGATACTTGAGCGCCGCGCCATAGCGCTCCCGCGCCAGCATGTCGAAGTTGAAGTCATAGTGCTTGCCCAAGGTAAGCGTGCCCCAGCGTTCCGACGCAAGGCCGACGAACACCTGGCGCCCGAATAGCCCCTCGATGCTGTTGCCGTTCTCCAGGCCGTACTGTCCTTCCAGCGTCGCGATGGCATTCAGCCCTCCGCCCAATGACTCCGTGATCCGCATGCCGAACAGATTGGGCGAATTGATGCCGGTGCCCATGAATGTCTTGCTCCCGCCTGAGCCGCCGCCCGCGTAGGTGATGCCTGCGTCCATCACGCCATAGAGCGTCACCGCCGATTGCGCGCCGGCCTGGCCGCAAGCAAGCCAAAGCGCCAATCCGGCGCTGGTCAAAAGTCCCTTCCCCTTCACGCACTTCCCCTTTTTTCATGTGCGGAAGAGTCGTCCTTTCCGCCGGGAAAAAGCGTACGCGGGAAGCGGCCGCAGGTTGATTCGTGCCATCGGGTAGCCGTATAAGCACTTCCCCTTATCCACCGCGGCGATGCGCCCTATGCCCGCTCCATGCGCGCGGCAAAAAAAAAACCGCGCCGAGGCGCGGTTCAAGGGCCGGCGCGGACAGCATTGCCCGAGCCTGAGAACGTTCTACTGCGGGACGCTTCCTCCCGGCTGCCATCGTTCGCCGTTGGCATGCAGCAAACGGACGTCGAGTTCAACCTGCGTGAAGCGCCAGCGGTTGCGCCTGCGAGCTAGCCGGCCGCGATACAGCCCGCCGATCCAGTGGGCGATCCCCGCGCCGGCGTCGTCCTTCCCCCGCCGTTCGCCGGATGGCGCAATCTGGGCCAGCTCCCACAGATACCAGCTGCACGCGGCCGCGCCGCGGTCCGGGGATATGGCCAGCTCCGGAGCCACCATGTAATGCAACGACCAGACGATCTGCTCCTGGCCGATGGCGGCCAGGTGCGTGAGAATCGCGCTTCTTCCCGTGATCCGCCCGAACCCGTTGGCCTCCCAGACCGCGTCGGCGTGGAACAGGTCCTGCATCAGCGCCGGGGAATTGCGCTGGTCGGCGGCGCGGGCATAGGCGGCGATCAAGGCGAAAATCGCTTCCCGGTCCTCCAGCCGCGCCACGCGTTCGGATAATTTCATGGCTCAGTACCGCTGCGCACCGTGTTCCGCGACGAAGCGCGATTCCTCGAACGCGTAGGGAACTCCCGGGCTGCCGCCATACAGTTCGATGTGCGGGGCTATTTCCGCCAACGACAGCGACAAGGCGAACAGCCGCGCCGTGGGCGGCGGAAACTCGCCCAGCGGGAACGCGTCCAGGTGCTTCAGGATCGCCGGCAGGTGCGGCAGCAGATTGTCATAGAAATAGCGCAGCTCTCCCGGGCTGGCCGCCTTGCGGCGGACTTGGCGGGCGTCTTGCGTGGCTAGCGACCATTCCGCGACCAGCGGCTCCAGCATCTCGAAGCCGGCTGGCAGGGACGATTCCGGATTTGCAGTTTTCATGCTGACTCCTTCATGTATTTTTCAAGCACGTGGTAGCCGTGGCGCAGGAGGATTTCCTCGTCCTGCAGCACCATGGTCGCCTTGGCCCCGGACGCCAGCGCGGCGTGGGTGTCTTCCATCGTTGCGGTATCCTCCAGCCAGGCATTGCGTTGCAGAACCTGCGCGAACTCGACGGCCCAGCGCTCGCTGTTGGTGCGCGGTTCCGGCACGTAGTACTTCCCTTCCCACAAGGTCTTGTCGTGGGCCACGGGCCAGAACTGGTGAGTGAACCAGATGCCTTCCGACACATGGATGAGAATGTTCGGAAACACGACGCTGAGCTCGAACGAGAAATCCTCCCTGCGGCCCGGATTGACCGAGGGCGGCAGCATCGACGCCGCCCGCTTGGCGACCAGGGACGCGCCCGTGATCCCGTTGGCCGCCTTGGCCACCGGCGTGGGCTCCGCGTCCAGCGTCAGGCATACCCCGGTGGTGCGATGGTCGCCAAACAGCTCCACGTCGGCCAGGCCAGTGGAGAACACATTGGGGAAGGAGCCTGCATGGATGGTCGACACATGGTAGGCCTCGGAAAAGGCGTCCAGCGCGATCTTCCAGTTGCAGTCCAGCATGGTGTGATAGCTGAAGCAGCGGTCCATCGCGGCGAACGGATAGCCGAGCAGATGCTGTCCCAGGTCGCCCAGATAGTCCCGCAGGCTGGATTCAGGCGTCTCGCTCAGATTGATGAAGATGAATCCTTCCCAGACGTCGGTATGGATCGGGCTCAGCCCGTGGGACTCCTTCTCCCAGCACGGCGCGAAGCGCTCCTGCTCGGGCACCTGGATCAGCTTCCCCTGGGCGTCGTACACCCAGCCGTGGAAGCGGCACGTGACGACCGCCGCCTTGCTCCGGCCGTACGTTTCCTCGCCCGCCTCCACGATGACCTTGTTGCCGCGATGCGAACAGGTATTGTGGAAACCGCGGACCACCCCGTCCTTGCCATGGATCAGGATGACCGAGGTCTTGGCGAAGTGGATCTTCTTGACCTTGTAGTCGCCTGGTTTCGGAATTTCCTCGATGCGTCCTACCTTCAGCCAGGTCCGCATGAACACCTGCCGGCGTTCGCGTTCGAAGAACTCGGGCGATATGCAGGGTTCGACCGGAATCGGGTCCATACCCAGTTCCGGAAATTTCTTCGCCCAGCGCAACCCTTCGTTCGGTGCATTCATTTCTGTCTCCTTGATGATCTTCCGCTGCTCGCCCCTGGCGGCAGCGCTACTCCTCGATGCCGTACTGGCGCCGGGCCAGCGAGCCTATGCCCAGCCGGTCCAGGATCGCCAATGGGCACATGAACGTGACCCGCACCACGCCGGGCAGCCGGCTGATCTCTATCGATCCCGCAATCGTGGCGCGGTTCAGGATTTCGTCGTAAGGCAGTCCGGTCACCTTGGCGGCGCGGTCCAGGCCGTTCTTCGTTGCATCGTTGAGCGTCTTGCCCGATCCGATGAATGTGATCGGCGCATTCGATTCGATGGTCTTCTGCCCATAGCGCTGCGCCAATGCCTGCAGATGCCCGCGCTGCGCGGCGCTCATCGGCCGGGCCATGGGCGGCAGATCATCAGGGCGCTGGAACAGGATCGGACCGTCCAGCGCCAGGCCCTTGACGACATCGACCCGCAGCTCGACGCTGCCCGCCACGTCGGTGGCGTGGCCCGCGATTTCGCCATTGCCCTGCTGCGCATGCATGTCCCCCATGTACACGCCGCCGCCGGGCACTTTCACCGGACAGATCAGGATGGCTCCGGCGCGCACTGAATTGGTATCCATGTGCCCGTCGGTCTTGTGCTGATCCAGTTCCTGTTGCGTCAGCGCATAGCCATGGGGCGCATCGACCAGGAAGCCTCCGAAATCTCCCGCGTTGTGCGAGTCCGGGATGTCGCGCGACGGCAGCGTGCCGATGTTGCCCAGGAACGGTTGCATGTGTGCGGCCAGGCCGTCGATGTCCGCGCGGGCCAGCGACAGGATGGAATGCTGCTCGGATGCCTGCGGCAACGCAGCCAGTTCATCGGGTTGGCCGGCAATGCGCTGCGCGATCTCGGGACTGACCGTCAGCGAGACCTGATTCTCGCGGTCGAGCACGATGACGTAGCCGTTGCTGAAGCGGAATGCGTTGACCTCCGCGCCGCAGACGCCGCAACGGATGGCCTCGTCGCCGATTCCCTCGACGCGGCTGGGCGGGCTGGACGTGCCGCAGGCGGAGCACAGCTTGGCGACGAACGGATCGCCGAGATAGCGGCCTTCCACGAAGGTCATGACGCCGGACGAGGTGGCTTCGGAAGCGACTTCGCAGCGCTCGATCGTCAGCGCGACTGCATCGCCGATCTGCGCGCCTTCGACCGCCACCGGCTGCGATACCTCATGCCCGCCCTGGAACATCGGCGTGATCATGGGGCCCCAACAGCCCGGTGGCGTGCCCGTCACGATGCGTCCGCCATCGCGCACCGGCCCCAGCATCTCGAGGCTGGGGCCGATCACGCCGCGGGTATAGGTTGAAACATGGACGACGTCCTGGGTGTTGCTGGCTGTCATGAACTATTCCTTGTGGTCGAAATCCGTCGCCCAGACTTTATGGCGACGGCCTGCGCTTCAAAATTGGGATGGCCGGGTATGCAGCTAAGGGGAAATACGTACCGCTCCCTGCTGGCAAGGCTGCCAGCATGCCGCCGCCGGTCAGCAGTACCGGTCGAAATGCAGCTGCTCCTGCGGCACGCCGCCCTCGCCCAGTAGCAGCCCCTCGACCGCCTCCACCATCGCCGGCGGACCGGCAAGATAGAACTCGTGCTCGGCCAGCGCCGCGTCCAGGAGCATTGGCAGATGCTCGTGCACATATCCCACCGCGCCCTGCCAGCCGTTCGCCGTCCGATGATCCGAAATGCTGGCGAAGTAGCGGCCGCGGCCATGAAAGCCGGGCAGCGTTTCCAGGAACTCCCGGCCGCAGACGTCGCCCGGCGTGCGCGCCCCATAAAGGAAGGTCAGGCGGCGCTCCCGCATCAGGTCGGACGCGAACATCCCCCGCGCGATCGACACCATCGGCGCCAGGCCCGAGCCCCCAGCGATGCACACCACGTCGCGGTGCGAGTCCTCGCGCAGATAGGCCATGCCAAAAGGGCCGTCGAGCTCGATCGTCTCGCCGGGACGCATGCGCTCGAACAGCACTGCGCCGGCCGCGCCGCCCGGCACCTTGCGGACCTGGAAATGCCACTCGCCCTGCTCATTGGGCAGGTTCGACATGGAATAGGCTCGATCCGCCTCCATGCCCGGCAGGCGCAGCAGGGCGTATTGGCCCGGCAGGAAATGCGCCGGCCCTGCGCTTCTGAAGCGGAATTCGCGGATGTCATGGGTGACGTCCGATGCCGTCTCCAGCACCGCCCGCATGCGGCGCGGCGCAATCCGCGGCCGGCAGGCCGGGTCCAGCCGGACCTTGATCGTGCAATCGCCGCCAGGCATGGCCTGGCAGGCCAGCAGGCGTCCCTTGGCGCGATCGCGCTCGGACAGGCCCGCGCAATCGGCGCGCGCCATTGACGCCTGGCCCTCCAGCATCTCAATCTTGCAGGTGCCGCAACCGCCGACACTGCATTCATAGGGCAGGCCCAGGCCGGCGCGCAACGCCGCGCGCAGTAGGGTGTCGCCGTCCTCGCAAGGAAAGTCGCCCGCGCCGCCAGCCAGTCTTACATGCGCGGCCATGGTTCATTGCTCCGCTTGTATGCAGATCTTGCCTGCCATCACGCTGGTCGCGTAGGTGCGCAGCGGGATACGGCATGGCGCCCCGACCGCCTCGCCCGTGCGGATGTCGAACGTCCCTTGATGGAACGGGCACTCGACCAGGTCGCCATCGACTTCGCCTTCGCACAGCGAAGCCTCTCCGTGGGTGCAGCGGTCATCGGTCACGTAGTAGATGCCGTCCAGATTGAAGACGGCAAGCGCGGGCAGCCCCGCTTCCGGCTCGATACGGAGCGAGCCATTGAGCGGCACATCGTCGGCGGCGCAGAGAGTCAATACCGGAACGGTATCCATTGACATCGTGAATCCTTGTCTCATGTATGCGATGAAACGGCGGACGCGGCGCAAGGCCGGCCCGAAGCCGTCGGAAAACATGAGCTGCCGGCAACGCCGCGGGCGTCCGGCAAGACCTGCAAGGAGAACGCGATTCCCGCTGCAGCGCGCCTGGCGGCAGCTACACGGGGGAAAGGTTAGGGGCTGACGCCCTCGCGCAATATTCGTTCGCGCACCTAAGCGCGTAAGGACTTCTACTTATCGAGCGCGGCCCGCCTCGCGTTTCAGTCGCCCGTCATCGCCAGGCGCACCAGATCCGCCAGCGAGGTCACGCCCAGCTTCTCGCGGATGTGCGCGCGGTGCACTTCCACGGTCTTGTAGCTGATATTGAGTTCGGCCGCGATGACCTTGGAGGCCTTGCCCTGTACCAGCAGAGCGAAGACTTCACGTTCCCGGGCCGAAAGCTGATCCAGCAGCCGGCGGCGGCGTCCTTGTATGGAGGCATCCTCATGTTGGCGCTGGGACATGCGCAAGGCCGCCTGGACCTTTTCGATCAGCGCCTGGTCGTTGAAGGGCTTCTCAAGGAAATCGTAGGCGCCGCCTTGCATCGCCCGCACCGTCATGGGAATGTCACCATGCGCGGTCAGGAAGATCACGGGGAGCAGGAATCCGCGCGCCGCCAGTTCCGCCTGCAGTTCAAAGCCGCCTAGTTGCGGCATGCGCACATCGAGCAGGACACAACCCGGCGTCCCCGGCTGCGTGGTATCCAGGAAGTCTCGCCCGTTTTCGTAGGTCTGGACCCGCAGGCCTACCGATTCGAGCAGCCACTTCAAGGACGCGCGCACGCCGCTGTCATCGTCCACGACGTGCACGGTATGAGTACAGGGCTCGGCGCTGCGGCCGGATCTGGCGGAAGATGTTGCGGGTATGGCTTTCATCGGGTCCCAAACTGAACTGGAGCCGCGCGGGAAAGCCTATGCGGCAGCGGATCTCACGCTGCCGAAGCGCCCGGCGAAGCTGCCTCTGCGATTGGGCCGTACTATATACAAAACGTCAGGATCAAAGAAGCCGGACGCAGAAAGGATCAGGCCGCCAGCTCGGCAATCTGCTCGTGCGCACAGGCCATGCCTTGCTCGACGCCGTGCGGACGAAGGCTCGCTGTTCTATGACCATTGCACGGCGAGCGCTGGCGGAAGTCCGCAGCGGCGGGGCCGCGCTGGAAAGCGGCAAGGGCCAGGTCAACGGCACGCTGCGCGTCTCCATGCCGGTGCTGTTCGGACACCTTTGCGTGGCGCCCATCATGCTCGAACTGGCGCACGAGCATCCCGGGCTGACGCTGAAGATGTCCTCCAGCGACCGCATGACGGACCTGGGAAGAAGGCCTGGACCTGGTCATCCGCGCCGCCAATCTGGCGGCTGAGGCAGCCGCCGCAAACAGGCCGCTTACTTCGCCGCCTGCACTTCGATCTTCACCGTGTTCGAGCGCACGCCGTTCGATTCGATATACACCTCGTAGACCGCCGGGTCCTTCGGCAACTGCACCTGCGCCGCCAGGTCGGTGCTGAACTGCGTGCCCACGCTGATGCCGGGGCTGATGGGAAGGCCCTTGGGCGGACGCGAGCTGGGGATCTCGTCCACTTCCATGCCGGGACGCTTGCGCGGCTTGTATTCGTAGGCCACGCCTTCAAACACTGCCTTGGTCTGCGTATTGACGGCGACGAAGCGCGGCAGCTTCTGGTTCTGCGATACGGGAATGATGCCTTGCGCGCAGACCGGGATGACCAGCGCGCCGGAGGCCTGCGGCCGCACGCGCGCGGGCGCGGCGATGTTGAGCTGGTCGTCGCTGCCATGGTTGGGCGGGATGCAGGCGTGGTCGTTCACCGTGCCGATGGGGGCGGTGGCGAACGAGGGCGGATCGATCCAGTCGGTATTCATCGTGGTCTTCTGGGTATGAGGGGTAGGGCGCGCGGCGGTGGCGGCGACAGG
>LNAP01007133.1_pt1 | contig 17787 bp, 16 predicted proteins | sample 602601 | NCBI WGS metagenome assembly LNAP01 (sample SAMN02440304, study PRJNA202911) | soil metagenome | biome: Subtropical and temperate rainforests or woodlands; isolation source: soil samples (1 kg each in a 20% v/v slurry with milli Q water) were... ... | reverse complement strand
CCAGCGCTGGCTGGGCGGCATGCTGACCAACTTCAAGACCGTCAAGACCTCGATCAAGCGCCTGAAGGACATGAAGGCCCAGCTCGAAACCGGCCTTGACAGCCTGAGCAAGAAAGAGCAGTTGACGTTCAGCCGCGAAATCGCCAAGCTGGAGAAGGACATCGGTGGCATCCAGGACATGGCGGCCTTGCCCGACGCGATCTTCATCATCGACGTGGGTTTCCACAAGATCGCCGTGGCCGAAGCCAAGAAGCTGGGCATTCCGCTGATCGGTGTGGTGGATACCAACCACTCGCCCGAAGGCATCGACTACGTGATCCCCGGCAACGACGACTCTGCCAAGGCTGTGACGCTGTATGCACGCGGCATCGCTGATGCGATCATCGAAGGCCGTGCCAACGCCGTGAACGAAGTGGTCAAGGCGGTTGCCTCCGAAGGCGGCGACGAATTCGTGGAAGTGCAAGAGTCCGCTGCCTGAAGTCCCGACTGCGCGATGTATCGCGGATAAAAGCGGGGCCCCTGGTGAGCCCCCTTTTTTTTAGCCCGAATCTGAACTGACTGAACTGAATACTGAAGGAATAAAGATGGCTGCAATTACCGCAAGCATGGTGGCTGAACTGCGTGGCAAGACCGACGCTCCCATGATGGAATGCAAGAAGGCCCTGACCGAAGCCGACGGCGACATGGCCAAGGCCGAAGAGTTGCTGCGTGTCAAGCTCGGCACCAAGGCTGGCAAGGCCGCTTCGCGCATCACTGCTGAAGGCGTGGTCGCCAGCTTCATCAACGGCAACCTGGGTGCGTTGATCGAAGTCAACAGCGAAACCGACTTCGTCTCCAAGAACGACAGCTTCATCGCCATGGCCAACGCTGCCGCCAAGCTGGTGGCCGAGCACAACCCCGCCAGCATTGAAGCCCTGGGCGCGCTGCCCTACGAGCAAGACAGCTTCGGCCCCACGCTGGAAGACGTGCGCAAGGGTCTGATCGGCAAGATCGGCGAGAACATGTCGTTCCGCCGCTTCAAGCGCTTCAGCGGCTCCAGCCTGGCGGCCTACCTGCACGGCTCGCGCATCGGCGTGGTCGTCGAGTTCGACGGTGATGCAGCTGCCGCCAAGGATGTGGCCATGCATGTGGCCGCCATGAAGCCCGTGGCGCTGACCAGCGCCGACGTGCCTGCCGAACTGATCGCCAAGGAGCGTTCTGTCGCCGAAGGCAAGGCCGACGAAGCCAACAAGGAACTGGTGGCTGCCGGCAAGCCTGCGCAAAGCGCGGAAATCACCGCCAAGCGCATCGACGGCGCTGTGCAGAAATACCTCAAGGAAGTCTCGCTGGCCGACCAGGTCTTCGTGAAGGCTGCCGACGGCAAGCAGACCGTGGCCCAGATGCTCAAGGCTGCCAACACCAACGTGAAGGGCTTCACGCTGTATGTCGTGGGTGAAGGCATCGAGAAGAAGGTGGACGACTTCGCCGCCGAAGTGGCTGCGCAAGTGGCTGCTGCCAAGGCTGCTGCCTGATCGTTTCCGTTATCCCCCAAGCCCCGTTCCTATCACCGGAGAAAGTCCCCATGTCCCACGCTGCACCAGCCCACAAGCGCATCCTGCTCAAGCTGTCTGGTGAGGCGCTGATGGGGGATGATGCCTTCGGCATCAACCGCACCACCATCGTTCGCATGGTGGAGGAGATCGCCGAGGTCACCCGCCTGGGCGTCCAGGTGGCGGTGGTGATCGGTGGGGGCAATATTTTCCGTGGCGTCGCGGGCGGCTCGGTCGGCATGGACCGTGCCACCGCCGACTACATGGGCATGCTGGCCACCGTGATGAACGCGTTGGCCCTGGCCGATGCGATGAACAAGCAGGGCCTGGTGGCGCGCGTGATGTCTGCCATTGCCATCGAGCAGGTGGTCGAGCCCTATGTGCGCCCCAAGGCCTTGCAGTACCTCGAAGAGGGCAAGGTCGTCGTGTTTGCGGCTGGCACGGGCAATCCTTTCTTCACCACCGACACGGCCGCTGCCCTGCGCGGTGCCGAAATTGGCGCCGAGCTGGTGCTCAAGGCCACCAAGGTGGACGGCGTTTATACTGCCGACCCCCAGAAGGATCCCACGGCCACGCGCTACACGAAGCTCAGCTTTGACGAGGCCATGTCCCGCAATCTGGGCATCATGGATGCGACTGCCTTCGCCTTGTGCCGCGACCAGAAGCTGCCGGTGAAGGTGTTCTCCATCATCAAGCACGGCGCCTTGAAGCGCGTGGTGATGGGTGAAGACGAAGGTACGTTGGTTTACGCTTGATCACGATGGATGGGCCTGCACCGGATGCAGGCCGGCCCCAGGAGAAAACATGACGATTGCCGACATCAAGAAGACTGCCGAAACCAAGATGGACCAGTCCATCACCGCATTCAAGAACAACCTGCAGAAGATTCGCACCGGCCGTGCCAACCCTGCGCTGCTGGACACCGTGCAGGTGGAGTACTACGGATCGTTTGTGCCGTTGAGCCAGGTCGCCAATGTGGCCCTGATCGACTCGCGCACCATCAGCGTGCAGCCCTGGGAAAAGGGCATGGGCGCCAAGATCGAGAAAGCCATCCGCGAAAGCGATCTGGGGCTGAACCCTGCGTCCATGGGTGATCTGATCCGCGTGCCCATGCCGCCCATGAGCGAAGAGCGTCGCAAGGAAATGACCAAGCTGGCGCGCAATGAAGGCGAGAGCGCCAAGATCGCCGTGCGCAACCTGCGCCGTGATGCCAACGAATCCGTCAAGAAGCTGGTCAAGGACAAGCTGGCATCGGAAGACGACCAAAAGCGCGCCGAAGCCGAAGTGCAGAAGTTCACCGACAGGCACATCGCGGAGATCGACTCTCTGGTGGCGGGCAAAGAACAGGAAATCATGGCGGTCTGAGCCGTCCATTGACGGGCCTGATCGTTCTACATGTCTGAACCCAAGGTGGTGCCACACCACATTGCCATCGTCATGGATGGCAACGGCCGTTGGGCTACGCGCCGCTTCCTGCCGCGCCTGGCGGGCCACAAGCAAGGGGTTGATTCGCTGCGCCGTTGCGCACGCGCTTGCGTGCAGCGGGGCGTGGCCGTGCTGACCGTCTTTGCGTTCTCATCCGAAAACTGGAACCGTCCGGTCGATGAGGTCTCTGGCCTCATGGAACTGTTGGCGATGGCGCTGGCGCGCGAGGTGCCGCAGCTCAAAAAAGATGGCGTTCGCCTGTACTTTGTGGGCGAGCGCGCGGGCCTGTCACCCAAGGTGTGTGACGGCCTGGCACGGGCGGAGGCCGCCACAGCGGAAAACACCCGCCTCGTGCTCAACGTGTGCTTCAACTACGGCGGCCGCTGGGACATCGCCCGGGCCGCTGCGTCGCTGGCAGCGCGCGGCGAACCCATCACCGAGGCCAGTCTGAATGGCGCGATGGGCCTGGCCCATGTGCCCGACCCGGACCTGGTGATCCGCACCGGGGGCGAGATGCGGATCAGCAACTTTTTGTTGTGGCAGGCCGCATACTCCGAGTTGTTTTTCAGCGACCGGCTCTGGCCGGATTTCGACGAATCGGCACTGGACGAGGCGATTGCCGCCTTCAGTGCACGCGAGCGCCGTTTTGGCAAAACCTCCGAACAAATCCTGACCGCGCATCCCGTCCCGGTGCTCGGCTGAATAGGCCCCATGCTTCTACAGCGTGTCATCACCGCTCTTGTCCTGCTGGCCATTCTGCTGCCCGCGCTTTTTTATCCCTCCGCGGTGCCATTCACGCTGGTCGTGCTGGTGCTCATGGCTGCCGGCGCATGGGAGTGGGGGCGCCTGAGCGGCTTTGGCCAGGCAGGTTCGCTGGCCGTGGGCGCTGCCTGCGTTGCCCTGTGCGGTGCGTCTTGGGCGCTGGGCTGGATTGATCGGCCCCTGACCGCCCTGTGGATCGTTGGAGGCGGCCTGTGGGTGCTGTGTGCGGCCTGGCTGCTGCGCGCCGGTGTGCCGGGCTGGCCCCGCATTCCTGCGGCCGTGCGCCTGGTGGCCGGGGTGCTGGCACTTTGGCTCGCCTGGCTGGCCGTGGTGCAGGCCCGCCATCTGGGCGTCAATTTTCTGCTGTCGGTGCTGGTTCTGGTGTGGGTGGCCGATATCTTTGCCTACTTTGCCGGCCGCGCCTTTGGTTTGCGTTTCACCAAGAGCAAACTGGCGCCTTCCATCAGTCCCGGCAAGAGCTGGGAAGGGGTGTGGGGCGGGCTGGCGGGCGTGATCGTGCTGGCATTTGCCTGGGTTGCCGCAGATACCTACTGGCAGGCCGCAGTGCCCAGTTTCTACAGCCGCCTGGCGCAGCAGGGTGGTTGGCTGCTGGTGATTTCGGTCCTGTTCATGGTGGCCATGAGCGTGGCCGGTGATCTGGTGGAGTCGCTGATCAAGCGCAGTGCGGGCGTGAAAGACAGCAGTGGCCTGCTGCCGGGGCATGGCGGGGTCCTGGACCGCGTGGATGCCTTGTTGCCCACACTTCCCCTGGCCCTGATGCTGACGCGCCTGACGACACCCCTATGAAACAACGACTCACTGTTCTGGGCTCTACTGGCTCTATTGGTACCAACACGCTCGACGTGGTGGCACGCCATCCGGATCGATTCGATGTGTTTGCCCTCAGTGCAGCCACCCAGGTGGACCTGATGCTGGCGCAGTGCGCGCAATTCAAGCCTTGCTTTGCCGTGATGGCCAGCGCACCGCATGCCCGTTTGCTGGCGGAGAAAATCAAGGTAAATGGGCTCAAAACGCATGTCCTTCAATCCCCAGATGCTCTTGAAATAATAGCTTCCAACGAGGAGGTGGATACGGTCATGGCGGCCATTGTCGGGTCGGCGGGGCTGGCGCCTTGTCTCGCGGCGGCCTGGGCCGGAAAGCGCCTGCTGCTGGCCAACAAGGAGGCGCTGGTCGTCGGGGGCGACGTGTTTCTGGATGCGGTGCGCGAAGGGGCGGCCACGTTGCTGCCGATCGACAGCGAGCATTCAGCCATCTTCCAGTCCTTGCCCGAAGATGCCGCCACCTGGAGCCAGCGGGTCGAGAAAATCATTCTGACCGCCTCCGGGGGGCCATTTCGCACCCGATCGCCCGACACGCTGCGCGATGTCACGCCGGAGCAGGCCTGCGCCCATCCCAACTGGAGCATGGGGCGCAAGATTTCGGTGGATTCGGCCACCATGATGAACAAGGCACTCGAAGTCATCGAGGCGCGCTATCTGTTTGGCCTGGCTCCGTCGCAACTGGATGTGGTGATCCACCCCCAAAGCATCATCCACTCCATGGTGCAGTACCGGGACACTTCGGTGGTGGCGCAACTGGGCACCCCGGACATGCGTGTTCCCATCGCGTACGGCCTGGCCTGGCCCGAGCGGGTCGAGTCGGGGGCTTCGGCGCTGAATTTCCATGCGCTTTCCGCCATGACCTTCGAGTCCATCGACGACCATGGGCATCGCGACCGCTTTCCCGGACTGCAGCTGGCGTGGGACGCCCTGGCGGCCCCGCAGGGCACGACGGCGGTCCTGAATGCGGCCAACGAGGTGGCGGTGGCGGCGTTTCTGGAGCGTCGCATCCGTTTCGATCAGATACACCATCTCAATCTTGCAACTTTGGAAGCGGTTTCCCCCTCCAACCCCGATTCGCTCAAGGCCTTGCTGGCCCTGGATGCCCAGGCGCGCAGTGTGGCCGAGCAGGCTGTCGGCCGCATGGCCGGCTGAATGCGGTTGATTCACGGAGCCATTGCATGTTGTTGACGCTTGTCGCTTTCGTTGTTGCTCTGGGCGTGCTAATCGCAGTGCACGAGTATGGACATTACCGGGTGGCGGTGGCCTGTGGTGTCAAGGTGCTGCGGTTTTCGGTGGGTTTTGGCAAACCGCTCCTGCGCTGGCAGCCCAAGGGTTCCGCCACCGAATTTGTGCTGAGTGCGTTCCCGTTGGGGGGCTATGTGCGCATGCTCGATGAGCGCGAGGCGCCCGTGTCCGAGGCCGAGCGCCATCTTGCGTTCAATGCCCAGCCCCTGCGCGCGCGCGCGGCCATCGTGGCAGCGGGTCCACTGGCCAATCTGCTGCTGGCCGTGTTGCTGTATTCGGTGGTCAACTGGATCGGTGTCCAGGAACCCAGGGCGCTGCTGGCCAGCCCCGTGGCGGGTTCGGTAGCGCAGGCTGCGGGTTTGCGCGGCGGTGAGCTGGTGCACAGCGCGGCCTTGGGTGCGAACGAACTGGAGCCCGTGCGTTCTTTCGAGGACTTGCGCTGGTTGTTGACCCGCGGCGCCCTGGAGGGCGAAAGGGTGCGGCTGGAGGTCGAGCCAACACCTGGTGCCGTGCACCGGGAGGTGTTGCTGGATATGGCGCAGCTCGACACGCGCGAGGCCGATGCGCAACTGTTTCGCAAGGTGGGGCTTCTGGGGCCCTGGACGCGTCCGGTGTTGGGCGAAATCATGGCCGGTGGCGCTGCGCAGCGCGCGGGGCTTCGCCAGGGCGATGTGGTCCTGAAAATAGGCGTGACAGAAGTGGTGGATGGCCAGCAGCTGCGCGAACTGATTCGCCAGTCCGTGCGCGCCGAGGCGGCCGTGGTGCAGCCCTGGCGCATCGAGCGTGGAGGTCAGCAGCTGACCGTGGACGTGATGCCCGAAATCTTTAAAGAGCAAGACGGCATTGTGGGTCGCATCGGTGCCTATGTGGGCGCGCCGCCCGAGCTGGTGATCGTTCAGCATGGGCCCGTTGAGGGCTTGTGGAATGGCGTTGTACGGACCTGGGACGTGTCCGCCCTGACGCTTCGCATGATGGGCCGCATGGTGCTTGGCCAGGCGTCCCTGAAAAATCTCAGTGGACCCTTGACGATTGCCGACTATGCCGGCCGCTCGGCCAGCATGGGTTTCACGCAGTACCTGGTGTTTCTGGCACTCATCAGCGTGAGTCTGGGCGTGCTGAACCTGCTGCCCTTGCCAGTCCTTGATGGTGGGCACCTGATGTATTATCTTTGGGAGGGTGTGACCGGCAGGAAGGTGTCGGATGCGTGGATGGAGCAGTTGCAGCGCGGTGGCGTGGCAGTGCTTCTTCTCATGATGTCCATTGCCCTGTTCAACGATATCACCCGGCTATTTGGCTAACCTTTTTGCCGCTGTCCCCTGCGTCATGCGGCTTCCGCTTCACTCATGAAAAAACACATCAATCGCTTGGGCGTGCGTACTGCAGCGGCCGTTGCCGCCATGGTTTTTGTCGCCAATGCGGCCTGGGCTCTGGAGCCCTTCAAGGTGCAGGACATCCGGGTGGAGGGGTTGCAGCGCGTGGAGCCTGGGACCATTTTTGCTTCCATGCCGCTGCGGGTGGGCGATGACTACAACGATGAAAAGGGCGCGGCCGCCATCCGGGCGCTGTTCGGTCTGGGATTGTTCAAGGATGTGAGGCTGGAAGCCACCGGCAATGTGCTGGTGGTGGTGGTGGAAGAGCGCCCGACCATTGCCGATGTCGATTTTGCAGGCACCAAGGAGTTCGACAAGGAGGCTCTCAAGAAGAGCATGCGCGACGTGGGGCTCACCGAAGGGCGTCCCTACGACAAGGCGCTGGCCGACCGGGCAGAGCAGGAGCTCAAGCGCCAGTACATCAACAAGAGCCTGTACGGCGCCGAAGTGGTGACCACTGTGACGCCCATTGAGCGCAACCGTGTCAACCTCACCTTCACGGTGGTGGAAGGCGAGCCTGCACGCATCAAGGAAGTGCGCATTGTGGGCAACAAGGCATTCAGCGAGTCCACGCTCAAGGGGCTCTTTGACCAGGACACCGGCGGCTGGCTGAGCTGGTACACCAAGTCGGACCGCTATGCCCGTGCAAAGCTCAACGCCGATCTGGAGACCCTGCGCTCGTACTATCTGCAGCGCGGCTACCTGGAGTTTCGCGTGGATTCCACCCAGGTGGCCATCTCGCCCGACAAGCAGGACATCTCCATTGTGGTCAATGTCACCGAAGGCGAGCGTTTCGTGGTGTCGGGGGTGAAGCTCGAAGGCAATTACCTCGATCGCGACGACGAGTTCAAGTCGCTGGTCACCATTCGCCCGGGCGAGCCCTACAACGCCGATCAGGTCACTGAAACGACCAAGGCTTTTTCCGAATATTTTGGGCGTTTCGGTTTTGCCTTCGCGCGCGTCGAGGCGGTGCCCGACATCGATCGCGAAAACAACCGCGTGACCTTGGTGCTGCAGGCCGAACCGGCCCGCCGGGCGTATGTGCGGCGCATCAATGTGAGCGGCAACAACCGCACCCGTGATGAAGTCGTGCGCCGTGAATTCCGACAGTACGAGGCCTCCTGGTATGACGGCGAGAAGATCCGCCTGTCGCGCGACCGTGTGGACCGGCTTGGCTACTTTACCGAAGTGGGCATCGAAACCCAGGAAGTGCCTGGATCGCCAGACCAGGTCGACCTCGTGATCAATGTGGCGGAGAAGCCCACAGGGTCACTGCAACTGGGCGCCGGTTTTTCCAGTGCTGAAAAGGTGGCCTTGTCCTTTTCCATCAAGCAGGAAAACGTTTTCGGTTCCGGCAACTATCTGGGGGTGGATGTCAACACCAGCAAGTACCGCCGCACCTTGGTGTTCAGCACCACCAATCCGTATTTCACCCAGAATGGCATTTCCCGTACGATGGATCTTTACTACCGTACCGACAAGCCCTATGAAGAGCAGGGTGGAAATTACCAGCTGGTCACCACGGGTGCATCCATTCGTTTCGGGGTGCCCTTCAGCGAGACCGACACCGTGTTCTTCGGTGGCGGAGTGGAGCAGATCAAGATCAAGGCAGGCACCCTCATGCCGGCCGCCTACTTGGCCTACGCGGACACCTATGGAAGCAGCAGCATCGCCGCTCCCCTGACCATTGGCTGGTCGCGCGATGACCGCGACAGTGCGCTGGCACCCAATTCGGGGCGTTATCAGCGGCTCAATTCCGAATGGTCTGTGGCAGGTGATGCGCGCTATCTGCGGGCGAACTACCAGTACCAGCAGTACATCCCGCTGAACAAGCGTTTCACGGTGGCCTTCAATGGCGAACTGGGCTATGGCAAGGGCATGAACGGTCGGCCGTTTCCGGTGTTCAAGAATTTTTACTCCGGTGGCCTGGGTTCCGTACGTGGTTTCGATCAGGGCACACTGGGGCCGCGCGATGTCACGGGCGCTTCCTTGGGCGGGCCCAAGAAAGTCACGCTCAATGCCGAGTTGATGGCACCTTTCCCAGGGGCCGGCAATGACCGCACGCTGCGCATTTTCACTTTCGTGGACGTGGGTAATGTGTATGGCGAAGATGACAAAGTCAGTTTTAATGACATGCGCGTATCCGCAGGTGTGGGCCTGAGGTCCGCTGCGTCTTGCCTATGCACAACCGGTGCGCAAGTTCGCCGGCGATAGAATCCAGAAACTTCAATTCCAGATTGGTACGTCCTTCTAATGAAATCCCTTTCCCGCCATTTCACTTTGGGTGTGCTGCTGAGCGCACTGGCCGTGGCTGCTCCTGCGCTGCAGGCACAAGAATTCAAGGCCGGTTTTGTCAATACCGACCGCATCTTCCGCGAAGCCACCACCGCCAAGGCGGCCCAGGCCAAGCTGGAGCAGGAGTTTTCCCGTCGCGAGAAGGAACTCATCGACATGGGCAACACCTTGAAGACGGCGACGGAGAAATTTGAGCGCGAGGCCCCTACCATGGCCGAGAGCCAGCGCACCACCCGCCAGCGCCAGTTGGTGGACCAGGACCGTGAATTCCAGCGCAAGCGTCGTGAGTTCCAGGAAGACCTGAATGCCCGCAAGAACGAAGAGCTCGCACAGGTTCTGGAGCGCGCCAACAAGGTGGTCAAGCAAGTGGCCGAGGCGGAGAAGTACGACGTCATCCTGCAGGAAGCTGTGTACATCAATCCCAAGCACGACATCACCGATCGGGTGATCAAGGCGCTGAATGCCGCTGGCAAATAAGCCGCGGCTCAGGGTGGGTGGCGCGTGAGTTTGCTCCTCGGGAACATTGTCGACGCGCTGGGCGGATCGCTGGAAGGGGGGCTGCGGGAAACCGAGATTCTTCGCATCGCACCGCTCGAAACCGCCGGTCCAGGGGACATCAGTTTCCTGAGCCACCCGCGTTACCAGCAGCAACTGGCCGCCTCCCGGGCGGCCTGCGTCATTGTGGCGCCTGCCATGCACGAGCTTGCGCTGGTGCGCGGCGCGTGCATCGTGGCGGACAACCCCTATGCCTATTTCGCCCGGGTGACGCAGCTTTGGCGGCAGCGCCATGGCGAAGCCGTGCAAGCCGGTGTGCACCCCAGTGCCGTGGTGGATGCGACCGCCGTGGTGCATCCCAGTGCTTCGGTCGGCCCGCTGTGCGTTGTCGAGCGCGGTGCCCACATTGGCGCAGGCACGGTGCTCAAGTCGCGCGTGACGGTGGGTGAAGAATGCCACATCGGCGCGCGCTGCATCGTGCACGCCGGCGTGGTGATCGGGGCCGACGGATTTGGTTTTGCGCCAGAAAACGGGCAATGGATCAAGATCGAACAACTGGGCGCCGTGCGCATTGGCGACGATGTCGAGATCGGTGCCAACACCTGCATAGATCGCGGTGCGCTGCAGGACACCGTGATCGAAGACGGGGTGAAACTCGACAATCTGATCCAGGTGGGCCACAACGTGCACATCGGCAAGCATGCTGCGATGGCCGGGTGTGTGGGCATCGCGGGCAGCGCCACCATTGGAGCGCATTGCACTGTTGGTGGGGGCGCGATTGTGCTGGGCCACCTGAAATTGGCCGACAACGTGCATATTTCCGCGGGCACGGTGGTCACACGCTCCTTGAACAGGCCGGGCCAGTACACCGGCATGTTCCCCATCGACGACAATGCCCGCTGGGAAAAGAACGCTGCGACACTCAAACAATTGCACAGCCTGCGCGAGCGCATCAAGGCGCTGGAGCAGGCCCTGAAGGCAGCATGAACGGAAGAACAACTCGATGATGGATATCCACGCAATTCTCAAGCAGCTGCCCCACCGCTACCCGTTTCTGCTGGTAGACAAGGTGATCGAGCTTGAGAGCAACACCCGCATCAAGGCCATCAAGAACGTCACGTTCAACGAGCCATATTTCATGGGGCATTTCCCCGGCCGCCCCGTGATGCCCGGTGTGTTGATCCTTGAAGCCTTGGCGCAAGCCGCAGGCCTGCTGGCTTTTGATGCCATGGGCAAGGTGCCCGATGAAAACAACATCTATTATTTTGTCGGTATCGACGGCGCGCGCTTCAAGCGCCCCGTGGAGCCGGGTGACCAGCTGATCCTGTCCATCACCATCGACCGCGTGCGCGGTGGCATCTGGAAGTTCAAGGGCGTGGCCAGCGTGGGCGACGAGGTGGCTTGCGAAGCCGAACTCATGTGCACCATGCGCAGCGTAGGCTGACTGACCAAACTGTTCAGATCTGTTGGACCGTGAGCAATATTCATCCCACAGCCATTGTCGAGGCGGGTGCCCGCATCGATCCCTCCGTGACAGTGGGGCCGTACACCATGATAGGCCCCGATGTTTCCATCGGTGCCGGCACCACAGTGGGCCCGCATTGCGTGATCGAAGGGCGCACCACCATCGGTGCGGACAACCGCATTTTCCAGTTTGCATCGCTCGGTGCCGCGCCGCAGGACAAGAAGTACGCGGGCGAGCCCACACGGCTTGTCATCGGGGACCGCAACACCATCCGCGAGTTCTGCACCTTCAACCTGGGAACCACCCAGGACAAGGGCGTGACGACCATAGGCGATGACAACTGGATCATGGCCTACGTGCACATCGCACACGACTGTGTGGTGGGCAACCAGACCATCCTGGCCAACAATGCCACGCTGGCCGGGCATGTGCAGGTGGCGGACCAGGCCATCATCGGCGGGCTCACGGGCATTCACCAGTTTGTGAAGGTGGGCGCGCATGTAATGGCCGGTTTTGCCAGCCACATCTCGCAGGACGTCCCGCCCTTCATGATGGTGGACGGCAACCCGCTGGCCGTGCGGGGGCTGAACCTCGAAGGCCTGCGTCGCCGTGGTTTCTCGGCTGCGCGGATGGCGGGCATCAAGCAGATGCATCGCATGCTGTACCGGCAGGGGTTGACCCTGGGGGCCGCCCGCACCGCCATCGCCGAGTTGCCGGCCACCCATCCGGAAGCCACCGCCGACATCGCGTTGGTGCTGGCCTTTCTGGATGCCTCCACGCGCGGCATTGCGCGCTGAGGGGCGCCCATGAGTATTTCCCCCCGCGTTGCCATGGTGGCGGGCGAGACCTCGGGCGATCTGCTCGCAGGCCTGCTGATCGATGGTATGCAGGCCCACTGGCCACAGTTGCACTCCTGCGGCATTGGTGGCCCGCAAATGCAGCGGCGTGGTTTTCAGGCCTGGTGGCCCAGCGAGAAGCTGGCCGTCCATGGCTACAGCATGGAAGTGCTGCGCCGGCTGCGGGAGTTGCTCGGAATCCGCAAACAGCTGCGCGAGCGTTTGCTCGGGGACCGTCCCGATGTTTTCATTGGCGTGGACGCGCCCGACTTCAATCTGGGGCTGGAGGCCGATCTGCGTGCCGCCGGCATCAAGACGGTGCACTTCGTGTGTCCGTCCATCTGGGCCTGGCGTGCCGACCGGGTCGAGAAGATCCGACGCAGCGCGGACCATGTGCTGTGCATTTTTCCGTTCGAGCCGGAACTTCTGGCGCACCATGGCATTGCGGCCACGTATGTGGGCCACCCGCTGGCGGGTGTGATTCCCATGCTGCCAGACCGCGCTGCCGCCCGGGCGCAACTCGGTCTGCAGGATTCGGACGAGGTGCTGGCCATCCTGCCCGGCAGCCGTTCTTCCGAGATTCAGTACATAGCCCAGCCCTTCTTTGAGGCGGCGGCGCTGGTGCTTAAAGCGCGACCCGCCATCAAATTGGTAGTGCCGGCGGTGCCCGCCTTGCATGATCGGATCGTTCAGATCGCCCACCACTGTGGCCTGGGTGGGGCGGTGCAGATCATTGCGGGGCAGTCCCACACCGTGCTTGCCGCCTGCGATGCCACCTTGATCGCCAGCGGTACCGCAACGCTGGAAGCGGCACTCTTCAAGCGCCCCATGGTGATCGGCTACCACATGCATCGCTGGAGCTGGTGGCTCATGCGCCGCAGGCAGTTGCAGCCCTGGGTGGGGTTGCCCAACATCCTTTGCCGCGAGTTTGTGGTGCCTGAACTCATCCAGGACGCGGCCACGCCGCAAGCGCTTTGCGCGGCAGCGTTGGACTGGCTGGACGCGCGGCGCAGCAATCCCCAGAAAATCGCGGCCCTGGAGCGGCGCTTCACGGCGCTGCACGAAAGCCTGCAACGCAACACCCCTCAACTGGCTGCCGATGCGATCCAGAAAATCCTTGCCGCCTGAACAGGCCAGCTTGCCCTGGCATCCCCCGGGTTTGGTGGCGGGGGTGGACGAGGCCGGCCGCGGCCCGCTGGCTGGGCCCGTGGTGGCCGCTGCGGTCATCCTCGACGAGCTGCACCCTATCGCCGGACTGGCCGACTCCAAGAAGCTCACCGCCGCGCGGCGCGAGGCCCTGTTTGACGAGATCCGGGCCAAGGCGCTGTGCTGCAGCATCGCCGAAGCCAGTGTCGAGGAAATCGACCGTCTGAACATCCTGCAGGCCACGCTGCTGGCCATGCGCCGCGCCGTGCTGGGCCTGCGGCTCAAGCCGAAGATGGTCCTGGTCGATGGCAACCGGCTGCCCACGCTGGACATGCCGGCCGAGGCCATTGTCAAGGGCGATGCGCTGGTGCCTGCCATTTCGGCGGCCTCCATCCTGGCCAAGGTGCACCGGGACCGCTGGTGCGTGCAGGTCGATGCGCAGTACCCGCAATACGGCTTTGCCGGCCACAAGGGCTACGGCACGGCCGTGCACATGGCCGCCCTGCGCGAGCATGGCGCCTGCATACACCATCGGCACAGTTTTGCACCCGTGGCCAGGGTGCTGGCCTGAATGGCCCGGCGTACCGCGCCCCTTCTTTGCCCGCACGGGACACCGCATGACCTCCGCTCCCCTGACCGTCATCCACTCGCGTGACAACGCCTTTGTCAAAGACCTGCGCCGGCTGGCGCAGGACAGCACGGCCTACCGCAAGCAGGGCCGTGTCTGGCTGGAGGGCGACCACCTGTGCAGCGCGGCCCTGCAGCGTGGCGTGCGGCCCGTGGTGGCGGTGTTTTCGGAGTCTTTTTGGCCTCAGGCACCCGTTGCATATGCGCGAGCGGCTATTAAGGTCGTAGTGATCGCCGATGCCCTGTTTGCGGACATCAGTGGCCTGGAATCACCGGCGCCCATGGGGTTTGTGGTGGATGTCGCCGCGCCGAGGGGGTTGCAGGCGGCGGTGGCCACGGTGGTGCTGGACCGCGTGCAGGATGCGGGCAATGTGGGCTCCATCCTGCGCAGTGCATCGGCATTTGGCTTCCGGCAGGTGGTGGCGCTCAAGGGCAGTGCGGCGCTGTGGGCGCCCAAGGTGCTGCGCGCGGGCATGGGCGCGCACTTTGCGCTCGATCTGGTGGAAGGGCTGGAGGTGCAGGACCTCCAGGCGCTTCAGGTGCCACTGCTGGTGACCCATGTGCACGATGGCGACTTCCTGCACCGCGCCGCCTTGCCGTGGCCGTGCGCCTGGGTGCTGGGCCATGAAGGGCAGGGCGTGTCGCCCGCGCTGGAGGAGCGTGCCACCCGGCGTATCCGCATTGCGCAGCCTGGCGGCGAGGAGTCCCTGAACGTGGCTGCCGCCGCAGCCATCTGCCTGCACGCCAGTGGCGCCACGCACTGAAATTTGGAACGCATCGACTGGGTCGGTGGTGAAAGACAGGCACATTGCGTGGCGTGCTGCAGCCCCGGCCGCGATGCCGCATTGCGGCATGAGGGCATTCGGGGCGGGACTCAGCTGGGTATAATCAGGGGCTTTTCTCGCAACAGCGTCGCCCGATCGCACCCAAAGCAACAACCCATCTGAGAGCAGCCGCCGGCACACCTTGCGCGAGCGGCCTGCAGGCGCCGGGCGACCGTAACCATCCGGAGAATCCAGTGCTCTTGTCTCTACAGGGAAACTTCCCGCCCGCCATCCTGGCGCTCGCAGACGGCACGGTCTTTATCGGTAATTCGATCGGTGCTTCATCCGCAGATGCGGGCACCACCGTCGGCGAAGTGGTGTTCAACACCGCCATCACCGGCTACCAGGAAATCCTCACCGACCCCAGCTATTGCCAGCAGATCGTGACGCTCACGTATCCGCACATCGGCAACTACGGCGTCAACACCGAGGATATCGAAGCCGACAAGGTCCATGCCGCAGGCCTCATCATCAAGGACCTGCCCCTGCTGGCCAGCAACTTCCGCCAGACCGAAACCCTCTCGCAATACCTTGTGCGCCACAAGACGGTGGCCATTGCCAACATCGACACCCGCAAGCTGACCCGCCTGCTGCGCAACAAGGGTGCGCAGAACGGCGCCATCGTTGGCCTGGCGGCCGGTGAAGCCGTGACACAGGCACGCGTTGACGCCGCGCTGGCCGCAGCCAAGGCCGCGCCCAGCATGAAGGGCCTGGATCTGGCCCAGGTCGTGACCACGCCCGCCGCCTACCCCTGGGACCAGACCGAGTGGAAGCTGGGCTCAGGCTACGGCAAGCAGGAATCGCCCCGCTTCCATGTGGTGGCCTACGACTACGGCGTGAAGCTGAACATCCTGCGCATGCTGGCCGAGCGCGGCTGCAAGCTGACGGTGGTGCCTGCCAAGACGCCGGCCGCCGAAGTGCTGGCCATGCACCCCGACGGCGTGTTTCTGTCCAACGGCCCTGGCGACCCCGAGCCCTGCGACTACGCCATCACGGCGGTGCGCGAGATCATCGACAGCGGGACTCCCACTTTCGGTATCTGCCTGGGCCACCAGATCATGGCCCTGGCCTCTGGCGCCAAGACCTTCAAGATGCAGCACAGCCACCACGGTGCCAACCACCCGGTGAAAGACCTGGACAACGGGCGCGTCAGCATCACCAGCCAGAACCACGGCTTTGCGGTGGAGCTGGAGTCGTTGCCTGCCAACCTGCGCGCCACGCACATCAGCCTGTTCGACGGCACGCTGCAGGGCCTGGTGCGCACCGACAAGCCCGCCTTCTGCTTCCAGGGGCATCCCGAGGCATCGCCCGGCCCGCACGACATTGCCTACCTGTTCGACCGCTTCACGGCATTGATGGCCACGGCCCAGGAGAAAAAATAATGCCAAAGCGCACAGACCTCAAAAGCATTCTCATCATCGGCGCCGGCCCCATCATCATCGGCCAGGCCTGCGAATTCGACTATTCCGGCGTGCAGGCCTGCAAGGCGCTGCGCGAAGAGGGCTACAAGGTCATCCTGATCAACAGCAACCCTGCCACGATCATGACCGACCCGGCCACCGCCGACGTCACCTACATCGAGCCCATCACCTGGCAAACGGTCGAGAAGATCATCGCCAAGGAGCGCCCTGACGCCATCCTGCCCACGATGGGCGGCCAGACCGCGCTGAACTGCGCGCTGGACCTGTGGCACAACGGCGTGCTCGACAAGTACAAGGTCGAGCTCATCGGTGCCACGCCCGAGGCCATCGACAAGGCCGAAGACCGCCTCAAGTTCAAGGACGCCATGACCAAGATCGGTCTGGGCTCCGCGCGCTCGGGCATCGCCCACAGCATGGATGAGGCCTGGGCCGTGCAAAAGACCGTGGGCTTCCCCACGGTGATCCGCCCCAGTTTCACGCTGGGCGGCACGGGCGGTGGCATTGCCTACAACCCCGAAGAGTTCGAGATCATCTGCAAGCGCGGCCTCGAAGCCTCGCCCACCAACGAGTTGCTCATCGAAGAATCGCTGCTTGGCTGGAAAGAGTACGAGATGGAAGTGGTGCGCGACAAGGCGGACAACTGCATCATCATCTGCTCGATCGAGAACCTCGACCCCATGGGCGTGCACACGGGTGACTCCATCACCGTGGCCCCCGCCCAGACGCTGACCGACAAGGAATACCAGATCATGCGCAACGCCAGCCTGGCGGTGCTGCGCGAGATTGGCGTGGACACCGGCGGCTCCAACGTGCAGTTCTCGGTGAACCCGAAGGACGGCCGCATGGTCGTGATCGAGATGAATCCGCGCGTGTCGCGCTCGTCGGCGCTGGCATCCAAGGCCACGGGTTTCCCGATTGCCAAGGTCGCGGCCAAGCTGGCCGTGGGCTACACGCTCGATGAGCTGAAGAACGAAATCACGGGCGGCGCCACGCCCGCGTCGTTCGAGCCCTCGATCGACTACGTGGTCACCAAGATCCCGCGTTTTGCGTTCGAAAAATTTCCCACGGCCGACAGCCGTTTGACCACGCAGATGAAGTCGGTGGGCGAAGTGATGGCCATGGGCCGCACCTTCCAGGAATCGTTCCAGAAAGCCCTGCGCGGCCTGGAAGTGGGCGTGGACGGCATGAACGAGAAGACCCAGGACCGCGAAGTCTTGGAGAAGGAACTGGGCGCGCCCGGCCCCGAGCGCATCTGGTACGTGGGCGATGCGTTTGCCATGGGCCTGTCGGTGGACGAGGTGTTCGACCTTACCAAGATCGACAAGTGGTTCCTGGTGCAGATCGAGCAGATCGTGAAGATCGAGCTGGAGCTGGACCAGTTGGCCGTGGACAAGGGTGATGCCGCCCTGGCTGCGCTCGATGCCGCCACGCTGCACACGCTCAAGCAAAAGGGCTTTTCCGACCGCCGCCTGGCCAAGCTGCTCAAGACCACGGAAAAGGCCGTG
>LNAP01005901.1_pt1 | contig 17793 bp, 19 predicted proteins | sample 602601 | NCBI WGS metagenome assembly LNAP01 (sample SAMN02440304, study PRJNA202911) | soil metagenome | biome: Subtropical and temperate rainforests or woodlands; isolation source: soil samples (1 kg each in a 20% v/v slurry with milli Q water) were... ... | reverse complement strand
TAACGGATCCTATTGATTTATTGGCCATATTAAGTGTTTTTCGACACTTAATATAACCTAAAATCAGAATCAAAATAACTGTTCACTTTGCTCCGGAATGACCTGTTCACTTTGCCCCGGAATGGGGTGTTCAGTTTACCCCGGAATATCCAATTAACACAATCCCCACTTTAAAACACAAAAAAACCCGCTTTATAGCGGGTTTTTGCTTGCAAAAGGAATTAAAATTAAACCACCTCAATCAAACACAACACATTATGTGCATTGTTTCTTAAAGGATACTGCACCCCATTAAGTTCCTGAGAAAACTCCACCAGAAAATAGTAAAATTGAAAACCAATTCCGGTTGGCAATACAGTAGGTGTTAAAACCAGCGTTGCAGCAGCACTTGCCAAAGGCAAAGAAACCTTTTCACTGTAAGTGGTCTGATAAACCCCGGTTTCTAAATCAACAATGCTCATCGCCGAACTCAACCTGGTATGCGTTGCGCCCCCTGGTATGCTCAAATGAATAGCCGGATCGAAATTCAGAAGCGTTACTGCGCCAGTTAAAGGATCCAATTGATAATCTCCCCTGAAAACAGTTTCAAAAGAAGCGCCACTGTTAAAGTTAAACCCTTTTAACAATCGCTTTCCTTCGTCGCCAATCAGTCCGATGGCAACAGTTCTTTCCCCGCGAGCCGAGTCCAGATCCAAATTTTTGATCTGGCTCATAGATTGGGCAAGCCGACTGCTCACCCTGCTGTCTTTGGCAACAAGCAACAAACTTGAAACCGATTTCCGAACCAGCTGGCTCATTTTTGCAATGTGCCCAAATTCAACCCCGTTTTCACGCGTTCGCTGAAAAGCGGGATCATTCTTGATTCTTTTTTTGGAGATGCCTCCTTTAGCGCGAACGAGCTGCCCGTCTCTGCTGCGATAAAAGGTCAATCCTTTTACCGTTCCCTGAATTTCGACGATTCCGTCTACTTTAGCCATATCTACAAATATTTAAAATTATTCACCAAAGATAGATGCAATGGTGATGCGTAAAAATAACAGGGTCGGTTAAAGCATTGTACTACAGTATATTGCAACAAATTGCAGCATATAACACATTAGGTCATTTAGTGCAGTAGCGTGCAGTAGAATGCAGTAAATAACAGTGATATTGTTGAATGCTGTTTACCACATCAGCATACCGCCTGACCCCAAAACAAATCCAACTATTTTTATTTTTTCACAAATCTAAAACTTGCCTGTTTGATAGGCAGATTTGTTGCACGATTTCAAGGAATGAAGTTTAAAACATTTTGTGTATTTGAACAATTGATAATAAATGATTTAAAATTTGAAATTCCACAAATCAAAATCCCTTTATCGTAAGTATAATATTTCAAAAGCGTTAAAAATTTTTGAAGCCTTGGAGAAAATTTAGCTTTTGAAATATGGTTTTTAAAGAGCGGTTTTTTAACCGGTCTTTAAAAAATACCTGACGATAAAGCGCCTTTTCTTTTGGTTCGTTTTCTTTGGGCAAGCAAATCGACTTAGGAGATTCACGAATACCTTTAAAAAATAATAAAAATGATGAGTAAAGAAAATGAACAGAAACATGGAGAATGTTTAAAATACTGTGATTAATTCCAACTATATTTTTTAATATTTCAATCCGAAAGTAACACCCCTTCATCTTATGGGATACTTAGGGTCAAAGCATGGGATAGTGTAGGTGTAACCCTTCAAAAAATAAAATTTCTCAAAGCCAAATAAACAATTTTTAAAGAAGAAATTTATGATCCATTTAAAAAACCTATTTTAGTTCTTTATACAAATTGCAGAAATGAAAAATAAACACCATCAAGTCACTTCAAAAAACGGTCATAAATTTGAGGTTATTCCAATAATTGAAGTTGTAGCCAATTTGGACACAAACGATATAGAAACTCAGTTTAAAGCAGATATGCATATTTGGATGTGTATTGAATTGGATGATTACCTAGGCGAAAAAACTTCGCATAAATTGAAAAGATACGTAGATGCCTACATTGATATTGGCCTTATTCTTTTTGAAAGTTGTTATTTGAAGGAAGGTGTTTTCTTTGTCTTTCAGCAATGGGTGTTGCAGGAAATTGGCATCCTGAGACTAAATGAAGATTTAAGTGAAAATATTGTGGCAAAATCGGAACTTTATAAATCTTATTTGTTGCAAAATGAAATGCGTTTTATACAATTGGATAAGATGATTAAAATGACATCACCAAGAATAGGCAATAAAAGCTTAGAGAAGATGGCCCGGTTACTGATTAAAAAACCCTTAATTGATGTACAATTACTGAATGAAGCGCAGAATAATTTATTTTATTATTTAGACAAATCCCATAGGTATGAGTTGCTTTCAAGTAAGAACGCATATTATAAAAGCCAAGAATTGTACGTTTTATCTGTGTTCGATTACGAATACTATAAAAATCCGCCGATGTATTCAGAGTATCCAAAGGAGAAGAAAATATACCTTAAATTCTTAAAATCTTGGCTACTTGAATCTATTGAATCGAGAAGAAAAATATTGGGATGGGATGCGGTGCCGAATGCCTATCGATATATAATGATGTATGCAAATGATTTGCTGCCTCTTGAAGAAATTGCAAAATCCCCCGAATTTACAGACCCCCTGCAAATGTTACCGACACCCATGCTTATGGAGGCACCTGAATATCCTGCGCATATATTTAAATCATTCCAGGCATATAGGCTGTTTCAAACTTTCATGGAGGCATACAAAACCCCTGCCCAAATCAGTTTTCTTTTCCGTATGATGGCCGAAATAGAAAAACCGCCGCTAATTCATGTAAAAGACACCCCTTTTAGGGAATGGTTCAATGAGGAAGCTTATCATTTAAAGTTACACGAACATACCAAAACCTTTTCCAATGCAAAAAATGCTGACAGAATAGATGGCTACAGCATAGTTAAAAACCTCATTTTCAGTCAGTCGTAAATTCAACGAGTAAAATGGGCAATAAGATGCAGTAAACTAGTTAATTTCAATTCGGATAAAGTAAAGGGGCCCCATATATTTGTTTAGCTTAAACAAGCAAACAATGGGAGATTTAGAAGGATATAAAAGGCAGGTGGTAATGGCCAGAGATATCATGTATTTTTTTGGAAAGCAGGAACGCCAGAGTTTTAAGATGATGGCGGATATGAGAGCGTATTTCGGTAAGAAACCTTTCCAGCCCATTACTGTAACCAACTTTTGTGATTATTATAGTATAAAAGCATGCGAACTGTATGAAGCGATGCAGGCAACAGATTTATACAAAACGAAATGCGCCGAGAATCGTAAAAATAAACCCGAAACAACCCCGCCAATCTTCGATTTAAACAACACCAAACAACCCCGCTATCAATTTAGTAGCAATACTGAATAATTGATAAAACTAGAAAATAAACAAACCAACCAACAAATACAAATGCCACTAAGTACCCCCGTCATTGCGAGGAAGATTAATGAGGCGAAGCCGAAGAAATCCGATGCGGCAACCTGTTGTGAACTAACGAAATGCTCTGTAGCAACTTGCTGTGAACTAACTTAATCACATAAACAACCTGTTGCGAACTTCCAAAATGTCGTGAAACAACCTGCCCTAATCGCCAAAAAACTTGCTTAGAGGCTATGAGATAGTTCTTAACAGGTTGCCGCGTTGTTCTTTCGCTAGCGCTCAATAACGCCTACCATTGACGTTTTTATTTATATTGTTAAATATCAATAAGTTGCATATTTAGCTCAGTTGCTTTTTTTGTTAAAAATCTAATTTGTTGTTCCTTTTGTTTTTGCAAATAGATTTCTACTCCTTTTTCTACATATTGCATTCCATTACTAAATGTTTTGTAATAGAGTTCCGCTACTTTTCTTGCGGTTGCCTTTATGGCTATTCCAGCACCTCTTCTTGCTTTTAGTTTTCTTGCAAAAGCTCCCAAGCCTGGTTGTTTGCTAACTAATAAACTTTGGGCAGCTTGTTTAAATATTTGACCAGATCGTGTCATTGCTTTTTTTTTGCTTCTTTTATTCATCTTACCTGATTGATTCTTTCCGGGAGCCAAACCTAACCAAGATACAAAGGCTTTAACATTTGGCCATTGTTCTATATTGTTACCAAGTTCTGCTGTTAGTCTCATAAGACTATAATCTGTCAATCCTGGTAAAACTGTTGGATTTGCGCCATGAATTCCCATCAATAAATCATGCAAGTTTTTTATAGCTGGTTTGTTATGCCGTATTGGTTTTATTTTATTATCGTCTTTGTAATCATTATTAGATTTATTCTTAAATTCAATCAATATTTTTTCGGTCTCTTTATCACATAGTTCGACTTGGTTTAAATAAAATAAATAGCCATCATATGCTTGTTTAAGTTCAAAAATATATTCCTCTTTATAATTGCCTTCCAAAGCCAATAAAATATCGGCTCCTTTTCTTTTTCTTAAATCTGTCGTGCAATAGCCCAATAAAATTTGAGCGTCTCTTTCTCCTTCTAAAATAGCTTTTATCATTGCCATTCCGCTTGCTCCGTGTGTTTGTGACAAAACTTCCGGGAGACGAATATTCATTTGTACCAAGGCTCTTTGCATATGGAGTATATGGGAAGATGCCATTTGCAATTTATCTTCGCGCATTCGTGTATAGACTCTCAACTTTCGAACAATATCCTCTGGAACAAAACTTTTCCTTAGTAAGCCATAACTGAATAACTGTTGTATCCATTGACAATCTTGCACATCCGTTTTTCTGCCTGGCAAGTTTTTACTGTCTGCTGGATTGACTAAATAAACATTAAAACCCATGGCTTCTAAAATATCATAAAGGGTTATCCAATAAACTCCTGTTGCCTCCATTGCAACATGAGTTATTCCGTGTTCTTGCAAATAAACACCTAGCTCTTTGTAAGTTCTTGTAAAGGTTCTAAAACTCCTTACTTCATCTCCTTCGATGGAAACAAATACTTTTTCACTTCCAATATCGACGGCAGCACAATTTTTAATGATTTTTTCTAAACTACTCATCATGTAAGTTTTAATGAAATTGAAATAGGCTCAAAGTATATTATGTGAAAAGATATTACTACCATGGGGGAAATTCATCAATAGTGAACTCACCAATATTGCTTACTATAATACTTTGAAACAAAACTCGGTATCAGGTAATTTACACTAATTATGCTACTGCTACACTGCCTAATTCTATTTCAGGTTTTATACAAAGTTAACGTCATTTTATATTACTTTTTTTAGAATAAAAATTATTCCTCGTAATGACGGGTTTTAGTATCTTTACGGGCTTATGATGTCGAAAAAATTAGGTAACTTCACTAAATGAAATAGCGTTACATATATTTTATGGCCAATAAAAACTGAGTCATTGCTGGGGACAGAGCGTTAAGAAAATGTTCAGTGAACATTTTTAGTGCGACATAGCGAGAGCTATGGGCGAGGTGGAGCGCAGATACCAGCTGGCACGTTGGCATTAAAAGCTCAAAGATAGGTAACTGAGCGGAGCCGAAGTTAAAGCTCAAAGTTTACCTTGTGGGGAGTTGAAGGGAAACAATTAACAAAACCATAAAGAAATATGATTGATGAATTTTATATCTTTGTGAAAAAATAAGACAAAATGGATGCAATTAACATTAAGGTATATCCAGAAGATAAGGCACAATTAAAAGCGATTAAGTCGGTGTTTAAAGCCTTTAAAATCAAATTTGAAGTCGAAAAAGAAACATCATATGATCCGGCGTTTGTTGAAAGGGTACTTTTAGCCAAAGAAGAAATAAAAAAGGGAAAAGGGGTTAAAATTGCCACCAAAGATTTATGGAAATAACATACTCCTTAAAGGCGCTTGAGGATATAAACTACTGGAAAAAGAGTGGAAATAAAGCAGTGCAGAAAAAAATAGCGGCATTGCTGGCCGATATTATCGTGCATCCCTACACCGGTTTAGGCAAGCCAGAAGCTTTAAAATACGAATTGTCGGGTTCTTGGTCACGAAGAATAACAAAAATTGATCGCCTTGTTTACAGTGTAAATATTGAAAATAATACCATAGAAATTGAAACCCTCAAGGGTCACTATTAATTTTTAAGGAAATCCAAAACATTCCATCCGGCATTTACAATGTGGCAGATGACGCATCACTTTCAACCAACGAATTGATACAATTAATTGCGGCATCACAAAACAAGCAAGATAGAATAGTGGCTATTCCAAAAAGCTTCATCAACCGTATGGCAAAATTGGGCGATCAATTGCATTTGCCATTAAACACAGAACGCCTTCAAAAACTAACCGAGAGTTATGTGGTGAGCAATGCAAAAATAAAACAAGCCATCGGCAAACCTTTTCCTGTAAATGCAAAAGAAGGTTTGCTAAAAACATTAAAGTCTTTTGGCCCCCTAACCCCTGCCTCGCTGGCCGGCAGGCCCGAAGGGAGGACAGAGCGTTAAGAAAATGTTCAGTGAACATTTTTAGTGCGACATAGCGAGAGCTATGGGCGAGGTGGAGCGCAGATACCAGCTGGCACGTTGGGTTTTTTAAAACTAAAAAACTATAAATCAAAAATTTAAATTGCTTAAACCTGATAAGCTTTGATATATCGCAAATCGCAATATGTGATATAACTATGTAAAGTGTTGTTTTTTAAAATTTTAATAAGTAATATTGCATATCGCAATAGGCAATATACTAAAATATGACACCATTAAAACACAACCTAAAACCACAAGATGTACTCATCTTATTAAAGATTATTGTATTGGGGAATGACAATTGGTTTCACCATACACTTGCTTTGGATTTGGGGATGAGCCAGTCGGAAGTCACACAATCCCTAAACCGCTCTATGTATGCGGGGCTAATAGACACTACGCGAAAAAAAGTAAATAGGCTGGCATTAACGGAGTTTGTGCTGCACGGTTTAAGTTACGTTTTTCCGCAACAACCAGGTTCGATAACAAGAGGTATTTTAACTGCCCATTCCGCAGAACCTTTAAGTAAAATGATTCATTCAAATGAAAAATATGTTTGGCCTTATGCAAAAGGATCAGAAAGAGGCCAGTCTATTCAGCCTTTATTCAATACGGTTGTTGAAGCGTCTCTAAAAGACCATGAGCTCTATGAATTACTGACATTAGTTGACGCATTACGAGTGGGTAAAGTGAGAGAAAGGGAAATGGCAAAAAAAGAATTGGAAAAAAGAATATGCATAACAAAGTGATTAATTTAGCATTGGTAGCTCAGGTTGCACATGGCTTAAAAGAACTTCGGAAAAAAATGGTGTTTATTGGTGGTGCAGTAATCAGTTTATATACTGATGACCCTGCCGCTGATGAAATAAGACCCACAAAAGACATTGATATGACAATCAATTTGGCAAATTATGCAGCATGGGCAAAAATGCAAGAGCGGTTGGCGGAACTTAATTTTTATCCAGATCCGCAAGGGCAATCTATCTGCTCTTATAAATTTGCAGATATTGCCATTGATATTATGCCTGCTGAAGGCAGCAGTATTGGTGTTTCTAATAAATGGTACAAACCCGGCTTTAAGTATTTACAAGAAGTTACTTTACCGGACGGCATTAAAATTAATATATTGTCATCAGCCCATTTCTTGGCAACAAAATTAGAAGCTTTTAAAGACAGGGGTAATAACGATTTCTACGGGAGTCACGATTTTGAGGACATTATCTACCTACTCGATAACAGAACCACAATAGCGGAAGAAATAGTAAACGCTGATAAGGATGTTAATGAGTATATTAAAGCTGAATTAACAGCATTCAAAAATCATCCGCAAGCTCATGAAATATTAGCCATGCACCTGCATCCTTTTATTAGAGCAGATAGATTTTCCTTACTGATGGCTAAAATAAACCATATTATTGAACAATAATTTATAATGCCATTAAACACAGAACGCTTGCAAAAACTAACAGAAAGTTATGTGGTAAGCAATACAAAAATAAAGCAAGCCATTGGCAAACCATTTCCCGTTGCCGCAAAAGAGGTTTTGTTGAAGACGTTCGGTTCTTTTGGCCCCCTAACCCCCGAAGGGGGAATTGATATTGGAAAGATTTAAATTTAAATTTTTTTAGCACAACCAACGCAGGAACACCTCTAGAACCGCGTCATCGCGAGAGGACAGAGCGTTAAAAGAATGTTCAGTGAACATTTTTAGCGATAGGGCCAGCCGGCGCGTTGGGAGAGGCGAAGCCGAAGAAATCCGACGCGGCAACCTGTTGTGAATTACCGAAATGTATTGAACCTTCTAAAAAAACGCAGCGTAAAACAAGCAAAAAGCTTTCTTAGAGGCTCTGTGACAGTTCTTGACAGGTTGCCGCGTTGTTATTTCGCTCGCGCTTCTCCCGCGCACCAGCTGGCCCGATCGCTAAAAACAGCCGCTGGCTGTTTTCTTTACGCTCCGTCCCGCAATGACGGGGTTTTAAGATCTTTACTGGCTTGTGATGTTGAAAAAATTAGGTAAATTTGGTTAATTAAACAGCGCTACATATATTTTATGCCAATAAAAACCGCCTCATTGCTGAGAAGCAAATGAATAAAAAATAGTTCGAGAACACACGCTTCATTTAATAAAAGAATAAATCCAAAAATATTATTTATATTTGTACTTGAAATTATCACGACATAAGAAAGTGTTTGTTTTAATTATCATAATTTTATGAACTTAAAATTGAAATAATGTTTCTTCGAAAACAAATATTGGAAGGTTCCGGCAATGAAAGTCTTTTTTTATGGGGAGCTCGCCAAACAGGGAAAAGCACCTTATTAAAAATGCTGTTTCCAAAGGCAATTTGGTTTGATTTATTAAAATCGGATGTGTTTGAGCGTTATCAAAATAATCCTGCGCAATTTAGGGAAGCAATTTTAGCAACATCCATTGAAGATATAGTGATTGTTGATGAAATTCAGAAAATCCCGGCATTGCTTGATGAGATTCATTGGCTCATCGTAAATCATCAAACACGTTTTATATTGAGTGGATCCAGTCCAAGGAAAATTATTCGTTCTGGGGCTAATTTATTGGGCGGCAGGGCATTGAGATACGAACTCTATCCGCTAATTTATGCGGAAATTCCAGAGTTTGATTTGCAGAGGGCATTGAACAATGGCTTGCTGCCGAGACATTATTTGGCTGATAATTCAAAAAAATTAATTTCTGCATACCTGGGTAGTTACCTAAGAGATGAGATTATTGCGGAAGCAAAAATTAGAAATATCGGTGCATTTACAAAATTTCTGGAAGCAGCGGCTTTTTCTAATGGAGAAATGGTAAACTATACCAATATTGCTTCTGAATGCGGGGTAAGCTCAACGACTGTAAAGGAGTATTTCCAAATTTTGGAAGATACATTAATTGGTCGTTTCCTTCCTTCATTTCAAAAGAAACCCAAGCGCAGAGTCATTCTGGCGCCAAAGTTTTATTATTTTGATGTTGGCATTGCCAATTATCTGCTCAAAAGAGGACGGATTGAAGTGGGCAGTGAAGCTTTTGGTAGTGCATTTGAACACTTTATATACCAAGAGTTGTATGCGCATAGTAAATATTCAGACCTTGATTATGCTATTTCCTATTGGCGAACAACCTCTCAAATAGAAGTGGACTTTATTTTAGGGGACCATGAAGTTGCCATTGAAGTAAAGGGAACAAATAACGTTCAAACGCGTCATTTAAAAGGATTAAGGAGTTTTTCAGAAGAGTATATGGTAAAGAAATTAATTATAGTCAGTAATGATCCATTGGCAAGAGTCATTGGGAATATCACTGTATTGCCGTGGGAACAATTTTTAAAAAATCTATGGGAAGGTGAGATTATTTAATTTTAATTGCCTGGGTTACATAAAGTGGAACTTTTTTTGCCCCGCATTCCAATACCCAAACGATTAAAAAAACCGTCACCCTACGTGTGGTTGCTGAGCGGAGTCGAAGGGCAACGATTAAACGATTAAACGATTAAACAATGTTAAACAGAATACTATCCCTAATAATGCTCATATTCCTTTCCCCCATTTTTTTAATAGTGGGAATATTTATCTTCTTTGAAGACGGCTTTCCTGTGTTTTTTAAGCAGAACAGGGTGGGCATCAACTATTCGTTTTTCAACATATACAAGTTTCGCAGCATGAAAAAGAACACACCAAATGTGGCAACGCATTTGTTGGAAAATCCAGAACAGTATGTCCTTAAAATTGGAGTGCTGTTGCGCAAATTAAGTTTGGATGAATTGCCCAATCTACTAAATATTGTAAAAGGTGAAATGGTTTTTGTGGGCCCTCGCCCTGCCTTGTACAACCAGGACGATTTAATGGCCTTGCGCGTTGCGGCCGGTGTTCACAAACTAAAACCGGGCATCACGGGATGGGCACAAATCAACGGCCGGGATGAATTGTCATTGGAGGCTAAAGTGGCTTACGAAAAAGAATATATGGAAAGAAAATCTTTTTTATTCGACCTAAAAATCATCATACTTACCTTTACCCGGGTATTGGGCAGCAAAGGGGTAACGCATTAGGCCCCCTAACCCCCGAAGGGGGAATTGATATTGAAAAGATTTAAATTTAAATTAAACTATTTTCTCCCTTTAGGGCGGGGTAAAAAAATAGTTTAAGCACAAACAACACAGAAACACCTCTAGAACCGAGTCATTGCGATGGAGCAACGAAAAGACTGCCTGTGCCGAATTTATTTCGGTATTTCGACTGCGGCAACCTGTCAAGAACTAACTAAATCATCTAAGTAACCTGTCCCGAACTGCCGAAATGCCCCTAAGATACCGCGTCCATCCTGAACCTGCCTGCCGGCAGGCAGGCTTGTTTCAGGATCCCATGAAATGAAGTTTCAATCATAACGGCCAAAGGAGCAACCCAAAGAGCCAAGCGCCGGCCGAAGCGGCTGGAAGGGCGGTCTGGGTAAAGCCCCCTAGCCCCCAAAGGGGGAATTTAAAAAGTGAAAAGTTTATAGAAAAAATTTTGAATTGAAAAGTCAAAATATGAATTTACTCAAATTAAAAAATTCTTTATCGTAAGTATAATATTTTAAAAGCGTTAAAAATTTTTGAAGCCTTGGAGAAAATTCAGCTTTTGAAATATGGTTTTTAAAGAGCGGTTTTTTCAATCGGTCTTTAAAAAATACCTGGCGAGAAAGTGCCTTTTCTTTTGGTTCGTTTTCTTTGGGCAAGACAAATCTCCTAAAGTCGATTTCTTTTTTGGGCGATGCAAAAAAGTAAAAACATGAATTAAACATGAAATAGAAATAGATTCCAAACAATTGAATTCAGACTATTTAAACCGTCAGTTCGAGTGTTTTTTATGGAATGAAATGGAATAAAAAATGTATCGAGAACAAACAATCAACAAACCAGCAATTTCCTCCAGTACATTAAAAAAAGCATAAACGCACATTAGAATAGGCGTTTATTCTATATATTTGCACAATAGAATATGCAATATGATCACTTTATTAGAACAGTCGGAACGCTTAATAGCAAATATAAACCTCGATTTTAAGCGATATTTATTTGATGTTGTTAAATGGGATAACCGTTTAATTGGGATCAAGGGGGCAAGGGGGACAGGAAAAACCACCCTATTGCTGCAATGGGTAAAAGCGCAAAACCTGCCGGCAGAAAAAGCAGCTTATTTTTCATTGGATGACCTGTACTTTACTGCACATACCTTAAGAGATACCGTTACCCAATTTCATAAAAATGGGGGCGCCATTTTGGCATTGGATGAAGTGCACAAGTATAAAAATTGGTCGTTGGAAATAAAAAATATATATGATTTCTTTCCCGACTTAAAAATTATTTTTACGGGTTCTTCTATTATTGATATTTCTAGGCAAGAAGGCGATTTAAGCAGAAGGGCATTGATGTATGAACTGCCGGGCTTGTCATACAGGGAGTATTTATCCTTGCAGGGCATTATTGATTTACCCATTATTAGTTTAGACGATTTGCTTTTTGGCACCCTTAAAGTTAAAAAGATGATCCCTAAAGATTTTCGCCCGCTGGCCCATTTTGGCAATTACTTAAACTGCGGTTATTACCCCTTTGGTTTAGCGGATGTGCCATCGGTTCACCAACGCATCAATCAATTGATAAGAACTATCGTGGAAGTTGATATGGCCGAACTGAAAGATTTCGATATTCGCAATGCCAGGAAATTGTTGCAGCTGGTTTATGTAATTGCCCAACAAGTGCCGTTCAAACCAAATATAACGAGCTTGGCGGCCAAAACGGGCATTCACAGAAATTCCTTAAATAATTACTTGTATTATCTGGAGCAAGCCAAAATAATATCCTTATTGTTTCCTGCGGGCATTAGTACTGCGGTTTTACAAAAGCCTGAAAAAATATTCCTGAATAACACAACCTTGTTGGCCGCCCTTAGCGAAGAACAGTCCAATATTGGGACGGTTCGAGAAACTTTTTTTCTTTCGCAGTTGCGGTCATTGCATAAGGTGCAGCTGCCGAAACAAGGCGATTTTTTGGTGAATGGCAAATACACCTTTGAAGTGGGGGGTAAGGGAAAAAGCCAAAAGCAGATTAGCGGACTGGAAAATGCGTGGATTGTGAAGGATGATATGGAACTCCCAATGTTGAACACTTTACCGCTATGGATGTTTGGGTTGTTATATTAAACGGGTTGAGCCAATTAGAAAAATTTGATATAAAACGTCAATGGCAGTGTTTTTTATGGAATGAAATGGAATAAAAAATGTATCAAAAATAACCAAATAAACCGTCACCCTGAGCGCACCCGATATCGGGTCGAAGGGAAACAAATAACCAAATAAACCGTCACCCTGAGCGCAGTCGAAGGGAACCAAATAACCAAATAAACCGTTACCCTGAGCGCAGTCGAAGGGAAACAAATAACCAAATAAACCGTCACCCTGAGCGCAGTCGAAGGGAACCAATTAAACAATGTTAAACAGAATCCTCTCACTAATCATGCTCCTCTTACTTTCCCCCATTTTTTTAACGGTGGCCTTGCTCATATTCTTTGAAGACGGCTTTCCTGTTTTTTTTAAGCAGAACAGGGTAGGGGTCAACTACTCGTTTTTCAACATATACAAGTTTCGCAGCATGAAAAAGAACACGCCAAATGTGGCTACGCATTTATTGGAAAATCCGGAACAATATGTGCTTAAAATTGGACGTTTATTGCGGAAGTTAAGTTTGGATGAATTGCCCAATTTAATCAACATTGTAAAAGGAGAAATGGTTTTTGTGGGCCCTCGCCCTGCCTTGTACAACCAGGACGATTTAATGGTCTTGCGCGTTGCGGCCGGGGTTCACAAACTAAAACCGGGCATCACGGGATGGGCGCAAATCAACGGCCGCGATGAATTGTCATTGGAGGCTAAAGTGGCTTACGAAAAAGAATATATGGAAAGAAAATCTTTTTTATTCGACCTAAAAATCATCATACTTACTTTTACCCGGGTATTGGGAAGCAAAGGGGTAACGCATTAGGCCCCCTAACCCCCGAAGGGGGAATTGATATTGAAAAGATTTAAATTTAAAAAACTATTTTCTCCCTTTAGGGCGGGGTAAAAAAATAGTTTAAGCACAAACAACACAGAAACACCTCTAGAACCGAGTCATTGCGATGGAGCAACGAAATGAAATGCCTGTGCCGAATTTATTTCGGTATTTCGACTGCGGCAACCTGTTGAAAACTACCAAAATGCCGCTAAGCAACCTGCCCAGCACTTCCAAAATCTTACAATCTCCTCCAAAGTTAAAATCAAAAGAAAAAAAAGAATTCATATTTTAGCCTAAATTAGACAGGACAAACAAATCCTATACAAATTAAATCGAACAAAAGTTTAAGATTTTAATGGCTAAACGTATTTTCGACATCCTCTTCTCAATAACCGCCCTCTTATTATTAGGCTGGCTCATCATCATCTGCTGGATTTTGGCAGCCATAGACACCAAATCCAACGGACTTTTCATTCAAAAAAGAATAGGCCAATTCGGCAACCCTTTTAACATCTTCAAGTTAAAGTCTATGAAAGCAATAAACGGCGTAAAAACCATTTCCCCTTTCGGCAACTTTATCCGAAAAACCAAAATAGACGAACTTCCCCAGTTATTCAATGTGCTTATCGGCAACATGAGCGCGGTGGGCCCCCGCCCCGATGTTCCGGGCTATTGCGACAAACTGCAGGGCACAGACCGTAAAATTCTGGAATTGAAACCGGGCCTCACAAGTCCCGCCACCTTAAAATACGCCAACGAAGAAACCCTGCTGGCACAGCAGGAAAACCCCCTGCACTACAACGACACCATCCTCTTCCCCGACAAAGTGAAACTAAACTTACACTACTGCCACACCCGCACCTTTTTTGGCGACCTAAAAATTATTTGGCAAACTGCAATGTCACTGCTTAGGAAAAAGGCCCCCTAACCCCCGAAGGGGGAATTAATGTTGGATTGGAAAAGTATAAAGTAATATAATAAGTTTTAAACTTAATTTAAACCCAAATCAAAGAAGCCCGTCATATGATGTTTTTCGTCTTAAAATATTGAAAACGTCATCCTGAACCTGCCTGCCGGCAGGCAGGCTTGTTTCAGGATCTCATTATGTGAAGTTTAAATCATAACGGCTGAAGGAGCAACCCAAAGAGCCTTGCTGCAGGTGAAGCGCGGGGAGAGGCGGTCTGGGTGATAGGACAGAGCGTTAAAAAAATGTATGAGATACATTTTTAGCGATAGGGCCAGGTGGCGCGCGGGAGGAGGACTGAAATGAAAGCTTGTGCCGATCCCGATAACTATCGGGACTTCGGTACGGCAACCTGTTTCGAACTAACTTAATCGCCTGAGCAACCCGTCATTGCGAGGAGGCGATAGCCGACGCGGCAACCTGTTTCGAACTAACTTAATCACCTTAGCAACCCGTCATTGCGAGGAGGCGATAGCCGACGCGGCAACCTCTCCCCAACTAACGAAATCACCCTAACCGGCGTCATTGCGAAGGAGCAACGGAAAGAAATGAAGTTGCGACTGCGGCAACCTGTCCCGAACTTACTTAATCACCTTAGCAACCCGTCATTGCGAGGAGGCGATAGCCGACGCGGCAACCTGTCCCGAAATAACTTAATCGCCTTAGCAACCTGTCCCGAACTAACGCAATCCCCAACAATATAAAACACAAAAAAACCGCTATTGAGCGGTTTTTTTAATAAATTCTTTTAATAATTGTTGAAGCAGCTTTAAGCAACTTCATATTCAACTTTTAATGGGTTCAAGGATGATTTTGAAGCATTCAAAATCTCAATACCGACTAAATTTCCCGATTTTGAATAATCTAAAATAATTCCTTTTTTGTCTTGGTCAGATTCTTCGATACTTTCATCACTTAATTTGATATATAAAATATCGGTCTCTTTGTTATATTTTACTTTCATAACCTGTTGTATTTAGAAATTTTTGAAGTTCTGTACACTGTTTTTATTAACGCGGGATTTTTGTGCGCTGTCACAAAAACTCGGTACAAACGTTGTTCTATAACTTTTTGAAATATTTGTTGGTTATCGGCTTCATTAATAACGCTATCTGGATGTTTCATCACTAAATCAACAATTTCTTTTGAAATGTTCCTCAATTGCATTTGTTCCAAGCTATGATTAGAATATTCAAATAGCATGTTGTTTATTTTTAATTGATTAACAAATATAACGATTTTTGTAATCAATCAGAACTTAAAAGTTTCAAATTTTGATCACTTGAAGTTAAAAAAAACGCTTTTTCTGAGAAAAAAAATTTTAATTATGTAAAAAACCCCGTCATTGCGCTACAGCAAAGCCCAATAGAACCGGGTCATCGCGAGCCCGCCTGCCGGTAGGCAGGGCGTTATGGAGCGATAGCGAAAGAACAACAGCTTGTGCCGAATTTATTTCGGTACGGCAACCTGTCCCCAACTAACGAAATCCCCTAATCGCGTCATTGCGTAACTCTAAACCCCAATAAAACTGGCGTCATTGCGAGGAGGCGATAGCCGACGCGGCAACCTGTTTCGAACTAACTTAATCGCCTGAGCAACCCGTCATTGCGAGGAGGCGATAGCCGACGCGGCAACCTGTCCCGAAATAACTTAATCGCCTTAGCAACCTCTCCCGAACTAACAAAATCCCCCAAAGCAACCTGTTGTGAACTGCCGAAATGTACCTAAGTAACCAATTACAGCTCATTTTTAAATAAAATGCAGCTCAATATTGCGGATGTTTGAGCCATATTGATTATATTTGTGAGCCGTAAATTAAAACGCTATGATTGAAAAAAGAGAATTGGAAATAATTGCGTTTATTAAGAAGAACCAAGAAGTTTCTTCAAGAGAAATTTTTGAAAGTTTTCAAACATCATTTAGCTATGCTACGGTAAAAAGAATGCTTTCCAAGTTAATTGATGAAAATTTCTTATCAAAAAAGGGTCAGGGAAAATCAACAAAATATTTGATTTCACCAACTTATGAAATTTTATTTCCTGTTGACATTGAGAAGTATTATGAGAAAGAAATTGATGAAAGAGAAATTAAAGGAAGTTTTAATTTAAAACTCATACCTGAAACCCTTAAAGCGTGCAGCGTATTTACAGCCAATGAATTAGCGCAATTAAGTTTGCTTCAAAAGCAATTCGAAAAGAATATCTCTCAACTGTCTGAAATAGAATACAAAAAGGAATTAGAAAGATTGGCAATTGATTTAAGTTGGAAATCGTCTCAGATTGAAGGAAACACGTATTCTCTATTGGAAACGGAAAGACTGCTCAGGGAAAAGGAAACCGCACCAGGAAAAACAAAAGAAGAAGCGATTATGCTTCTAAATCACAAAGATGCCATTGACTTTATTGTTGAAAACCCTGATTACTTAATTCCATTATCCGTTTCGAAAATTGAAGACATTCATAGTTTATTGATAAAAGAGCTCGGGGTTGATAAAAACATCAGAAAGAGAAGAGTGGGTATTTCGGGAACAAATTATCGGCCTTTGGATAATGAATTTCAAATTTTGGAAGCCCTTTCGAATATGTGCGAATTGGTGAATGGCAAAGAAAACGTGTTCGAGAAGGCATTGCTTCTTTTAGTGCTGATCTCATACATCCAACCATTTGTGGATGGAAATAAAAGAACGGCAAGAATTGTAAGCAATGCTGTGCTGATGAATCATAATCATTGCCCTATTTCATTCAGAACGGTTGACGCTGTTGAATATAAGAAGGCAATGCTGCTATTTTATGAACAGAATAACATTTCAAGTTTTAAAGAAATATTTATTGACCAATTTAAATTTGCTGTAAATACGTACTTTTAACCATACGATTAACAAAATCCCCAAACCGCGTCATTGCGTAACTCTAACCCCCAATAAAACTGGCGTCATTGCGCTACGCCAAACCCCAATAAAACCGCGTCATTGCGAGGAGGCGATAGCCGACGCGGCAACCTGTTGTGAACTAACGAAATCACCCTAACCGGCGTCATTGCGAAGGACAGAGCGTTAAAAAAATGTATGGGATACATTTTTAGCGATAGGGCCAGCCGGCGCGCGGGAGAGGCGAAGCCGCAGCAATCCAAAGCTTGTGCTGAATTTATTTCAGTACGGCAACCTGTTGTGAACTAACGAAATCACCCTAACTGGCGTCATTGCGAAGGACAGAGCGTTAAAAAAATGTATGGGATACATTTTTAGCGATAGGGCCAGGTGGCGCGCGGGAGAGGCGAAGCCACAGCAATAC
>LNAP01002633.1_pt1 | contig 17802 bp, 21 predicted proteins | sample 602601 | NCBI WGS metagenome assembly LNAP01 (sample SAMN02440304, study PRJNA202911) | soil metagenome | biome: Subtropical and temperate rainforests or woodlands; isolation source: soil samples (1 kg each in a 20% v/v slurry with milli Q water) were... ... | reverse complement strand
ACGTTCTACGTACCAGCATCAATGAGCCTCACGTTTAATCAGCGCCAGCAACTCGAGGCAGCCGGATTGAGACAAGGGGAACCATTTATTCTCACCAACGATGGTGCCCTGACCAAGCCAACGTCTAAAACGATGACGCTACGTGGTATTAAAAGTACGTTTTCAATTCGGAAAGGTTCTCTGTTGTTGTTCGAAGAAGCTCCAGGAAGTTTCAGTCTGGAGTTTGAGTATTATACAGAGGAGGCTGTGATTCTTGAGATACACGCATGCGCTGTGGACGGCTCCAGCGCGAAGCATATCAAGTAAGCTTGCCGTAATGTAACTATATGATTCTGTAATCTTTAATGTTTGTCTTGTTTTCTCAGGTTGAAACAAAGTGGCATGAAGTGGGGGCCGTTTCGACTCAACTGCAACAACAACCGAAACACACACAAAGAAAGTCATCAAACAGACGCACGAGCCCACAAGCATATCCACAACGATGGCAAGCGGTACGAACTGGTGGATGCACATGAGCTAGATGAGGTGGAACATAAACCGGATTCAACCCACCCAACCATCCCTTCTGCGCCATCGACTGACAATGTGGTTCACTACACACAGTGGTCATCACGAAAATTTCAACACAAACAGCTTGCCGCCCCTTTGACTCCCATAGCTTTGTCTCAACTGTCTTCTCTATGGCCACCTGTGAGTCACAACAGAGTTTATGACGTGGTTATTATTGTCACCTCAGCGGAACACGTCGCCGCTCGCCTACTAACAAAAAAGACCTCGGGTACGAAGAGCAATAACTTCAATTTGACTACTACTACTGATACAAACAATACACCGCTCACAACAATACCATCTATGCCATCTGTCCCATCCACCCCCTCTGCCTCTCCTGTGTTATCTACTTCCCAAGCTAGGACTATGCGCGACACGCATAAAACCCATTCCACCTGGCTGAGCCGCCAATCCCCGCGCAAGGTGTTGCCCACTCGGGCACATTCAATACACGCTGCCAGCCCTACTGTAACCAGTAATAGTAGTGGGGGTATAATGAGCAGTATTACTAATAATAACCATGCCTATGAAGGTATCCCTCCGGTCGATTTAGCAGAAAATCCTCACACGGACGCCTATCGACGGGAACATTCTTCGAAGCTGGACACCGATGAAAATGTGTCAAGTAATATGGACTCTGATTCGGCTGTGCCCGTGCGCCGAGCCAGCCGCACCAAAAGTAGCACTTATGTGAGTACGGGTTGTTCTGGTGGGGTAGAAAGAGAGGCGTTTTTCTTCCGAGTCAATCAAGACAGCTACAACAAGCGTCATACCGCCACTGCCAGCACTCTTAAGTCAAGCACTCCCACCCAAAACCACCTCCGTGCCATAGATAACCCTAGCGCAGAAGCGGGTGCCAAAGAGAAAGCAAGAAAGCCACATCGCCACCGCGGTCACAGTGCTGACATTCCCAGTTCAAATAGCATGGTGATTCCTGAAAAAGGCATTTCCAACTCTGCAAGTGAGTCATTATTGGAAGATTTTACCGCCACACGCGCAGCAGAAAAAGCCGACTCTTCTGTACATCCAGTTGGTGCATTTGCAGAGAGCCGCACGCCGAGTACACGAAATGTGCGTAAAAGTAGTATTTTCATGCGTAGTAAAGGCATTGCATTGGATTTGAGTGTACAGTTGTTTCAGGTCCCTACTGGGGTGTATTCAAGATTAACTTTGTATGGGATGGAAAATTTCATCCCACAGACAAATAGTACATCTGAGAATCCCAATAGAATTGGTGGAGAGAGTTCTGTAAGTACTACTGCAGATTCGAAAATTGGTATTGGTGGTATAAATAATATTCAAACAACCCCGTCAGCGGACACAAATGCAGACTGTATCATCTGCCTCACGAACAAACAAAACACGATTATGTTTCCCTGCCGGCATCTGTGCTTGTGCGCCGAGTGCGCGTCGATTTTAGCCTCCCAGACGGGAAACATGGGAAATAATCACGACCATCAGCCACAGAATCAGGAGAAAAAGTGTCCAGTCTGTCGCAAACCAGTGGTTCTAATGTTTCAGCTCAAGCCGTAACCTGTATTCTTTTATGTCTAAAATTTTCTTTTACAGAGTTGAGAGTTGTTACATGGTAGTACTAGTTTGTATTTTGTATTAATTGCATTTTTATCAACTTCACGTCGGAGATTTGTCCGTAAAATAAAATTCGGTTAAATCTGAAACCGTTCCTCCACAACCGCAGTGCCAGCCGAGATTCACAATATTTGCAACCTCATCAGCCCCATCAAAGGCACACATTCTTCTTCAATAGGTGCGTGCTGGCGTTGTAAAGGCTAATTTTTTATAATGACAACGCGCAAGGAATGGCTGAAACGATTGCGGAAAATTGGTATATCACGAGAGGCTGTTGAATGCGTAAAGACATTGGTTCTGTTTGGCGCCTTTCTTGGCGTATGTATCGCATTTTACGCGTCTTATGAAGGATGGACAATGGGAAGATCTTTAACGTTCACAATAGTTACAATGAGTAGTGTCGGTAAGGGGACTTTGACAACTTAGCGAATGTTCTATATTTATTTCAGTTGTAATCGTGACCTTCTTTCCTTTCAGGCTATGGTTACGACATTCCTTCTGACGATAATTCTCGGATGTTTACCATTTTCGTGATGATCTTCGGTATATTTGGCGTCTACGGCGCAATCAACTCTGTCGTGGCGACCCGCCTGGCTGCGATCAACAAAGCACAACACAAAAAGCAAGCGCATTTGGACTCGGCGCAAATCTACAAACGACACCACCACCGGCTGATAATTAACTTCTTCGGCATTCTAGCAAGTCTCTTCGGAGCGGCGGGAATGTTCGCTCTGGTGGAGGACTGGACGTTTGTACGGGGTTTGTATTTTGCCGTTCAAACAGCCACGGTAAGATTTACTTATTGATTTCTTTTATTATTTTTTTGTGAATGGTTGTCTTCTAGTTCAAAACTACTGGCTCGACATAAATTGATGTATTTATTGCGCTGCCTCATTGACAAATCACGCATTATTTGTGCTTTTCTTTAGACGGTTGGCTTCGGAGATATCCCCATCAACAAAGCCGTTACTTCCAAGTTGATTGGGGCTTATATTATCCTCTCCACGATCCTGCTCACCCTCGCATTCAACAACTTTCAAACGCTGAACCAAGATTTCGAGCGTCTGAAAGAAGCTGCCGAATTTGCAAAGCGAAAGAAAAGTTTAGCCAAAATAAAGGTACCGTTGCAGTCTATTTATTTTTCCGCTGTTCATAACTATTCCCGATTTGAACGGATGGCGATACTGTGATAAGAAAAACAATACACTTGTATGCACATCACGAACCTATTCTTCCTCTTTGCTCCCGTTTATTCCTCTTTACTCTTTGTCAATTGTATAGGAACTGGACACAGGGCATGGAGTGCCACTGGACACCTTTTTGCTGGCCGTGATGGAACAATTAGGTGTACTGGATCGAGAAAGAGACCTGGGACCGTGGATCAAGGTAGTATATTTGCATAATGCAGTGCTATCACTTGTTTTTGTTTGCTTATAGGAATTGTTTGTGCCTCTTTAATCAATAGCTGTTCAACATATTTTCCCCCAATTTCCCCATGTACCTTTTTCATTGTCATTCTCATGTTTATGTTTGGTTTAAATATCTCCTATTATAGAAATTTAAAGAGATTGATGCCGACGGATCGGGTTTCATCGATGCAGCAGTAAGTTCCATCACATCTATTCTTTCCTTGCTTTTTTCAGTTTCATTCTTTTTCTTATAGTTTTGCTCTGCTTCTGCGCTCCTCGTACACCAAATCGTATTTTCGCACTTTTTTCTTTCCAAACAGTTCTTTATAAACGTCTAAAACTTTTCTTTCTCTCTTTTTGGTAGGAAATTGAGGCCTTTTCGGATGAACAAAAGACCCTCGCGTCGGCCCAGCTCAACCAGCTAAAAAACTCTGACACTGGGACCATCGGGATGTTTCCGTTAGCCGGCCGCGTCACCAACAGCTTCAGTATGATTTTCGGAATGAAAATACACGACCTGGAGAACATGGAGCATAGTGAGGAAGGTGAAAGCGAGGATGATGATGTGAGTAGCGAGGATTCGTTTAGCAGTCTGGGCAGTGAACAGGATAAAGGCGAAGTAATGTTTTCAGGCGGGCTACGGTACGCAAAACTTTATTTTCTTGTGTATGATTTGTGTTTGTATCTACATTTATTTTTGCGTGTGTGTCTCCGTGTGGTAGGAGACGAGACAAATACGCTTCGTGATGCAATTAACTCGCTTTTTGTTAAGACTGACTTACCTTGTTGCGTCTAAATCTTATTCTCACCCTAATGCTCTTCCTGTGCTTCTTTTTTCTCTTCTGTTTCGCAGATATCTATTGTTTGGCACCCAGAACAGTAACCGGCGCCTGGACAGCGCCCATCTGCCGCACGTGCACCACCTACACCACCGCCACACCGGTATGAATTTCAACACTAAGTGTTGTATGTCGTTGGTAAATGTTTTCTCCAGCTTGTGCGTTATAGTCTTATTTCTGGGTTTTAGAGTGAGTCACCCCTACCTATCATATCGATGAACTCGATTTAAACCAAGCATTCGACATAACTTACTCTTATATACTACGTTTTTTGATTGTTCAATTCAATTTTTTTTACCAGGCGACATGGCTCCAGGGGATCACTCCAAATCTGAATCGATGACCTTGTCTATGGATGATGACGATATTAGGGGACTAGATGGAGATGATTATGTCTAGTATCGCAATAAGGTACTACAATTATACTGTATATTGTAAAACTCAGGTGTATAATAAAAGCTGTTTTTTGAATATGGGATGGGATGTAAGGAAAACAATTCTGTGAAGTGTATATATTAAATATGTGGGGCAAGTTTAATAGTGCACACAACTGTACAAGTAGGAAAGCATTGATTTATTATTGCTGCACTGATTTGCAGCTTTTTATTGATTCTTGCTGTGTCTTACTGGTGTTCTGTGTTGGTGTAATTATGGAATTTGCAACAAATGTTTTAACGTTTGAGGGTGTCATTTACTATTATGGTTAGAAAAATGGAGTTTTGTTTCTTATTTGAGCCATCGTTGTGTATAATAGACGTGTATAATGGTTTGCTTTTTGGTGTGAAAGCGATTCACATTGGCTTTTCTGTTGTTACCAGTTTTAATCTCACTGTAAATAGCTTTTCTTACGGCACTGTTATATTTGCATTTTGGAAGAAAGAATCTGGTTTTAATGGTATCTTATAAATGGTTCGCCAGTTACCGTTGCCAGGATTCATGAGCGGGTTCGCAAACGAATCTTGGTTTAAACTCACAGAGCAAACACTATTTCGCGAGCAAAACAACCTTTCTACTCACAATGCTGTCTTTCTACACACCTGCTTGTATGCAGTATCAATCTCCCCTCGCCAGAGAGGCATGGATGTTGGCGGGTCACTTGGGGCTCTTCTTTGGATATATTATGGTCTGCTGTGCGTTCTACTGTTCGTATGAAGGATGGTATTTATCTGAATCAATCATGTTCTCATTAGCTACGATGAGCACCATAGGTATTTTTTCTTATTTATTTCAAGGATTTGCAACTTGAGGTGCGCATGAATCTGATCCATTTTCTTATGCTCCCTCCAGGGTATGGATACGACCATCCTTCGGACGATAACTCCAGACTGTTCACCATTTTCGCGATGATTATTGGCGTGTTTCTTATCTTCGGAAGTCTCAATGACGCGGTCGTGACACGCATCAAGAACATGACCAAAAATGACAATTTAATGTATGCTGAAATGACCACAGAACAGGTCTACCGTTCCCACCAGCGCTCGCTTGGCCTGACCATTCTGTTTATCATTGTGTTTTTGTTTGTGTCGGCGGGCATCTTCGCGCATATGGAGAGCTGGACTTTCATTGAAGCACTATACTTCTCTGTTCAGACAGCCACCACAATTGGTTACGGTGATATGAAACTTCAAGGGCACGATGGAACCAACTGGGTATTGGGCTTTTACATCATGCTCTCTACCACGCTGCTGGTCTTTGCGTTCAACAACTTCCGCACATTGCACGAGGACTTTCGCAAAATCAAAGCCATCGCTCAGTTCGCAGAGAGAAAACAAACGCTAGATAAGCTGAAGGAACTGGACAAAGGGCAAGGCGTGCAGATGGATAAATTCATCCTCGCGGTGCTGGTGCAGCTGGGGAAGCTCGATCAGGCAAGCGACATTGACCCGTGGATGAAGGTAAGACTAATTATAACACAGAAGGCACAAGAGGTCTAATTCTCCTGCTATGATGTTGATAGTTCCCAACATTGTTGTCTCACCATCCACACAGTTTTACGTGCGTTTAAATTGAGGTTTATTGAATGATTGATTACCTTTAACAGAAATTTCGAGAGATGGATCGAAACAATACGGGCACTATCAATTCTTATGTAAGTTAATATGTGTTTTTTTATGCTCGTAGACATCTCTACATGTACTATGTTCCTCCGATGTTTATGCTTCGATTACCATTTCAAACCACACCCATATTAACCATATTTTGCATAAATTGTTCTTTCACACCACTATACTACGCCACTATACTACGAATAGGAAATCGAGAAGTTTTCACGCACCGAAGCAGAGGTGGCGGAGGACGAGCTGACATCCCTCCGGCAGATTACCACCGGCACCCACAACATTGCGTGGGCGTCGTTGAATGAGATGACGGCCAACGTTGCAGGTGTGCTTAACTTAGGGACTGGTACTGGGACAGGTCAGGAGGGGAATGCGGAGGGGACTCAAAGAAGATCCGAAGGGGTGCAAGATCGAGTCTCCGCGAGGGGCTACACCAGTGAGACTCCTATACTCAGGGAGAGTAGTGAGACACACAATGTAGTACTGCAGAATGCACGCAATGATAGTATGTAAAGCGTGTGTCGTGTAAGAAATAGAGTAAATTAGTAGTGGGGAGTGTGTTCTATAATTATATAGTGTCCAATTCTTACTTTGGGGCTGTTCGAGTACATTTGACAGTATATAGTGAAGCCATGATAGACCAATAGCGTAGATTTTATTGCGAGTCATGCTTTACATATAGTGTTGATGTATGTGTGTATATATGTCATTTTCTGACGCGGTATGTGATACTGTTATGCAGTGTGAGTATACATGGTAAATTCAAGAAAAATCAAGTTCTATTACTCCAACGGAACTATGACACTTTCGTATTCAAAGCACTTCTTTCGGCGGCCATCAAAACGCAGTCGATCACAAGTCAAATATCTTTTCCAGATTAGCTTTTCAAGAGATTTGTTGCGAGTATCAGAAGTATGTCGACGTCGTCCGCAACAGATGCGTCAACGGAAACGGCGGAGAGAAGGAATAGAGAAATCTGGAAGTTGTTCGGAAACATCGGACTGTTTTGCGCCTACCTTGCGTTTGTTGCTTGTTTCTTCTGTACCTACGAAGGATGGAGTCTTTCGGACAGCATTATGTTCTCGCTTGTCACCATGACGACCATCGGTATACTTTATATCTATGTTCTCGTTACGAGTCTTTCTAATAAGTTTTCATTCATTTTCGAATGACCCAGGTTACGGATACAGGACCCCTTCAGACGACAATGGTCGTTTGTTCACCATCTTTGCCATGCTCATCGGTGTATTCGTCGTTTTTGGTTCGATCAACAATGCTGTTTCGCAGCGGATCAAGAACAGAAATAGAACAGAAGCGCTTTTGAAGCAATCGGGCAACCTCACGGAAGCTCAGGTGTACCGTCATCACCAGTTCCTTTTGATGCGCACCATCGCCTTCATCATCGTGTTTCTCTTCGTTGCGGCGGGTATCTTTAGTGGCATGGAAGACTGGACGTTCATCAAAGGCCTGTACTTCGCGATTCAGACCGCCGCCACGATTGGCTACGGAGACATGAATTTGAAAGCCGGCGGCACCAACATTGTACTCGGCATTTACATTATGCTCTCCACCACCTTGTTGTTCTTTGCCTTTGGTCACTTCCGCACCTTGCACGAGGAGTTTGTGAAGCTCAAAGAGGTGGCGAAGTTTACCGAACGCAAACAGACACTGGTGAAGTTGAAGGAGCTCGACAAGGGCGATGGAGTACCCATGGACAAGTTTGTCTTAGCGGTGCTCGTGCAGCTGGGCAAGCTGGACCAGCAGCGAGACATCGACCCGTGGATCAAGGTACATTATATTTTATGTATTCTATGCATTGTTTGATCTGTTTGTACGAGCTCCTACAACATCTCACCAATTCGGCGCTCGAACGTTTTGGTCACATTTTTCTCAGTCTTTTCTCTGTTTTTTGTGTTTGTATTTGTTTTCTTTGCTTTGTGTACAGAAATTTCGAGAGATTGATACTGACAAGAACGGCACCATTGACTCTGAGGTAACATTTCCTCTCTTGCTCAACATTTCCTTTCATTGGTATCTTTTTTATTTTCTATTTTTTATTTTTTTGTATCGCCGAAATTATCACCCACTTAAACGAATTTCCACATCAACATATTTCATTCAGTCTATTCTTGCACATATCTTTAACCACCCTTATCTTCTTTATTTCAGGAAATCGAAATGTTTTCGCGGGCCGAGTCGGACAAGGCAGCGGCACAGCTGGCCTGTCTGCGTGCCATCACAGCCGGGACTAATAATGTCACCTGGGCCACCATCAACGACATGACCAACAATGTGGCTGACGTTTTTACCCATGGTGAGCATTGTTGTGTGTTTTTTTGTTGAATTTTAAAGCGATATGCACTGTTTCTGTTATTACAGTTCGTGGAGTTATTTGTGTCTTCATAGTTTGTTCTCGCACAAATTAAATGTATAGCGACTACTGTCCCGCAACATTTACTTCTGCTTTTGATTACGAATGCTTTTTTTAATGCCTTTCTTACACCCTTTTTGTACTAACAGGCACGACAAACTACACCGCCACGAACGACGAAGGTGTCGATCTGCCCACTTATGCCACCAGCCGCAGCAGTGGGGGCCGCCTTCTTGACAGTGACCAGTCCAGCGACAACCACACAACACACAATCACATTCACAATATGAGCACCGACAGTGAGAGCCGAGTGTAAAATAGAGGTTTAAACACGCAAAAGTGGTGACAGAGCTACATGTAGCAAAAAAGTAGTTCCAAAGTACGTACAAAAACAATAGACGCGTAGCAATAAGGGTCTAGAGAACTATACTTTTGATAAATGTTGTCTATATATTGGTGCATTTGTGGTCAGTTTCAACATATTGATTTTTGAAATATTTGTTTTTTGAGAGTGTTTCTTTTCTTCACTTCGCCAACCGCAGTTGTGTTCGCCAACATTATGCTTACATGTGCCTATATGCGTAAAGTGTTGAAAAAGAGAGCTCCAAAACATTCGCGTATTTCAGTAACCAACAAACAATTTAAAAAAAGGTAAAATTACTTTTGCAAAGAAAAAGAGTGTTAACGTTGCACTAACTTTCAAGATAAGCACATATTACAACTGCATCTCAGACCATTGTAAATCTCCAGTCGTCATTCGCAGTACATAATTTGCAAATATCTTAAACATTAGCCACGTTCACACCCCTTTGTCAATCAAAAAGAACAGGATTAGTTTTCTCCACAAGTCTCTCTGGACATGCACACAGCTGTGTCAGGATCGGCACTGACCTTTACATTGGCATCTTCTTCCGTCAGCTCCTTGCCCAGCAGCTTCGCGACCACGGCTTGAATCTCCGCATAGGGCATTTGGGTTCCGGTATTCTCATCGTGTGTGTAGACAATTCCATCGGTCGGAGAGATGACAAACAACCCGCCCTTAATGGTTCCCTCTCCCACCATATTGCCCTCGATGTTCTTCTCTTTCATACGACCCATCAGCTTCTTGAAGTCCTTGTACAGGGTGATGGGGTTCCAGGAGTGAAGAGGCTGGGAGAGAAGGCTCTTGCTTCCCAAAGCCTTGTAAAAACCTCTGTTCTGGTCCAGGTACAACTCGTTCAAGTTGAAATACTTGGTCTGAAAATCAATAACACCCTGACGGTCCACATCCACCTCCTTAATAATACCAAACAGATTAATCGCACCAGCTCCACCCTTACTTCCCGCCACCGTTCCGAACCGCGAGGATAGCTCCCTAGCATCCTCGCGGCAGAAGGCTCATCCAGGCCGGCGTACCACGAACACCACCGCCGGAGCTTCGGACCATAGTTTACTCGCAGCGAACGGCTCACTAACAACCTTGCCGTGCGCAACTTCACAAAGCAAAATCTTCGACAATGTTTCCAACATCTTCAGCATTGATAATAGGACGATTCGTTGGTTGACGACTCATCTGACCCAACGCAGGACAGTCCGTTGCACGTATGTAACTGTTATTGTGCGCTTTGTAAGTTCTCTCCAATATATCAAATGTATATTTATTTACCCAGTTAACCCTTTATTCACGATTCTTTGTAAACTTGTAAGTGCACGTCGTGATTTACACAGGCGGCGGTTTGATGCATATGTCAATAGTGTTTACTACACCATGGCAGCTTTGAGCGTTTAGCTCAATTGCAACAGCGTACCGATGGTCGTCATTCCTGATTCTGTCCAAGTATCATAGTTTACAGTTGACCACTTTAATTTGTTATACACCGATTCTATATTTCCAGGTTCGTGTGTCATATAAATTATCGTTTCGTATGAGAGTAATCCCCTCTTGAGCGCAGTAGTTGTACATCAAGGTGTTGGACACGTTTCTCGAGTGAAGATCCGGCAATTGTCGCGTTTTCACAACTGTTCCCTTCTCAGACATCTCTGTTGTGCTGTAACACTTGTGTAAAATGAAGAAGGTTTGGATGCCGAACAAAGATACGGTTTGGGAGTTGGTTGATATCTTATCAGTTGGGACTGAAACGAATGAGGCAGATAAGACACTAACTGTGAATGCCCCGCTCCCCGCAGAAACTGGAGGTGCTGGGCGACTTCGTGCTGCGGAAGTGATTTCCAAAAGTATCACTATGCCACACGATTCTTCTCAGAGCGTCGAAGCCTCTCAACTCAATGATTTGTGTTCAATGGAGCTTCTGCACGAAGCCGCACTTGTGGACGGCCTTCACCGTCGGTACAAGAAAGATTTGATCTACACCAACATCGGTAACAGTGTCCTCTTGTCTATCAACCCGTGCAAGCAAGTTTCGGAGCTGTATTCCAGCGTCGAACCGTATCTCAGCTCCAACGTTACAACCACTGACGGTCAGAACGAACGCACCCCTCACGTGTTCACTGTTGCCGACCACGCATTGAATCAGCTTGCGCAAAGTCAGCGCCACAGCAACAAGCACCACCTGCACAACCAGTCGATCTTGGTGAGTGGCGAGTCCGGTGCAGGCAAAACCGAGGCTTCTAAGTACATCTTGCACTTTCTGGTGGAAGCTGATCGTCTCGCCCAAGTGGCTGCCGACCAAAAGAAGAACCTTAACTCAGCCTTTGCCGCCTTGACCACCAGCACCAAGCGTGGCCCGGCGAAGAACAGCATGGCAGCGCTGTTGCCTTCCTCGACCACCATCTTTGAAGCGTTCAGTCACGCGAAGACGCTTCATAATAACAATTCGAGCCGTTTTGGCAAGTATATGCGTCTACAATACAGTGCCGAGAACAGGCTTATTTCGGCTTACACCGAGACTTTTCTGCTGGAGAAGTCGCGTCTCATTTCAATTGGCACCAACGAGCGCAATTTCCACGTGTTTTACGCCCTGTTGAACACGGCTAATGGACTGAACGGTGCAGGTAAGTTCTTTGCTGTTTGGTTTATAATGTTGTTCGTATTAGACTTCGCGTCATATCTGCCACTATCGCTTTGTTAACGCTCAAAAGTATTTTTGTACCAGCAAATGCATACTTTCTTACATTTCCACCTTTTTCTATCCAACATATCATAATCCACAGCCCCCAACCCTCAGCTGAAGGCGGACCTGCACCTCGCCCCTCCGGAACAATTTCGCATTCTCTGCGACAGCAACAACCACGTGACACCCTTTGCCACCCCAGCCACTACCTCCACTGGCTCTACTGGCACCACTTCTGCAGGGGAATACTCGCTAGATGCCATCGCAGCTGCCTTAACGGCTGTGGGAGTGAGTGCCGAGGAGCTTTCTGAGATTTGGTCCGTATTGGCGGTGGTGCTGCACTTGGGCAACATTCAATGCCAGAGTGTGGTCACAGATGGGCCCCAGGTGGATGAGAACTACCAACAGGTATTACCTGTTTCTAATTTGCTTTGTGGTGTGATCTTATCTTCATTGTTGCAAAATTTTAAAGATGAGACAGCATTGTTTTTACTTGTTTTTTTCTAATGTTTCCGATTGGCTGCTAGTCCGTAATCTTGCACACTTTTAATTGATAAACCAACACTACATCGCATTATTTTCACATCATAGGTGGATCTGATCTCCCCATCCATCAGCCTCTCCGAATTGACATTCCTCCTAGGCGTGTCCTCCCTCACCTTTGAAGCTCGTGTACTGACCCAACGCGTCCAAGTGGGCAATCGAGACAGCATTCACATCAAGCAACTCAACGCGCACGATGTGGCCCACAACATCCACGCGCTGATCAAGTTCATTTACTCCTCTCTCACCTCATACCTGCTGAAGAAAGTCAACTACGCAATGTGCCACACCCCAGCAGCGGGACCTGCCGCCACTCCCACTGTTGTGACTAGATTCATAGGTCTGCTGGATATTTTTGGTTTTGAGATTTTGGAGACGAACAGTTTTGAACAGTTGTGTATTAACTACACCAACGAGTGCATGCAGAAGCTGTTCTATCAGCAGCTGTTTGACCGCGAACAGGCTCTCTATGCCGGTAAGTTTTCTTGGCTTGCGTAAAATTTAATTTATGTCTAAAGTTTTGTTGGCGATGTAGGTGTACCTCACATTCATGCTGTGCTAATGTTTACAGCCATGTCGTACATCATCTTTGTTCATCATTTGTTCTGACTGTTTTTCTATGCATGAATATATCTAAACCACAGCGGAGGGCCTGACCTGGACCCCGATTCAGTACACCAGCAACCAGCCTGTGATTGAGCTGATATCTAAAAAACCCACCGGTACGAAAATTTACCTCCCATTTTTATTGTTTGGAAGTAATGTCTCAGTGCATGGTGCCTCTAAGTGACGTTTCTGTCGTTTCAACCTGTTTGAAATGTATTGTTCATTTGTGTATATTTGATTATTTCATTTTTGGGGATCCAGGTTTGCTGTACATTACGGAAGAGATGTGCCTGCTGAACCGCGGCCAACGCGATGAAGATGCATTGCTGGCTGCTTTTAACACCACCCACGGCTCGGCTGCTAACACATCTGCTAACTCAAGCACTTCGGCGGGTGTCAGTGGCAGTGCCAGTGTCTACGAGCGCCCTCGCTTCGGCACCAAAAACCTCTTCCTCGTGCACCACTTCGCTGGCAGTGTGACTTACAGTGTCACGAGCTGGCTGGACAAGAACAACGACGCGTTGCAGGAGGACCTTCTGTCGTTGTTGATGTGCAGTAATAATTCTTTCATTCAGAATGCCATCGTGGCCGTGGGGATGCGCACTAACGAGGAAGGGTCTCACAGTGCAAGTGGCGCAGAGGGACAGTTAGGGTATGTGAAGGAAGTCAGTGAAGAGAGATTGGTGCTCGGTGTGGTGGAAGCCAGAGTGGGATCAGCTTCTGCGGGAGGTAAGCTGCATGTTTTTTGTGTTTTTATTGCTCTTTTTAGAGTGTTTTTATTCGCATGGATGAGTCAATGTGAATTGAAGCTCAGGCATAGTACTTGATTACATTTAAATCCATCATCAACCTCTCTCATCCCATGCACTTTTTTCTTAGCAGATGAGATGACGGAGGAGGACTCTTCCGCCGCTACGGCTGCCTATGTGAACAATGCCGTTGCGATGCGCAAAGCTCGTACCGCCAGTAGACGCGCCAGTTTGACTGTGGGCAGTCCTGGTGCTGGCGCTGGTGGTGGCGTGGAGAGGTGAGTTTAATTTGTGTTTGTGTACGTTTCGTGTGTTGCGTTCGCTTTTCAAATACGTCATGTTGATGTGTCACTCTCAATCATCTATAATTGTATGAAAAGTTCTCAATGTTCTTCTTTTTATTTAATTTTTCACCAGCCCCGCTGCGATCAAAAAGTTAGCCTCCACCATGACAGTGTCTTACCAATTCCGCAACCAGCTCGAAGTTCTGTTGCTCTCTCTGCAGGGCACGCAGCCGCAGTATGTCATGTGTTTCAAACCTAATGCGACCAAACAGAGTGACAAACTGGACCGACGCTGTGTGCTGAACCAGCTTAAGTACTCTGGTGCCATGCAGGTGGCGCAGATCCGACAGCTAGGGTGAGTGTCATCTTTGTGTGTGTTGGTGTTGGTGTTTTGTCGAATAATTTTTGTTCTTTTCATAAGGCTATGATTGCTACTTGATTTCAACTTCTTTCGTTGCAATCATTGCTGCTCATTTATCCACCTTTTTCGATGCACATCCTCTCTCTCTTGCATAGGTACCCCATCTCCTTGCCTTATCAAGAGTTTGTGGACATTTACAAGAGCTTGCTGAAAGGTGGAAACAACAACAATAACAACAGTAATAGTAGTAAGGCCAGTGGAGCCAGCGTCCCCGCCACGAAGAGGTAAGAAGCCGAATTGTTTTTATCACAAAGCGATGGAGAGAATTTAACGGCACAGTTATGCATGCATTCTTTACATAGTTTTGAAATATGTTTCGGACTGAGTATATACTTTTTATCTTTTCCATCTCCCTTCTTTTTCTAGCGCACGTGAGTTGACCCTTCAGCTGCTGACTCAGCTGCACCTGCCTGCGGCCTCCTTCCAAGCCGGAAAGTCCCTCATTTTCCTCCGCACCACCGCATACAAAACCCTGCAAACAGCCCTCGGCAATGTGAGCGTGACTCGGCTGATTGCTGTGCAAGCGCTGACCAGAGGACACCTGGCGAAGAAAAAGTATGCGAGAAAAATGTGGCTTTTAACCCGGCTGCAGGCCAAGGTACGTGCCCTTTTTAAAACTTTTTAGAGTGTTGTATTTTTTTTATTTACTATAGTTCTGCCTTTGCTGGAGACATTCTCCCGCCTCATCAGCTGGCCATAAATTGCACAGACTTATTCACTTTCTTGAATAATCTCACTCATCTCTGGTTTCTTTCCTTGTATCAGATTCGCATGTTCAGCAAGCGGCGTCGCTATCAGCGTGAGCTGTTGCCGGTGGTGCAAGCCAAACTGGAACACAAGAAAGTCGTCGTGCTGCAGAACCAGGTGAGTGTGTTCTTTGTTCTTCCTTTTTCGATTTGTATTTTGTTAAATGCAGTATTCACATTTGATGACGCATTCAAGATATAATGGTCTTCTAAAACATACAAAATAACCTTAGTAGCTCCATGTATTTATTATTTTTTCGTTTGTTTTCATTATTAGGATCTGGCTGCTTACGAGGCTCGTGTGCTGGCCCTCCACACGGCTGCCACTAAAGGAGATGTAAGTGGTTTTCATTTTGTTTGAAATGCATGAAAATGATTGTTTTTTAGATCGATTTCGTATGTGTGTTCGAAGACTGCCGATAAGCAACTGCCACGAAAAGCATTCTTCTTGACAACACTTTATTAAATACACCCACCCTCAACTTACTACTTACAGCTGACTCGGGTGCGTGACATGTTGACCAAACATCCCGAAGATTATTATGTAGCCAACTGGCTGAAACTCAACTGCTCTGTATTGCAAAGCGCTGTGCTCAGCGGCAACCTACAGGTACATCTTTTGTGATTGTTATTGCGTGTTTTAATGTTCTCTTTGCCACCTTTTGCTCTGTAGGATTTATTATCTTTTTTGCTTGTTCGGTTGGTTGGTTACTTGTGCAACAACTATTTTTACCAAACACAAGCAAGACCTTTGATCATTTCATTTCTTCACATCTTCATTTTTATTCTCATTCTAACACACTCCATTCTCTCTATTTAGTTGGTCCAATATCTCAAGCCTCGTCCAGACGAGCTTTATTACCCGGACAGTGATGGCAACATTGCCGTACACTATGCGGCCCGCTGTGCTGCCACCGACAAGACCGAGGTGCTGCGCTATCTGAGCTTCATTTGCGAGGCCGCCTATCTCAAGGAGATCGACAATGTGCCGGTCAGTGTGTATGCAGTGCAGTTTGTTTGGTTGTTATTTGGTTTTTGCAATGTATTTGGAGTATATGAAATTTTTGAAACCCCGTTATACTCTTCACCTATTTTTTACATATTCGCTTGACTGTGCACGTCTTTAACTTAATTCAAATTTCGCCTTTTCACAAACAGGTCATCAAGGGTGCGGCGCAGCACAATCTGGTGCGCCCGTGCCACGGTGTGATCCAGGACCCAGTGCTGCCCCGTCATTTAGATCCCGAGCACAATGGCATTGGTAGCGGAGTGGGTGGCATTGTGTGTGTAAAAAAGAGCAGTAATCCCATGGCTGCGAAGAACGTCGATGCCGACAGCCGACAGGCTCTGCCAGGTACGTGTTTTATTGTTTTATTGTTGCATTGGTGCAAGGATGGCTGTTAGTTTTGCGTGTGCAGATTTCGTGGCATTTCTGGCTTCATTGATATAGTTGGCCTGAAATTCCACATTTTCATTATTTTCTTCTTTATTCCTTTCCAATGATTATTGCTTCTGTACTTTCTTCTTCTATTGCCTATGCTGTGTAGGCGCGGCCCCTGGATCCGTCCTCAAGGCTGGCTGGCTCTCCAAGAGAGGCACGAAGACCCAGTCCATATGGCGTAAACGCTGGGCCATTCTCACCACGGACAATCTCAGTTATTACCACACCGAAAAGGACACCGGTATGTTTCTTTTGCTGTAGTTTCTGTGTTTGGTGTGTATTCTCGAGCCCAGTGTGGGTATCAACTGATATTTCTTGCTGTGAATCGTCAACGTTCATTCATTTCATTCCTTTTCTTCTTCTCTGATTCTATCTTTTCTCTTTCCTATCTTCCTTATCTGTTTCTAGTGCCCCGTGACACTCTTCCCCTGCGTCACAAAGATTGCATTTCGGTGAAGGAAAGTGAAGCCCGCGCTTGCGCCTTTGACATCACCATGGCCGAGGGCACCGGCACTGGAGGTGAGAACACCATTGTACTATTTTCCCTCTCTGTTTTACTGATTGCTCGATTGCGCTTATGTTTTTGATTTTGTTTGCGTTTTTGTGAAGAATGGATTGTCAGAAACACGCATCACTTCATCTTTGTTCTCTTCTTTTACACTCTGTCTTCTTATTATATTTATTATTTTTGTTAATATTTGGCTGCTCGTTTTCCCATTTCTTTTCAGCCAAGAAGCATGAATTGATTACGATGTTGGCGGATTCTGAGAAGGACATGCACGATTGGATTAATTTGCTCACCGCGGTGGCGGGTACGTTTAACTGTACTGTTGGTATCATTACCAGTTTTTAGTTCTGGTTTTGTTTTGATGGTGTGTAGAGTGCGGCGATTTGAAATTATCTTGAGCGCTTGGTGTTTTATTCCTGCCCTTTCTTCCTTTCATTTTTAATATTTTGTTTTCCGATCATTTTTGTCTGTTTGCCACAGGCACGGATGCCACGCCATTGCGTATGACGTCGGTGCGCACCATCACGCCGATTCTCAGTGACAATATGTATTCCGCCAAGAATGCGCTGTACGAGACGCCGCTGCACTTTCTCTGCGCCAGTGGCGAACACAACGCGAGCAATAGTAACATTGTGGAGA
>LNAP01003654.1_pt1 | contig 17805 bp, 15 predicted proteins | sample 602601 | NCBI WGS metagenome assembly LNAP01 (sample SAMN02440304, study PRJNA202911) | soil metagenome | biome: Subtropical and temperate rainforests or woodlands; isolation source: soil samples (1 kg each in a 20% v/v slurry with milli Q water) were... ... | reverse complement strand
TGACCAGCATGGCCGGCGTTTTCTACCCCACCGGCCATGTGTTTGCGCTGTTTCCCGACGAGGACTGCGTGCGCCAGGCCGCTGCTGCGCTGCAAACGGTTGGGCATGCGGGTGAAATTGCCTATGCCAGCCCCGAAGTCATTCTGCAGGACATCGCGCAAACGCAGGGCACGGCCGACACCCCTTTTCCCTCGGTGGGTGCAGAAGGAGACATCGTTCGCCGCATGGCGGAACTGGCCGGCACCGGCCACCACGGCATGCTGGTGGCCCTGGCCGACGAGGATGATCCCCAAGCCGTGGCCACGGCCATGGCCTCGGAGGGGGCCGTCGCCGCGTTCCACTACCGGACTTTCGTGATCGAAGACCTGATCACCCCGCCAATGGTTCAGGACACACCGACCGCCACCGACACCCATTTGGGCGACGCTTGAGGCCTGGGCGCACCCCGGACCGAACTGTCGTCAAGCCTCAGCGCGGCTTGCGCGCGGACGGCTTGGCCGCGCCGGTCACGCGCGGTGGCAGGCCGGTGTGCTGGGTCAGCAGACGGCCTTTTTGCGGCTTGGCCGGTGTGGCGCCGGGCGCCTTGGCGGGCGTCGAATTGGTGCGCCGCGCGCTCTGGTAACCGCCATCCGTCAAGGGCTGGAAGGTCGGAATCAGGTGGTGCTTGCCGTTGCCGATCAAATCGGCCCGGCCCATGGCCTTGAGCGCCTCGCGCAGCAGCGGCCAGTTGTTCGGGTCGTGGTAGCGCAAAAACGCCTTGTGCAGGCGCCGGCGCTTGTCGCCGCGCACGATGTCCACCGACTCGCTGTCGCGCGTGATCTTGCGCAGCGGGTTCTTGTTGCTGTGGTACATGGCCGTGGCGGTGGCCATGGGGCTGGGGTAGAAGGTCTGCACCTGGTCGGCGCGAAAGCCGTTCTTTTTCAGCCAGATGGCGAGGTTCATCATGTCCTCGTCGCTCGTGCCGGGGTGCGCGGCGATGAAGTACGGAATCAGAAACTGCTTCTTGCCCGCCTCTTCGCTGAACTTCTCGAACATCTGCTTGAACTTGTCATAGCTGCCGATGCCGGGCTTCATCATCTTGGTGAGCGGCCCCTGCTCGGTGTGCTCCGGGGCGATTTTCAAATACCCACCCACATGGTGCTGCACCAGCTCTTTCACGTATTCAGGGCTTTTCACGGCCAGGTCGTAGCGCAGGCCCGAGCCGATGAGGATTTTCTTGATGCCCTTGAGCGCCCGGCCCCGGCGGTAGATTTTGATCAGCGGATCGTGGTTGGTGCCCAGGTTCGAGCAGATGCCCGGATACACGCAGCTCGGCTTGCGGCAGGCGGCCTCGATCTCGGGGCTCTTGCAGCCCAGGCGGTACATGTTGGCCGTGGGGCCGCCCAGGTCGCTGATGGTGCCGGTGAAGCCCTTGACCTTGTCGCGGATGTCCTCGATCTCCTGGATGATCGAATCTTCACTGCGGCTCTGGATGATGCGGCCCTCGTGCTCGGTGATCGAGCAAAAGGTGCAGCCGCCAAAGCAGCCGCGCATGATGTTGATGGAGAAGCGAATCATCTCCCACGCCGGGATCTTGGTTGCGCCGTCGTGGCTGCCGTTTTCGTCGGCGTAGCTCGGGTGCGGGCTGCGGGCGTAGGGCAAATCGAACACGTAGTCCATCTCGGCCGTGGTCAGCGGGATGGGGGGCGGGTTGATCCACACGTCGCGCGCCGTCACACCTTCACCATGCGCCTGCACCAGCGCACGGGCGTTGCCGGGGTTGGTCTCCAGGTGCAGCACGCGGTTGGCGTGGGCATACAGCACCGGGTCGCTTTTGACCTGCTCGTAGCTGGGCAGGCGGATCACGCTGCGGTCGCGCGGCGGCACCTTGAGCTTGGCCTTGAGCGCCGGGTTGGCCACGAACAGCATGGGCTGGATGGCGGGGTTGGGCTCGGCAGATTGTGGGTCTTTTTGGCCTCCAGCGCTTATTCCAACTGCGCTAGTAGCTACAGAATCCGTAGCATCGTCCTTGCTGCAGCTGCTCCCTTGCGATGCCGCCTGCTCGCTGGTCGTCATATAAGGGTTGACGTGGGCCTCCACGCGGCCGGGCTCGTCCACGCTGGTGGAGTCGATCTCGAACCAGCCCTTGCCGCTTGCATCGTCGGGCCGGCGCACAAAGGCCGTGCCGCGCACATCGGTGATCTGCTCGACCGGCTCGCGCGCGGCAATGCGGTGCGCCACCTCGACCAGCGCGCGCTCGGCGTTGCCATACAGCAGCAGGTCGCACTTGGCGTCCACCACAATGGAACGGCGCACCTTGTCGCTCCAGTAGTCGTAGTGCGCGATGCGGCGCAGGCTGCCTTCGATGCCGCCCAGCACGATGGGCACGTCCTTGTAGGCCTCGCGGCAGCGCTGGCTGTAGACGATGGCGGCGCGGTCGGGACGCTTGCCGCCGATGTCGCCGGGGGTGTAGGCATCGTCGCTGCGGATCTTGCGGTCGGCGGTGTACCGGTTGATCATCGAATCCATGTTCCCGGCCGTCACGCCCCAAAACAGGTTGGGCTTGCCCAGCGCCTTGAAGGGCTCGGCGCTCTGCCAGTCGGGCTGGGCGATGATGCCCACGCGAAAGCCCTGCGCCTCCAGCACCCGCCCGATCACCGCCATGCCAAAGCTCGGGTGATCGACATAGGCATCGCCCGTCACCAGCACGATGTCGCAGCTGTCCCAGCCCAGCTGCTCCATCTCGGCGCGGCTCATCGGCAAAAACGGGGCCGTGCCAAAGCGCTTGGCCCAGTAAGGGCGGTAGCTGGTGAGCGGCTTGGCTGCGCGCGCAAAAAAGGAGACGTCAACGGGGGCGTTCATGCGGGGGAGGTGCGGCCGCCGATGCATGGGTGGGGCATGGTGGGGCGCGGTCGTGTGGTGGGTAGCCCGCGATTTTACGGCGCCAGGCCATTTTTGTCGCTTTGCGGGGCACATGTCCCTGCCGCGTCATCCCCAGGGTTAAGCTCGCGCCCCATGCCCCAGACCCTGGCCGCGCCCGCGCACAGCGAAATCATCCTCAAGAAAAGCCGCTTCATCGGCTGCGTGCAACCCATGCCCGACCGCGCCAGCGCCCAGGCCCATGTGGATACGCTCTGGAAGCAACACCCCGGCGCGGCCCATATCTGCTGGGCGCTGCTGGCGGGCGGGCAATCGCGACGGCGAACCCGGCGGCACCGCCGGGCGCCCCATGCTCGATGTGCTGCGCCACCAGGACCTCGAAGGCGTGCTGGCCACCGTGGTGCGCTACTTTGGCGGCGTCAAACTGGGCGCGGGTGGCCTGGTGCGGGCCTACACCGACTGCGTGGCCCAGGCCCTGCTCACCGCGCCCAAGGTGCAACTGCAGCGCATGGCCACACTGCAATGCCTGGTGCCCTATGCGCTCGAAGGCCTGCTGCGCCGCGAGATCGAGGCCACCGGCGCCGAACTGCTGGACGTGCAGCACGGCTCGCTCGTCACGCTGCGGCTGCGCCTGCCCCAAGCCCAGGCCGGCGCCTTTGTGCAGCGCATCAACGACCTGGGCCAGGGCCGCGTGGGTTGGCCCGATACGGCGATCTGACCCAGGCCATAAACCATGGTGATAACCCAGGCCATCAGACCCCCTTGCACTGCACGGCACACACCATTACAGACACTACACTTGCGCCCAAGTCCCACTTCGCCGCTTCTGCCAAGCCCCCGGCAACCGGCACCCACTGCCCATGCTGATACACCCCAGCCACCAGTCTGCCGCCCACCAATCCACCCGCACCGTGGGCGTGCTGTTTTTGCTGCTGGTGCTGATGATGGCGCTGCCCGGCATGCAGGGCATGCAGGGCGTGGTGCACTACCTGCCCCTGCACATGGCGCTGGAGACGCTGGCGATCGTGGTGGCGGGGCTCACGTTTGGCGTGGTCTGGAGTGCACGCCGTGAGCAATTGCCCCGCAATGCGCTGCTGCTGGCCTGTGCCTTCCTGGGCGTGGCCCTGCTCGATTTCAGCCACATGCTGTCTTACAGCGGCATGCCCGACTTCATCACCCCCAGCTCCCCCGACAAGGGCATCTATTTCTGGCTGGCCGCGCGGCTGCTGAGCGCGCTGGCCCTGCTCGCGGTGGCCTGGCTGCCCTGGGGCACCAGCGCCTCGCAGCCCTATGCCAGGTCGCTGGTCACCCTGGTGCTGCTGCTGGTGGCAGCGCTGCACGGGGTGTTCTTGCTGGCCCCGCACCTGGTGCCCGCCACCTTCGTTCCCGGCCAGGGGCTTACCGCATTCAAGATCGCTTTTGAATACGCGCTGATGGCCCTTTACATGGCCGCCGCCGCGTTGTTGCTGTGGCACATGCGCCGCCCGCGCAGTTTCAACGCCAGTGGCCTGTTTTCAGCGGCGTGCATCATGGCGCTCGGCGAGTTCTTCTTTACGCGCTACAGCGGCGTCACCGACACCTACAACCTGATGGGCCACATCTACAAGGTGCTGGCCTACACCTGTCTGTACCGCGCCGTTTTTGCCGAAATCGTGCAACAGCCCTACACCCTACTGCGGGCATCCCAAAGGCAGCTGCAGGCCACACTGGATGCCCTGCCAGACCCGCTGCTGGAGATCGACGACGAAGGGCGCTATGTGGATGTGCGCACCGGCCACGCCGGCAGCCTGGCCGCACCCGTCAGCGAGCTGGTGGGTAAAACCATGCACGAAGTCTTGCCCGTTGAAAGCGCCCGCACCACCATGGCCGCCCTGGACGAAGCCCGCCAGCAAGGCTTCTCCCGCGGCCGCGTGGTGGCCCTGGATGTGCCCGACGGCAAGCGCTGGTTTGAGCTGTCGGTGGCGCGCAAGGCCCCGCAACCGGGCCAGGGCCCAACTTTCGTGATCATCTCGCGCGACATCACCCGGCGCCTGGAAAGCGACGCGGCCATGCGCAAACTCTCGCAGGCCGTATCGCAAAGCCCCCTGTCCATCGTCATCACCGACCGGCAAGGGCGCATCGAATTCGTCAATGACGCCTTCACCCGCTCCAGCGAATACAGCGCCGCGCAGGTGCTGGGCAAAAACCCGCGCATGCTGCGCTCGGGCAAAACCCCCAAGGCCACCTACCGCACCATGTGGGCCCAGCTCACCCAAGGCAAACCCTGGCAGGGCGAGCTGAGCAACCGCAGCCAGAGCGGGCGCGAGTTCACCGAATCGGTGCTCATTTACCCGGTGCGCAACGCCGAGGGCGTGGTCACCAACTACCTCGCCCACAAAGAAGACATCACCGAGCGCAAACTGGCCGCCGAGCGCATCCAGCAGCTCTCGCATTACGACCAGCTCACCGGCCTGCCCAACCGCACCTTGCTGGGCCAGCACTTTCAATACGCCACCAGCCACAGCACAGCCCTGGCCGTGCTGTGGATCGACCTGGACCGCTTCAAGGACGTGAACGACTCGCTGGGCCGCAGCGCGGGCGACCTGCTGCTGCTGGAAATATCCCACCGCCTGCGCTCCTGCCTGCCAGACAGCGCCACGCTGTCGCGCCACTCGGGCGATGATTTTGTTGCCCTGCTGCCCCAGACCTGCCAGGACGAGGCCGCCAAGTTCTGCACCCGCCTGCTGGACGTGCTGGCACAGCCGGTGCAGGTGGCGGGGCAAGAAATTTTCGTGACCGCATCGATCGGCATCGCCATCTCGCCCGACGACGGCCGCGCGCTCGACGCCCTGCTCAAAAACGCCGAAACCGCCATGTACCGCGTCAAGGACGACGGGCGTAACAGCTACCGCTTCTTCACGCCCGAGATGCAGGCGCATTCATCGCGCGCGCTGGCCCTGGGCAACGCCCTCAAACAAGCCCTGCCGCGTGGCGAGCTGCACCTGGTTTACCAGCCGCAGGTGTCGCTGCACGACGGCCACATCATTGGCGCCGAAGCCCTGCTGCGCTGGACCCACCCGCAATGGGGCGTGGTGTCGCCCGCCGAGTTCATTCCGCTGGCCGAGGCCAACGGGCTCATCGTGCCCATCGGCGAATGGGTGCTGCACACCGCCCTGCGCCAGCTGCGCGCCTGGCTCGATGGCGGCCTGCCCATGATGACCGTGGCGGTCAACCTCTCGGCGGTGCAGTTTGGCCAGCCCGGGCTGACCGACATGGTGCGCCAGCTGCTGCGGCAAACCGGCGTGCCCGCCGAAGGCCTGGAGCTGGAGCTGACCGAAGCCGCCGCTATGAAAAACCCCGAAATCGCCGCCCAGGTCATGCAGGAGCTGAGCCAGCTCGGCATCCGCCTGTCCATCGACGACTTCGGCACCGGCTATTCATCGCTCAGCTACCTCAAGCGCTTTCACATCAACCGGCTCAAGATCGACCAGTCCTTCGTGCGCGACATCGGCACCGACCCCGACGACCAGGCCATTGCCACCGCCATCGTCCAGATGGCCCACAGCCTGGGCATGAGCACCATCGCCGAGGGCGTGGAAACCGCCGAGCAACTGGACTTTTTGCGCACGCGCGGCTGCGACCAGGTGCAGGGCTACCACTTCAGCCGCCCGCTGCTGCCCGACCACCTTGAAGCCTTCGTGCGCGCCAACCTGCAGGCCCGCAAGCAGGCCACCGCCCACCCGGCGAAGGCAGCGCAGACTCAGACTCAGACTCAGACTCAGACTCAGGCTCAGGCTCAGGCTCAGACTCAGACTCAGACTCAGACTCAGACTCAGGCTCAGACTCAGGCTCAGGCTCAGGCTCAGGCTCAGGCTCAGGCTCAGGCTCAGGCTCAGGCGATTGACGTTGCTACAGAAGAAATAGCTGCAAGGGCTCTGCCCGAACGGTGAGATGCGAAGAGCCAGAGGCGCCATAAGCCCTTGATTCATCAGGCAAATATGTAACAACCAAAGCCTTCGTTGTTACGATGCGCCATGAAACCAAAACCCACGACCCCTGCGGATGCAGCCCAGATCCAGGCGGTCTTGACCGACCCTGGGCGCCTGACAGCGGTGCGTGACACCGGCCTGCTGGACACCCCGCCCGAAGAGGTTTTTGACCGGCTGACCCGCCTGGCGGCCAAGCTGACCGGGGCGCCCGTCACCTTCATATCGTTGCTGGACGCAGACCGCGATTTCTACAAAAGCGCTTATGGCCTGGGCGCGCCCTTGGCCACCACCCGCCAGATGAGCGGGCGCACGTTTTGCCACTACCCCTTGGTGTCGGGGCAAGCACTGATCCTGGAAGACGTCGCGCAACTGCCGGTTTTTCGTGACGTGCCCACGGTGAAGTCGATGGGGATCAGGGCCTATGCAGGCATTCCGCTGCGCACTGAAAGCGGCGAAGTGCTTGGCAGTTTCTGCGCCGTGGATTTCAAACCCAAAAAGTGGACCGAACAGGATGTGGAGGTCATCGTCGAGCTGGCGCACGCCGCCATGCGCGAAATCAGGCTGCGCATGGCGTTGCAGGATGCGCGTGCGCTCAACCAGCAGTTGCTGGCGCAAATTCAAAAAGTCGATGCGCTGAACCGGGCGCTCAGCGAAATGGCGACGACCGACCCGCTGACCGGCGTGGCCAATCGGCGAGCATTCGATCACAGCCTTCAGCTGGAGCTGGCCGTTGTGGAGCGCAGGGGCACGCCACTGAGCCTGCTGATGCTGGACGTCGATCATTTCAAACGCATCAACGACAGCTTCGGCCACGAAGCCGGAGACAAAGTGCTGGTGGCCATCGCCCAGATCCTGAATGGCTGCGCCAGGGTCATCGACATCGTCGCGCGTGTCGGTGGCGAGGAGTTCGCGGTGATCCTTCCCAACACCGATGCCCAGGGCGCGCAGGAAGTCGCTGAACGCATGCGCTTTGCCGTGGCCCGGTCGAACTGGCTGGGGCAGCCCACCACGATCAGCATTGGCGCTGCAACGCTGCAAGACACGGAAGATGCGGCCAGCCTGTATGCCCGGGCCGATGCAGCGTTGTACACAGCCAAAACATCGGGGCGTGACCGGGTGGTCAGCGCGGAGGGCTGAAGCCGCCCCATGAAGCTCATTTTCTTGTAGCTGTTAGCGCTTATCAGCAAAGTGCCAAAGCCTGTTTTTTCCTGAAAAATTCAAACCTCAACGCCACCCCTGGCGCCAGGCATCGAACTCGCTGGGCCGCAGCCGGTAGCGGGCCATGTTGCCTTCATGCAAGCTCATCAGTTCGGTTTCGGCCACTTCGACAAAACGGTGGCGGTCGGCGGCGGGCAAGTGCAATTGGGCTTGCCGGGCCACGAAGGCAATGGCGCGTTCTTTGTTCATGGCGGCGCGCACCACCTCGGCCACGGTGTCAAAAATAAGGGTGCGATACCGCAGGCGAAACGGATCGGGCTCGCCCAGCGACTGGCGCACGGCAGAGTAGCGCGCACACGAGCGCTTGTAAGCCCACGCAAACACATCGCGCAGCAGCTCGACACGGTTCAATTCGTACACCCCCAGCATGGCGCTGATGTAAACCGCCGGTGGCACATCGACAAACGACAACGGGCAGAGGTTGTGCTGGATGAGGGGAATGTTGGCCGCCAGACGCGACACGCGCTTGTTCACGTCTTCAAACGGCTGCAGATAGGGCAAATGCACCATGGCGAAGAAGGCCTGCTCCAGCGGGTCTTGAATGGCGGCGGCGGTGTCGAGCACCTGGGCGAAGCACTCTGCAATGAGCTGCGGCCCCTCCAGCGGCAAAAACACCGCCTGCCCAATGCCCACGGCCACCGTGCGCAGACGCCCACTGGCAGTCGGGTCGGGCAACAGGTTGTCGGACAGCAGCGCGTGCAAGTTGAGCAAGGTGTAGCGGTTGAATCCAATCTCAGGGGAGCAAGCAATCAGAAACTCGATGGCGGCCTTGTGGTTGAGAATCATCTGGGCGTCCAGCGCGCCCTTGCCCTCGGCGGCCTCGCCCGCAGACAGCAGGCGCTCGGTTTCGAGCAGCGAGTAGGTGTTGCCTTCCAGGCGGCTGGAGTTCCACGAAAGGTCGATCAACAGCCGGTTTGCAATGCTGCGCGCGTAGGTGCCAGCGGGTTCGCTGTGGGCCGCCACCTGGCCCTGGGCCAACAGCTCTGCGCGCAAGGCCGCTGGCAGATAGTGGGTGATGTTGGGGCGGTAGCTGTCGAGAAAACTGCGCTGGTATCCCACCGGGGTGCGGTGCTGCACGGGCTGGCGCACCGCGCTTTCTATGGCGCGGGCTTCGGCTGAAAGGGGCAGAGACACTTCATCCGGCGCGGCGGCTGTGACCGCTGCGGCTGCAACCTCTGGTTCTGCCTGTACGGGCAACAGGTAACGCGTCGAACGGGCTTGGCCTTCCTTGCGCAGCCGCCCTTGCCCGACCAAGACGTTGAGCCAGCGCTGCAGCGTGCGCCGCATGGGTGGTGCGGGCAATTGGGCCTCGATCTGCTCAATGCTTGCGCCCGCAACATATTGCGCGACGGCTTTCAGAACCGATTCATAAGCGTCGGAAGAAACGGATTTGGTCATAGTGTCGCGATACGCTTTATTGCGACATTAAACCAGCAATTCATGTCGCGATTCAAGTATTGCGACACCAAACCAAGTATCGCGACACCAAAATGGCGTGAAGTGATGAACCCTTAGCCCATCCTCACCCCACCCTGCCCGAACAAGTGCGCGCCGTGGCCGCCGTGCTGGCCCAACCCCCCGCCCCCCTCACCCTGAGCGCCATCGAGCTGCGCTTCAAAGGCCGCGGCCCCTGGAAGAAAAGCCTGCCCACCCTGCTCCAGACCCTCGAAGCCCTGGGCCGCGCACAGGCCGTGGCCAGCGGGGACGAGGTGGTCTGGCGGGGATGAACGCCGCCCCCCGCACCAGGCCGGGTGGCGGCAAGGCCAGCGCCCCGGTTTGGGGGCTTTGCCTGGCCCAGTGCCATCGAGCGCGTTCAATTCCCCCGAAACCGCGCACGCACCTGCGCGGCGCTGGCCAGGGGCCGCCCCGCCAGCGCTGCGCTTTCGGCCACCTGGCGGACCAGGCTTGCGTTGTCTGGCGCCAAGTGGCCGTCGCGCCGCCACAGGTTGTTTTCAAAACCCACGCGCACATGCCCACCCAGCGCCAGAGCAGCCGTGGCACAAAGATGCTCCTGCGCACCAAAGGCGCACATGGCCCAGGGGTGGGTGCCATCCCAGGTTTGCAAAAAGGGCAGCAGGTCGGTGGCTGACGATGTCTGTCCGGCCGTGTAGCGGCCCAGCACGAACAGCAAAAACCACGGCCCCTCGGGAATCACGCCACGGGCGCGCAGCTGGTTCCACTGCGCCACCTCGGCAGCGTCGTACAGAATGACCTGCGTCATGGTTTGGGTTGCAAGCAGCCAGCGAAAGAAAGCCGAGAAATCGCTTTCAGAAAGCCCCGGCCGCAGCAGTTCGCGCAGGCTGACGGAAACCGCTTCTGGTTGGAGTTCATACACCACCGCGACCTGCTCGGCCGGTTCATAGACGCCGGCGGCCTCAGTGGTGACCTGAATCACCAATTCCTGCCCCACCGCCGCGCGCACGGCGGCCTGGGCCTCGCGGTAGTGATCGGCGCGCAGGCTGTGCCGGCCGTCAGGATGGCGCACATGCAGGTGCAGCATGGCCGCGCCCGCATCCAGGCAGGCGCGAGCCGTTGCCGCCAGCGCCTCGGGCGTGATCGGCAGCGCAGCATGGTCGGAGGTGGATTTGTAGGCGCCGTTGGGCGCCACGGTCAGGATGAGGGGTTCTTCGTTCATGGCAAGGGGGTTCCCTGGTGTGCGCGCAGCCGCCAGGCGCTGCCCTCGTGGGATGGCTCTGGAGCCCAGACCGCGAGGAACTGGCTGCGCACCTGCTTTTCCTGCCCGTCCTTGAGCACGGTGGCATGCATGTGGCCGGTGACCAGTGCGGCACCGGGCAGCACCTGCGCTTGCTGATCGCTCCACTCCAGGCACAGGTAACGCATCGCGCCTTCGCGGATCTTGCGCAAATAGCTGCCCCGGTTGTCGCGCGCGCCTGTGGAATGCACATACACGATGTCGCCAGACAGCAGGGCTTCCAGGGCCGCGCTGTCGCCCGCCAACATGGCGGCGCGGCGAAGCTGCTCCCAGTGCAACGCGTCTTCAGCGGTGATAAGCGAACTCATGGTGGCGCGCGCTTTAATCAAGCTTGACGCCGGCCTGGCGCACCACCTGGCCCCATTGCGCCGAGTCGGCCTTGATGAAGACGGCAAACTCTGCCGGTGTGGTGGCCTTGAGTTCGCCGCCATACTGGCGCCATTTCTCGGCCAGTTGCGGGTTTTTGGTGGCTTGTTGCATGGCCGCGCTGAGCTTTTCGACAATCGCCTTGGGGGTGCCCGCAGGCGCCAGGATGCCCTGCCAGGCTACGGGCGCATAGTCTGCAATGCCGGCTTCGGCAAAGGTGGGCACATCGGGGAAGGCCGGGTGGCGCGTTTTTCCGGTCAGCGCCAGCAGCTTGAGCTTGCCACCACGGATGCCACCCGCAGCCACCGGCAAGGCATCAAACATCACCGCGACCTGGCCAGCCATCAAATCGGTGTAAGGACTGGTGGTGCTGTAAGGAACGAACCTGAGTTTGACGCCCGCATTCGACGCGAACCATTCGCCGGCCAAATGAAAGTAGCTGCCCGCCCCCAGCGTAGCCGCCGTCACGGTGTCGGGATGGGCCTTGGCATAGGCCACCATTTCAGCAGCGGTCTTGAAGGGTGCCGAGGGCGTGGCAATCAGCCCGGTGTTGAGCACGCCCAAGAGGCTGACGGGAGCGAAGTCTTTTTCAGCGTTGAAGGGCAGCTTGGTGTACAGATGGCGCAGCACCGACATGGTGCTGGTGGTGCCAACCACCAGGGTGTAGCCATCGGGCGCTGCCTTGGCCGCTGCATCGGTGCCAATGATTCCCGAGGCGCCGGGCTTGTTTTCGACGATCACGGTCTGCCCCAGGATCTTGGTCAGCTCACCCGCAATTTCCCGCGCATTCGCATCAGGCCCCGAGCCGGCCGGAAACGGTGCCAGCAGCCGGATGGGCTTGGTGGGGTAGTCCTGCGCCTGTGCACCTGTGGCGGCCAGCAGGGCCAGCGTGAGGGCGGCGAGGCCGGTGCGCCGGGTAATGAAAGGGGTCATGTCTTGTCTCCTGAGGGGTCATTGAATGGACTCGTGACAACCGCGATCGATTGCCTGGGGTTAATTCTTGATTAATAACATTGTTTTGTCAAATTATGAGAATTGAAGCATAATTTCATCGAAATAAATCGGAAAAAATTCTTCCATCCTCATTGAAAAACCCTTGGAGACGACATGACCCAACCTACCTCGGCGCTGCGTCAGCGCAGCTCATTGGTGTTCAGCCACATGGGCTTTTACGTGCGTGACCTCGAACGCATGGCGCGTTTTTACAAAGACGTGTTGTGTTTCACCGAGACCGACCGGGGCAACCTGGGCACGGTGCAACTGGTGTTTTTGAGCCGCGACCCGGCCGAGCACCACCAGATCGTGCTGGCCAGCGGCCGCCCGGCGGATCTGACGTTCAGCGTGATCAACCAGATCTCGCTGCGCGTGCCCGACCTGGCCACGCTGCGCCTGGTGCGCGACCGCGTGGCGGCTGATGCTGACGTGACGGAGCTGCTGTGCGCCACCCACGGCAACGCGGTGTCGATCTATTTCCGCGACCCCGAAGGCAACCGGCTGGAGGTATTCCTGGACATGCCCTGGTACTGCGAGCAGCCGCTGCGCGAGCCCATCGACCTGGACCAGTCCGACGAGGCCATCATGGCGCGCGCCGAAGCCATCGCGCGCAGTCGCCCCAAATTCCAGTCGCGGGCGGTGTGGCAGGCCGACATGGCCCGCCGCATGGGCTATGCCAGCGACACCCAGGAGGCCTGAGCCATGTTCGACGTTGCAATCATCGGTTACGGCCCCGCTGGCGCCACGCTGGCCAATCTGCTCGGCCAGGCGGGCCTGTCGGTGCTGGTGCTGGAAAAAGAAGCTGGCATCTACCCATTGCCACGCGCCATCCACTTCGATGGCGAAGTCATGCGCATCTTTCAGTCGGCGGGCCTGCGCCCGGCGGTCGAGGCCATCTCGCGCCCCGGCCTCAAGGGCATGCGCTTTGTCAATGCCGAAGGTGAGACGTTGATGATCCGCGGCGGCACGGCCGCCCAGGGGCCACATGGCTGCGCGAGCAACCACTACTTTCACCAGCCTGCGCTGGAGCAGGTGCTGCGCGATGGCGTGGCGCGCTTTGCCAGCGTGCAGGTGCGGTTGCGCCATGAAGTCACCCAGATCACCGAAGCCGCTGACCATATGCGTCTGACCGTGACCGACCTGCAGGGCGGCGGCGCCTCGGCGGTGCAGGCTAGATACGTGGTGGGCTGCGATGGCGCGCGCTCCATGGTGCGCAAGGTGCTGGGCAGCCCCATGACAGACCTGGGCCTACGCCAGCCCTGGCTGGTGTTTGACGTGGTCCTGAAAGACAACGCCCCTGCCCTGCCCGACCACACCGTGCAGTTTTGCGCCCCGGCCCGACCCATGACCTGGTGCAACGTCACGGGCCGCCGCCGACGCTGGGAAATCATGCTGATGCCCGGTGATGACCCCGTCCAACTGGTGCAGCCCGCCACACTGTGGCAACTGGTGAGCCGCTGGATGAAGCCAGAGCACGCCGACATCGAGCGCGCCGCCATCTACACCTTCCACTCCTTGATTGCCCAGGGCTGGCGCAAGGGCCGGCTGATGCTGGCGGGCGACTCGGCGCACCAGACACCGCCCTTCCTGGGCCAAGGCATGTGCGCCGCACTGCGCGATGTCTCCAATCTGGCCTGGAAGCTCGAAGCGGTGCTGCAAGGCCGCGCCAGCGAGACGCTGCTTGATTCCTATGAATCTGAACGCTCGCCCCATGTGCATGCGTTCATTGAACTGGCGGTCAAGCTCGGCGACATCATCCAGGCCACCGACCCCGACAAGGCACGCGAGCGCGATGCCAGGTTCAAGGCGGGCGGACCCGAGATTTTCGAGTTCCCGTCGCCGCGCCTGGGGCCGGGCCTGCTGCATGGTGACAGCGCTCCGGTGGGCCAGCCTTTCCCGCAACCCTTGCTTGCTGATAGCCAACTGCTGGACGCGCACATTGGCAACCACTTTGCCGTGATTGGCCGCCCAGCGCTGCTGAAGGCCGTGAGCGACGAAACCAAGGCGCTCTGGCAACAAGGCGATGTGGTGGTCATGGCAACCCAGGAGCCCGTCCTCCTGGACTGGCTCGACAGCCACGGTGTGGGGGCAACAATGCTCAGGCCGGACCGCTACATTTTGGGATTGGCCAGAACGCCCGGGGAACTGGATGCCGTCACGGCGTGCCTGCCCGCGGCGCAACTCCAACCCCATTGACCCCGAGCCCATGACCGACAAATCCGATTCCAGCCTCGCCCGCATGTTGAGCGTGCTGGACCTGTTTTCCGACCACCAGCTGACCTGGACGGCCGAGGCCATCACCGAGGCGCTTCAGATGTCGCTGCCCACCGGCTACCGCTACGTGAAGATGCTGACCGACGCCGGCCTGCTCCAGCGCGCAGCCGACGCGCACTACACGCTGGGGCCGCGCATCATCGTGCTGGACCATTACATCCGCATGGGCGACCCGGTGCTGCAGCACGGCCTGCCCTTCATGGCGGAGCTGGTCGAGAAAACCGGGCTGGATTGCGTGATTTCCGGTCTTTATGGCCAGCAGGTGCTCGATACCCACCGTGAATTCGGCCAGGCCCCGGCCACGCTGAGCTACGGGCGGGGCCGCCCGCGTCCGCTGTTTCTGGGCGCTGCGCCCAAGGTCATCCTGTCTTGCTTCACGTCGGCCCAGCTGCACCGGGTGTTTGACGCGCACCAGGATGAGATCGCCCAGGCCGGCCTGCCCATGGACTGGAGTGAATTTCGCAAGCATTACGGTGCCATCCGCAAGGCTGGCAACTACTTCTCGAATGGCGAACTCGAACCCAATCTGGCGGCTTTGGCCGCCCCCCTTCAAAAGGCAGACGGCACCCTCCTGGGCGCCATCTCTCTGGTGACCACCGTGTCCCGCATGGCCGTGATCGATCTGCCAAAGCTGACCCAGTTGCTCACCCGCACGGCGCAGGAAATCACGGCCCGCATTCCTTGATCCATCAACCATCCCGCCTCTGTTACCTCTAAAAGGACTTTTCCCATGAAACTCATCAGCTTCCTGAACCAGGGAACGCCCTCCTACGGCATCGTCAACGGCGACGACGTGCTCGACCTCACGCCCATCCTGGGCGCGCAGGCCCCCGACCTCAAGACCCTGATCGCCAAGGACCTGCTGGGCGCCGCCGCCGAGGCCGCCAAGAAGCATCCATTCACCCTCAAGTACAGCCAGCTTACCTTGCTGCCCGTCATCCCCAACCCCGGCCAGATCTTTTGCATCGGGCTGAACTACGGCGAGCATGTGCGCGAGACCGGCAAGGAGATCACGGATACACCCGTGATCTTTCTGCGTCTGCCCGAATCACAAGTGGCTCACGGCCAAGACATCGTGCGCCCGCCTGAATCACATCGCCTGGACTACGAGGCAGAAATCGCCATCGTGATCGGCAAGCCCGGCCGCCGCGTCAAGGAAGAGGATGCCTGGGACCACATCGCTGGATACGCCTGCTACAACGACGGTTCCATCCGCGACTGGCAGGTAGCCACCTCGCAGTGGACACCCGGTAAGAACTTCTACAAGACCGGCGGCTTTGGCCCCTGGATGGTGACCTCCGACGAGATCCCCGCTGGCAAGGTGATGCGCCTGCAAACTATCCTGAACGGCCAAGTGCTACAAGACACCACCACGGACAAGATGATCCACAACATTCCGCGCCAGATCGCCTACATCTCCACCTTCATCCCGCTGTCGCCTGGCGACGTGATCGTGACCGGCACCCCGGGCGGCGTGGGCAACAAGCGCACCCCGCAGGTATTCATGAAGCCCGGCGACGTCTGCGAGATCGTGGTGGACGCCATCGGCACGCTGCGCAACGGCATTCGCGACGAGTAATCGAGCCGGATTGAAAGATGCGCACGGTTGATCGGCCCGCCCTTTTTCCATCCGGGACAACCCAAGGGCTGCCCGCAATAAGGGGGAGACGCCGTGACGCCTGCGCCATTCATCTTTTTCTGAAGGACATCATGGATTTCACCCCTCTCTCATTCGGCCGCAGCGTGACCCTCTTCGGCCTTGTCTGTGCGTTCGCAGCAGCGGCGCCCGCGTTGGCGCAAGACAGCTACCCCACCAAACCCGTTCGCCTGTTGCTGGGCTATGCGCCCGGCGGGGGCAGTGACATAGTGGCACGCCTCATTGCCAAACCCCTCGGAGAGAGACTGGGTCAGAGTGTGGTTGTAGACAACAAGCCAGGCGCGGGTGGCAACATTGCAGCAGACATGGCGGCCAAGGCCCCTGCTGACGGCTACACACTGGTTCTGCTGCCCAGTAGCCATTCCAGCAATGCGGCCATGAAGAAAAGCCTGCCGTTCCACCCCGTGAACGATTTTTCCTGGGTTTCCACCGTCACCACCTATCCGCTGACCCTCGCGGTAACCCCCAACTCGCCCATCAAGTCGTTCCCGGACTTCATGCAACGCGCCAAGGCCGAACCCGGCCGCTTCACCTACACCTCCGTGGGTGTGGGTACCGCCATGCATCTGGTGGGTGAATGGATCATGGCCGAGGGCGGTGGCGTGGCAACCCATGTGCCGTTCAAGGGCGGCGCCGCCCCGCTCACCGAGCTGCTGGCAGGTCGCGTCGACGTCATGATCGACACCATGACCAGCACGGCCCCACTGCTCAAGGACAAACGTTTGCGCGTGCTGGCCGTGACCAGCCCCAAGGGGGCCAGCAACCCATCTGGCGTACCCAGCGTAGCGGAGTTCTATCCCAACGTGGTCTTCGAGTCCTGGCTTGGAATCGCCGCTCCGGCAGGCACCCCCCCAGCCATCGTCGCACGGCTCAACAAGGAGTTGCGGGCCGTCGTTGCCCAGCCAGAAATACGCCAGCAACTCATCGATTGGGGCGGCTCACCGAAGGCTGGATCGCCTGAGGAATTCAAGGCCCGGGTCGAGCGCGATATTCAGAGTCTGCGCAAAGTCGTCGCTGACCGACGCATTGAAACCGAATAGCGCCCAGGCAAAGACATGCTCGCAGGCTGTCACTTTCCAGCGACTGAGCCTGTGAGTTTTACATCGTTATCCAGCCCTCCAACGCACACCATGAAACCTGTCCTTCACATCGTCATTTGCAGCACCCGCCCCGGCCGCGTTGGCCCCACCATCGCCCAGTGGGCACAGCAGGCCGCTCTCAGCAACGGCAAGTTCGAACCTCAGCTGGTGGACCTGGCTTCGTTCAATCTGCCGGTTTTTGATGAACCCGAGCACCCGCGCCTACAGAAATACCAGCATGCCCATACCAAGGCCTGGAGTGCCAGCGTCAACGCGGCCGATGCCTTTGTGCTCGTGCTGCCCGAGTACAACTTCGGTCCGCCTTCTGCCCTGCTCAATGCCATGAACTACCTGGTGCGCGAATGGCATTACAAACCGGCGGCTTTTGTCAGCTACGGAGGCATGTCAGGTGGCCTACGGGCGGTGCAGGTCACCAAGCAGTTGCTGACCACGCTGAAGGTCATGCCCATGCTCGAAGCCGTGGCCATTCCCAACGTGGGCCAGCAGCTGGATGCGCAAAAAGCCTTTGTACCGAACGATTTGCACACCAGCGCGGCCAACGCCATGTTCGACGAGCTGCATCGCTGGACGCAGGCCATGAAGCCGTTGCGCGCGCCCGCCTGAGCGCAGCCTGCCGACCGCGCGTCACCCCACCGGCGCCCCGAACAGCGCCCCCAC